>WNGB01014559.1_pt1 | contig 15952 bp, 14 predicted proteins | sample 5400681 | NCBI WGS metagenome assembly WNGB01 (sample SAMN13153367, study PRJNA577476) | soil metagenome | isolation source: 115 cm soil or saprolite under grassland replicate 2 | place: USA:California | collected 2016-06-15 | reverse complement strand
TCAGGCACAGCCACGGGTACACTTTGATCCTGCTGTCTTACCAGCAGGGGTACCGCAGGTGGAAGTTGTCCCAGGCAGCCCGGCGCGCGTCACGGTAGTGTTTAACTTAACCGACGATAATGGGACTCCTATCGACCGCAGTGTCCTTGACGCCTTGCGCTTCACGCTGTCGCACCTCGACGTCGAGCCCCAGACCGGTCTGACGCACTGGGTCAGTGATATCCTCCGAACCCAGAAGAGCACTATCACCGGCCTCACGGTGACCCAGCCAAACGATGAAAACAACACCCCAACGAGCAGCACTGGAATGTTTATAGCGCTGGGAAACGGTGTGTATCGCTATACCTTTGCGGCTCGACTGCCTGACGGCTTCGATCCGACCAAAACATACCGCATTGGTGTGCAGGCACGGCGGACGCCCGTTACTGGGAGATCGTTTGTCGACAATGCCACATTCGATTTTCGTCCTAATGGTGACACCCGCCTGGCGACCCGGGACGTAGTGAAAACGGCGAACTGCCAGCGGTGTCACGAGCCCTTTGCCTTCCACGGCGGGATCCGTACCGAAGTGAAAGTCTGCGTGCAGTGTCATACGCCGCAGAATACTGACCCGGATACCCTTGATCCGATTCCTGGGAATCCGGCCAATCTGCTCTTTGATCCTAACAATCCTACAAAACCGCTTCCTAATCCGCTCAATTTGAATATACTGATCCACCGCATTCACTTTGGCAGCCACCTCAAGGACGTCGACGACATCACCTTCGAAGTCATTGGCTTCAACCAGGCTGTCAATGACTTTTCAGCGGTACAATTCCCGCAGGATATCCGTAACTGCACGGTGTGTCACAGCGGCACCACAGAAGCGAAGAATCACCTGACCGCTCCCCATCGGGCCGCCTGCGGCGCCTGTCACGTCAGAGAGTGGTTCGGGGACCCGGCAGCCACGCCGCCCAATCTGCAGCCGCATGCGGGTGGGCCGCAACCTGACGATACCCAGTGTACCAGTTGCCATATAGCAGAAGGTCCAGCAGAATTCGACCTCTCCGTACGGGGTGCCCATACCAATCCCCAGCGCTCGGTGCAGGCCCCGGGGGTGAAATTCACCTTTGTCCGCATCGAAGATGCCACTGACGGTGACCAGAGTGTCGATCCGGGGCATGCTGTCCGGGTCGTATTTAATGTGCAGACAAATGCCGGCCAGGCTATCCTCCCAAAGTCGATGGCCAATCTCCGCCTCGTCCTGGCTGGGCCGACTACCGACTATGAGATACAGGACTTTAATGGCGATGGGAAGAAGACAGTGGGCGACACCCCGCCCGGGGAGAGCCATGCGGAGGCTGACGCTACGAAAGCTGTCGGCCCCGATGCTGCCGGCAATTTTAGTCTGACGTTTCCTAATGTCCTTCCCAAGGATGCGGTTGGCACGTATGCCGTGGGCATCGAGGGCTTTGCGTGCGTCAAAATCGCCGGGCTGAATCAGGCCAGGGGAGGTCGCAACTGTACGACGGGCAATACCGCCGTTGACGAGATTCGGGACGTTGGTCCCAATGTGGTAGCCTACTTTGCGGTAACTGATACCACACCGGTGTCACGACGCACTGTGGTGTCGTCGGCAACCAGGTGCGTGGCCTGTCACGGTGAATTCTCGAAAGACTTCGCTATCCATGGGGGGACCAGAAACGCGACCGAACACTGTGTGCTGTGCCACAACCCCTCCTTTGATAGTCTGGGACGGCAACCGGCCCCTGCTGCTGGTACGACTGCTGAGACCTTCCCGGTCAACTTTAAAGGGTTGATTCACAAGATCCACAGGGGGCCTGACCTGACCGAGTCTTACCTCCTCTTTGCCCCCGGTGGCACGTCGACTAATGTGCAGGATCTGCTCTTCCCGGGAGACCTCCGCCACTGTCAGAAGTGTCATGTCGCCGATGCTGCAGGAAATCGTAGCGAACTCCTGATCCCGGACAAGGGCGTCTTGGGACCTGATGTGCAGCCAACCGTGCAGCATCGGATCGATGCGAAGAAAGCGATGTGGACAAGGTCCATGCCAAGTAAATAGGGTCGAGGCGCCACTGCCCTGCCTGGAAAGGGCAAGCCTGTGCCAAGCGTGGGCCCAGGGAAGGAGAGCGGATGCCAGGTTATCGCACAGTCCTGTTGCTGATAGCACTCGTCGGAGCAGGGGTGGGAGGGTGTCTCGTGAGTCAGCAGCAGGCCTCCTCCCCCCCTAAGCAGCAGCAGGGTACGTATGTCGGATCGGAGGTCTGTGTGGCCTGCCATGCGGCGCTTGGGGAGGATTTGCGTACGACCCCACATGTCAGACTCCTCCAACAGGCCTCCCCAGACCCCGCGGTGCACTGGGGGTGTGAGTCCTGCCATGGTCCTGGGGAAGCCCACGTCGCCGCCGGGGGCGGGAAGGGAGTGGGAGGGCTGCTGACCTTTCGTGACGCATCAGCCCAGGCCCGAGCCGAGGTCTGTCTCACCTGTCACCAGAAGGAAGCGGAGCAGTTTCAGTTCCGGCGTAGCGAGCATAAGCTGACTGGTGTCGCCTGTAACGACTGTCATGCACCGCATTTCCCCGCAACGCCAGTCCATATACTGCGGCAGAAGACGCCTGAGCTCTGCTTCTCCTGTCACCGGGAGATCAGAAGCGCTTTTGCCCTCCCGGTGCGCCACAAGGTCCTCGAGGGCGCCGTGCAGTGTACGGACTGCCATACGCCGCATGGGAGCCTGAGTCGTTTCTCCCTGCGGGGTGTGCATAACGAGACCTGCTCGCGGTGCCATATCGAGAAAGGCGGACCATTCGCGTTCGAACATCTTGCCGGTCGCATCGAGGGGTGCACTATCTGTCACACCCCGCACGGATCAACGAACAAGTTTCTCCTGAAGCGGTGGGAAGAGCGCGTGCTCTGTCTGGAATGCCATAGCAACGCCCCGCTCTTCCATAACCAAGCGCCCGGGGCATTTTTCAATGGTGCCTGTACCCGGTGTCATACCGAGATTCACGGATCGAACTTCGACCGGTTCTTCTTCCGCTAGGCGTGCCCCACAGATTGCCCTATAGGGCGCCCAGAAGGGGAAAGCGATGCCCAGATCTACGCTCAGGTGCTCTGCGATCAGGTGCATACAGAGTTCGGCTTGCCCGCCCCTGCTGGTGTTCCTCACTACTCTGTTCCTGGGACTCTGGGGTGGAGCGGCCACAGGGGAGGACAAGCAACCCCTCAGCGTCGGTGGGTATCGTCTCTCTGGTTCGACCTCAGTAGGATATCGCCTTGTGGAGATCGACAGCGGCCGCAAGGATCTCTACAATGAGGTCGTGAACTTACAGGAAGGGGTACGGCTCTTCAACTTCACGCTTCACGGCGACCGTATAGCCCCGGAATTGAAACTGGTCGATCATTTCAGTCTCGATGCTACTGACATCGGCGACCCGTATCCCAAGATTCAGCTCCATGTGGCGAAGGATGAAGTCTACAAGTTCGATGTGAACCTACGCTCTAGTAAGTATTTCGTCAAGCGCACTGCGGATGCTTTCAGTGACAATCACCGCTTCGACATAGAACGGCGCTTCGGTGACATCCATCTGACGCTCTTTCCCACCAAGACCCTACAGGTCCACCTCTTCTACCGTCGCCAGGAACGCGATGGGACTGGCACCGTGCCGCGCCTGATCGACAACAATGTTTTTGTCCTGCGAACCGACCCAGACGAAACCACCAACGAGGTGGGCGTTGCAGCCGACCTCTCCACCCACTTTCTCAGCGTGCATCTGGAGCAGTCGTATCGCCGCTTCAACGACGACGGTCTGGTCTCTCTGCCATCACCAGGGCTGCAGGGACTACGCACGGACTCCCCCTTTGCGACGATGCGCCTCGATACGTTCCAGGAGGGGCGCAATCAGCAGGTCGAAACCTGGGTGACCCGCCTGCGGCTTCGGGCGACGTTGGCGCCACAGTGGGAAGGGACCCAGGGGTACGTCTTTGCCCACTCGACCGGTACGGCACAGCTGCACGCCACAGAAGGTGGTGTGGGACGAGCCGGCACGTCCGGGCCCAATGAGGACTTCACGGCGGTGCTCTCCGGGAAAGGGGACATACGCAGCGATGTGCACGTCGTGGAAGTGGGGACCTCGTATGCTCTTCTCCCGTCGCTGATTGGGCACCTCGACTACCGCTTCCACCTGGTGGATCAAGATGGAGAGGGCTTTCTGGACACCCGGCGACTCGGTTTTCTCACGGGACTCACCCTCATCCGTGACACCGGTAGTCAAGTCATCAAGACGCGTGCCCACACGCTGACCGCCTCGGCAGAATGGCTGCCGTTGCCAAACTTGACGTTGCGGCTTGGCTACCGCTATCAGCTGCGGGATGTGACGGTAGACCAGATCGCCAATGGGGTGCCAGCCGTCGATAATCCACTCGCCGCGGCACCGCAGCTCGATAAAACCACGCACGGTCAGGGCGTTGTCTTCGATGCCGCTTGGCGCTACCGCGACCTGCTCCAGGCCTCAGTGAAATTTGTTGGGGACTATTTCGATACCCCCTACACCCGCATTAGTCCAACCAGTGACAATCGCGCTCGCGTCCAGGTACGCCTCACGCCATGGAAGTGGCTTGCCGTGTCAGAAACCTTCGCTATCACTGACCTCGACAATCCCGATACTGGGACGTCCACGCAGAGCACGTCCTGGACCACGGGTCTCTTTCTGCAGCCCATCGAGCAGCTCACCCTTGACGGCAGCCTGAGCTTTACAGACCTGGACCATCGCAGTCAAACGTTGATCCCGATCAACGCCGTGCGCACACCCACTGTGTTCATCAATGACTCGGAGGCCCTGAGTTATACCGTGACTGGCACACTGGTGGACCTCATCCCAAATACTGGGATCAAGGCATATGCCACTTGGACCCGGGTCTATGGCGAGGGAAAATCAAGCTACTTTTTTGCTGGTGGTGAGGCGTCATATCGCTGGAAACAGCCAGCTCTGCGGTTCACCGTCCGCTATGAACGGCCGTATGTGATCGAGCGCGAACCGCCTCATGATATGTTTTTTGCGCACATTGTGACTCTGATCGTAAGCAAGGACTTCTGACGCTTGGAGCCGGTGCCCTGTCACAGATGAGATCACACGACAAACACAAGGGAGCAGCAACATGGTCATATACCAGCAATGGATCGCAAGCGCATTGATCGTCACGTGGATCTGGGGTGTGCTTCTGGGCAGCGCTGTCTGTGCCAGCGCCGACGAAGCAGGGAAAAAAGTGTACCAGAGGGACTGTCAATCCTGCCACGGGCCGGATGGCGCAGGGAATCCCCAACTAGCAAAGGCCCTGCAGGTTGCCATCCCGCCAGTCACTGGAGTAGCGCTGAAGCAGAAGGATAACGCTGAGATATTGCACATCATTGCAGAAGGCAAAGGCAAGATGCCAGGGTTTACGAAGAAGCTTTCGGCAGAAGAGCAGAGAATGTGCAGAGATTATTGGGTGAGCTGAGGTCCGTGCAAGGAAACCATGGATGACTCTACATCAGCGATTCTATGAGCGTTTTGCTCAATGGTTTGATACCCTGGAGCAACGCGTACAGGCGCCCACACCGAACTTGGTCTGGGGAGCTGTACGCTGGAGACCCTGGCGGGCCCCCGTGCCTCCGGTCGGCTGCAAGAAGCTGAAACTCTGAGACCATGGCCCTCGGGCGAGACGAGGTCGTTTCACTGCCTTCTTTAGGGAGGAAACAGGCGGATGAACCGGATTGTGAGGTGCATAGTTGCGCTCGCCATCCTCGTCGGCTCATGCGGTCAGACCATGGCCCAGTCTCCCATCAGCGTGGCTCAGAATCCGCTCGCTGGCTCACGGGTCTTTGGAGCCAAGGGATGCGTGAAGTGTCACGCAGTGAACGGGGTGGGTGGTGCACTCGGCCCCGACCTCGGGCGTACCCCCCTGTCCCGTTCCTTCTTCGATTTTGCCGCAGCCATGTGGAATCATCTCCCTAAGATGGCAGAGCGCATGCGCCAACTCGAGATTCCCCACCCGCACCTAGACCCTTGGTAGACTGGCGATCTTCTTGCCTTCCTATCCACACGCCATTACTTTGACTCCCCTGGGAACCCGCAGGACGGCCGCCGGCTCTTTTTCACCAAGCAGTGTGCGGTGTGCCATCAGGTGGGTGGTGTTGGCGGGGTGCTCGGCCCGAGCCTGGACTTCTTGCAGCAGTCTGGCTCGCCGATCTTTGTGGCTACGGCCATGTGGAATCATGGTCCCACTATGACCGAGGCGATGCGTGTCGGACAGATCACGCGGCCCACGTTTACGGCGGTAGAGCTGCGTGACCTGCTTGCCTATTGCATGTCTGTCTCACCTATGCCAGCGCAGGGACCGCTCTATGTCCTGCCTGGCCGACCCGCTGTCGGACGCCAGCTCTTTGTAGAGAAGCAATGTGTTGAGTGCCACAGCATCAAGGGAGAAGGGGGCCGGGGGGCGCCCGACTTGGGGGCGCGGGAGCTGCCCTGGACGCTGTTCGAGTTCGCAGCAGTGATGTGGAACAAGGCTCCGGCGATGCGAGAGGTCATGCGGACCAAGGGTATAGCAGTACCCCAGTTGCAGCCTGAGGAGATGGTCGATTTGGTCGCCTATCTCTCTTCCGTCGGCTACTTCGCTGTGTCAGGGAATCCTCACCAGGGTCAGGAACTGACGACGCACAAGGGATGTCTTGGTTGCCACGCGCTCTCTGGACAGGGGGGAACGAGAGCACGTGACCTCGTCAAGGCGCGTGGCCTCGACTCGCCCGCTGCTGTCCTTGCAGCGCTATGGAATCACCTCGCTGTCGTCGAGCAAGGGAGCGAGGCACAGCCGACCGCCTGGCCGCAGTTCAGCGCGCCAGAGATAGCTGACCTCATGGCCTTTTTGCAGGGGCCAGCGGAGGGCCAGAAGTGAGTCTGTGGGGGTGGTGCATGATGCTCGTAAGTCTCAACTTCCTCACAGGCGTGGCGTGGCCGGTCGCTGCGGCGGCACAGCAGAATGACAGTTGCGTGACCTGCCATCTCGCCACTGGTGATGAACGACTGATGCGTCCCGTCAAGGCCTTCCGCGAGGACGTCCATGCAGCGCGAGGCTTCAGTTGCGTCTCCTGTCATGGGGGGGATCCCCAGGAGGCCAGCATGGAAGCCATGGATCCCGCCAAAGGGTACATTGGCATACCGCAGCGGCAAGACCTCCCGCAGGTCTGCGGGCACTGTCATAGTGATGCACAGTTCATGAAGCGATACAATCCGGCGCTGCGGGTGGACCAGGTGTCCGAGTACTACACCTCAGCACACGGTCGACTCCTCAAGGAATTCAATGATCCTAAGGTGGCGACCTGTGCCAGCTGTCACCTAGCCCACTCCATTCGCCCACCATCGGACCCCACATCGAGCGTCCACCCAACGCGCGTGGCGGAGATGTGCGGTCACTGCCATGCTGACGCCGCATACATGCAGTCCTACGGGATTCCAACGGACCAGCTGCAGAAGTATCAGGAGAGTGTGCACTGGCGCACACTGTCGGTCCGGGGCGACCTTGCGGCCCCTACCTGCAACAACTGCCATGGCAATCACGGCGCTGTGCCGCCAGGGGTCTCGTGGGTAGGAAATGCCTGCGGTCTGTGTCACGCAGTGCAGGCGGACTTCTTCAACCAGAGCGCCCACGCCGCCATCTTCGTCCAGATGGGAACCCCTGGCTGTGCCGCTTGCCACACCAATCATGCCATGAGAGAGACGAACGACGCGATGCTGGGACTTGGGGACAGCGCTGTCTGTACAACCTGTCACTCCGCAGAGGATACGGGGGCGAAGGTGGCTGCGGAGATGCGGCGGCGCCTCGATACGCTCCAGCGTGAATACGACAAGGCCCACAACCTTCTGCTCCGAGCCGAACACGCTGGCATGGAGGTCAGCCAGGCGCAGTTAGAACTGCAGGAGGGCAAGACCGCTCTCATCAAAGCTCGCACTGCCATGCACACCTTCACGGTGGCCACGGTGCAACAGGCCATCGAGCCGGGGCTGAGCGTGAGCACCAAGGCATATGCGCGCGGTGTCAAAGCCCTTGACGAACTACGGTTTCGTCGCACCGGACTTGGTGTCTCGGTGATCATCATCCTGGCGATCATTGTTGGACTCAGGCTCAAGATCCGGCAGCTCGAACGCCGGGAGACAGACCGGCTGCGACCTGGAGACAACGGCACAGAAAGCGAGAGGAGGCGCATGTAATGACCGAGGTACGGGAGCCGGAGGGGACCCGCAGACGATTGCTCAACTGGTTCCTCAGCACGAGCGCGGGACTGTTCCTCGTCGCGGTGTTGTACCCTGTGAGCCGCTATCTGATGCCGCCACAGGTCGAGGAGTCTACAGCACGGACGGTACGGCTGGCGGTCACACCGGGAGAGGTCAAACCGAACTCAGGGCAAATATTCAAGTTCGGGAGCCGTCCGGGGCTACTGATCCGGACCCCGTCGGGCGAGCTGCGGGCCTTCGCGGCGACCTGCACCCACCTTGCCTGTATCGTGCAGTACCGGTCCGACCTCGGCCACATCTGGTGCGCCTGCCACAACGGGCACTTTGATCTCAACGGCAAGAACCTCACGGGTCCGCCGCCGCGACCGCTTGAGCGCTATGTCGTTAAGGTGCAACAGGATCGGATCGTGGTGAGCATGGACGCCTGAGGGTGGGAGGGCCCGGCATGCAGCATGGCAGCCTATGGCAGTGGCTTGATGAGCGCGTTGGACTGGCTGAGATGGAGAAGCTCGCGAAGCAGAAAGAGGTGCCAGTGCATCGGCACACGATCTGGTACTACTTCGGTGGCATGACGCTGTTTCTCTTCCTCGTGCAGGTGACTACGGGCATGCTGCTGCTGTTCTACTACCGCCCGAGCGCTGAGGAGGCGTATGAGTCCATCCAGTTCCTGATGACCGAGGTGCAGTTCGGTTGGCTCATCCGATCTATCCATGCCTGGGCCGCAAACTTGATGATTTTTACGTTATTCGTGCATCTCTTCAGCGTGCTGTTCCTCAAGGCGTACCGCCCACCACGTGAACTTACGTGGTACACCGGCGTTGTCTTGTTGGGCGTCGCTCTGGCCTTTGGCTTCACGGGCTATTTGTTGCCGTGGAATACGCTGGCCTACTTTGCCACCAGGGTTGGGACGGAAATCGTGGCGGTGCTGCCGGTGGTCGGGCCGTTTTTGCTCCGGCTACTCCGGGGCGGCCAGGAGGTCACGGGTGCCACCCTCACGCGCTTTTTCGCGATTCACGTGGCGATCCTGCCGATGCTGACCGTCCTGTGTCTTGCGCTCCATCTCTTTCTGGTGCAGAAGCATGGCATGAGCGTTCCTCGGGGTGTCGAGCAGCGGGGCGGGACGACGCGCGCTATGCCCTTCGTGCCACATTTCTTGCTGCGCGACCTCATAGGATGGCTCTCGGCAGTGGCCATGCTCGCCGTGCTGGCGGCCTTTTTCCCGGCGGAGCTGGGCCAGAAAGCCGATCCGTTTGCCCCCGCTCCAGCGGGGATCAAGCCCGAGTGGTATTTCATGTTCATGTTTCAGACGTTGAAGTATCTGCCCAGTCATATCCTTGGCATTGAGGGCGATGTTGTCGGCATTCTTGGTTTTGGAGCGGCCGGTCTGTTCCTGTTGCTCATCCCCTTTCTAGACCGGCGCGCGGCAAGGGGACAGTCGAGCCCCTTGTTCACCCTGATCGGCATTGCGATGGTAGTCTATATGCTCCTGCTGACCTATCTCGGTTACACCGTGAGCCCGACGAAATGAGACGGGACAGCACCAATTGGGAAGAACCACCTGGGAAATGCTCCAGGACGCTCCCTGTCCTGTGCTGCTTATTGCCGTCCATCGACCTGTCGTCAAGGTATAAGCACAGGAGGTGTCGTAAATTTTCCTTGGAGGAAGGAGAAGTGATGAGGCGAAGCAATCATAAGTGTACTGCGATATCGAGCCTCGTGCTCTGTGGAGTGCTCCTGGTGTGGGGCTCCTCGGCTTCGGCAGAACGTGGAAACGACGCCAATGGCAAAAAGCTCTACTTGACCTATTGTTTTACCTGCCATGGGAAAGAAGGGAAAGGCGACGGCTACGCCGCCAGCTATCAGCCTGTCAAACCGCGTAATCTCACCAATGATGCCTACATGTCGACCCGCACCGATCAGCACCTATTTGACGCCATTAGTCTTGGGAGTGCGGCTTTTCATGGTCCGATGATTATGCCTGCCTGGTGGCAATCGTTGACCGAGCAGCAGCGCTGGGACCTGGTGGCCTACGTCCGTACCCTGCACCACAAACCACCCTCGGGCGACGCCAGCCGCGGCGCGGCGCTCTACGCCGACTACTGTGGGGCCTGCCATGGCAAGACGGGCAAGGGCGATGGCCCTATTGCCGTGGCCTACAAGCCCCGGCCCCGTGACCTGACTGATCGTGCCCATCTGTCAAAGCGCACTGACCATGACCTGTACAATGTCATTAGTCGAGGCGGAGGGGCAGTCGATCGTGCAACCACCATGCCTGGCTGGGGTTCTGTGCTCGCGCCACAGGAGATCTGGGATCTGGTCGCCTATATCCGCCAGCTCTCCACGCAGCCGTAACCCTCCTCTGCGCGCGTGTGGAGAAGGTAAAGTAGGCATGACGCTTCTCACGAGCTGGCTTTCCAATAGCAATGGCAAAATAATCCATTATGTGCTACAGCACGTAAGCCATTATTCCTCCTAAGATACTGGAAAGCCACTACGTCAAGTAATCCGGAAAGTGACAAATTTTTCTGTGTCACTTTTCGCATTACATCAATGGTCAACACCCGTCTCCTGCCTCTCCTCAGTCCTCTGCACAGGCGGCAGGGACATAAAACGCGCATAGATATCTTGGAGCCATCCCTTTTCTGCCGGTGTGGAGGTCTTCACGGTGAGAACTGGACATGGGGCCAGTCGCACCACACGTTCGGCGACGCTCCCCATGATGGCATGGGTTAAGCCAGTGCGGCCATGGGTCCCAAGAACAATCAGTGCCACACGTGCATGTACCGCCGTTTCCAGAATACGCTCGAAAGGGGCGCCGGTCACAACACGGAGTTCGACAGCATGTCGGGCGAGCTGGGGTGGGAGGAAGGCTTGCAGAGCCGTATACGCTTGCTCGCGAAGGTCGGTGACCACCTCCTCGGCCTCAGGAGACATCTCGTGAGGCTCCGCGTGTACCCAATCTCCCAGAAGGGATGTCTTACTCTGCCCCAGGCGATGATGCACGGCGTGTGTGGTGACGTCGTGCGCCATGACATGGAGGACAATCAAAGACGAGCCCAAACGTACGGCAATACTGGCGGCATAGTGTAGGGCTGCGGTCGAGTAGGCGGAAAAATCTACTGGTACAAGGATGGATGTGAACAGCGGCTCGGCCTGGGGGGCACCCTCAGTCTCTGCACGCTCCTGCTGACGCATCTGCGCAATGAGGGCCTGATCGAGTTGACGAAAATACATGTCTTCACGTGCCCGTTCTGCCAGGCGCAACTTCTCTCCGAGATAATCTTTCTCCTGTGTCATCGTCTTCCTCCTCTTCAGAGACACTCTAGAAGGCTTCCGGGTCAATCGCACGCACGAGCTGGGCTCGCGTGGCCTCAAAGTGGGCGGCACACTCGGGATGCAACTGGAGGAGACAGCGCCGTAGGCCTTCGAGGTCAAGGCGTAGCGCGTCGATCGCAGCTCGGTGATCCCGCTTCAGGGTCTCCAGCGCTGCGCCCGTGAGCGTCACTTCGTGTTGTACGAGACGGAACTGTTCTGTCACCTCTCCTTCGTTCATGCTCCTCTCCTTGCACTACAACTTCCCTGATGGATGCAAGACCTACATGCCCATGAAGCAAACGCTGTGCCAGACGCTATTCTCGCCCCCATTCTGGGATTTGTGTAGAGATGCCAGAGGCGTCAAGGAACGATGTGGACGTTTCATCCGACACTGTGTGCCTGTGCTGACACCATATCAGTTCTCACAACGCTGACGGTGACTTGGTCAGCCCACACTCGCACAGCGCTGCTGGTTGGCCTGTGGCTTCCAGCACACTTTGCCGGCGGAGGCCAGGGGCACCCCTTGCCCTCGGCTCCGCACCTCTGAGTATTGTGACATCATGTCACACGCGTGGACACGCTGTCCTACTCTCGTACTTTGCTATCTATGTTGCATTCCTCATAGACCACGAGAAGCCTTGGTTCCATAAGATTATTTCTCCCTTTGCAGCTCTGGCACAACAATTGGAGTCTAGCCTTGTCAGGCACGCCGCATGCGCCGCCAGCAGATGAAGGACACTTCAGGGAGAACGGACCTCGTGATGGCCGCACAGCGTTTTTTAGTCCCGATAGACTTTAGCGAATCTGCCAACCAAGCGCTGGACTATGCGATCACGCTCGCGGGCAACCTGGGCGCGCGTTTGACATTGCGCCATGTGATGCAGTCGCTGCCGCTGGGCGGGGTGGATATGGATGTGACGCTCCCTGTCGCCTAGGTCGAAGACCTGGAAGCGGAGATCAGACGCAGCCTAGCATCCTGTCTTGAGCGCGTCACCGCAGCGGGGTTAGAAGGCGACAGCGAGGAGGAGTGGAGTTGCATCCGTAGGTGAGGAAGCGAAAGAAAGGTGGACTATGGAGTATGTAGAGGATCCCCTTCCGCAGGCCACCGACATGGGACGCACTGTGGAGCAGCACGCGGCTACATCGCGGCCACGTCGATCTGGAAGATGTTTCGTGCGGCGCCGCACCGCTTTGACCTGGTCATCACCGAGCAAACGATGCCGTCCCTGACGGGTGACGCCCTGGCGCGGGCTCTCCGCGCGATCCGTCCGGATATCCCGATCATTCTCTGTACCGGGTTCAGCCGCACCATCGATGCTGAGAAAGCCCACGCGCTCGGGCTGAATGCGTTCCTCACGAAACCGTGGGAAGGGCGTGGGCTCGCCCGGACCGTGCGGGAAGTGCTGGGGGGGCGTTGACCAGCGTGGGGGGATGCTCTCTCGCACACGTCCTCGCAGGTCAACATTCAGTCCGTGAGGGCCGCACGGTGGTGTCTATCTGACCCATATGCACACCTCATCACGAAGGCTTCGTGTCATGATCTTCACGGCTGGCCACGGCCACTGCGGGAGGGATAGAACCCCTGTCGCGCTACGTCTGCTCGCAGCTCCCCTATGATGCCACTCCGTCACGAACCCGGGAGACGAGCCAAGACGCTGCAAGGGAGGAGAACCATGTGGCGGAAAGCCAATGTGGTATTTGGGCTGCTGCTCTTGGCCACCCTCATTGTTGTGTTCATGCACACCGATGAAGAACGCCAGTTTGTGGCGCTGCTTACCCATCTCACGCCCACCTGGCTGCTCGTCGCCGCCGGGTGTCAGGTCGGCACCTACGTCTGTGCGGCAGCAGTGTGGTCGCGTGTCCTACACCGCTCGGGCGTCGCGCTTCGCCTGCACGCGTTGATCCCGCTCGGCCTGGCCAAACTCTTCGTCGACCAAGTCGTCCCCACCGCTGGGGTGGGCGGCACCATGCTTGTGGTGCACGGTCTCGTGCGGCGTGGTGTGCCATCAACGCTCGCTACCGCAGCACTCCTCGTGGATCTCCTTTCCTTCTACGCCGCGCACGCGTTCGCCGTCATCCTGGCGGTCGGCATTGTCTGGGTTAACCACGACATGCATCCCATCATTTTGACCCTCGCGGTCCTGTTTGCCGTCATCGCCGTAGGTGTGCCGCTCATCATCCTCCGGCTGAACCGGCGGGGCAGTCGTATGGTGCCCCCCTGGTTCCACCGCGTCCCTGGTTTCACGCGTGTGGTGCAGGCCATGGCCGCAGCACCAGCGGAGATCCTGCGTGATCGGTGGCTGTTGCTCCAAACGAGTGTCCTCCAGTTCGCCATTGTGGCCCTGGACGCGGCGACGCTGGATGTCATGCTCCATGCGGTAGGGCACGCCCTCGCCCCCGCGGCGGTCTTCGCCAGTTTTACCATGAGCTCACTCATCGCGATTCTTGGGATCATCCCAGGAGGTCTCGGCCTGTTCGAGGGTGGTGCCGTGGCCATGCTTCGGTGGTTTGACGTCCCCGTCGAGGTAGGACTCGCCGCTACCTTGCTCCTGCGTGCCTGGACGTTTTGGCTCCCCATGGCGCCGGGGATGTGGATCACGCGCCACGAAGAGCGCTAGAGAGAACCATGGCTGCCAGGAGGCGCCTCTCCAGCCTAGGGGGTACCACCTCCCACTGGACAGAGTGCCGCCTTGGGAGACAAGTTGTCGAGGCAGCAGACCCCCACCGATGATACGCTGTGTGGCGCCCTGAGGTATCCTATGACGCCTAGAGAGGGAGGCGCGCACTCGGTTGCCATGCGCTAGAGGGGAAGCGTTGAGGAGGAAATGCCCATCATGTCGGCGCTGCGGCCGGGGCTTGCATTCCTCCCGAAGGTCTGGCATGGCACAGCTCTTGCACTTGGCATGAGTCGGGGAACGGAGAACGGTTGACTTCTCGCCCTTGATGGTCGCAGTGAGTAGAGCGAGGGCAAGAGAGGGCAAGAACAGAGGGCAGCCTGGAGAGAAACCTCGTGCGGCTCGCCGGAGACTTCATGGTGTTGATGGCAGCGCCCGCGGCACTGGTGAGCCTCGGGAGTCGACTATATCCCCGCGTGGCGACCTGAAGGGTAGCATGAGGGCCTCCAAGGGATAAACGCACGCGGTCGTCTTGATCTATAAAGCTACGTGGAGAGGAAGCCCCATCTTGCAAAGCCTATACATACGCACTCGCCGCCGTTTCACGCCGCAGGCTGCGGCAACCAAGCAAAACCCCCATGTCGCCATGCTCTCACTTGGACAGCTCTTTGACCAGCTGCGCTCCTCGGAGCGCGGTTTGACCCAGAATGAGGCCCAGCAGCGCCTGCTGGAGGGGGGTCCCAATGAACCGGTCATGCACCGCCGTGGTCATGGTATGCGGCATATGCTCGCGTTCGCGACCAATCCGCTGGTGGTGATGCTCCTCCTGGCGAGTGTCGTCTCTGGCATCCTCCACGATGTCACCAATGCCGTCATCATCGCCCTGATGGTGCTCCTCAGTGTGGTGCTGAATTTTGTCCAGACCTATCGTTCACAGCAAGCCGCAGAGCGCCTCCGGGAGGCCGTGGTCCCGATGGCCACCGTCTTACGAGAGGGGCACTGGATCGACATCCCGCGGCGCGACCTGGTGCCAGGGGACGTCATCCGCTTGGCGGCTGGTGACCGCGTGTCGGCCGATGCCCGCCTGCTGACCTCCCGTGACCTACATGTCCAGCAAGCGGCCCTGACCGGGGAATCCATGCCAGCCGAGAAAGACGCCGGTGACCTCTCGGCAGCACCACCGCAGCCCGCCGAGGCGCGCAATATGGTGTTTCTCGGCACCTCTGTGGTCAGCGGCACGGCGCAGGCGCTCGTCGTGGCGACAGGACCAGCCACAGCATTTGGCGATATTGCGGCGCATCTGAGCGCCCCACCCCCGGAAACGGAGTTCGAGCGCGGGACGCGGCAGTTTGCCCTCTTGATCATGCGCACCGTCCTGTTTCTCGTCCTGTTTGTCGTCCTGGCCAGCCTGGCCCTGCACCATCCGCCGCTCGAATCGCTCCTCTTTGCAGTCGCCCTGGCGGTGGGGCTCACCCCAGAATTCCTGCCGATGATCATGGGCGTCACGCTGGCCCAAGGCGCTGTCCACATGGCGCGCCACAAGGTCATTGTCAAGCATCTTGCGGCGATCGAAGACTTTGGGAGCATGGATGTCCTGTGCAGTGACAAGACGGGGACGCTGACCACGGGCGAGATGGTGTTGGACCGCTGTCTCGACCCCTTAGGGCGTCCGGCAGAGCGTCCCTTCCTCCTCGCCGTGCTCAACAGCCTCTACGAAACCGGCATCCGCAGTCCGCTTGATACCGCGATTCTTGCC
>WNGB01007333.1_pt1 | contig 15952 bp, 11 predicted proteins | sample 5400681 | NCBI WGS metagenome assembly WNGB01 (sample SAMN13153367, study PRJNA577476) | soil metagenome | isolation source: 115 cm soil or saprolite under grassland replicate 2 | place: USA:California | collected 2016-06-15 | reverse complement strand
CGATTTCGACATCGAAGATCAACCGGGACACGAGATGCCGCGCGCCCGTTACAAGTTCATGCGCGCTGGCTTCGACGCGAGCAAACCGTTCGGCAGATTCGCGGCTCTCGGAAGCGTGACGTACCTGCACCCCGTCGCAATCGAACCGCTGGGCAATCGAACGCCGACCGGCGCGATGACCGGAGCCGAGCTCATGCTCGGTGTCGCCGTGCGGATCGTGCGCCGCGTGCACGCGCGGATTTCGGGGACGTACTCGCTTTTTTGGTTCCATCTGGAACCGCTTCCGGGAAGAACCGACAAAAAAGGGAGCGTCGTCGATCACTATGTCGATACGCAGCTCGGCGTCGAAGTCGCGTTCTAACTTTACTGCCTGAGTCTTGGCATCGGCAGATCGCGATCAGCAGATTTGGCTTTAACCCAACGTAGGATACGGCGAGGCCGTCGGAATCTCGCATTCGAAAAAAACCAGCCGCAAGGCCCGGCCAGCCACGCTTCGCCGAACCGAGAATCTGCCTGTCCGGTCAGTTTGAGTGGCCGCAGAAGTCGCTCCCGATGATCGATCTGGTAGCGAGAAGTCTGCGGCAGTAATGCTAATCTACGCGTGAACCACTCGGTGCATCGCTGATTCCCGCATCCGAGCTCGGCGTCTTCGGCGCGCCGCAATCGCAAGGGCCGAAGCCGAGGCCGTCAGGACGGCACGCTTGTCCTCCGGCGCACGCCCCGGAGCCCACGCACGACTGCGTCGTACCAGCGACGCAGGAACCCCTGGCCGCCGCCGATTGTACCGCCGCCGACGGGCGATCGGACGCAACGTCCGCTTCGGGTCCTTGTCCACACCGCACGACGAGTTCGCTCCGCGGATATTCGCGCGTTCCCGGCGCCACGTCGACTACCTTGATCTTGCTTTGACCGCTCAGGATTCGATAGCGCCTGTCCAGACAGATGGGTTCGATTTGCCGAACGCATTCATCCATCGGCAACTTGCAGCTGAGCTGCCAGGATCCGTCAGGAAGCTGCCGCCGCTCACTCGACGCGGTCGCGCACGCGACCAAAAGTCCAAAGCCACTGATCCAGCTCCTCCACACGGCGAGCTTTATGGCAGAAGGCAAGTCGGCGCACAAGCCGACTTGCCTTGCTTACCGCGCCTTCAAAACTTCACCTCGAGTGCCGTTCGCAATACCGTGTCGCCGCGCTGAACATCGATGGGAGGCTTCGAATCGTAGGCCAGCGTGAAGATGAGCTTCAGGCCCAGATGCTTGGCGATCTTGACGCGAAACTCAGTGTCCTCCAAGACGCGCACGTCGGCCGGATCGGCCACTTTGGGTTGCACGTAGATGGTCTGCGACAATTGAAGCCGATCGTTCAGCTTGATCCCGACCGTGAGGTAGCTCGAGAGCCGATAGGCGAGCGACTCCCTCCCCGAATCAGGCTGCGGACCTTCGGCCAGTCGCTCGAACTCCAACATGCCGGATAGACCGACCGCGAGGTTGACCTCCTCTTCGTCCAGGAGCGTGAGCCGGTGACCGAGCCCGAACAGCTGGCGCAGATCGAGACGTCGAAAGCGGTCGCGATCATGCTGCGCGAAAACCTCGAGCTCGAGAGGCCCCGCCAGGTGTCGGCGGTAGCGCAGGTGTTCGAGGTTGCGGCTCAGGAACACCTGCTGTCCGGCGCGCAGCCCGTACTCGGCGCGGGCCAAGAGGAACACGAAATGAGGTCCGCTGCGATACCCGATCCTGCCGTTCCCGGTCACCAGCGACAGCTGCGTGTTGCCGGTGCGGATCTCGCTCGAGCCCTCGACGGCGCCCGATAGTCCGCTCGGTTTGTCGGACGCGAGCATCGGCTGCACGTTGACGATCTGTGCGCTGGCGTTGCCGCTACGAAAAGCAACGACGCCGACAGCAAAGAAACTCAAACACAAACGCAGGCGCAGGCGCAGGCGCAGGCGGGCCGAAGGCCGCGCCGAGTCACTCCAACGGGCCGAAGGCCGCGCCGAGTCACTCCAACGGGCAGAAGGCCGCGCCGAGTCACTCCAACGGGCAGAAGGCCGCGCCGAGTCACTCCAACGGGCAGAAGGCCGCGCCGAGTCACTCAAGCACGAGTATCGCCCGCGCATTTGGCTCGCTGAGCGTTCGCCAGAACTGCGCCCGCCGCCTCGGCCAGATGTCGCAGGTCGAGCGGCGACACATTGAGCTAGGATGCTCGTTCGCGCGGCTTCACTTCACGTCAGGACATTGGTCGACCACGACCTTGTCGGTGTTGTTGGACGTGTTGCATTCCTCGGTCGTGGCGTGACCTTTACCGTCATCGTTGACGATCAGGTAGATCTCGGCCCCGGGCCCAATCGGCTCCGTCTCCGCACACGAAACGGGGAGGCAGTTGTTGCCGAGCTGCACCGGGCCCTTGGTATACGAGACGCAGAGAACGTGCCCCATCGCCGGTGGACCGAGATAAAACGTGGCCGGCATGTCGGCACCGACGACGCGCAGACCGCGATTGCACACGCGCCCGGTGAGGGTCACCGTGCCCCCCACCCGGGTGCAGACGTCGGCCTTGTCGAGCTGACCGGTGATGTCCGGCAAGAGCGTCGCGCTTTGTTCCCCTTGGCGGTTTTGGCGATAGTTGTTGAGCTTGGGGTCCAAGAAATTCTGTTTCCAGTCCTTGCTGGCCGGGACGGTACCGTCGTCATTGATGTTGGTGATCGAGTAAGCGTGCTGATTCCAGAGCGGCCTCGAATCCGACCAGCGGTCGAGAACGTCGCGGTAGACCTTCACCGTGTTGAAACTATAGAGCTGCTCGCCATCCATCGACGTCGGGTGTTGTGCACGGCACACGTTGCCGGAACCCGGTGTGCCGGCAAGCGGAGCGGTGCAGCCGGGGCCTTCGGCCTTGCGGCTGGGATGCGAGATGTCGGGCATGAAGGTATTTCCGCAATCCAGATCGGTGTTGCAACGACAGAACCCGTCGGCGCACCGCTTGCCGATACAATCTTCGTTCTTCTCGCAGCGGACTCCGCGATCGATGGGATCGAATTGAGGACAGCTGGTAACCGCGCAATTGATATTCGAGTTCACGATGATTTCCGTGCGCGTGTCCTTGTCGGGATCGGCGATGACCGGATTCTCGAGCCACGTGCACGACTGGCGGAAAGCGGAAAACAAGACCTCGCCGCTCTGGCCTGCGTAAACGCGAACGAAACACTCGTCGGCGTAGACGGCCTCCGCCTTGCCGTCCCCCTCGAAGTCGAAGATCGACGATCCGGTCTGGGCCGAGCTCACGTCTTGCGCGGGCTGCGACCAACGAATGAATGGCGCGGTGCACCCCGGTCCTCCCCCCTTGCAATCGGGATCGAACACACGGAAAGCCGAGGCGCTCGCCGACGCAATCTCGGGAAACCCGTCGCGATCGAAGTCGCCGATCGTCGGAGGCCCGCCGCGTTCCCTCGCGCCCGGCAGCTGGACGCCGAGCACCTGCTGGCCGGACAGTGTGTAGATCGAGACCTGCCCCGTCGCTTCGTCCTCGCCGAGCACGCCGGTGGTCACGATCTCGGCTTTGCCGTCGAGCTTCTTGAAATTGAAATCGCCGGGAGCCGCTCCGGGGGTGCCGAAATCGGCGAACGCATAGAAGCGCGGCGCCGCATTGGCCGGCTTGTTCGGCCCGGGATGCTCGACCGCCCACCCGCTGCCGGTCCACCGAAAGACCTTGTTGGCAACGAGCTCGACTTCGCCGTCGGCGTCCACATCGCCGAGCACGGGGTCGGCGGTCACCGCGAGCTCGGCGTTGAACGGCGCCATGGTTGCGCCGGTGCGCCCGTTGAATACGGCGCCGAAGCGCGCGATGACTTCCGGGTAGCCGTCGTTGTCGAGGTCGTGAATGGAGATCCCATCCCAGCTTCCGTTGGACTTGAGCGGACCCGTCCCCGAAGCGCTGATCCAATACTGCGCGTATTTCTTGGATGCGGCATTCCATTTGAAAGCAACGATGCGGGTGTCGGCGGTCGTCTCGTCGGTATTGTGAATGCGCGCAACAATCTCCATCGTGCCGTCGCGATCGAGATCGGCGACGGCGGGGGTGGCCGGTCCTCGGACGTAGACGTTCGCTTCCGGGCTGCCCGTCGCGACCACTTCGACCTGCTCGCACGTTTGCCCGTTGAGAATACGGATCACTCCTCCGCGCGCTGGCTGATTGTTGCGCGGATCGACGGGCTGCCCGGTCGCTGGATTGATACGTGGATCCAAAACTACGTCACCGCGCGCGGCTCCGGCCGACTCGTCCGACGTCACGATGATGATTTCCGCTGCCGCTCCGGAGTCGTTGGGCAGGTCGGCGACCAGGGGCGTCGCCATCACTCGGTTGTGACTGGGAAAGGGATCACCTGCAGCCGGGCCTTTCCATTGACACTGCAGGCTGGGAGCGAAGACGCCGATCGCGACCCGATCCTTCTTGCATGTCTTGTCGACGCCGTCGTTCGGTACACACACCCCGTCCGTTCTGCCATCCGGACGGCACCCTGCGCCGCAGCAGCGGAAATCGCCCAGACAGTCTTGGTCTGACGTGCAGGGGTTCCCCGTCGGTCGACACGAACCGCCGATACAGAGCTCGCCCGCCTTGCATTCGCTCGTCTGCTGACAGGGCTTGAAGCTTCCGGACCCGTCCACGCTGGCGTCCAGACTGCCGATGCCTATCGTGCCGCCGGACCCGATGCTGCCGCCGATGCCGCCACCTCCTGCGCCGCTCGGCGCGCCGTCTCGTGGGCGTGCGTCCTGCCCCGAGCTACACGCGAGCTCGACCATCGCGGCCAGAAAGAAGATCGCGCACAGCGAGACGCCGTAGCGGACCAAGGATGAGCAGCGCCGGAACGACGCGCAAGTGCGGTCATACATGACGGCGCAGTATACTCATTGGCTCGACGCAATCGATAATCAGTCCATAGCGGGCGCCGCGAATTTCCAATCCGATGTTTGTCCGAGCTGCCATTTTTTGCCCGGTGCGGCCTATCGCCAAAACAGGGGGCACTCGGGTATCGTGCCGGACGGAGCTACATGAAACATCTTGAATGGCTTGGCTTCTGTGCCGTCGCGGCGCTGGTAGGCCTGGCCTGCGAACCTCCCGAGGACCGAGCGACCGACTTCCTCGGCGCGGTCCCCGGCGATCCCCCGCGCGCGTTCGTGGAAACACCCGGCGGCCGACGAATATCGGCGCTAGCCCCAGCTTCTCGGACAGCAGCCGAACCATTCGCCATTGCGAAATTCGGCGGCCCGATCACGCCCGACGCGCGCCAGGCCCTGGCTCGGGCCGGCTACCGCGAGGTGAGCTACCTCCCCTACGACGCGCTCCTGCTCGAAAAGCCTCCCAGCGCGGCTCGGCCCGACATTGCCGGCGTCGTGCAATGGATCCCCTTCCGACCCGAGGACCGGATCGCGCGCGATCTTCGGCCGGACATCCTGACCGCGCTTCCCGAGAAGGGCGGAGTGCCCGTCGTCGTGCATGTCATACCCGGCCGCGACCTCGTCACCCTCCGCGCTGTCATCGTGGCCCACGGCGGTCTCATTCAGGGTGAGGCCGAAGCGGGCGCGTTTCGACGGATCGTGGCCCTGTTTGCAAGGGACGCCGCCGCCAACGCGATCCGCGCCGTCGGCGAACGAAGCGAGGTTTTCCTTGTCGAGCGCATCCACCACGTCGGACTCGGCAACGACAAGACTGCCGGGACGATCCAATCGGGGATGCAAGGTCACGACGCCGGGCAGACACCCATCTGGAACCATGGCATCCACGGCGAAAACCAGATCGTGGGCATCATCGATACCGGTCTCGATGCCAATAGCTGCTACTTCGACGCAGGCAAACTCCCCGTCGCCAATACCTGGTCGCAAGCCGGCGGCTACGGCACGATGGTGGACCCGACGCACCGCAAGATCGTGGCGTACGATTTTCTGTTTTCCTGCGACCAGTGGAGCGACGCGGCCAACTGCGAGCAGGCCTCCAACGCCTCCCAATGGGACACCAACAACCACGGCACCCACTGCGCCGGCAACATGATCGGCGACAGCGATTCGAATCCGGAGACATTCGCGCGAGAAGACGGAATGGCTCCTGCGGCCAAGATCGTCGTGCAGGACGCCGGCTACGGCGTCAACGTCTGCGCTGACTTGCCCGGAATCGGCTGTCCCATCGTGGTGCTCGATCCTCTCTTCGAGCAATCTCGAAAGCAGGGAGCCAGTGTTCACAACAACTCCTGGGGGGACAACGAGAGCGCACTGCCACCCGGCAACAGCAACTATTCGGCACGGTCGCAAGACGTCGACCGATACACCTGGGAGCATCGCGAATTTCTGATCGTGTTCGCCGCCGGCAACAGCGGGGGCAACAACACTGACTTCTCGGTTTCGAGTCCCTCCACGAACAAGAACGGTCTCTCGGTTGGCAGCGCGCGCACCAGCGCCATGGCGACGACCGACGACAACATCTCTCCGTTCTCTTCGCGCGGCTGGTCGAGCGACGGTCGGATCAAGCCCGATGTGATGGCCCCGGGATGCAACGCATCGGCAGGAAACGACAAGGCGGTCGACGGAACTTCGAACTGCGGGATGAACAGCGGCTGCGGCACTTCCTATGCTTCGCCCATCGTCGTCGGCGCGGCCGCACTCGTCCGACAGTACTACACCGACGGCTTTTATCCGACCGGCGCCAAGCGTGCGGGCGATGCTTTCAACCCATCCGCGGCACTGCTCAAGGCCACGCTCATCAACTCCGCCGTATCGATGAAAGGGACCGACAACGCCGGCGGCCCCATCAGCCCCATCCCTTCGAACGAGCAAGGATGGGGGCGCATCGAGCTCGACGAGGCGCTCTCGTTCATGGGCGGAGCGCGCCGACTTTATATCGACGACCATCGCCAGGGGATGCCTGCCGGCGCGAACGGGCCATTCACCTACGCGTTGAACGGCGTCGTTGCGACGCAGCCACTCAAAGTGACGCTCGCCTGGACCGACTATCCCGGCACGCCCGATTCACCTGCCGCTGCACCGAAAATCGACGACGCTTCGAGCTGGAACGCAGCAAGGCTCGTCAACGATCTGGATCTGACGGTCATCGGTCCGCAAGGCAGACTCCTCGGCAACGTCTTCGCGAGCGGCGCTTCGGTGACCGGCGGCGGCGCCGACCGGCGCAACAACGTGGAGCAGGTCCTCTTGCTCGCGCCGACAGCGGGCACGTACACCATCGTGGTCCAGCCATTTTCGATCGTGCAAGCGGGTCAGGAGTTCGCTCTGGTCGTGACCGGTGCCTGGCAGAGCGCCGGCGCGAGTGCGCCCCTGCGCGACAGCGGCGCCGTCGATACTCCGGCTCTCGACGGATCCACGGAGCTCGACGGCACGTCGCTCGTTGCCGACGCGCCGGGCGCGGCCGGCGCTGCTCCGGCCAACGATGCGATGGCGGCGCGCGATGGCGCGGCGATCGCTCCTCCCGCAGACACCGGGGATGCGGCCGAGAGCGGCTGCACGTGCGGAATCGCCCACCGCGCAGCGACTTCATGGCGAGCGCTCCTCGCATTGGCACTTGCGTCGCTCGCGATAGCGAAGCGCCGAGATCGAGCAAGCCTTCTCCACTCGTGACGTTGTCGTGAGGGATCACTTGACGTCCGGAAGACTTATCAGCTCGTCCACATTAGGAACGAACGAGATTTCGATGCGCCGATTCTTGGACTTGTGCTCGGGTGTGTCGTTCGGAAAAAGAGGGCTGTACTCACCGTAACCGGCAGCGGACAGCACCACCGGCGGCACTCCGTGCGCGCTGAGAAAACGGACCACCGCAAGGGCGCGAGCCGTCGAGAGCTCCCAACTGGAAGGCACGTTGTCGGTGTAGCCAGCCACCTGGAACCTCCTTCCTTCGATGGTTCGCATGACGGCGGCGACCTGCGTCAGCGTTCGCTGACCTTCCGCCTTGATGGCCGCCTGACCCGAGCCGAAGAGAACGTCGTTGGCGAGAAGCAGAATCACGCGCCCCTCGCGCACGGCGATCTGCAGTTGACCCGAGTCGGTGAGCTTCTTGAACTTGAGCAGGAGCTGACGGTAGAGCGCGGTTCGCGCCTCCGTTGCAGCTTGAGCTTTGCGAAGCTCTTCGAGCCGCGCTTTGGCTTCGGCGAGCGCCTGCGCCATCGTTCCTTTTTCGGCGAGCATTTGATCGACGTTCTTGCCGAGGCGCTGCAGCTCTTGACGCAACTGTTCGTCGATCGCGGTCGCTTCGTCCAGCTTGGTCTGCAGGTTGTGCGCGTCGACGTTGACTTGAGACAGGCGATTCTCGCGCTCCTGCACCGCGTTGGCTTGGGCTTGCAGTTCGCGGTTGAGTCGATCGACTTGTTGCTCGCGCTCGTTCAACTCGGCCTTCGCGCGCTGGGTGTCCTTCAGCGCAGCATCGTATTTCGCACCCGACACGCAACCGGCCACCACGTAGATGGCGAGCACGGCTGACATGGCCTGACGACGATGCACCCGAGCCTCCGAGACTAGGCCAAAAGCTGCCGGCGCCAGCGCAGGGCAAGCCCCGCCGCGATCAATGCGGCCACTCCGAGAATCGAAGCGAGCACATAACGGAAAACGCTGCTCGAGCGCGTGTCGCTCGCCGCCTCGATGCTCTTCAGAGCTTCTTTCGCCTCCTCGTTGTTCGGGTCGAGCTCGACGGCACGCCGGTACGCAGTCTCGTCCACCACGCCGCGGCTGGCCAGCTCGAGCGCTTCGAGGTAGGCGAGCTCCGATTCCGCCTGCCGCGCGCGCGGACCTGTTGGATCGATCCGAACGGCCTTGCGCAGCGTCGCTATGGCGCGCGGGCGATCGGCGTGACGTAGGGATCGCGCAAAGTCGAAATAGCCGGGCACCATCTCCCGGCGGCGATCGAAGGTCGGGGCGCGCGCCAGGACCCGATCGAAGGCGCTCGCCATTGCATCCAGCTTGCCCCCTTTGTGAGCTGCGAGTCCCTCGTCCATGAGGACGTACACCTCCGACAACCGCGAGCGGTCGTAGGCGGCGAACAGTTCGCCAGCCATTTTCTCCCAGCCCCAGTCGTCGGGAGGCTTCTTTCCAACCAAATTCTCGTACGATTCACGGAGCTGCCACAGCCCATTTTCCGCCAGCAGCATCACCGCCTCGCGAGCTGCGTCGCGTACTTGAGCGCGGTCGCTGTTGGCGAACGAGACGATCACCCGCGCGGCGTCCATGTCTTTGGTGCGCCCATAGGCGCGCAGGACGTCGGCGAGAACTTGGTTGTCGGCCGTTTGCACGGCCTCGCCGGGCACCGTCTTGCCGAGACTATCGAGGAGCTTGGAAGCCCACGGACGCAGGCTTTTGACCTCGCCCCTTCTCAGCTCGATGAGGGTTGCGACCGCGCGCTCGCCGAGCACCTTCATCTGGCGCTCCACGTCGGCGCGCAGAAGCTCGCCGAACCCGACGTAGATTCCAGCCAGCTCGCGCACCGCGGGCGTCGTGGCGATGTGAACGAGCATGCGCGAAAGGCCGAGAATCGAAGCGAGATCGCGAAAGGCCGGGTCCTGCGGGTTGGCCGCTGCCATCACTCCCTCGAACCAATCGATGGATTTTCCTCCGCTGTTTCCGGGTCGCTCGTCCTCCGTCGTTCCGCCGGCGCCTTTGCGGACTCTCGAGAGCAGCGTGCCCATCGCGTCTCGGTTGGCCGATCGCTTGAGCTCCGAAAGCCGCTTGCCGATCGCGGGCAACATCGAAGGCGTCGTGGAGTCGATCGCCCGCACCGCCGCTGTCCGAGCTGCCACATCCGCCGACACGAGCCGGCTGAGCCATGCCTCGAGTTCGGTCGAGGCGGAGGCTTCGATCGAAGTGGGCACCGGCTGTGGGCTCGCGGCCGGCACGTCGGCATGAGCGACGCGCGTGAGAGCCAGCCAAGCGAACAAGAACGCCACGACCGCTTGCACGCAGGCTACTCCACGATACGGAAGTCGGGGTAATCGCCGGTGAAACTGCGCCAGCGCACGTCGACGCTATCCACCCGCGCCGCTCCCGGCCCGCGGTTGGCCCACCCGATGAGCTCCTTGATCTCTTCTTCTTCGCCCTCCGCCAGCACCTCGACCGATCCGTCGGGGCGGTTCTTGACCCACCCGGTGAGTCCTAGACGGCGCGCCTCGCGCTGCGCCGAAGCCCGAAAAAAGACCCCTTGGACGCGACCGCGAACGAATAGATGAACCTGCTTGAGCGCCATCCTTATCCTTTTCCTAGCCAACGGGAGACAAACGGGCAACTTTGAGCGACACCGTCGACTTCTAACCGTCGAGCCTACTCGGCGCGGCCTTTCGGGCTCGCCTGCGTTCGGCATCTAGATCCGGAGCCCGACCCGTGGTTCGATCCCCGATGATGACGCTCAAGGCCCAGTCTCGAACCGAGCAGCTCCTGGCTCGCATCGCCGAGCTGGAAACGGCGCTCGCCCGCGAGGAGCGCATCTCCGCCGCGCTGCGGGAGGTCGGCGTCGCACTGGGCACGACGCTCGATCTCGACCAGCTGCTCGAGCTCATCCTCGAAAAAATCACTGATCTCCTCGACGCCGACCGCGCGACGCTCTACCTGCTCGACGAAACGAGGGGAGAGCTCGTGTCCCGCATCGCGGTCGGCGACGCGATCCGGTCGGTACGCATGAGGGTCGGCGAAGGAATCGCCGGGCTGGTAGCGCGCACCGGGAAGACCATTCGCGTGCGCGACGCGTATCGCGACAAGCGTTTCACCCGCACCTCCGACGAGCTGCCCGGATACCGCACGCAGTCGATCCTGGCAGCCCCGATGAAAAATCACCTGGGAAGGATCATCGGCGTCGTGCACGTGCTGAACAAGAAAACGCGTCGCGAGTTCACCGCCAGCGACGAAGCCTTGCTGAATGCATTCGCCACCGAAGCCGCCGTATCCATCGACAACAGTCGCCTGTTCTTGTCGGTCATCCAGAAGAACATGCAGCTGCTCGAGACCAAGGAAAAGCTCGAGCAGAGCGTGCGCCACCTCAAGCTTCTCTTCGAGCTCGAGAGCGCGATGGGGCGCGCGACCTCACAGGAGGAGCTCATCCGTGGTGTGCTGCAGGAGTCGGCTCACGCTTGCGAGGCCGAGGCCGGAGCGGTTTTGCTCGGCGACGGCCCGGAGGGCCAGTTCGAGCTGTCGCTATGGAAAACCGACGATTCCAGTGAGCAGTTCGCCACATGGCGCGTCTCGCCGGGCATCGCCCCGAGCGAACGCTCTTTGCGCGGCCTTCTGGTCATGGCGATGGAGAAGAGCGAACCGGTGCACGTGGCGGGATTGATCGAGGGAAACGAACCTTTTTTCGATCAGGCCGGCATCCGGACGGGATCGGCGCTGGCCGTGCCGCTGGAATGGGAGGAGGGCGCCCCGATGGGCGCCATGGCCCTGTGCAACAAGAGCGAGGGGCGCCCCTTCGCCGCCGAAGACATCGAGCTACTTCGCATCATCGCCGCGAACTTCTGCACCGCCGTTCGGCTCTTCCGAGCGCGCGTGCGGCGCGAACGTCAAGAGCGGCTCTCCACGATCGGCAGCCTGCTCTCCGGCGTCGTCCACGACCTCAAGAGCCCGATGGCCGTCATCAGCGGCTACGTTCAGATGATGGCCAAGGCCGAAGACAGCCACAAGCGGCGGGAGTACGCGGCTCTCGTGCTGAAGCAGTTCGACAGCATCGCCGCCATGCAGCGCGAGGTGCTCGAGTTCGCGCGCGGCGAAAAGCGCGTGCTCATGCGCAAAGTCTACCTCGGAAAATTCTTCGAGGACCTCGCGGTCGAGCTGCGCGGCGAGCTGGCCGGCAGCAAAGTGGAGCTCGTGCTCGACCTCGAGGATCGCACGACGGCGCGCTTCGACCAGAACAAGATCACCCGGGCGGTCCACAACCTGGTGCGCAATGCCGTCGAAGCCATGGGACAAAAAGGCGGCACCATTACGCTACGCGTCGGTCGAAGGCCGCCCGACCCGGCGCGCGCCTCCAAAAAGGGAGATCTCTTTCTGACGATCGCCGACACCGGTCCTGGCATTCCCAAAGAGATCGAAGGGCGGCTGTTCGAATCTTTCGTCACCGCCGGCAAGAAGAGTGGCACCGGGCTCGGGCTCGCCATCGTGAAGAAGATCGCGAGCGAGCACGGCGGAAGCGTGAGCGTGGAATCTTCGAGCAGCGGCACCCAGTTCACTCTGATCCTGCCGCAGGATGATGCGAAGACTTGATGGCCAAGCGTCGTAGCGTCGCGGCGAGGGTTCTTGTTTCGTATGTTCTGGTGATGATGGCCTTCGCTCTCACCGCGCTTTTCAGCGTTCAGTCCGAGCAGCGCGCGGCGCGGGAGGCCGAGCTGCTGCGAACCGGCTACGTACCGCTCAAGTTCTCCATCGAGCGCGCACTCGATGCCCAGAACCTCGTCAACGTGGAGCTCAATCACATCACCGAAGCCAAAAATCCCAATGACGCGAGAAGCTGGATCGAGACCGAGCGCCGGGTTCGGCCCAAGACGTTCGCCGAGATCCGCGCCCGCGCAGTCGGGTTCGCGCCAACGGGAGACGGACGGGCGCTCTCGTTGAGCTCGGAGCTCGTCCAGGGAGCGAACGACATCGAGCATTTTCTGCAAGCGGACGGCGAAAGGTTCGCGCGCCTCTTCGAGGCGCTCGGCACGGGAGATTTCGACACCGCAGAGCGCGCGCAAAACGACCTCGTCTCGTACGAGGTGGAGGGGGCCCGCCGCATCCGCGAGCTGCGCGACCGCGTCGATCACGAGATGGACGACCTCGTCACGGCGGCGCGCATTCGGGAGCGGCGTTCGATCGAGATCCTGGTGGCGCTGTCGATGCTGACACTTCTGGTCGGCGTGGGTGTCTCGCTCTACGCCCGGCGCGTGCTGCGCCCGCTCGCCGCGGTGACCGACCGTGCCAAAGCGGTCGCCCGCGGCGACCTGACGCCGCACAAAGTGATCGCTTCCAACGACGAGATCGGCGAGCTTGCCGCGACCTTCGAAGGCATGGTCGCGGCCATCGCACGGGCCAACGCCGATCTGGTCCAGGCCGAGCGTCTGGGCGCGATCGGCAAAATGGCGGCCCACGTCACCCACGAGATCCGCAATCCTCTTTCGTCGATGGGACTCAACATCGAGCTGCTCGAAGAGGAGCTCGCCCACGTTCCCGAGATGGCAGAAGCGAGGCAGCTGGTTCGCGCCATCAAGCGCGAAATCGAACGTCTGGCCGACCTGTCGGAAGAATATTTGCGAGTCGCGAAAAGGCCGGTGCCCCATCTCGAACGCGAGAGCCTCGCCGATCTGGTGCGCGAAGTCGTCGAGTTCACGCGGCCCGAGCTCGTCAAGGCCAACGTCAGGTGCGAGGAGGAAATGCAGGAGCCCCTCCCCGCGATCGCATTCGACGAAGGCCAGATCCGGCAGGCGCTGCTCAATCTGATCCGCAACGCGCGCGAGGCGATGCAACCGGCCGGCGGAAACCTATGGCTCAAGATCCAGAGCTCGGGCAACGGCAACGGCGTCGATCTCGTCGTCGAGGACGACGGCAGCGGAATCCCCGACGACGTCCGCGAAAAGGTATTCGATCCCTTTTTCACCACCAAGGAGCGGGGCACCGGGCTCGGCCTGGCCGTGACCCGCCAGATCGTGGAGGCGCACGGCGGCACGATCAACTGTGAGGCGCGCGCCCCGAAAGGCACACGTTTTTTCATTCACTTGCCGCACGTGCAATAGCCAGAATAAAGAGAGGATCAGCCAAGATGCCCCGTCCAGATGGTCGTTCGCTGCAGGCCCACCGCCCGGTGGAAATGGTGCTCGGATTTCATCGAGCGTCGGAAGGGTCCGTTCTCTATCGCGCCGGGGGGACGGTGGTGCTCTGCACGGCCTCGGTCGATCCCTCGGTCCCCGAATTCTTGCGGGGCAAGGGCAGCGGCTGGCTCACCGCGGAGTACCAGATGCACCCGCGCGCAAACCCGCCGCGGCGAGAGCAACGTGAGGGCCGCGGCAAATCGCCGAGCGGCCGCACTCAGGAAATCCAGCGACTCATCGGGCGCGCCCTGCGTGCGACTCTCGACATGCGCGAGCTCGGCGAGCGAACGATCGTCGTCGATTGCGACGTTCTCGAGGCCGACGGCGGCACCCGCACCGCTTCCATCACCGGTGGATTCGTGGCGCTGGCTCTCGCCCTCGGCCGCCTCGGCGAGCTGGGGCAGCTCACACGGCCGGTGCTGCGCGACATCGTGGCAGCCATCAGCGTGGGGCATCTCGAAGGAGGTCACGCCCTCGACCTCGTCTATCTCGAAGACAGCACGGCTCGCGTGGACTTGAACCTCGTCGCGACCGGCCAGATGGCGATCGTCGAAGTGCAGGGCACTGCCGAAGGCGAGGGGGTGCCGAAGCGCGATCTCGATGAGATGATCGAGCTCGCGCTCTCGGGCATCGAGTCGCTGGTCCGCATCCAGAAGCAAGCTCTCGCTTCGACGAAGCTCGATCTCCAGGCATTGTTCCTGCCGGGAAGATGGACATGAGCGAACGCACCACGCTGGTCGTCGCCAGTTCGAATCGCGCCAAGATCTTCGAATTTCGTCAGCTGCTCTCGGACCTGGCACTCGACGTCGTCGGTTTCTCGGATGTGGTGCAGCAGAGGGTGAGCATCGTCGAAGACGCGGACAGCTTCGAAGGCAATGCCCTCAAGAAAGCGACGCTGATCGCGGAGGTCGCGATGATGCTCACGTTGGCCGACGACTCGGGTCTCGAGGTCGAGGCGCTAGGAGGGCGCCCGGGGGTACGCTCCGCGAGGTTTGCCCACGATCGTGCGACAGATGCCGAAAACAACGCGGCGCTCTTGGCGGCACTCTCCGCCATCGAACCCGGCGATCGAAGAGCGCGCTTTCGCTGTGTTCTCGCGCTGGTGGATCCCTGGGCACTTCCCGGCTCGGCGCCGCTCGTGGCCGAGGGCGTATGTGACGGCTACATCGCGCGTGAGCCTCGGGGCGGAGGCGGATTCGGGTACGACCCCCTCTTCGTGGTGGAGGGGAAGGACAAAACGATGGCCGAGCTCGACGACGCCGAAAAGAACGCGATCAGCCACCGCGGGCGCGCCATGAGCGCCCTCCGCCCTCGCCTCGTCGCGCTACTCGAAAACCGCCACCGCGACGCGATCCGGATCTGCTCGACCTGAATGATCAGGGGGCGAAGTCGAAGTGCCCCCCGATGCTGAGGGTGACCGTCCCGTGCGAGCCGGCCAACGACTGGATCGGTGCGGGAGCATAACCGGGAAACGTAATCTCGCGGTCGATGAACGAGCCGCTGGAGAACATGATCAGCGGCGAGAGCGAGAACGAGCGAGTCATCCGAATATCCGCCCCGAAGCCGAAGCGGAATTCGCCGAAGCCTTGCAGATCCATGGCGGTGCCGCTGTTCCAACGCTCGCGAAACCATCGGTACCCGAGCCCCAGATCGATCACCAACCCGACATAGTCGGGCCGTGACGACCAGCGAAAGCCGACGCCCGCATAGTCGGTGGTCGCCGACTTCTGGTCGCCGAATGCCCCGACGGGAGGAGAGCCGACGGTACGCCAAGTCGGATCGCTGCCCGTCCCGAGCCAGGCGTGCTCCCAGAAGCCATAGAGGATGTAGCGACGAGCGAATCGAACCCCGACATCGCCTTCCAGCGAGGGGCCGCTGCTGGCGAGTCCCTGCCAACTCTCGCCATATTCGTAATAGGGACCGGCGTCGATGGCGTACGCGTTGCCGAAAGGAAACAACACACCGAGCCGCGCTCCCACCCACAATGCATTGTACGGTGCGCGATGCAAAATCAGCGGCGGGGGCGGCGGCTCGTACACGTAGGGTCCTGGGTAAGGAGGCGGCGGGTACGGCGGCGGGGGCGGACGCCGATACGTCGGTGGCCGCGGAGCCGGCCGCGGCGGAGGGGCCGGCTGGGCGCCCGGGGGCTGG
>WNGB01007331.1_pt1 | contig 15954 bp, 16 predicted proteins | sample 5400681 | NCBI WGS metagenome assembly WNGB01 (sample SAMN13153367, study PRJNA577476) | soil metagenome | isolation source: 115 cm soil or saprolite under grassland replicate 2 | place: USA:California | collected 2016-06-15 | reverse complement strand
GGTCGGCCAACTTCACCGAACCCGCGCTCTCGAGGAACCTGCGTCTTGTCGAGGCGTTGCGCCCGGTGGGCCAGCGGCTCGGAACAACGCTTGCGGTTCTGGCGATCTCGTGGACGCTCTCAACACCCGGTGTGACCGGCGCGATCGCGGGAGCCCGACGCCCAGATCAGGTGAACGGCTGGATCGGCGCTTCTGAGATCGCCCTAGATCGGGAGACCCTGGAAGAGATCGAGAGCCTCATCGCTGACGTTGGCCCCGGGGAAGGGTAATGGTTCATAGGTAGTCGGCTAGCTCGCGCGCTCTTCGCCGAGAGCTCAGCTTGACGGTAGCTGCGGTACGCCGCCTCGCGGTCGCGCTCATTCGTGCGCCAGTCCCGGTGGTTCGCGCTCCTTCGCCTCCCTCCGCGGTGCGGACGCGCGCGCGGCCCCTCTTCCGGATGGACACTTGGGCTTGCGGCGCCTAGGCACGCCGCCTCCTGGTAGTGGGTCAGTTTGAGTCGGCCTGACCCCGAGTAACCTTCGATCTGAGAAGGGAGAAGGGATACCCCGGTGAACGCGGGGGAGATTAGGCGCGCTCTTGCGAGAGCAGCGAAAACCGGCGATGACGATGCCTCATGGTCCTTGCACACGGACGACGTTGTCGCTCATGTCCCAGGCCGAAGCCTCCTCGGAGGGGATCACGGAGGCCGCAGGCTCTTGAAGCTCTCAATAAGCTCGAAAATGATCTGATGAAAGGGAGCATCGAGCACCAGGTCCACGACACGCTGGTGAGCGAGGACCACGCGGTGCTGCTCATGAGACTCATGGCCAGGCGGCCGGGGCGGGGCGCTCTCGACGCTCAGGTCGTCTACGTCTATCACGTGCACGACGAGAGGCTTGCGGAGTTGAGGTCCCCTGCTGGTCGGCTTGGCGAGCATCACCGAGCGGTCGATTTCGGAGGTGCCTTCTGTTGAACAGAACTGACCCGCAGTCGTCGTCATCGTTCATTCAGCCGAGTCGTCAGCTACGGCGAGTCACTCGGTGTAGGAGAGTCGGTCGGCGAGTCACTCGGTGTAGGAGAGTCGGTCGGCGAGTCACTCGGTGTAGGAGAGTCGGTCGGCGAGTCACTCGGTGTAGGAGAGTCGGTCGCTGTGGAGTTCGGCGCAGGCGGAATGGTGGTCGTCGTCGGCAACGGCACGGGTGGGGTGGGCTGGGGGTCAGTCGCCGGTGGAGCTTCTGACCCTTCGTTCCCGACTCCTGTCGTGGGTTCCGTCCCGGCCAAGGGTGCAGCGAACGTTCCATACTGACCTGTGAAGGTCTGTGAGAGGGCGTCTGGTTGCAACCACTGAGCCACGGCGGCCGCGAGGTCCGAGGGCCCTGCCAACTCCTCTGGCGACTCCGGCATGGCCCCGCCAGGCATGAATCGGACCCGATCCCACCAACCGGTCCCGCCATTCCCTGCGAACGTCCGCCACGCCGGCTGCGATGCGACGAACACCAATACACCGGCGACGAGGGCGGTGACGTACGCAAAGAACAAGACGTTCAGCCATCGCTCGCGATCCCACCGCTGACGACTCCACCACGGACGACCGTAGGGATCGCGGATCCATCGCATCGGTACTTTCCCCCGTCGACTGATGGTTAGCTGCTGGCTGTCTGCGGCCCATCGTAAAGCGAAACTGGGCGGCGGGCCAGCGGAGCGGCGAAACAAGAGACAAGGTCAGCGATCAAAGTGCCTGGTCAGAGGCTCACGAGATCGCCCGCGAACGGCGTACGCCCACCTCCCAAGCTTCCCCGAGGCGCCGAAGGAGCTCATGGACGACTGGCCTGATCGAGCAGGTTGGGCCTGGGTCACAGAGCCGAAGGCGGGGGCGAGCTGGTGCCTACTTCGCACTCCAAGATCGTACGAGAGGCGTTCCGGGTGCTCCCGCCCGAGCCCCACCCGAGCTGCTTCACGAGCTCCTCAGCCTCATTCAAGGCGGCGCGGGCACCCAGATTCGCCGGAAGGGCCTGCCGGACGCGCCGGAGATTCGGTCGTCTGCTCGTCTCTCACGTGTCATCAGTCGCGCGACGTGCGAACTTGACATCCCCGCCACGTTCACTACATTCCGACCGGTCCCCTGAGGACGTTGTCTGTTGCTGGGTGGGCTTTCTTGGATTGGCATCCCGGGAAGGGAAGGAGGTCCATGAGGAGCCCGTAGAAGTCTCTCGCTGAAGTGAGAAGATCATGAGAGCCTGCTCCGATCAGGACGTCGCCATCTGCCCGCGTCCTGCAACCCCCCCGCCGACGATGACCGCGCGGACCTGACATCATCCGCTCCTCCATCACACGATCACGGGAATCTGCTCCCACAATGAACACCTTGGGGAAGGAGCCGTAGTCCGTTTAGGGCCGTCAAGTTCGGCTATCCGAGGGCTCGAGGGCAAGCACCGGGCCGGTCGATGAAGGGAAGACGAACAGAGGTTAAGGAGACGAGCCAAGGAAGAGTGAAGGAAGGGAGTCGACCCATGCGGCAGCTCGACGACCGTGGAGAGCAGATGGGACTGGGGCATTCGTTGTTCGCGGTCCTCCTGATCGCGCTGATGACGGCCGGGGTGCTGTACCCCGCAAGCGGAGACGGATCCTTCGCCTCATCAACAGCTCTTGCTCTGGATCGGGTCGTTGAGGCGCAGGAGAGGGTTGGACCCCGTCGGGGGATCACATGTCCGGCCGGATCCGTGCTACTGCGGCGTGCCCGCACGATCCAGAAGGTCATCGATAGGAAGCGGGAGGGAACGACCTTTTGCTTCAAGTCGAAAACGTACTTCCTGAGGGATCCGATCGTGCCGAAAAGCCGCGACAAGTTCGTGGGGAAGTACGGTGCCGTCCTCGACGGCAGACGCTGGCGCACGAGTGCAGACGTAGGCGCTTTCACCGGAACGGGTTATGACGTCAACCACGTGACCATCCGCAATCTGGTCATCCGCAACATGCCGCAGTGGGGTATCGCTACAGCATATGGGGCGAATAGTTACTGGAAGATCGACTACAACGAGATCTCGCGTGCACGCATCGGTCTTAGCTTCCCCGATTACTCGACCGTGAACAACAACTTCATCCATCACAACAGCCAGTACGGCTTCAGCGGCTACCAGACTACCGGTTCCGTGGTCCAGAATAACGAGGTTTCCCACAACTATCTGTGCCTGTGCCATCCAGGCGATGGTGGCGCTTCGAAACTCTTTGGCACGACGAACGACAGCGTCATCGGCAACTACATCCACGACAACGGCGGCAACGGTATCTGGTTCGACACCGACAACACCGGCGTCCTCGTCAAGGGCAACACCGTCACCGTGAACATGAGGGACGGCAGGGCAATCTACATGGAGCTGAACAACGGCACGGCCGTCATCAGTAACAACAGGATCAGGGTCGGCTCCAGCGGCGAGGTCGGGATCTTTCTGAACAACTCCTCGAACGTGGAGGTCTACGACAACACCGTGACCATGGCCTCGACGTCTGGGGGAGGCGCGATCCACGTCTTCTTCGACGCCTCGCGGACTGGCTACGACACTGCCAACAACAAAATCACCAACAACACGGTCTCCCTCAGGGAGTCAGCCACGATTACGGCGGGCGTCACCTGCTACAACGTGACTGACTGCTCGCCCTACTGGACAACCAAGGGCAACCGCTTCCAGGGGAACACCTACCGCGTGCCCAGCCGGACAGGACAGAACTGGGCCCTCTCATCGCCGGTGGCCTGGGCCAAATGGCAGGCGATCGGCTTCGACACGACCGGCGACGTCATCCTGAATTAACGGAATCACATCGACCGTCGCCACGGCGTCATTAGGCGGAGAGCGTGTCGCGCCCGCCTCTTGGTTGAGGTCGGAAGATGCTCTGCCAGCGCCATGCGAGTCCTTGCGCGCACCATCTGACCGCGAGCCAGCGGAGCTTTGAGACCGGATCGGACGATCAGCAGCGACTCGAGATAGTCCTCGCTATCGGAGAACCGATACTTGTATGGCTGAGCTCCGGCGCCGAGATCCAGCCTGCTGTCCCCAGTTATGAACCCGTGCTCGAGCGCAGCAAGGATCGTTAGGATCGATGGCTGCAAGTCGCTCCATTTCTCATCAAACCCACCTAACCAGTATGCGGTCTCTCCCCCCGCGGAGAGGAAGATATTCGAGCTGATGGTGTGACCGGCGATCTTGATGGACCAGATCCGGAATCGGAGTTGTCCGATCAAGGCTTTGGCCGCGTCTTCGAGCATCCGATGGACACGATCATCGAGCACTCTCGAACCGCCTCTGCTCTTCCACCTCTTGTGATGAAGCCGAACAAACGCCTCGAGATCCTTGGCGAGTTCGGACTCGTCGCGAGTGAGGCTGATCTTCCCGCCGACCGCTTCGAGCTGCCGAACCCCGCGGCGCATGCTCTTGCGAAAGCTATGGCTCTTCGACTGGAACCACTCGTCGTACGTCCTACCCTCAAGGCGCGCGCTCGGTGCGCGCTGGGTGAACTGTCGATGCAGCTTCATTCGGCCTGCAGGCCAAGCGTTTGACAGGAGGCGCGGCCAGCTTCGATGGTGGGGTACGCCCTCGATCATGATGAGGTCAGGAGACGGTTCGATTCTGCTTACCTGCTCCGCGACTATCGCCGTCATTTCCTTCTCAAGCTCGGCCCCGACGACGAAGTCGCGCCGGGAGGACCCAAGCAGCCTGAAGCGGAAAAGTCCGCTCCGCCCTCTGTCAACGAAGAACGGTGCAATCCCCACGAGGTCCAACCCATCGAAGACCAACACGGTCCTGAGATGCGCCGAGGGAGGAGCAACATGGCGCCACCAGGACAACACCCAAGCCGGGGAGGAAAAGGGCTGACGATGGAGTACGGCCAACTCGTCCCAGGCATGCCAATATGCGTCGAGCACTTCGATGTCGTCGATGAGGACTCCCCGCAACATGGTTAGCCGAAACCGCTCGATCTCTCAGTGACACGGATCCACCCGGTCCCCTCGCGGATCGTGTACGACGAGCAAGGCCATGTCATTGGAGCACGCCGTGGACGCAGTTTGCCATCCACCGCAGGTCGGCGGGCGTAAGCTCCTGGTGGACAGGGAGCGCCACCATCGATCGACGAAAGGTCTGCGCAATGCCGAATTCGCGTTCCCTGAGCGAGGGGTGGGGATTCTTCCACAGGCGGAGGGCCTTCACGCCCCGCCTCTCGAGGGACGCGGCGAGCCGTGCGGCATCCTTTGCCTTGATGGGGAACGCGAAGGGGCAAGCACCGTCCGGCAGCGAGGCGAAGGGAAAGGGAACGACTGGGCCCAGCGTGTCGAGCAGGAAGCGGTAGTTGTCACGGCGTCGTTCCGCGATCCCGGCATCGAGCACTCTCATGAGCAGCCATTCGGTGGCTGAGGATGGAGGATCATCCGGGTTGCCGAGCGCGAACTCGTCTGTTCGTGCCGGGGTGTGATTCGATACGCTCGTCATCACATTGGATATCTGTGCCGGCAACTCAGCAGCTGCGCCTCCGCGCTGAGCGAGCCAGGCACCGTGTCGTCTGATCACGCCGTACAGACCAGGCTTGCGACGCGACCGAGGACCGTCCGGTGGATGACGCGAGATTATTGCCGCACCGTCGGGAACGCCGATCGTCTTGTACAGACAATAGATCGCCAGATCACCGAGTGAGCCGACCGGGATACCGTCACGGGTGGCAAGCCAGGCCTGGGCTGCGTCCTCGAAAAGGAGCAGACCGCGCTCATCGCACCATGATCTCCATCGGACCATGTCCTGGGGGAAGCCCAGGTAGTGGATTAGGTAGAGGACCCGGACGCTCGGACGAAGGGCTCGATCCAGTTCGTCCGGGTCAGGCTCCAACGTCTCCGTCGCGTCGAAGAATCGGATGCGGAGCCCCGCTCTGAGCATGGCCTCGATCTCTGACCCGTGGTGATACGCCGGGGCCATCACCTCATCGCCGGCTCGTAGCCCGATCGTCCTGCAACCGCTCCATAGCGCATGTCGGGCACGAGAGTACAAGCGGCACTCTCGGTGCCCGAGGGGGAATGGCTGATGATACGATTTCCCCCGCAGATACACGTCGAACGGAAGCGACGGCCAGATCCCGAGCAGTGGGGGACTCATTGTCGGAACCTCTCTCGCAGAATCCGACGCCCCCGCTTCACGATGCGCCGACCAGTAGAACCGAGCACTCTGCCTGCGAGAGAGCGAGCCCCACTGGATACGACGGGGGCGAACTTAGAAGCCGACCATGCCGCCAGTGCTGTCGGCGACGCGGCGAACGCCTGAAACCGTAGATATGTGTGGTAGTCACCGGTCCAGTCGAGCTTCCATCGGTTGTTCGCGCCGACGATCGTCCCGAGAAACTCATAGGTGTCGATGGATCCAGAGAAGGCCCGCTCCAGCATCATCGACCTCAAGATCAGCCCAGGGCCGAACTTTTGGAAGTCGTGATCGTAACCAGTCTTGAGTAGGAAGTGGACTCCGTTTGCCTCGAGACAGAGGTCGAATGCGATCGTCCGTCCGTCAAGTCTGAGGAAGACGAGCCTGAGCCATCCACGTTCACCAGCCCACCGCGCGACCTCACGGTAGAATCGGTGCCTGCGGGGATTCGAATTGATCGCCGTTCCGTAGTCGCCCTTCCATCCAGATTGCTCGACTCGGAAGCCTTCCGACAGAAGGTCTTCGAGTCGCTCAGACCCGTCGGCAACCTGGAGGCTGAGGTCGCCAAGCTCCTGAAGTCGACGCTTGCGTCGCCGAATCTCGCTCCTCAGCTTGGCTCCGAGCTTCGCCTGATATTCGCTCCACGAGCCCTGCGAGCTTACGTACGGGGACAGGAGAACGGGTTGCGTGATGATGCGAAACGCCCTTGCTCGTGCCTCTTCCTTCAGAGCGTGGAACTCTGAGTCGTCGGATCGAAGGAAGGAAAGGTCCAGCCGCCGAGCACCGGCCGCAAGCATCGTTGCGGCCAATTGTCGAGCAGCGTCGTTCCCTTTTGCCAAGAACTCAAAGATGGGCGTTTCCGAATTGGTCGGAGATCTGAAGACGGCTCCGTCCCGGACGAGAGGCACCATTCCCGTGAGATGTCCGCCGTCTCGAACAACGAGGGCTCGGATGCTTCCCCGGCCGAATGCGGGCCACCAAGCCCGTATCCAACCTGGTCGGGCAAACGGAGTGGCACCGATCTCGTCGGCGAGCTGGTCCCACTCCTGGGCGATCGATGCGATCGACCGGGTTTCTATCCGCATGGCTACCCCGCGCTGGCCTACTCTGCAAGTGAATTGAGCAGCGACATCGGAGCTCGTTCCTGCAACAATCCGATCACATCCATCTTGCCCCATACCTTCGCTCGAAGGATATCGAGTGAATCGCCTTTGACGATGAACCGAGCGATGGCCATCCGACTGTCTGAGCGTTTTACACCCCTGAAGAGAACAGCCGCACCGCTCTCGAATCCGACTGATCTCGCCAGGTCGATCGTTCTCTGCGAGAAGTCCCTTCTGGGTCGTCCCCTCGGATATGCGATGGACGAGATGTGTGCTTCCAGTCGTTCCTCCAGGATTTGCTTGCACATCGAGAGATCGGAGACCACCTCCTCGTCATCGAGTCGACCGAGAACGGCGTGACGATGCCCATGAGCTCCGATCTCCATGCTGAGACGTTGCATTTCGATGATCTGCCCCCAGGTCAAGCTCGACCCGTCGAGGCCCCACCCCCGCCACGATCGTTGCTGGATAACATCTGTCACTCTGTCGATAAGGCCGGTGGTGATGAAGAAGGTTGCCGGGATCTCGTATCGCAGGAGCACGGGTAGAGCGTACGTGTAGTTGTCCGCGAACCCGTCATCGAAGGTCACCGCGACGGCGGGCCGAGATGGGTTGGGCCTGTTCCGTGCATCCCAGGCTCGATTGAAGGGAATCAGATCACATTCCTCACTGAGCCAGCGCATGTGCCGCTCGAAGAGTTTCGGAGAGGTGGAACTGGGGAAGCCACTTGATGGATGCACCGAGTGGTAGCAGAGGACGACGACCCGCTGCCTCCATCCTGGCAGGCGAGGGCCCCATCGCAGAGATGACCCGAGCCTTTTTCTCAGCCGGTTAGAGATCGGCGTCCTCAATGTTGTGGATGCTCTCGCACTGACGAATCGGTCGGGTACATAAGCCTGAGGGTCAAGGTCGGACCGTCCCCGTCACCCATCTCGAAGTACCGTAGTCGCCACGGCCCAGATGATAGGCGTTGGCCACGTGCCAGACACGGGTAGGGGTGCTTCCGTGACCTTGGATCTCGCGATGACAAATCGGGGGGGCAGGGGACTCCGCCGAATGGGCGACGGGTACTAGGCCGATTGCATTACTACGATGAGCCACCGCCGGGGGACGGCCGGATCGACTGCGGTGAGCCAGGAGCCCGTTAGGATGACGCAAGGATGTGCCTTGAGCGGGACACTGCCGATCGGGGGAAGCGCCGGGAGGGAAGATTCATCCTCCTCGTCGGTCCCGATGGATCCGGGAAGAGCACCCTTGCCAGCAGATTGGTCGACGAACTCAAGGGCCGTTTCGAGGGCACTCGAATACTCCACTGGCGACCGACACTCTTGCCCCAAGCCGGTGCCTTCCTAGGTCGATCCGTCGGGGACACGTCCTCACCGCACGCCAAGGAGCCGCATGGGAGGATCCTGTCGACCCTCGTGCTTTTGTACTACTGGTTGGACTTCTTCCTCGGCGGGTGGCTCAAGACCTCGGTGCCGAAGCGGCGCGGCGAACTCGTCGTGATGGAGCGAGGGTGGCAGGACATCGCAGTCGACGCCCGCCGCTACCGCCTCCAGATCTCTCCCCCGCTTGTCTTCGCCATGGCTCACCTTCTCCCGGCCCCGGACCTGATCTTCGTGCTGGAGGGCCCGACGCACGTGCTGCTCGAACGGAAGCAGGAGATCTCCGCCTCCGAGCTGGAGCGACAGACAGGCGCCTGGCGTCACGTCCCGTTCCCTCGGCGATCGAAGGTCGTCTATTTGGACGCATCCCTCGGCACCGACCAGGTTGCCAAGTCGTCCGCACAGTACATTTGATCCCCATGAGGTTGGCTCGATATCGAGCCCGACTAGGCTGATGAGAGGCACGAGCGCGGATGCAGGTGCTCGTCTTTGCTGCGCATGCGGACCAGGGAAGAGGTCCGAGCCGGGGGAGGGTGGGTGTGGTCCCGGATGATCGTCCGATGGGCGAGGTCTGGTTGTCATTTGGAAGTCCGCGAACGTCCGCCGCAGGCTTGAGGGAGGTTCCGACTGGTGCAGTCTTGAAGGTGCGCTGCGAGATGTTGGCGAGGGATCGTCCCGTTCCAGGCCAGGTGATGCAGACTTGCCGCCAGCCAACAGACTCCAAGATCGATGATCCAGACTTTCCCTGACGGACTCGGGACTCGGCTAGGAGTCCTTCGGTCGCTAGATCCGCCACTAGCCATCGAACGGCCGGAACTGCGCACGGGCTTCAACAGCCACCACTCAGCGACTGCAGCTTCGCGTTCAATTCGATCGGTCACTGAGTGGAAACTCTTGGAAGGCATCTATACATCGAGGTCCCGAGGCCCTCGTGAAGGAGGCGTTGCGGATTCCGCAGGACTGCGTACGGCATGACGTAATGTTCCCGGAGAGGGCGAGTAGCCGAGCCGCGAAGTTCGACGGGGCCCCGGGTCCAGTTGATATCTTCCCGGCGGTCCGTCGGCCCCAGCTCGTCACGTCACGCTCCGGGAAGACTCCTGGTTGATCATGTCAGAGAGCTAAGTTCGGTCCGATCGCCATTACCAAGATCAATCGCTATCTGCTGCTCTCACGTCGCGAGCGCCAAGCGCACTCAAATACGATTCCTCGAGTTCCCTCAGCGCTTGTTCTGGTCGATAGCGGTCCTTCCACATCTTCAGGGCGCCCTCGCCAAGACGTTCAGATTCTCTCGCATCAAGGAGGCGCTCGATTGCCCCACGGAGGGCGGTTTCATCGGAAGCAGGAAAGAGCAAGCCCGATTGATCGTGCGAGACTACTTCAGATAGACCGCCCAAGTCACTAGCAATCACGGGTACGGCCGCAGCGTACGCTTCTAGGATCACCCTACCTGCTCCCTCATAGCCGATCGATGGCGCTACCAAACATCTCGCACCAACGATTAGCCGTGCGGCCTCCTCCGGAGACACTGTCCCGAGAAAATCAACGCTGGGGCTCGCCATTGCCCTCAATCGAGTCTCCTCGGGACCACTTCCAGCGACCACCAACCTTCCTGCGTTTCTTGGCCAAGCTCGCAGAAGCGTGTGAACGCCCTTTTCCTCCGAAAGACGACCAAGAAACAGGAAATAGCTGCCCGGCCCCCTGCGCCGCTCACTCGGCCAGGCAAAGTGCCGCTTCACTCTGATCTTGTCACTCGGAATGCCGGCCTCGATATGCTTCTCTCTCACGAACTTGCTGATCGCTAGGTATCGATCGACATGATCGAAACTCCCAATGGCGCGGTGCGCAGTGATAGAGGCGGCAAGAACACCACTTGCGAGAGCGGATTCTTGATAGCACTTATACAGGACACCTCGTACGGGGATGACCCCAAGGCATGCTTCGCAGATCGCACCATTGCGCAGAAGCGTTCCCGGGAGGCACAGTAGTCGATAATTGTGCAGGGTCATCACGACCGCCGAACGTCGTGACGACGCAATCCGAAGCGATGCCGGGGACAGGAGAGGAAATAGGTTATGAAAGTGAACCACGTCGGGTCGATACTTCTGCAATAGCCTCCCGAGGTGGCGAGCTGCTCGGATGTTCCAAACTGTGGCGGCCCCAGTCCTCAGTAGGTCCACCTTCCCGGTAACCTTGGGCGTTGGCACGTACGTCATGACTTCATGCCCACCCCGGTTTAGGAGCTCGACTTCATCATCTACTACCCGATTCTCGCCCGAAGCCGGACCCGACCTGTATCGCGAATGGCAGACTAGAACCCTCATTCGAAAGCACCCTTACTCGCTACACCGCGATCCTCCCGGCCCACCCTTTCACTCGACCTACTCACCGAGGCAGAAAGCTTCCTCTTGCTTCGCGTTGGAGCGACCGAGTGCGGAGGGGAGGCAGAAATATAGAGGAACGTCAACAGCACGAAGCTGAAGCCAGGAAGAACCAAGGAGGCCTCGACCACTCCAGCGATGGCCAGGTGGATGAAGACCGCCCCTTCGGCCGCTCCCATCACGCGATCGCTCGCGTGCTTGACAGACAGCGCTCGATACCCCACTTTAGCGATGCTCACCAGAGCGACTCCTGCACCGATGACGCCAAGGCCTAGCAGAAGCTCGATCAAGGCGTTGTGCGCTTGTCCCGCCCAAGCGAATAGGCTGATCAAGATCACCCGGGGCGAACCATAGCCGAACCCATGGAGCCACTGACCAGGTGAACTCAGCTGCCCCAATGCGCTTGACCAGAGGTCCGTCCGCCCAGTCAAGGTTTCCAGCGACCGAGCCGATTCGCCTCTCAAAAGATACTCCGTGATACGCTGGCCGGCGAACAGTGCAATGACGAATGCACCGTAGAGCAGAGTGGGAAAGACGAACAATCTCGCAGCGTACTTTCTCCGACCTTCTGTCAGCCATGGAGAAGCAAGGAGCCCGACAGACGTCGATATCAATATGCCCCTGTTCTGCCCGAGGACCAGGATCAACGCGAAAAACACGACCAAGAAGGAGTGAACGGACAGAGGGAGTCGTGTCAGCGGACGTCCTCCAACAACGACCAAAAGGAGTGCGGCTCCAACGACTATTCCGACGGCGATCGGGTGCGCTCCGGTCGGCCATACAAAGCGGTTGCTTTGCCATGCACTTTGGTCGAGGAGGCCCCACAGCGACATGACAGCCGTCACGAAGACGAACGCGCGCAATGTGTCCAGAACGATCGTGTTTCGCAACTCTGCGTGACGCCCTGCCAATCGCAGGCATAAAGCTGCAAAAGAGCCGACGACTACGAGCTGTGCAGCTCTGACAAGTGAGAACAGAGGAATGATCGACCATGAAGCCGAAGCGACGGCAAACAACGGCCACGCAATCACTGGCCATTCCTTCACTGCGGTCCTCTTGAGCCGAAGGTGGTACCAAACTCCAACCACAACCAGTGCAACGAGAAGATATGCAGTCAACTCAATGGCATTTTCGCCACTAAGTGTTCCCGATGCCGCCAAAGTCGGGTCTCTCTTTTGGAACTTTATGTTCGAGACGAACAAGAGGACCACCCATACCACAGGAATCCATCGGAACGGGTACGGCGTCTTGAAGAATCGAGTTCGGCCCCGCAGCAACGCGAAGCCGACAGTCAGGAATGCAAGAGCAAACGCCGCAGCGAGTGGCTGGCTGTATATCGCCAAGAGGCCAGCGAGGCATCCCAGTAGGAGAGGTGGCAGTGTCCTAAAGACGATGGCTAGCGACCTCATTGCCTACACCGTCCGGGCACAAGCGCCATGCAGCAGATTCTCCAGGTAGAGACCTTTACGTTCAAAGTTCCAAGCCACAGCCCTATGCCCATCACGGTCACGACCATGACGAGCAGCCATACCGGCAGCGTGGCGATGCCCACGTCGGATCGACGTGGTAGATGGGGAGGAACACCGCGAGCATGACGAAAACAAGGAAGTCCAGGACCCCTGGAAGGACCGCACGACCAGCGCAAGGAAGGGGGGGAAATAGACTCTTGTCACCAAGTGGGAGTTGTTCACGAGGATCAGAGTGGCTCTCGTCACGCTCGAGACGTGTACGACCACACTGCCAAGCCGACGCGGGCAAACACCGGGTAGGGGAATCCCCTCGCTGGGCACGTTGGCGAAGCGCCTGGAGACCATAGTGAAGACGACGACCCCCGCGAGGAGCTGGAACAGCCCACGAGGCTCCGAACATGGCTTGCTTGTGCCGGATCTTGAGATCACGCAGCGCTAGGAACGCGGCAAGCTCCCGGCACTGCCACAGTTCTCCGAGGTCCGGCCACCGGAGGGCGCGGTTGGGCCGATTCTCTATCCTCTGATGAGGCTGCGACGTCCTCATCTGCTCCTGCCTATCTCCATGCCCTCCGATCCTTCGCCGACCGTCCGACCACGACGAATGTACGGGGCGGCCCGCGGCAAGGGAAGGCCTTGCGTGGGATCAGCGGCTGGAGCGGCGGGTGGACCAGCCTCCCCCAGCTCCAGGAGCGTACCGTGCACCCCCGGCGGCCCCGCCAGCACATCGCCCGACTCCAGGAACCGGTCCTCGCCCTCCCAGTCCAAAATGACGCCTCCCGCCCATGCCGCTGAAGGAGCCAGATTTCATCCTCCACCACACGGTTTTCTCCCGGCGCACGCGGACAGGTACCGAGAGTCGAGCATCAGAGGTCTCCATGCCGCCACTTCCTGTCTCCAGCCGCAGGGTTCAGGCACGCCGCTCCAGTGCCTCATCCAATTGGCGCGAGTTCCCGCTCGGCGAGTTCCGACCGGAGCCGCTCATCGAAAGCCCCTTTGAACTGCCGCCAGAACACGGTCGCCCCGAGGAAGCCTGCGATCGCAAGGCCCCAGGCCGCCCCGCGGGCTCCACCCGCGGCGGCGCCGCCTATCGCACCGGCGAGCTGGAGCAGGGAGACGAGCAGGCGGGCCCGGAGGCTCCGCCTCGCGGCCACAAGCGCGCGAAGTCCGATGGACGCCCCCGTGATCGCCCCAGCCGCCGCCATGACAAGTGTCAGGGGGACGAACACGCTCCTTGCCGCGGGCCAGCTCATCCCGAGAATTGCGTTCCCCAGGGAAGAGGGCAACAGCACAAGCACCGTTCCCAAGGCGATGGCCGTGGTGACAAGTGCGGCGGAGATGACCCGCACCATTCGTCGCAGCTGCTGAACGGAGTCTCGACCGATCCGTACAGCCTCCGGCAGGGCGACGAGCCTGATGCCGATGCTGAGGATATGAAGAGGGTTCAGCAATAGCTGCCCTGCACGGATGGCGCCGACCGCGGCCAGCCCTGCGCTCACTCCAATCCCGTATTGGCTCAGCTGCGTCGAACCCGTGAGGGCCATCATCTCCCCCAAGAATCGAGGGGCGATATCGCGATGCTCCCGCAGCCACCCTGCGGTCCGGCTCGGATTCGGGACGAGCCTCGCCTGGAGCATGCCGACCAGTGCAGCGGCATTGGCCGCCCCACCCCACGCCAGGGTCAGCCAGAACAGGGAGCCTCGCCCGTTCAGGAACACGACCGCGAGCGCAAGGAACATCACCACGGCCCATATCACGTCGTTGACCAGGGCGTGCTTACCGCGCCGGGACGCGAAGAAGATCATTCGCAAGTTGTCCTGGACGAGCAACCCGGGCAGGGTCAACCCGAGTGCGGTGAAAGCCTGGCCCAGGGCTCCGGACAACACCCAGCCGATCACGAGGCAAACCCCTCCGACGAGCACCCCAATCGTCAGGGCCGTCCCGCTGGCGGAACGTGCGCCCTCCTTCAGGGCTTGGGATCGGGTACCGCTGTACCTGACGAGGAGCGGCTCCGATGCCACCGTCTGCGAGATGCTCAGGGCAACCACGTACGTTGCAAAGGCCAGTCCGAATGCACCGAAGTCACGGGGCCCGAGCGTCCTGGCCACTACGATGCCCAGCGCGAAGTTCGTGAGACTCGAGAAGGCCTGGTCGCTAACGCCCCAACCAGCACGGCGAGCGATCCGAAGCCAGGCCCCCGTGGTCACGATGCGCGGTTCCCCTTCGCTTTTCGATTTGAGGCACGGCGCGAGGACGGGGCCGGCGTCGGCGCCGCCGCGGACCCTACCCACATGTGGCGATCGTCAAGGATCAGCGCGAACGTGAAGGATCCATGGACGAGAGCCCTGGACGGAAGGCTAGGCGGCATCTCGATCTCTCACGCTTTCGGCGATGCGCTTGGCCGCGTACCACAAGCGATTGAACGTCGGCCCCGGATCGGTAAGGGATTCGGTGCTGTGGGCGGTGCCTCGACGGGGTCGCAACTCCCGAAGCGCCTGTCCGGCGCTCATCTGGCCCAGGCGCACCGCCTTGAGGAGATGCCGCACGTCACCCTCCAGCCACCGGAAGAACACCCCGGGGCGAGCCCGCGCCGGCGACACCTCCTCACCCCTGAGAACATCGCAGTAGATCCCGACCAGATTCACTCCCGCGGCCACCGCCAGCGGATGCGACGTGTGGACACGGAGATTGAGGTCGAGCAGGTACGGGCCGGCGAACTGCGCGTGGAAGTACCCCTCGTATCCTTCCAGCAACGCTAGCAGGCGTTCCTCCAGGGCCAGGTCCGGCTCGGTGGTCTCCGCGGCGGTCGCCACTCCTGCGTAGAACCTCCAGATCCGGAACCACCTCTCGTGCACGGCGGCCACGAGGCTGCCCTTCCAGACGACGCCAGAGACCGCGCGCAAGCCATCGTCGAGGAACGGCTGGACCATGACCGGTCCGTCCTCCAGCACGCTGGCCGCGAGACCCTCTGGAGACTCCACGCGTGATGCGTAGTAGCGATGGACGGCCGGCTTCACGATCACCGGGTAGGGAAGTTCATTGGCCGCACCTAGGAGGTCTGCGGTTCCCTCGAAGTGGAGGGACGGCGGAGCCGGTATTCCGACGATCTCTCCTCGCCGAGCGAGCTCGGCCTTGTTGACCAGATGGGGAGTCGAGACTCCGAGGGCAAGGAGCGCCACCTCACTGGCAGGCAGGACGGTGAGATAGTCGTTCCGGGACAGCTCCTGGCGGATAGCCGGAAGCCAGCCTTCCGTGGTGGGATGAGGGACGTTGATCCGTCGACGACAGAACCGGGAGGCCGCGGCGAGAGACCCACCAGGTGACACTGCGATGGCCGGTTGGAACCCGGCGGAGGCCAGGGCTCGGACCGCCACGAGCGGATCACGGAGCTGAGGCCCGTCGGCCGTCACCAACACCCACTGCTTCAGCGTGGTCACGCTCCTCGCTTCCTCAATTCCGAGAGCAATCGG
>WNGB01015534.1_pt1 | contig 15957 bp, 19 predicted proteins | sample 5400681 | NCBI WGS metagenome assembly WNGB01 (sample SAMN13153367, study PRJNA577476) | soil metagenome | isolation source: 115 cm soil or saprolite under grassland replicate 2 | place: USA:California | collected 2016-06-15 | reverse complement strand
CCAGTCTGTCGCCGCGGCGGTGCTGCTGACCGACGCCGCCGCGGCCAGCGGGATCGACCTGGCCGAGGCGGGGTGCGGGCGGTTGCGGGCGCACCATCCGTCGCTGACCAGGGGGCAGCGACGGATGGTGGGCGCCTACATGTGCAACCAGGGCGGACGTCCACAGTTGGTGGCGTTCGCCCGAGTCCGTGCATTTGGGTATGCGCCTGCATCGGTCGGCTGTACGAGGGCACCATTCCACAGCGCCGCACGGGTCAGCGGGATCTGCGCCGGCTGTAGCGGTGGCGGGTTGTCGCTGTTGCCCGGTCGGTTGTTGTTTCCTCCGCCCCGGCCGTTCCATTTGTCGACCGGAGAGGGCAGGGCTCCGGCGTGTTCCCGGCTTGCACGACATCTACCGTAGATCAGTAGATGCGCGGAGATCATACCCTTTGTAATCATTCGTCGCTGCCTGCCGCCTGCGATCCATGAGCACGGGGCGTGCCCGCGTCCCTTCAAGGCTGCCCAGCGGTCTCTGCCGCCTGGCAAGACAAACCGGACAATCACGGAACACGCCGGAGCCCTGCGGTCCCCGTCCCGGGTGATCAGGCCCTGCCCGTGCAGTGCCCGGCGCAGCGCGGCGGCGACCCGCACCGCCTCCGCGTCGTCGATCTCGGTGAACAGGTCGATGTCCTTGGTCTCGCGGGTGACGAAGCCGTGCGCGATCATCGCGCCACCGCCGGCCAGGGCGAGCGTGCGCGCCTCGGGCAGCGCCAGAGCGGTACGGGCGATGCGTTCCTGCAGCGGATCCAGCGGCACCGGGTCAGGCCGCCGGGTGCGCGGCGTCGATCAGCGGCTGCCACGCGGCTCGGACCCACGGCGGCAGGTACATCTGCTCCCACACCCGAACCAGCTCGGCGCCGTTGACCAGCTCCCGGACGTCATCCAACGTGCCCTCGACCAGCGTGATCTCATACAGGTCGGGGCGCCGCACCGGGTAGCCGCGGTAGTTCTCCTCGGTCCGGGGCTCCACGTCCAGCGTGCTGACCCAGTCGCCTACCCAGCAGCCAAGGGTGGTCTTCCCGCGCGCTGGGTCCAGCCACGTGCCGCGGCGCTGATCGACGTCGATACCGGCGGCATAGGCCACTGCAGGGCTCCTGCTCGCAAACCCAGACCTCGATCCGATGCGACCGTCGGCTCGCGGGTAACGCACTCGCCATGCGTTTCGTCCGGTGTGCTCGATCCACGTCATGTCAACCTCCAGGAGCCGGCCTTGATCAGGTGACCTCATCTGCCGCATCAGGTGCGCCGTGGCGTCAGTCCGAATAGTCGTCGAGCGCCCAAGCGCCCAAGCGGCTGATGTGATCCGCGATCTTGACCAGGAGGAGCCCGCGGCTCACTGCACCTGGGGCCGCAGCCAGGATTGCAGCTGTCGCCGATTGAAGTCCTCGCCGTTGACGACGCGGTTGCGACCTGAGCTCGTCAGCCGGTGGGGGCGCACGGGACGTCGGCGTCGTTGATCAGCTGCATCGACCGCCGTGTCTGCGCCTCGATCGTCGCGCCGGGACCGAGATCCAGGGTGCGCTGCAGGGCCGCGCAGGCCATCCGCCGGGCATCGGCTGCCAGGCCGAGGTCGGGCCGCCGGTCCAGCAGCTCGGCGAGGGCGAGCTGGGCCTCCGCTTTCAGCCACGGACGCCGAGTGGGCCCGGAGACGGCTAGGAAGTCCTCAACCGCCGCGGACGCGTCGCGGGTCAGCTCCGCCGGCGCCGGTCAGGTCAGCCCTTGGTTCGAAGGGCGAAGGGTAGGAGCGCGAGGTTGATCTCGCGCTGTGGGTCGCCGGCGGGGTGCACGACGAAGTCGAGCCGCTCGTCGGTGTGAGATCGGCCGCGGCGCTTGAAGTTGTGGTGCGCGTCGATCTTCTCGGTGGCCTTCTTGATGGCCGCAGTGACGTCCTTATTGCGGATGAAGAGCAGGATGGCGGCCTTGGTGTCGCGCCAGACCAGGTAGTTGAAGAGCTGCCCCAGCGCCTCGTCCATCGTGCTGGGCCCGTTCCAGACCTTGCACTCGCCGATGAAGATGTTGCGGTCCCCGACCCGGATCAAGATGTCAGTCTTGCCGTAGCCGTTGAAGACCTCGCCGGCCGCGTCGCCCTCGAAGTGGGCGTTGAGGTTGATCAGCAGCAGGTCGCGGATGCGCTCCTCATCGAGGCCCTCGGCGAGTGACGGAGTGCGCTCGAGGGCGTTTCGCGAGTTCCGAAGTACGGCGAGGGCAGCCTCGTAGTCGCTGTCCGCGAGAACCGGCTCCGGCCGGAACGGGCTCGTCTGCGACCCCTGCTTCGGCAGGGTCGGGCGGATCTTGCGGCGGCGGACGGGGATGCTGTAGGTGTCCGCGTCGGGGCGGCGGCGGATCGGGTAGCCGATCCCCGCCTGGACGTTGCGGACGGCCAAGAGATCGTTGCGTCGTCGGGACACCAATCCGGGTATCGAGGTGCGGATCTGCTCGTTGTGCTGCTCGATCTGGGCGCGGGACCAGGCCAGGTGTTTCTCGATCGCGTCGAGCTGCGTGTCGAAGAGGGTGCGAGCGTGCGCCGGATCGGAGATCTCGCCCTCCACGGTGATCCGCAGCTCGTGATCACTGAGGCTCGCAACGCGGGGTGGGTTGGAGCTGGACGTGCTGGCCCGGAGGACGAAGACGTCCGTCTCGCCTTCGAAGGGGACCGCCAGGGTTAGCTGATGCACTCGACGTTCGACCTCCTCCCCGAAGTGCATGAACGTCTGCATCACCTCGGACGGCGGCGGCATCCAAACCTGGTCGCGCAGCAGCTGGGGACAGTGGACGCTTCCCTCGTCTGTCAGCTCCTCGACGACGTCGGCCTCGGAGGCGTTGAGCAGCGCGTCCGGGTCCCACTTGTTGAGCCGGTCGACCGTCTTGCGGGTCGTGGCCTCCAGCGCGGAGCGCAGGTCGCCCTTGGCGAACAGCCGGTTGTTGTTGAGCCCCACGGCGCCGTCCTCCTCGGATCACGAAACCGGGCGTTCGCGGAAGACGAGCAGGCGCGGTGACGGCCTGGTGACACACAGCGGCCAGGCTGCGCCCTTGGGGCTTCGTCTCTAGCTAGACGCCGATCAAGCGACCCAGGTGCCCGTCGCCCGTCGCGAAGCGCCGGGGTTTCTTGTACTGCAAAGAGCCTAGTACCGTCCGCCGACGATCCCGGCCTCCCCCATTTCGGGGGCGTCCGGACGCAGCAAGGGCTTGCCGGACATCGCGGACGTGCCGATGCAGAGGGGGCAGCCCGTCCGGCGGGAGCCCATGTGCCCATGTGATGGTGGGCATACCCCCTGCTACCGACTCGCGCGGTTCGCAGACGCTCGGCCGAGTCAGTACCCGCCGTACTCGTGCAGCATCTCCGCCTGCCACTCCGCGTACTGCTCGAGAACACCGGAGACCCCGTGGAGCACGAGCGATGCGGCGTCCTGGAGGGTGGCGGCGACGGCGACGAGGTCGAAATGGTGCTCGTCGCGTCGCGCCGGCAGGAGCTTCCGATGCTTGCCGGAGCCGGTTTTGACCGTGCTGTAGCGGAACGTCTGGCCGCTCTGGTCCAGCAAGTGCAGGCTAGTGAGGACCTCGATCGTGTCGGCGGGTAGCTGGTTGTCCGGGCCGAGTTCGAGGCGGCCGAGGCATGTGTTCAGCTCCGCCACCAGCTTGCCGATGGAGTGCGTGCCCGAGAGCCGGTTCTCCACGGCCGCGTACTGCAGGTCGGGCTCCCCGGCGCCGCCTGCGCGCAGACACCCCGCAGCGCCCCGGATCCCGACCTTGAGTCCGAGCTCGATGGCATGCCGGTAGAGGGCAAGGATCGGTAGCGCCAGCATGTCGTTGGGACGCCGTGCCTTCCAGTGGTCCACCAGGATGTCAGCGGCCTCGAGGAACCCCATCGCGAGCACGCTGTCGTTCTCTCCGCGGCCGCCGATGATCGCGGTTTTGCGCCAGTCGCCGCCGGGCGGCACCGGCTGGAGAAGCGAGCTCGCGTCGTCGTCTGTCATCCCGCCAGCGTGCCCAACGCCACCCGGTGCTGGCCACCGGGTTTCCCGCACGGACCGTGCATCCGACCTCGCGATCCGCAAACCGGCAGCTCGCCACGGCGAGTCGCGGGGCAGCGTCGGGTGCCGGTAGGGCAGAGTGCGGTGACATCCGGAGAGAGGTTGCCGCCATGGTCCGGGTGCAGCGGGTTGACATCGACGGGCAGGAGCCGACCCGGACCGTGCCCTGCCGAGATCATCTGCCGCTGGCGGAGGCGGTTGGGCCCCGGGAGTACGTCGCTGGCGGGGCCAACCCCGACATGCAAGGCGGCTTCAAGACCTCGATCCGCCCGAGCATCGGGGAGGCACGGGTCTACGACTGGGCTACCCGGGACCTGAAGGAGAAGGGGCTCGAGCGACCCCAGCACCTCAACCAGGGCGGCTGCGGCGACTTCATCACCTCACGCCACGACGGCAAGGGAGTCGTGCAAATCGTCGTCACCGACGTGAAGACCACCAATCCGGAGAGCCTGCGCCGGCAGACCGCGGACGATCTGAAGGGACGCGTGGAGGGCGCAGGTCCGCGACGCGATCGCGAGCCGGACAACGACCTGGACGAGGCCAGCTCCAGCAGGCCTTCAAGGACGGCAACATCGTCCTGCGCAGCGCAGCGGCGGGAAGATCTCGTCGTGGCAGAGACCCGCAGGAACGCCAGGTGTCGAGTTCGCCGGCGCGGGTGCCGCCGGTCGTTGACGGGGTGGGCCGGGGCTGTGGTGGTCGCCGTGCTGGGCATCCTGCTGGTCGGCTGCGGGCCGCTGCGGTTCCCCACCGGGAGGTCGGGCGACGGCGTGGGACGGACCGGTTTGGTCGCCACGTTCGACGCCTAGGCGGCCACGATCAGCGTGCGGGCGGGGCAGCGCTTCCGGATCGCCTTGCGGCAGAACCCGTCGGTCGGGCTGGGTGGCCGCTGTGGTCGCAACGGACTACGTACCGGATGAGCTGCGGGCCCGGCCCGCTCCGGCGGCACCCTCTACCTGGTGTTCGATGCGGTGTCGCCGGGTCGAAGCATGATGAGCGTCCGGAACTGCTGGAGGGCCGGCGCGGACTGCGCTGTCCGTGTCGAGGATGCGCGATGGGCGCCGACTCGGTGGTTCACGATGAACGTGGAACGCTGAGCTGACCGGCGACCGCACGGGGTGGCGCAGCATGCGGTCGTGGTGGGCCGGCGTCGGCCGTCAGCGCGCGCTCACCGATGAGCGCCGCATCGCGGCTCAGGTCGCGGCCGAGGAAGTCGGGAATCGGGTCGGCGGGGTCGCGTTCGGCGTGGGGGCGGCACCCTCTCGGGGCGGTCGGCCAGTCGCTGGGTTCTGGACGCCTCGGCTGCGAAGCGGGTGAACAGGTCCGCGTCCAGTTCGCCGGCCTACTGGTGGGCGTATTGGCCGGTGCCGTATCGGCCGGCGAAGGCGTGTGTGCGTGCGCGGCGGTGGCGTCTGCGCCGGTGCCGGGTCGGAGGCCACCACGCCCAGCCGCAGCCGCAGATGCTGGAGGCCAATGAGGCGGCGCGGGCGGAGCTGGAGCCGGAGAGGGCCGGCCGTGCAATGTCGGCGAGGGGGATGAAGGTGTTCATGATGGGCGCGGTTGTTTGCAGGGGCGAGCTGGAGGGATTGAGGGATTTACGGCTGATCTGTCGGCATGTTGAGTTGTCGCGTTTGGCGGCGGCGTTGTTTCTGTTCGGTGGTGGGGTTTGGTGGGGGTCGGTGGGTTGGTGCGGTTGCCGGGTTGGGTGACGAGGCGGCGACGAGGGTGGGGAGGTCGGCTGGGTCGGGTCCCGGTGTCGGGTTCCAGCTCGGCGGAGACCGCGTCCTGCCCAACGCCGCCCGGCAGAACACCACCGAACTGCGGCGGGCGGCCCGGCGGGCGGTGGCCCGACTCGACCCGAACGGCGCTGCAGAGCGGCACGCCGCCCGCAAGCAGGACCGCCGGGTCGAGCTCTTCCCCCTGGACGACGCCATGGCCGAACTCCGCGCGTACCTGCCCGCCGCCGACGCCACCCGCATCCACCGTCGAGGGCGAAACGCTCTCCGGATCGCGAACACGCCGAAAAACCCCCGTACCATCACGTACGGGGGTCTCACGGCCCCTGCCGGGCCACCCCTCCCGTCCAAGGCGTGGGTGGCCCGGCCCCGTCCTGCCCTACCTGCTTGCCATACGCGCTGCGCCTCCCTCATCACCCGTCGCCGGTCTGCTCGCCGGGAGAGGACTTCCTGCGATCGGGCAGCGGTCGCAGGCCAGCCCGACCAGCGGAGGCGGGATCCCCAAACCTCGGGCGATGCGCCGCAGCACCTGTACGGAGAGCACCTGTCGTCCGTGGATGATGCCGAAGACCTCCGGCTGGCTCTGACCCGTCAACCAACCGATCTGATATTGGGTGTAGCCGTGGCGCTGCAACGTCCGGTACACCTCACCGATGTCCAGGTCGGTCAGTGTCCGGAGCATTTCAGGCTCGTGCCAGATCGTCGCGTCGGGAGGTCTTGGGTCACGCCCTGCGCCGGAGCAGTTCATGCCGCAATCACGCGGTTGACGTAGTCTGCGGGTCCCACCCGGTTCCCCTCATCAGTCTCGCCGCAGGTCGCGCAATACATGCCGATCATGCGGCGCCCCTGGGGGTAGCAACAGCGATGTGCAGCATCGCCCCGGCATGACTGAGCTGATCGCGCAGTTCAGCCCGGACAACCGGATTTCGCGACAGGTGCCCCAGGGCAGGAACGACCACCGAGCCCGACCCCGTACGGGCAAGCGCATCAAGAAGCGCCGTCCAGCCCGGTCTGGTCGTCGTGACGTCTGACACGCCGTTGTCCGCGAAGGTCAATTCCAACGCGAGCCCTTCCCTTGCGCAGTAACCGGCGATACGTCGGCGGAGCTGTTCAAGCCTGCGCCGATCGGGCTGCTCCAACCGGACGTAGCCGAAGACAAGCGACGCGGTGGCCAATGTCGTGTTCACCGCAGGCCCCGGTACGGCGGCAACCACCAGGGCGAGGAAGCGGAACCGCCGTACCGGGAACCATCCACGCCGCCCCGCCGGCCCCCGACACCCTGAGTGCAGAGACCCTGACCGGACGGCAACTGGTCAGCGGGACCCACGCCGGCGCGTCGCAGCAGCGCAGGTCCCGCCAGCCTCACCACACCCACCCAGCGAGCTGCCCATCCGGCCACCCGCCACCCCGGACAGAGCCGGCACGGCGCCGGCCCCGAACACAACCCACACCGCGCACCCGCATACCGAGCACGCTCCAACACCTGCCGCGCCCGAATCGGCGAGCCGACCAGCCGAACCGGCCACACCGGCACCTTCACCACCATCGACGGCCCCGCGAGCCAGGCGTCACTCACCTGCGTACCCCGTCCTGGCCCCAGCCAGCACGGCCAGCGCCTCGCCCGGCGTCAGGTGCAGGCGACCAGTGATCCGCGACAACGACGCGCCTTCCTCACGCTCCGCCACAATCCGCGCCGCAACCTCCGGCGCGACCACGACAGGGGTCCTGCTCGTGATCGCTGGTCGTGCACTGGGCAACGCAGGCCTTGTTAGGTCGTCCTTCGTCTTGACGGCTACGTACTGCATTGTTGGGGGTCCTCCCAGTCATGACCTGCGGCGTCACGGCGGCGCGTGACACCAACCATGTCAGGCATGAGGTCGGGAATCCTGCCCGCCAATGGTCAGAACCTCCACCAACCAGACACGCGCCTTGACGTGCGCGTTTCCATTTCCGGGACCGCATATCTACCCACTGATCACGTAGCCAGGGGGATACGGACGGTACCGTGACCGCTGCCGTCAAGTTACTGTCCGGCGGATAGCATCACGCACGAACGGTGGACGAGACATGGCGCGCAAGACCGGGTCCAGGGCTGACCGTGAGACACTACGCCGCCAGATGCAGTCTCTGGGCGCCGATATCGAGGCCATCGCGGAGGAGATGCAACGGCGGTTCGGCTTCCGGCCCCGGGAGGCCTTCCGGCATGCACACGGCTGGAGCCAGGAGGAGACCGCCGAGCGCTGCAACGCCGCCACCGGCGATGACCGTGGCAGCTTCAACGGCACGCGCGTCAGCGAGTACGAACGGTGGCCCTTCACCGGCCGTCGGCCCACCCCGACAGTGCTGGCCGCGCTGGCTCGCGTCTACGGCACAACCCCGCGCCGGCTCACCGACTACGACGACCTGGCAGCCATGCCAGCCCGCGAGCGGCCCGCCCTGGAGGGTCCGCCGCCAGCATCCGAACTGGTTGACCTGCCACCCAGCGGCGCAACGTACCCGCAGCAAGACGATTCGCTGGAGGCCCTGACCGAGCAGGACGTCGTGATGGCCGCCGCGGACCAGGCCTCGCAGTTCGGCGAGTGGGCCGAGACCACCAATGTCGGCCCGGTCACCCTGGCCCACATCGAAGACTCCACGCGCCGGATCGCCCACGAGTACCTGTCCGCGGCCCCCATGCCGCTGTTCATGCGCACCATGCTGCTTGGCAAGCGGGTCTTTCGGCTCCTCCAGGGCCGCCAGCAACCGGACCAGACCCGGGAGCTCTACCTGGCCGCAGGCCGCCTCTACGGGCTCCTGGCCTGGATGTCCGGCGATCTCGGTTACCTCGGCGAGGCCGAAGCGCAGGGGCGTACCGCCTGGCTATGCGCCGAGCTTGCCGACCACAACGGCCTACGTGCCTGGGTACTGGCCACCCAGAGCAAGACCGCCTTCTGGGACGGCCGCCAGCGGGAGGCGGCCACGCTCGCCCGACGCGGACTAACGATCAGCCCAGCCAGCACCGCCGCCGTCATGCTGGCCTGCCAGGAAGCCGACGCCTGGGCCGAACTCGGTGCCGCCGACGAAGCACGATCAGCCCTGCGGACAGCCGAACACGCCCGGGATCACGTACAGGAGCCGGACGACCTTGGCGGCCTGTTCAGTTGCGGACCGGCCCGGCAAAGCAACTACGCCGCCTCCGTCAACCTCCGCCTGGGCAACCCAGCCAAGGCCATCCAACTCACCCAGACCGCCCTTGACTACCTCGACCAGGGCGACCCCCGCAGCTACGGCACCGTCGGCCAGGTCCACATCTGTGCCGTCCGGGCGCACATCATGGCCGACCAGCTCGACGGGGCCGCCGCGGCGCTCGTCCCGGTCCTGGCAATCCCACCCGAGCAGCGCCTCGACCCGCTCACGCGGCGCATGCGGGAAGTCGGGCGCGCGCTCGTCACGCCCCGCCTGCACGGCAGCTCAGAAGCCCGAGCCCTGCAGGGCCAGGTCGAGGACTTCTGCGCCGCGTCGCTACCCGCGCAACTGCCCGCCTGATGGTGTTGGCTATGGGGCATGCCGACGCACGCGGATCAGGTCCGCAACCACTGGTGGTGGCGCCCCGGATGGCGGCAGGGCCGGTCGTTCTACACCTGGCACCTCACGTTTGACGACCAGCCCGACGTCACCCGCGTCGCCGAGCACTACCACGCCGTCCTACGTGACCTGCCCGGCGTCGACCCCGTACCAGTCCCCTGGCTGCACCTGACCATGCAGGGTCTCGGCTTCGCCGACGAACTGACCACCGACCAGGTAGACAAGGCCGCAGCGTCTGTCCGTGACCGGCTCAGCACGGTTCCGTCATTCGGGCTGACGCTCGGACCCGTGCGCGTGGACCCCGAAGCGCTCCTCCTCGACGCCGACCCCGCCGACTCCGTACGCGACCTGCGACTGGCCATCCGAGCCGGCATCGCAGACGCCTGGGGCGCCGAACACGTACCCGAACAAGAATCACCATTCACACCACACCTCAGCGTCGGCTACATCAACGCCGACGGACCGGCCGCTCCCCTCATCGCCGCCCTCGACGCCAACCCGGCCACCGCCCGAGCCACCGTCAGCGAAGCACAACTGATCCTGCTCAACCGGGACTCCGGCATGTACACCTGGCAGCCCTACGCCGCGGCCAGCCTGCTCGTAGCTGAGCGCCGTTCTGGCTGAGCCACCCGGGAGCGCCTACAAGCGTTGCGTTGCCGAATTGGGCTTGTATTGGATCAAGGCCGCCGCCCGCCGGGCGGCAATCCGCGGACCCTCGCCGCTCGCTAGCGCTCGCGCTCCGGCCGCGTCGCCCGCCCGCCCGCCATCCGCACTACCGGGCTGCGGTGCGGACTCGTGGCGGACGGGGCGCGGCGGGTAGCACCGCCGGGACTGTGGAAAACGGTCCTCCAGCAGGATCTCATCAGAGCCGCAGCGGTGATCGAGAACCGACGACCTCGACGGAATCCAGTCCACAACTGGCCAGGAACTGACGTATGCCATTTGTGCGCGCATCTGAATACAGGCCAGGGCCAACGACGACTTGAGCTACGGCGTCCGGCGGAAATTTGAACCGCAGATACGGGACCAGACCGACAGGCCCAGGGCGAAACTGCAGTCCTGTAGGAATCCCCCAAGTCGTCGTCAGCAGTCGCCACTCCTTCTCTTCGGCGAATGTCGGATGTTTGATCGTCGCGACTGCGGGCAATACGATTGTCATTAGACGGTTGTTCCCTGTCGATCCGGGAAAGCCGGCGGCCGGTCTCGCTGCTTCCTCTAGCATCTCGTCAATATGAGAACGCGCCTGTTCCAGACCATAGACGACTCCGTCGAACCGAACTTGATCAGGAACGTCCGAGCTTGCTAGCAGACGACCCGAGCGGAATCCAATTGCATAGCCATTTTCCGTTCCGTACGCCCGCCACTGACTAAGGAGGTCGCCGTCTTCGCAGAAGCATGAGACGTAAGCGTGATAGGTATTAGCCGACTCGGCCCGAACAGAGTTCTCAAGCTCGTTGGCGATATTCCGCAGGACCACCGCTCGCAGCTCCTCGGCTGTATCCCAACCGCCATCCTCGCGTGAAGCCGCTAGTTCATCTGCACGCCCGCGCAGAGCCTTAACGGCAGTCGGACGCGCGTAAGTGAGTTCTTCGGTATCGTTGAGGAAGTTGACATCGGTAGCCCACAGGCACCCACTCGAAATGATCCCGAGCAAGCCTGCAGGATTAGTATAGTGGAATACGAGTTCTGGAGGCACTGGGTTTCTCGACTCCCTACGACGCATGAGGCTTGTATCCTGTCGATAGCTGCACGTCGCTGCCGACTATTCAGCCAAGCAACGGCCTCGGCCAATCGTCATTCTTCGCGAGGGACGATAGGCACAGGAAGGTCCCGCGGACCACAGAAGCCGTGCTGACGAAGGTCGAACAATCGGGCGTGGAAGACTAGCGGTTGTTAGTGGTGCATGGGTGCGATCCGGTCGAGGTATGCCGCCACAGTCGTCTCGCCCATCGACGATGGTCGCATCAAGCTCGTCCACACTCGGTGCTCCATCCACGGCGTTCTCCCGCAGAGCTGCATTCATTGCCCTGTGCGGGCTGGCGGATGAGGTTTGAAGGCGATGCCAGGTGCAGGCGCCAGGGTAGGTGCCGTATCTTCTACGTCGGCAATGTCAAGCATCTGCGAGAAGAGCCAGATCAACCGACCTGAGCGCGCCGCCGTGATCAAGAGCGTCACCTCAGTCAGCCATCGCACGCCCCACGAAGCGACCGATCGGGAATCATCAACAATCAGTAGGGCCAACGAGGTCCCCGCTGCGGTCAGCTGAGTCGACAGCACGGACCGCCAATTGCGCCTGAATGCGGCACCAGCGCGCCGACGAAGCCTCATCATGCGTTCGCCTCGTGAGCCCAAGTAGTAGCTAACCGCTGCGGTACAGAAGCCGAATACAATGGCCACGACCGCGGCGAGGGTAGTGTAGAGCGCGATGCGCCTATCTGGGCTGATCCAGACCAGGAGATCCCCACGGCGGAACCGCACTATTACTCCAACATGAAGACCGACGAATGCGGCAACTATCCCGTAGTCTGCCGATGGATGATCACTCCAAATGTCCGCCAACGAACTCCTCGCTCGTTCGACTCGATGGCGGATGCCCACGGTCCCTCCCTAGGCTCAGCCCTGACCGACGGCCAGGTCCAACTCGTCGCGAAGGTTTGCGTACGCCTCCATGATGGCATCTACCGCTGACGAATTTCGGACCGGTCGTCCCCCCTCGTCGCGGAGCTCGACCGCCATCTTGGTAGCGAGCCGGTCGCGGAGGAAGTCGATTTGTTGCACTTTCTCCAGATACGGATCGAGATACCGCATTTGCGCTTTAGCCAGATAGGGCCGCGCTTCCACCAAGCCCAGACCCTCGGCCAAGATTGCCGAACCCTCCCGATCGTGAGTACCACCCCTGGGCACCTGTATTATCATTTCGACTATCACATCGCCAAAGCGTCGTCTAGCCTCTCGTGTCATACTCGCAAGCCGAGGTGCTGTACTTTCCAGTGCATCCGCAGCCGAGCTGTTCACTTTGATCCTGATCGAACGGGCCTCCTGGGTATTTCGCAGCTTAGTGAGTGCAGAATGCCTCACAAGGGGGCGGATCTCGACCTCAGTCGTAAGTAGTCGTAGGCCATTAACCCAGTCTTCGAGTGCGGTCGTAGTAGGGGCCGACGTGCTGCCGCGCATAAGCCCGACGACGTTACGGGGATAGAAGACCGCATTTGATGTCTCGATCACTCCCTCGCCAGCTGCTACTTCGAACTCTTCGATGGTGCCGTCAGTGAACGACAAGCGCTGTGGCAGTTCGCCGACGTCTCTGACTGACGAAAGGAGCAACGTGTCAGTCTCGCGGTGAGTATAGACGGATCCTACCAAGTCTCGTATGGCGCTCTGGAATCGACGCGCGACGAGAGGTGCGGTGCCTAGGTTCCCGAGCAGCTCCCCCCAGCCGACGCCCTCCATACGAGCGCCGTCCTGACCAACGACTTCATAAAACGCAACTGTCCGCATCTTGGGACGCTTCGGGGCCATCAGAGTGGCGCCTCCCTTCCGCCTTGCCAGTGTGGCATAGCGTAGCCGACAGGCTGCGGATTGCGTGTGAGGAACCACAAATCTACCGATACTTCTAGATCCTAGCGCTGGATTCGGTGCACGCGGCAGACCGAGCCCTGGGGCGGAGCGTGTGCCTCTATTGGATCGAGACTCCATTACGGGTCTATGCGGCTGTCGCGCGGGACACGATGTCCAATCGGAGGCACCGCGTCCTGCCTGCTCACGGACCTGACCGAGGTTTCGGGCGCATACTGCTATGTAGACGGTCGCGGAGACGATGAACGCCCATTGCCGGGTCGCGATAGCGTAGACGATCCACAGCAGCTCATCGGCGACGCCGACCACCCAGCCCCACGGTTGTTCTTGCCGACCAGGACAAGGCCGCCGCCTGACGGCGGCGGCACCGGCCTCGGCGATGGCGTCCCGCGGCCCCGGCGCCTGCTCGCTGCGCTCGCGCGTCGGCCGCGGCGCCCGCCGGCCGGCTGTAGCTGTGCGGCGTCGAGCATCTGGCCGTACAGGCGGTCCGCGGTAGGCGCGAGACGCTAGGTCGTGGCAGCCCTTCCGCGTGACCTTCCAGTTCGCCAGCCGCGAAGCTGCGCTCCGACGTCGGCCCATGTCGGCCGCTGAGGCTCTGCCGTGTAGCTATGGCCGGTCCTGCCAGCTAACTTCCGAACAGGGCCTCACTTACCGAGCGAGCAGCAGGTACGGCAGCACGCCAGTTATCGGAAGCTCTCCGGCTTTGAGCGAGTTGCACCGAGAACGGGGATCCGTTCAAACAGGCCTCCAGTGCAGTTGCAAGTGACCAAGCTGCGAGCTGGCGTCCGAAGTCGGCCACCGACAGAACACCCTGTTTGGTGAAGGGTCCGCCATGTGCTACCGCATTTCGTATCCGCCGCAGTCGCGCCTGGGCGAGGAGCCACCGTTTCTCCAAGGAGTGAATCCAGGCTTCGAGAGAGGTCGGATCAGAAAGATGAGCAGCAACCTCCCGGATCCGTCGCCCGACGCTATAATGATCAACGTACATCGACGCAAGCGTTGGCAGGTCACCTACACCGCGGTCGAGATCGTATGTCATCCCACCCGATGTGGCTACGGTGACAAAGCCAGCTCTGAGACTCTCGATTTGGGCGGCGCTGGCTGGATCGATCAGCGCCTCTATTGGCACATAATATGTCGCATCATCCAACAGTTCTAGCAGCACTCTCCGTATCGTGACACGGATCCAGCGTGTCTTCATTGCATCAATTAGGTCGTACCATTTACTAAAGCCTGCTCGAGATGCTAGCAGTTCAATGATGCGGACATTCAGCAGGATCCCGGCAGAAGTGTGCTCGTCGGCATTCTGCCACCAGTGCAACGCTTCAACAACCTCCGATAGTTCGGGTCCGAGTAGAGGTAGTATTGGAGCAAGTTGCGGAGTGAGGTTTCGCAACTCAGCATCTGTCCGGTCGTTCCAGCTTGAGATATCCCGCACGTCAAGAGCTCTACTGAATGAACCTCTGGCCACGAGTTGATCGTCGACGGCGTGGAGGTAGCCCTGCATGGGGATCCAGAACTCTCGACCACTACGAAACGATGCAAGACCGACCACGGCCTCAGCCAAATGGCGCGCACGGTTTACGGCATCCGCCGCCACGCCAATTCCCAAGTCAACTCTGGCAAGGACTACGCGGGTCCCTTCAGGTATGTCACTGGCAGATGCTGGGAGACCGTCAGCGCTTACCAGTTCACTCGGCAGCTCTCCTCGAAGCGGTCCACCCTCGAGATTGCCTCGAACCCAGTCCGCATAGAAAAATGTGATTGGGCCAATCTCGAGGCGGGCGGATTCCGTTGATGCGCGATCGAAGGCCCAACCACACGACTTGTTTACCACGCGGATCAGCTGTCGCTACTAGGCGGCCGGCGAGCTCGAAGCGATCTTCGATACTTAGTCCTGCTGAGACGTTCGGTTTTGGCCATGACCCACGACTTGGCCTGTCGATCTCGCCGACGCGTACCCTCGCTGCCGTCACTCCTATTGCGTGATCGTCGCAAACCCCGGCGATCATGTTTGCCATAGTCTGCGTGTCGCGACCTGAGAGCTCGATCAGGTCGAGGAATAGGTCACGGTAGGCGGCGACTGTGTCAGCAGCGGTGGCCAAACCTGATACTGCATCGAACAAGTCTGTCAGAGCGGCTACCGCGACATTCTGGTCCTTCAACCGCCGGCTTAGCGCGTCGAGATCTGCGCTGGCAGCTTTTCGCACAGCAGCATCGGGAAGCCTACCAATGCTGGTTCGAGCTACGGTGAGGTGTGGCCCGATACTAGCTGCGGTGCGCGGCCCTAGCCGGTCCAGCGCCGCCAACAAGTCGTCTCGGGCCGATTCCCAACCCTGAGCGTGCTGGTTGTTATAGGGACGCCTGTCTCCAAGCCATGCACCGAGCTCTGCTACGCCACCCGCGAGGCTCAAGACCTCTGCTGGTAGGGCACGACTATCCGGCCTTGTCAGCCAGTCGCAGACTTCGTCCGCGGATGTGAGCGGAACGCTGCGGGGTGCCCCCATGGAGCGGACCATTTGCCTTCCATCCATTGCATAGGTCGCCTTTGCCAGGCTCAGTACTACCCGGCGTGTTCCATTCTTGCATGCCTCGTGCGGTCCGATCGTCAGCCGCCGCCGAATCTGTCACTCGAAGCGGCGGCTACGCCGAGTACAGGGCTCCGGCGTGTTCCGGAGTTGTCGGGTAGGCCTGGTGTGTGAGTGATGGGTCGCTTGGGCGTGTCTGCAACGGTTGGGTGCGAGCACGCCAGATGATCATGGAGGTCTCTGAGGTCTTCATGATCGGGGTGTGGCGTGCCCGCGGTGGCATTCTCGCGTGCGGGTGCGCGCGTGGTCGAGTCCGGCCCAGCCGGGACCGGCCTGGCGGCGGATACGTGGGCGCGGCTGGAGGCGCTGCCGGACCCGCGTTCGCCGCAGGGACGGGTCTACCCGCTGGCGTGTCTGGTCGCGGTGGCGCTGTGCGCATTGACCGCCGCCGGGCATGACCGGCTCTCCGCGGTGGGACAGTGGGTC
>WNGB01007330.1_pt1 | contig 15957 bp, 10 predicted proteins | sample 5400681 | NCBI WGS metagenome assembly WNGB01 (sample SAMN13153367, study PRJNA577476) | soil metagenome | isolation source: 115 cm soil or saprolite under grassland replicate 2 | place: USA:California | collected 2016-06-15 | reverse complement strand
ATCGGCAAGAAGTACACGCACTCCTGGGACGAGTTCTGGGGGGGCACCGACTGGGACTACTGGGAGTCGCGCCAGGACCCCTTGTGCGCCAACTGCGCGATGCACTCCGGTTTCGAAGCCTCGGTCGTCAAGGAGCTCCCAAAACACCCCGGCGACATGTTCCGCCTCGTCGCCTGGAACCTGGCCGGCTGACGCCCTCGGACCCTTCCTGTCACCCGAGCCCCTCCCCCCGCTCTGTCGTCCCGAGCGCCCCCCTCTGTCATCCCGAGCGCCCCCCTCTGTCATCCCGAGCGCCCCCCTCTGTCATCCCGAGCGAAGCGAGGGATCTGCTCCGTTGCTTCGAGTCGCACGTTCCGGCCGGGACAGGCTCCGCGAGGGATCTGCTCCCGCCGCGACCGGAAACGGAGGTAGATTCCTCGTCGCGGAGCCTGTCCCGACTTTGAATGGCGCCTCGGTCACGATGACGAAGGCAGATTCCTCGCTCTGCTCGGAATGACACAAAGGCGGAGGGGCTCCTCGGAATGACGGGGGAGGTGTATGGACTTCCTGACCGGCGGGACTGGCTTCGTGGGGGCGCACGTCGTGCGGGCGCTCCTGCGCCGCGGCCGGACGGTGCGCTGTCTCGTCCGTCTGACGAGCCGATTAAGCAACCTCGAGGAGCTGCCGGTCGAGCTCGTGGCCGGAGACGTGACGGATCCGGCGTCGCTCAAGCGCGCGATGGCCGGCGCGCGGACGGTCTACCACTGCGCCGCGGATTACCGGCTTTCGGCGAGTCGCCCTCGCGAGATCTACGCCGCGAACGTCGAAGGAACCCGAAATGTCCTCGCCGCCGCGTCGGAAGTCGGTGCCGAGAAGGTCGTCTACACGAGCTCCGTGGGCGCCCTGGGCCTGACGCGCGACGGCCGGCCCGGCAACGAAGGGACGCCGGTGGAGCCTGCCTCCCTGATCGGTCACTACAAGAAAAGCAAGTACCAGGCCGAGCGCGTCGCCCAGGAGTGGGCGGCAAGGGGTCTGCCGGTTGTCATCGTCAATCCCTCAACGCCGGTCGGCGAGATGGACATCAAGCCCACGCCCACCGGACAGATGGTCGTCGATTTCTTGAACCGCAGGATGCCGGCCTACGTCGAAACGGGATTGAATCTCGTGGACGTGCGCGACGTCGCGGAGGGCCACGTGCTCGCGGAGGAGAAGGGCCGCGCGGGAGAAAAATACATCCTGGGAAACCGTGACATGACGCTCAAGGAAATCTTCGAGGCGCTCTCGAAGCTGACGGGCATACCCTCGCCGCGGGTTCGCCTGCCGCACTGGGTTCCGCTGGCCGCCGCCGCCGTGAGCACGCTGGCCTCGAGGGTGACCGCGCGGCCGCCGCGGGTGCCGCTCGACGGCGTGCGCATGTCCCGCCACCGAATGTACTTCGACGCGAGCAAGGCGGTGCGAGAGCTCGACCTCCCGCAAACACCGGTTGAGGAGGCCCTCGCCCGGGCGGTCGCCTGGTTCCGCGAGAACGGCTATGTCCGCAACTAGGGGACCCGGGGGATCGCAAGGGCCCCCGCCAGGATTGCCCGGCGGCCCGATCCTCATCGTGACGGCCATGACGGAGGAGCGCGACGCGATCATTCGCCACGCGGAGGACGTGCGCGCGGGAGGCGAGGGATTCGTCGAGGCGCGGATCGGATCAGCCGAGGTCGCCATCGCGGCGACCGGATCCGGACCGCAAAACGCGAAGCGCGAATCCGCCCGGCTCTGCGAGGCTCTCCGCCCCGCCGCGCTCCTGGGGTCGGGTATCGCCGCCGCGCTGTCGAGAGAGCTCGAGATCGGCGATCTGCTGGCATCCCGCCGCGTCCGTGACTCATCCGGGGACCTTGCGGCTCCCGACGAGCGCCTGCTCTCCCGCGCTCTCGGAGCAGGCGCGCGCGCCGGCACGATCTTCGCCGTCGAGCGGCCCGCGGTCACAGCGCACGAGAAGGCCGTTCTCGCGGCCCTGGCGGATTCCGGCGGCCCGGCCGCCGCCGACATGGAATCCGCGGCCTGGGCGGCAAGCGCCTCGGAGGCCGGCATCCCCTACCTCGTTGTCCGCTCGATCAGCGACCGCGTTGAAGAGCCGCTGCCCGATTACATTGCCGTGAGCCTGGGCGAGGACGGCGGGATCTCCCGGGGCTCCGTCGTCGCGCGCGCCGTCCTGCGCCCCCGCACGATTCCCGCGCTCCTGCGGATGCGGCGCCGCTTGCTCGCCTGCAGTGAGAACCTCGCACTCTTTCTCGAGCGCCTCCTCGAGGACAGACTCGAATGAGAACTCTGGAAGACCTGCTGGAGAAGACGAGCCGCACTTTCGCGCTCTCGATCCCCGTTCTCCCCGAGCCGACGCGCCGGCAGGTGATGATCGCCTACCTCCTCTTCCGGGTCGCCGACACCTTCGAAGACGCCGCACATTGGCCGGCCGAGCGGCGCGTCGAGGCGCTGCGGGAGTTCCAGAAGCTCCTCTCCGATTTCACTCCGGAAAAACCCGCCAGGCTCGCGGAGAAGTGGACGGCGGCCGGGGCTTCGCCGGATCCGGGCTACCGGGAGCTGATCGCCGGCGTCCCCTTCGTCCTGGATGCCTTCTTCGCGCTGGATCCCGAGGCCGTCGCTTCCGTGCGCCGGCACGTCATTGCCTCGGCGGAAGGGATGGCCGGATTTGTCGCGCGCTCGCGGGAGGGGGTCCTCGTCCTGGCCGACCTCGAGGACCTGCGCGCCTATTGCCACTGCGTCGCCGGGATCGTCGGTGAGATGCTGACCGAGCTTTTTCTTCTCAAGCGGGAAAGCCTCGTGCCGATCGCGCCGTACCTGCGCGAGAGGGCGGCCGCGTTCGGCGAGGCTCTCCAGCTCGTCAATATCTTGAAGGACGCGGCCGTGGACGTGAACGAGGGCCGCACCTTCCTGCCGCGAGGCGTTCCTCCATCGGAAGTCTTCACGCTCGCCCGCCGCGACCTCGGCGTGGCCGCGCAATACACGCTCGCGCTGCAGCGCTCCGGCGCTCCGCGCGGCCTCGTGGCCTTCTGCGCGCTTCCGGCGGAGCTGGCCTGGGCGACCCTCCGCAAGGTCGAAGAGCGCGGCCCCGGCTCCAAGATCTCCCACCTCGAGCTCTTCGCCATCCGCAAGCGCCTGGACCAGGCGCTCGACCGCGGCGAGCCCGCGGTTCAAATCAGGTCATAACGACGCACACTTCAGAACGACAACCGCAGACCGATTCGCAGCTGTCTCGGAGGCGTGCGGAAGATCGGCTTCCCGTAGTAGGAGTTACACCGCTTTTCGTCGTCGCTGCCGGGCTTCGATCCACAGACGTAACTGGCGTCGTCGAACTCCTCGATGTTATATCTCTCGTCGAGCACGACGGGGCGCTGCGCGTTCAGCAAGTTGAAGACGTCCAGGAGAAAGTTGACCGTCACCGGCCCGAGGGCGAGCGGATAGCCCAGGTGCAAGTCGGCCTCGTAGTCCGCGGGCACGCGCCCCTCCGCTCCCCGGCGCGCCAGGAAGAACTCGTAACGGCTGTAGGCGTTGGAGAAGCCGTACCGGGTCAGGGGCGTGCCGGTTCGATAGTAGGCCGCCAGGCCGACCGCCAGATTGAAGGGGGTCACGTACACGCCCGAGAGCTTCACCTGGCTGCGCCGGTCGTTGGAGAGCGGTCCGGTGTTGGTGATCCGGCTCAAGTCCTGCCCGTTGGTGAAGAACTCGTAGTAATCGTAGGCCGCCGAGATGTTCGGATCGGCGGTCCCCCGCGGCTGGGTGAACGGGCCGAACTCGCCGTCGTAGTTTCCCTCGAGCTTGGACCAGAGATACGACGCGAGTAGTGACCAGTTGTTCGAGAAACGCTTGGTCACGTCGAGCTGAATGCCCCGGTAGATGCGCTTGGGCTTGGGCGCGGGAAAGGTGCGCTCGTAGTCGAGCGAGAAGATCTCCTTCATGATTCCCTCGCCCGGATTGCCGATGCAGTAGGTCCCGTCGTTGATGCAGAGGAAGTCCTCGATGACCTCGCCGTAGTTGCGATAGATGTACTTGACCCCCAGCGCGACATTGGGAACGATCTCGCGTTCGGCGCCGAGCAGGAACTCCCGCAGGTACTGGCCGTGGAGGTTCGGGTCCGACGGCTCCGTGAATCCGCCCAGGACTTTGCCGCCGCCGTTATCAGCGGCGTCGGGGTCTCTCCCGATCTGCGCGGCAGTCTGATCGAGATTCGTCTTGATCGGATCGAAGTTGTATATGACCGCCTGCTGCTCGAAGCTGTAAGAACGGATGACCAGGTCCATCGGGATCTGCTCGTAGAAGCGGCCGAAGGACCCGAAGACGCGGGTGCGGTGGTCCCCGATCGGATCCCAGACCGCGCCCAGCCTGGGCGCGTAGTCCTTCTTCAGGTCGATCTGCCGCGTGCCGCTCGCGTCGAAGATCTGCTGGCGGTCCCAGCGCACCCCCAGATTGAGAGTCAGGTTGGGCAGCACCGCCCAGGAATCCTGCAGGTACGCCGCGTACGACTTGTGTTTGGGGTTGGCATTCAACTGCGAGATGGGAACGTTATCCGGCACCGCGGCGCCGGGCACGGACCAATAGAAGTGCTGATACACGGGTTGGGCCGCGTTACTCGGATTGCCGAAAATCGTGACGAGCTGCCCTCCCGACTCGACCTTCGTTACCGCGGCTGTCTCCCGCTCGTACTCGAACCCGCCCTTGAACTCGTGATGTCCCAGGTACTCCGTCAGCGAGACCCCATAGAAGTAGCGCTTGAAGGCCTTGTCCTGTATCAGACCGAAGCCGCCCGATTGCAGGTCGTTGTTGCGCTTGTCCACGTACTGGATCTCGTTGCCCGCGTCGGTCGCGGGACCCACGGAATTGCGCTCCTCGTGGAGCGAGACCTGCGCGGTCGCGACCCAGGACCCGAAGAGGCCGTTGTAGCGTCCGGACCAGTCACGCCCTCCCAGGTCCTGCCGCCCGAGGAACGTCGAGGGAGCGCCGTTCAACGTGTGAGCGCCGTCGTTAATGGCTCCCGTGTCCACCCGGGGGTCCTGGAAGAAGCTCGCGACGAAGGAATGGCTGGGCGTGATTCGCCATGTGATCTTGCCGGAGCCCAGGTTGCGGGTGCTCTTGCTGTCGGTCTCTTCCCCTTCGTTGGGGCCCGCGGTCAGAACGTTGGTGACTGTGTTGTGGACCCGGTCGTAGGCCCCGAAGAACCAGAGCCGGTCCTTCACGATGTAGCCGCCGAGGTCGGCGCCGAAGTCTTCGCGCGTGAAACCGAGGCTCGTGCCGAGAAGCGACTCGTTCGGATGGGAGTTGTCGGCCTGGAGAGAGTCGTTGTCATAGTAGCCGAAGACGTCCCCGTGGAAATCGTTGCCGCCCGACTTGGTGATCACGTTGATGATGCCGCCGGTCGAGCGCCCGAACTCCGCCTGATAGCCGCCGGTCTTGACGTCGATCTCCTGGATGAACTCGAAGTTCAACTCCTTGCCTTGCGCGCCGTACTCGACGCCGCTCGTATCCACGCCGTCGATGACGAAGCTGTTCTCCAGGCCCGAGGAGCCGTAAACCGAGATCGTGTTGACGTAAGGCTCCGTGTTGGAGACCTGCTGCGTTATGCCGGGGGAGATCTGCACGATCGAGGAATAGTTGCGCCCGGAGGGGAGGCTCTGAATCGCCTGCGCGTTGATGTTCGTGCCGAGGGCGGCCGACGTGGTGTCAACGACCGGCGCCTCACCGCGGACGACGATTTCCTCTCGAGCGGTCGCGCGCAGGCGCAGGTCGGCCGTGGCCGTGCGGCCGAGCGCGATGACGACTGTCTCCTGGGAACGGCCGAACCCCTGCAGTGTCGCCGTCACCGTGTAGGTCCCCGGAGGCAGCAGCGTCAGACGGTAGGAGCCGTCACTCTGTGTGAAGGCCGTCTGCGTCCCCTGGAGCGCCGCTCCCTTCGCCTCGACCGTGACGCCGGGCAACCCGGCGCCGGCGTCGTCGGTAACGCGGCCCGCGACGGAGCCTGTCGTCTGGGCGATGAGAAGCGTGGTCTGGACGCCGAGGAGGACCGGGAGGAGAAGGCTGGCGCGGATTCCTCTCATGGAGAACCTCCTTACTCTACGCGGATGCTAGCACCGGATGTCATCCTGTGTCCGCGACGATGGTGCGAATTGATGCCCCTGTCATCCTGAGGAGCGAAGCGACGAAGGATCTGCTCCGCAAAAACGAAAACGTACGGGAGCAGATCCCTCGCTGCGCTCGGGATGACAAAGAGCGGAGGGGGGCTCGGGATGGCAAAGAGAAGCGAGGGGCTCGGGATGACAAGACAGGCCTTGTTCGCGAACTTGTCACTATCCTGCCGCCGAAGCCGGCTGGGAGGTCACCGAGGAGCGTGCGGGAGCGCTTCTCTTCTCGGAATAGAAGGAGTACTCGCCGACGCCCGCTTCGCAGTCTCTTGCGAAGTGGATCAGGTGGTGGGCGACCAGGCCGACGTGGATGACCGCTTCGATGTTGCCGCTCTTCAGGGCGGGCCGAGCCATGCGCCAGAAGACCTTCCGGTAGTCCGAGCGCGCGCCGACACGCCAGAGAATCCGCGCCAGGATCTTCAAGCCGTTGGCGACGTCCCCCTTTTCGACACTTCGCAGGGAGCCGGGGTTGAAGCGGTTGGGGTAGGTGTGCTCGATCTGGTGCTGGAAGCGGCGGTAGAGGGGCTCGGGCTGGTTCGACTCGGTCACGCACTTCAACCAGTTCTTCCGAACGACTTCGCGCGGCAGGAGGAATTTCACATTGGACTCCTCGCCGCCCGTCCCGTCGGAAAGGATGCGCCCCTCCTTCTCCAGCCGGCGCCAGAGCGGTGTCATGGGGAGCGCATAGAGGAGGTTGATCGTGAGCATCGGGATCTTCGAAGCCTCGATGAAGGCCAGGATGTCGTCCGCGGTGTGTTCGGTGTCCTGGTCGAGCCCCATGATGATGCCGGACACGACTTCCATGCCGTAGGAGTTCAAGATCGCGACGGCCTCGAGGATCGGCAGGCGCAAATTCTGGTCCTTCACCATGCCGTGCAGGGCCTCCGGGTCCGGCGTCTCGATGCCGATGAAGATCGTGTGGAAGAAGGCCTCATGCATGAGCTCCAGGATTTTCCGGTTCTGAGCGATGTTCAGGGTCGCCTCGCAGGCGAAGCGCACACGGTAGCCGTTTCGCCGCTGCCATTCGACCAGGTGAGGCAGCAGCTCCAGAGCGGCCTTCTGGTTGCCGATGAAGTTGTCGTCCACGAAATAGACCGCGCCGGGCGGTCCCGCGGCGACGATCGCGTCGAGCTCGCGGCAGACCTGCGCCGGCGTCTTCAACCTCGGGTTCCTGCCGTACAGCTCCGGGATGTCGCAGAACTCGCACCGATACGGGCAGCCGCTCGAGAACTGCACGCTCGCCAGGAAGTAGTGCTTGATGTCGATCAGGTGGTATGCGGGCGTGGGAAAGTCCGTCAGGGGCGTTCGGTCCGCGGTCGTGAAGCGGAGCTGTTCGCCGGGCCGCTCGACGGTCTCATCCAGGCGGGCGTAGAGCGCCCGCGTCGCGTCGCCCAGCTCCCCGATGTGGAGGATGTCGAAATCCGGATACCACTCGGGAGAGGCCGAGACCGAGGGGCCGCCGAGCACCGTGACCTTGCCCGCCGCCTGCGCCCGCTCCTTGACGTCGTTGATGCAGTCGCGCTGCACGTGCATGCCGGTGACGAAGACCGCGTCCGCCCAGACGAAATCCTCGCGTCTCGCCGGCGACATGTTCTCGTCCACGAAGCGGACCTCCCACTCGGGCGGAAGCGAGGCCGCGATCAGCAGAAGTCCCTGCGGCGGCATGAAGGCGCGCACGCGCGGCATCAGCGGGTAAGCGTGGTGCAGCGTCCCGAACGACCGCGCGTAGCGGGGAAAGACGCAGAGGATGCGGCGATGCGATGTCATGAGCTCGCGCCGACGGCCAACCGGTCCGTCGGACAATTTAGGAAGGAGCTTATCGGAGAAAGTTCCTCTCGTGAAGGCTCTTCAGACAGACCGGGTCACGGGCGACGACGATGCGTCCGTCTTGCCGAGCGCACACCAGCGCGGCGGCTCGAGCTCGCGCCTGTGGGATACGCTGACCGCCTCGAATCCGGCCCGTCTGGGAGATGCCAGGATGACTGCGGAACACATTTGGGTCGCCATCGGGCTCGCGGGACAGGGGGCCTTTGCGATGCGCCTCCTGCTCCAGTGGATCCAGAGCGAGCGGCGCAAGCGCAGCGTCGTGCCGATCGCGTTCTGGTATTGGAGCCTGGGCGGAGGCTTGACGCTTCTCGCCTATGCGATCCATCGCAGAGATCCTGTCTTCATCCTCGGCCAACTCTTCGGTGTCGTCATCTACCTTCGCAATCTCTATCTGATCCGAGCCGCTTCCAGGACATCCGCCGGCACGCAAGGGACGCCTCCCCTCACTCCCGGAGAAACGGAGACGACGGCTCTCGCCGGCCGAATCGGCCCTCCCGGCCGGATCGTTCTCGGCGCCTTCGCGCTCTACTTCGCCGCGCAGGTCGTCCTGCGACTCCTGACAGGCACGACGGTCAGTTTCGACGAGGGCGAGCAGATCGTCCTGACGCAGCGCCTCCTGCTCGGATACACGTCGCAGCCGCCCTTGTATACCTGGCTCCAATCGGCCGTCTTCGCGCTCGTCGGGCGCGGCGTCCTCGGGCTCGCCTTGCTGAAGAATGCGCTCCTCTTCTCGATCTATCTCTTCGTCTGGCTGATCGCCCGGCGCGTCTCAGGAAGCGAGCGCACGGCCTCGACCGCGGTACTCGCCACTTTCCTTCTGCCCCAGATCTCCTGGGAGGCTCAGCGAGACCTGACGCACTCGGTTCTGTTGACCGTGGCCTCGCTGGCGACGGTCTGGACTCTGCTGCGTCTGGCCCAGGACCGCCGCATTCGGGACGCCGTCCTCTTCGGGGTCTGTGCCGGGGCGGGGTTTCTCTCCAAGTACAACTCCGTCTTCTTCCTCGCCGCTCTCCTCGCCGCGGCTCTCTCGGTTCGAGAGATTCGCCGGGAGCTTCGGGCACGCGATCTCCTCCTCGGACTCGGACTCGCGGCGCTCCTGGCAGCGCCCCACTTCCTTTGGGCGGCGCAGCACCTGAGCGAAACGACGCTCCAGGCGGGCAAGCTCGGGATCGGGCGCGGGTCTTCCTTGCTCGCAGGCTCTTGGAAGGGCTTCAGAGCGCTCGTCGAGGCGGGCGTCGGTTTCCTCGCGCCGCTTGCCTTCGCTTGCGCGGTTTTCTTCGCGGTGTGGCGGCGCGCCGCGCCGATGCCGCCCGCGTGGCCGGCCGGAACCGCCCTGGTGCGGCGCACGATGGTCCTATTCCTCCTGCTGACGGCGATCGCGATCGCGATCTCACGGGCGACAACCGTCAAGGAACACTGGCTGATGCCGGCTTTGTCGCTCGCGTCCATTCCCGCCGCGATCGCGCTCGAGAACCGCTGGAGCCGGACAGGCCGGCGCGCCTTCGTGGCCGTCGTCGCTCTCGGCGCCGTCACCGTGCTGCTGACGATGGCGAGCCGGTTCGCGGTGCCGGCCTGGACAGGCAGATATCCACGCATCCAGACCCCTTACGAACCGATCGCGCGCCAGATCCGGGAGGGCGGGTTCACGCGCGGCATCCTCGTGGCGCCGGACCAGTGGATCGCCGGGAACCTCGAACAGCAGTTTCCCGACTCGCTCTCCATCTTCGCCGACCTCGCTGTTTTCCCGACGAGGAGCGACGTGCCCTGGGTTTTCGTGTGGAACCCGGCCTGGGGGAAGGAAATCGGGGAAGGAGGTCCGGCCCCCAACGTAAGGATCTTCGCCGCCGAACGCCGGGGATTCGACCTGCCCGCGGTCCCTCCCCGACGAGCTGTGGCGCGCTACTCCTCCACCGGAGGCGTAGCGCTCGACCTCGAGTTCGTCGTCGTGCCGCCCCCGGCCCGCAGGACGCTCCCCGCGTCTCCGGGCGTCGCCGGAACCGGTGAGCGGTAGCGCCGCAGCATCCAGAGCACGGCGAGGCAGTCCACCAGACCCGGGAAGAGACGGTCCAGAAGGCCGTACTTCGAATTTCCCGCCAGACGCGGCCGGTGTGAGACCGGCGTCTCGACGACGCGCGCTCCCGTTCTCCGGGCGTAAAGCGGGAGAAACCGGTGTATGCCTCGAAACTGCAGAGGAAACGTCCGCGCCAGAGCGGCGGTCACGACGCGCGTGGCGCATCCCGTGTCCAGGGTCCGATCTCCGAGAAGGAGCCTTCGCGTCCAGCCGGCGACGCGGCTGCCGGCCCTTTTCGGGAAGCTGTCCCGCCGATTCGCGCGAACCCCCTGGACCATGTCGAATCCGCCCTGCCGCGCCATCTCCAGAAGGCGCGGCAGATCGGCGGGGTCGTTCTGAAGGTCCCCGTCGAGAGTCGCGACCCAACGGCCCCGCGCGGCGGCGATTCCGGCGGCGATCGCCGCGGACTGGCCCCGGCCCTCCGTCAGGCGCAAGGGCCTCAGGAGGTCCTGCCCGCTCGCCAGACGGAGCAGCTCCGCGAAGGACCCATCCGAGGATCCGTCGTCCACGACGATCAGTTCGCCGTGGATGCCGGCGGCGACGAGAGCGCGCCGCGTCTGCTCGACTAGGGGCGCGAGGTTTTCCCGTTCGTCCCGGGCGGGCACGACCACGGAGAGCTCGAGTGCGCCATCGGTTGCCATAACTCTAGCCCGGATTATTCATGGTCACCCGGCCGAAACACGGGCAACCTCTGCGCCAAAGAACGTTTGTGACAGGAAACGGATGACTGCGGTCAGGAACACCTTGTCCGCGACAGAGATTTTTCGTCGAGACAAGGAAGCGCGACGACGGCGACCGTCCCCGGGGGTTCGGGGGACCAGAAGGTCCCCCGCCCGCCGGAGTCCATCGCAGAGGAGCGCTGACGCCGTATCGGCGAAAAAGATCGGAGCGGCGGCCGGGTCGATCATGAATAATGCGGGCTGGGTTCGCTTGCGCCGCGTCAGCGCTGCAGCGGCACCACGACCTCCGCTCCGAAGGCGAGAGAAACCTCGGGCCCTCCCAGAGCGCGCGACAGCCCCGCTCCGAACAGGCCGGAGCGGTCGATGTCGAGACGCCTCTTGGGAAGTGTTCCCGAGGAATCCGTCAGCGTCAGCGTTTCGCTGCCGTAGGAGGTGCGCAGTTGCACCTTGACTCTGAATCCCTCCGCAAGCCTCTGGCGCGCCGACAGGTCCAGGAGCGTCACGCGGCTGCGCGATTCCGGATGGAAGCCCGACTCGAGCGCCGCCACCTCGGTCCCCAGCACGGCGAAGAAGACGAAGGGAAGCCGCGACCTGTCGTGGGTCGCCTGCAGGAGCAGCTCCGTGCCGTGCCATCCATAGCCGATTCCGGCGCGATAGGCCTCGAGCTTCGCCGGAGCCCGGAAGTCGCGGGGCATGAACTGCGGCTGGTTCTCCTCGTGAACGTCGATGGAGCCGCTCGCCAGCTCCGCCGAGGCGAGAAATGTCCAGCGGCCCTTCCGCGCCCTCCCCTCGACGCCCGCTCCGCAGATTCCTCCGCCGGCCAGGTCGAATGCACCCGCCGTGGCGTGGCTTCCGGCGGGACGCACGTAACGGCCCGACACCGCCGCTTCCAACCCAGGCCAGCGATGCCGCCAACCCAGTCCCACATCGATCCGCTCGGCGGAAACCTGCCGTTGCTCGGAAAACAGGAAACGCTCCTGTTCGATGTCGAGGAGGTCCGTGGCGCGGTGCTTTCGGCGATCCGCCGCGGCCTCCAGCGAATCCCGCTGGCCGAGAGGATAACGCAGAGCGACGGCGAAGTTCTCGTAGCGGCCGGTTCCGGCAGCGGTTGTGTTCTGAAGCGAGAACGGGGTCTGCTCCTGCTCGTCGTGCGAGGGCGCGAGCGCGACACGCAGACGCCACTCCGCCGAAGGCGTGCCCGCTCCCAGGCCCGCCTCCGCCGCTCGGGCGCCGCCCAGGCCGATGATCACGAACTTGGGAGTGACGTCGGAGAGGTCCTCGCGGCCCGGCTCGATCCTGTACCGTCGGGCCGCCGTGGCGTAGGAGAAGCCAACCTCGACCTGCAGTCCCGGAGCGGGCGGAAGATCGACGCCAAGAAGGAGACCCGCGCAGAAAACGCAGGCGCTGACGAGATCGGCGCCCATCGTCAGTGACTCAAGTCAGCGGCACCTTGTCATCCTGAGCGAAGCGAAGGATCTGCTCTCGTACTCTCCGGCATTTGCGGAGCAGATCCCTCGTCGCTTCGCTCCTCGGGATGACAGGGTGGGACCTGAGTCGGGACACTAGGAGGCGACCGCGCGGCGGCGGCCTCTCCGGGGGAGGACCTTCAAGAGGAGCCTCACCACGCCGGGCACCAGGACCGGGCGCAGGAGCCGCGGGTCGTAGAGTGAAAGACGGCGCTGGTTCTCGGCCGCGCACAACTCCAGAAAGGAACGCAGCGAAATCTCGCCAAACGATGTATGGCTCTTGAGCGTGAATCCGTCCTGCGTCGCCCTCGCCTTCTCTGGACCGTCCTTCTCGCCGCCGCTGGCGCCGCCGCCGGCCATCTGGAGCGCGCCCTTCACGCGGTCGAAGGCCTGCGCGGCGATGTTCCAGGCGCGCCGCGCATCGAACACCGGCCGCAGGGGAAGGGACCTGCGGGCGCGCAGGTAGGCCGCCCAGTTCACGATGAAGAGGATGTGCCGCGCCTCCTCCTGCATGATCTGGTCGAACAGAGCGATCAGGTCCTTGTGGAAGAACTCGCTCCTGCGCCCGATGTCGAAGAGACCGAAGGCGAAGAAAGAGTCGAGGCATTCGCCGTAGCCCGTGCGCAGAAAGGTCCACGTCGGATTCTTCGGTTTCTCCGGCTCCCCGAAGGGAGTGGTCGCGATCCCGTAGGTCTTCGTGAGCAGAGCGATGATCTCCGCGTGGCGCCCCTCCTCGTACCCCTGCAGAGAGATGGCTTCCTTCAAGATGGGATCCGTCTCCTCGTCTCCCAGTGTCTGCACCTTGACCGCCGTGGCGGCCTCCGTTCGCGCCGCCTCGTCCCAGACGGGGAGGTTCTTCAATCTCGCCAGGCCCTGTTCGTCCAGCTCGGGCCAGACGATGTCCTGCGCCCGGAAGGGGCGGTGCGTCTCGACGAATGTCCTGCAGAAGAGACGGACGTGTTCCTCTGAACCGATTCTCAAGACCTCCATGTCCTCGTCAGGCCTCCTCTCAGCCTCTCGACCTTTCCAACCAGCAGCCGAACCCCGCCGCGCCGAAGATTCGCAACACTCGGAGCGGGGTAAAACCCGAATGCTATCAAGCTGATATATTTGAACCAGCGCGGTCGTCCCGAGCGTATGTGGGCCCGGGAGAAAAGGAGCCCGCATCAGTCGGGACCGCGCGGCCAGCTAGCACAAGGAGACCCATGGCACGACTCGACAGGATCGAAAGCCCTCAGGATCTGAAGGGCTTGAGCATCGAAGAGCTGGGCGAGCTGGCCCAGGAATGCCGCGCCATGATCGTCGAGACGATCACGAAGACCGGCGGGCACCTGGCTTCCAACCTGGGCGTCGTGGAACTGACGCTGGCCCTTCACCGCGCGTTCGACAGCCCCAGAGACCGGATCGTCTGGGACACCTCGAACCAGTGCTATACGCACAAGCTCGTGACGGGCCGGCGGGATCGGTTCCTGACGATCCGCACACCGGGCGGGCTGTCCGGCTTCGCGGAACCGGCGGAGAGCCCGCACGACATGCTTGCGGCCGGGCACGCCGGAACGGGGCTGTCTTACGCGCTCGGGATGTCGGTCGCGCTCCAGAATTCTCCGGAGAAGCCGTACGTCGTCGCCGTCGTCGGAGACGGGGCGCTGACCTCGGGTCCCAGCTACGAGGCCCTGAACAACATCGTGCACTTGAAGCCGAAGAGGCTGGTCGTCATCTTCAACGACAACGGCTGGTCCATCTCCGAGAACATCGGCTGGCTCGCGCACTGGCGCAACCGTTTCATGCTCCACCCGAAGTACCAGAAGTTGACGGAAGCGGGACAGAAGCTTCTCTCGAAGCTGCCGCTCGGGGAGGAGGCCTGGAAGATCGCCCGCAAGGTCAAGACGTCGATGGAGGGTCTCTTCTTCCCCAACCTGATCTGGGAGGAGATGGGTCTCCAGTACATCGGCCCGGTCGACGGGCACAATCTGGAGGAGCTCGACGAGGCGCTCAAGAGCGTCAAGGACATTTCCGGAGAAGGCACGCCGGTCGTCGTCCACGTCCTGACGCACAAGGGCAGAGGCTATAAGCTCGCCGAGGACAACCCTTCCAAGTTCCATCAGCCGGGCACTCCGTCGGCGAGCGCCGGCCCGGGCGCCCGTTATACCTACTCGCAGGTTTTCGCGAAGACACTCCTCCGGCTCATGGAGAAAGACGAGAAGATCGTGGCGATCAGCGCCGCGATGCTCGAAGGGACCGCCCTGATCGAGGTCCAGAAGCGCTTCCCCCACCGCGTCTACGACGTCGGCATCGCCGAGGAGCACGCTGTCATCATGGCGGCCGGCATGGCCAAGGCCGGCTGGAAGCCCGTCGTCGCCATCTACTCCACGTTCCTGCAGCGCTCCTTCGATCAGTTGATCCACGACGTCTGCCTGCAGAACTTGCCGGTGACAGTCTGCGCGGACCGGGCGGGCCTGGTCGGCGACGACGGAAAGACTCACCACGGGATCTTCGACATCACGTACACCCGCACGCTTCCGAACATGGTCGTCGCGGCGCCCAAGGACGAAAACGAGCTGCAACATCTGCTCTTCACCGCGATCGAATCCGGCGGGCCGTTCACGATCCGGTATCCGCGCGGGCTCGGAGCCGGCGTCGAGCTCGACCAGTCCCTCAAGAAGATCCCGATCGGCCGGGGAGAGATCCTTCGCGAAGGCGAGGACCTCTGCCTGCTGGCCTACGGCTCGATGGTGTCGGTGGCTCTGGCCGCCGCGGACGCGCTCAAGGAACGTGGGATCGAGTGTGGCGTCGCCAACGCCCGGTTCGCCAAGCCTCTGGACGGGGAGCTTCTCGCGCGGATCGCGGTCGTGACGCCCCGGATCCTGACCCTCGAAGAGCACCTCCTGACGGGCGGCTTCGGAAGTGGCGTCCTGGAGGCCTTCCACGCGGCGGGCCTTCCGGCCGAGAAGCTGAAGGTTCACGCCATTCCCGATCAGTTTGTCGAGCACAGCCCGCAGGTGATCCAGCGGGCGAACCTGAAACTCGACGCGGCGGGCGTCGTCGAGACGGTCCTCGCTTTCTATCCTGAGTTTGCCCGCGCGGCCGTGCCCGCAGGAGAAAAGGCAACGACGCGCAAGGAGGAGAAGCTCGTGGAGACCGTGACATGGTCCTGACGGGCCCCTCACCCTCCTTCGCCAAGTCGCCGATGCGCCAAACCCGCTATGGCGACGGCGCGGCTTCGGAGGCTAAGCTCCAGTCCTCTCCCGCGGGGAGAGGGGCGGGAACTCCGGCCGCCGTTCGTGTCGAAAAGCTCCTCGTGGCCGGGCTGCGCGGCTTCTGCGCGGGAGTCGTGCGCGCGATCGACGTGGTGGACCGGGCCCTTCAGGTCTGCGAGACCCCCGTCTATGTGCGCAAGGAGATCATCCATAACCGCTACGTCGTGGACGAGCTGCGCGCCAAGGGCGCCGTCTTCGTGGAGGAAGTCAACGAAGTCCCCGACGGGTCATGGCTCGTCTATTCGGCCCATGGCATCTCCCCCACCGTGCGCGAGGAGGCGCGCCGCAAGCGCCTGAAGACGATCGACGCGACCTGTCCGCTCGTGACGAAGGTGCATCTGGAGGCGATCCACTACGCCAAGAAGCACTACACGATCATTCTCATCGGGCACGAAGAGCACGACGAGACGATCGGCACGCTCGGGGAGGCGCCGGGCGCGATCCGCCTGGTCGGGAGCCGGGAGGAAGCCGAAGCGGTGGAAGTCCCCGATCCCGACA
>WNGB01038946.1_pt1 | contig 15958 bp, 15 predicted proteins | sample 5400681 | NCBI WGS metagenome assembly WNGB01 (sample SAMN13153367, study PRJNA577476) | soil metagenome | isolation source: 115 cm soil or saprolite under grassland replicate 2 | place: USA:California | collected 2016-06-15 | reverse complement strand
TCTGGGCGCATCCGGAGACGGCGCCATCTTGGTAGTTGGAATGATTAAAGACTGAAGCTGAAAGTCGAGTTGAGGCAAGTTAGGCTAATCCGCCGCGGCGGCTCGCACACTTTCTTTAAGCCGGGCGATGTCGCGCGACGGCGGCGCGCCGAACAATCGACTGTATTCACGGCTGAACTGCGAAGGGCTTTCATAACCCACTGAATGACCTGCGGTCGCCGCGTCCATGGCCTGTCCCAGCATCAACCGGCGCGCCTCCTGCAATCGGAGCTGTTTTTGATATTGCAACGGGCTTATGGCCGTGACGGACTTGAAACTATGGTGGAGCGCCGACGGACTCATGCGCGCTTCGCGCGCGACAGTCTCGATCCGGAATGGCGCCGCGTAATTTCGTTTGAGCCAACTGATCGCCCGATTGACCGCCACCACCCGGTTATCGGTCATTGCGATTTGTCGCAAGCGGTCGGCATATTCGCCGGAAAGCAGACGGTAGAGAATCTCCCGCTCGACGAGCGGCGCCAGGATAGGAATGTCATTCGGCGTTTCCAACAGACGCGCCAGTCGTACAACCGCATCAAGCAGGGCAGGATCAATAGAGTTGACAGATAAGCCCAGCCTTAGCCGTTCCGCGCGCTGATTCCGCGTCGCGCCTTGCCCCAGTTCCATCATCAAGGCGCTGAGCTGCCCCGGATCCAATTCGAGCCGCAAGCACAGGTACGGCTCCGTCGGCGTCGCTTCAATTACCTGGCCCACCACCGGCAGATCAACCGAAATCACCAGACATTGTTCCGGACCGTAGAAATAGACTTCGTCCGCCAACACCACCTGCTTCCGCCCCTGAGCGACGATGCACAAGGCGGGTTCGTACACGGAGGGCAGTGGCTCGGTAAGTTGCGAAGCGCGCATCAGAAACAGACGCGGAATCGCGGTGGCCCGCATGCCATCCGCGTCGATATTCCGCCCAATCAGACTGCCCAGCTCGGACTGCCGCTCGCTGACCGCATCCGGCAAGGGGTGGTTGCCGTTTTTTGCCCCGTTTTTTGCCCCGTTTTTTGCCCCGTTTTTTGCTATGACCGTTGACACTGTCATTTATGATTTCCTCCTGCGGAAAATCAACCACGAAGAAACGAAGGGGACGAAGAAAGAACAGAAAAAATCTTCATACTCTTCGTTTCTTCGTCGTTGATTTTCATAGTTTCTAGGAGGCGCCCACTGCGACATGAACGACTCCCTGTCCCTTAACACCATAGGCAAGAATGCAGGATTAGGCAAGGATTCAGCAGGTTCAGATTACCTCCCTCGACGCCAATTCCCGTACATTACGCCCGTGCTTGAGACAAGAAATCGTGATAAGCGCGAAAACAATTTAACAATCTAATAGGAGGAAAATGCAATGTCAGGAATCGAAGGAAAAGTCATTGCTATTACGGGGGCGAGCAGCGGAATCGGAGAGGCGACGGCGCGATTGCTGGCGCAAAAAGGCGCGCACGTTGTGGTGGGCGCGCGGCGCACGGACAGGCTCGAAGCGCTGGTTTCTGACATTCGAGCCGAAGGCGGTTCGGCGCAGTATCGGGCGCTCGACGTCACGAAGCGCGAAGACGTCGAAGCCTTCGTCAATTTTGCGCAAAGCGAATTCGGCAAGGTGGACGTCGTCATCAACAACGCCGGCGTCATGCAGCTTTCGCCGCTGGAAGCGCTCAAGATTAACGAATGGAATCAGATGATTGACGTCAACATCCGCGGCGTGCTGCACGGCATTGCGGCGGGACTGCCGATCATGAAGAAACAAGGCTTCGGCCAATTCATCAATGTCTCTTCCATCGCCGGCCATATGGTTGTTCCGACTGCGGCCGTCTACTGCGCGACGAAGTTCGCCGTGATCGCGATCTCAGAAGGCCTGCGCCAGGAGAATGACAACATCCGGGTGACGGTGATCTCGCCGGGCGTGACGGAATCGGAAATTGCCGACAGCATCTCGGACGAGGGCGCCCGCGAGGGAATGCGGGAATTTCGCAAGATAGCAATCGGCCCAGACGCCATCGCCAGAGCGATTGCCTTTGCCATCGAGCAGCCCAATGACGTGGATGTGAATGAGATCATCGTGCGTCCAACCGCAAGCCCCTATTAACTTCGGCGTTAACCGCGCCACTGGTAGAACACAGAAAGGAATTCGAAGGAGAAACAATGCAGAAGCGCAAACTTGGAAATAGCAACTTGGAGGTGTCGGCCATCGGGCTCGGCTGCATGGGAATGAGCTTTTCTTACGGTCCGCCTAGAGACAAGCAAGAGATGATCTCTCTTCTTCGGTCAGCCGTCGAACGCGGCGTCACATTCTTTGACACCGCTGAAGTTTACGGCCCGTTCACGAACGAAGAACTCGTAGGCGAAGCCCTCGCTCCCTTCCGCGGGCAAGTGGTGATCGCCACCAAGTTCGGATTCAAACTTAAGCCCAACGGAGAGCCGGGTTGGGTGGGTCTGGATAGTCGGCCAGAGCACATCAAGCAGGTCGCCGAGGCCTCGCTCAAGCGACTCAAGGTCGAGGTCATTGATCTGTTCTATCAACACCGTGTTGACCCGGACGTGCCAATCGAAGACGTGGCGGGAGCGGTGAAGGACCTGATTCAGCAAGGTAAGGTGAAACACTTCGGCCTTTCTGAAGCAGGAGCGCAGACGATTCGACGCGCACATGCGGTCCAGCCGGTCACTGCAGTCCAGAGCGAATACTCGCTGTGGACGAGAAGGCCAGAAGCGGAAGTGCTGCCGACCCTTGAGGAACTCGGAATCGGCTTCGTTCCATATAGCCCGCTGGGGAAGGGCTTCCTCACGGGAAAGATAGACGAGAACACTACGTTCGACAGCTCCGACTTCCGCAACATCCTCCCTCGCTTTACGTCGGAGGCTCGGAAAGCGAATCAGGCCCTGGTTGACCTGCTTGGCAGGATCGCAGAACAGAAGAGAGCGACACCCGCTCAGATGGCGCTCGCCTGGCTTCTTGCCCAGAAGCCGTGGATTGTTCCAATCCCAGGCACCACAAAACTGCATCGCTTGGAGGAGAACATCGGAGCGACTACAGTCGAACTAACGCCCGACGATCTTCGTGAGATCGATAGCGCCGCTTCAAAGATCACGGTGCAAGGGGCTCGGTACCCCGAAAACCTGGAGCAAATGACCGGTCGCTGAAAGGAAACAAATAATGAGCGCGAAAGAAGACCAAAACGATCAACATCGCATTGCGCCTACTAACAAAATCGCCCTGGTCACCGGCGGCAGCCGCGGCCTGGGCCGGAACATCGCCCTGCGACTCGCCCGGAAGGGCAACGACGTGATCCTCACCTATCACCAGAAGAAAGAAGAGGGCGAAGCCGTCGTCGCCGAGATCGAGAAGTCGGGGCGTAAGGCAGCGTCGCTGCAGTTGGACGTCGCCGACCTGAGCCAGTTCGACGGCTTTCGCACGACGCTGGCGCTGGCGTTGGAAACCAATTGGCGGCGGAAAGACTTTGACTTCCTCATCAACAACGCCGGCATAGACCGCCACTCGACCATTGATCAAACCACCGAGGAAGCGTTTGACGAACTGATGAACGTCCATTTCAAAGGCGTTTACTTCCTCACGCAGAAGCTGCTGCCGCTCATCGCCAACGGCGGCCGCATCGTAAACACCTCGACAGGATTGGCGCGATTTGCGATTCCGGGCTATGCGGCTTACGCTTCGATGAAAGGCGCCATCGAGGTGTTTACGAAGTATCTGGCGAAGGAATTGGGGCCGCGCGGCATCGCCGCGAACGTCGTCGCCCCCGGCGCCATCGAGACCGATTTCACGCGTGGCGCTTTCGAACACAATCCGGGGGTGAAGGATTTCCTGGCGTCGCAAACCGCTCTCGGTCGCGTCGGCGTTCCCGATGACATCGGCGGCGTGGTCGCGTTTCTATGCTCGGAAGAAGGCCGCTGGGTGAACGCGCAGCGATTGGAGGCTTCGGGCGGGATGTTTTTGTAAGACGTATTACAGAGCGCAATGTACCGTAGGTTGTCCAACCTGCGGATGACTCGGTTAATGAGCCGCTTGGTTGCCACCGAGAGCTTGATGAGGGAGCCATCCGCAGGTTGGACAACCTACGGTACATTTTTCAAGGAGAAAACGAAATGGCTGAACATTCAAACAAAAAAATCGCGCTCGTGACGGGCGCAAACAAAGGGATCGGTTATGAAACGGCGCGGCGCCTCGCAAGCCAGGGCATCACTGTTTTGATCGGCGCGAGGGACGAGCAGCGCGGCAAAGAAGCGGCGGCGAAATTACAGGCCGAAGGCCTGGACGTACATTTTCTGCGCATGGACGTAAACGACCAGACGACGCACAAGGCCGCGCGTAGTTTTATCGAGGACAAATTTGGCAGGTTGGACATACTGGTCAACAACGCCGCTGTCGCGCTCGATATGAATCAGAAGCCGAGCGAGGTGGATATGCAAACGATCCGGAAGACGTTCGACACTAACTTCTTCGGCGTGGTCTCGATCACGCAGGCCCTCCTGCCGCTCATTCGCAAATCCGACGCCGGGCGCATCGTGAACGTCTCAAGCGGACTTGGCTCTCTGACACAAAACAGCGATCCGGGCTGGGAGTTTTACCCGGTGAAGTTGCTCGCCTACAACTCTTCAAAAACCGCGCTCAACGCCTTCACGGTGATGCTGGCGCACGAGCTGAAGGATACCGCGATCAAAGTCAATTCGGCGGACCCCGGATTCACTGCGACCGATATGAACGGTCATCGCGGCTACAAAACCCTCGAGCAAAATTGGCGACCTTACCTGCAAGCGGCGCAACTGGCGGTTATTTCGACGATCATGGGGTTCTGCCCTGGTAAATAAAGATAACGATTCGTGTCCGCCAGTTGAAAACGCCTGGGAGATGGCCTACTACTTCTTCTGAGAGTTCGCGAGCTACGGGCTTCAAGTTTTCCAGGATAGCATTGCGGGATTCTTTCAGTACCGCGACAACCAGCACACGAGCCCGGTGATACCGCGAGCGCAAAGGTCCGCGCGCCTGGAGCCGAATCGGAGCGGGCCGAACGCCAATGTCGCGCCATACTGCGGGGGGATCCAGCCGTAGCTGTCGAACAAGTCGGTGTTCACAATGTAGCGAGGGTAGAAAAAACCGCGACGTCCACTTACAGCCACTGCGCAAACAGCCCCGTTCGAATCTCGTCCGCAAGCATCAGCAAGTCCATCGCCATTTATGTCGGCCAGTCTAAATGACCCGTAGCGCGACCTCCCACTTGCCCAGCCTTTGGCGTCGGTGAACTGCCAATCGGTCCAAACGCCTGGGGGTGAAAAAGCTGAGCCGGTGGAGGTGGCGCAGTAAACCGCCCGGATCCCGCGTCCGCAGATGTCGGCCCGTCCGTCTCCGTTGATGTCGGCGAGCTGAATGGTTGAGCCATACTCCTCGGGCAGCCAGCCGAGGCCGTCGGTAAACTCGCTAGTGAGCCAGTATGAGGGCTGCCCAAAACTCTCGCCGGCGCTCAGGGCGCAGATGATACCGGACGTCCCTCGCCCACAGACGTCAGCGCGACCGTCTCCGTTGATGTCGGCGAATCGAATGGAGCCGTAGTGGCCTCTCCATGTTCGCCAGCCAAAAGCGTCGCTGAACTCAGGGGTTCCGAATTTGGTTCCGAACGCGGTTCCGGTCGAAAGCAAGCATTCGACACCCACTATGCTACGAACGCACGCGTCGGCCTTTCCGTCGCCATTCACATCAGCGAGTTGGAAAGTCGTCCCGTACTCGGCCGGGGCGTATCCCTGATCATCCGAAAGCGCGGTCGACCACTCCGCGAAACTCCCGAAGGCGCCGTTGCCCAGCCCCAGCGCGCAGAGGACACCGGCTCGTCCCCGCGCGCAAACATCACCAATACGATCGCCGTTGACATCGCCGATACGGATTGTTTCGTAATAGCTCGGAAGCGCGCTCCATCCGGCGGCGTCAGAGAGATCGGAGAAAACAAAGCCGGCAGGAACGAAGCTCCCTTCCGCTAATTGCCCGCTGGTGACGCCCGGGATCGCATCCAGCGGAACAAACTGGAAGGAGGCAAAGAGTGTTCGCTCATCTGGCGTCGGCGCCCCTCCGGGGACAACGGCGAATGCGCTGGCGCCTGGGTCAGGGCAAGCGGAGGAGCCAATGCCCTCAACGAGACACTTCGTCACTTGGAGGGCATAATCACTCGACACATTGTTCGGGTTTCGGTCGTGCAATTGAATAATCCCGCGCTTCTCCGACGGCATGTCGCGGTAGTAGTTCAGCGCGCACGCTGCAGGAACCCAATTGACGCCGGGTTGCGAGCAGCGCCAATCTGCCCCGGCGGAGTCGTAGAAAAAGGGGCCGGTGAGTTTTCGAAGTTGCATGTCACCGCGTACTATTTGCTCCGCTTCAGGAGTCCAGCAGTTATATGGCGGGCGGAAGAAGAAAAAACCATCCTTAATATTAGGGTCAAGCAGAGTCTGTGTGCTTTTCAGCTCGGTCAGAATGTCAACGCCGCTTTGCCAAAGGGCAGGGTGCGTTTCGGTATGGTTGCCAATCCGATGGCCTAGATCGACGACAGCTTGGATGAGGGAAGGACTAAAGGGGGACCCTTCACACCCCCCGGCGCTGCGAAATCGGCAACCATTCATGAAAAACGTCGCGGGGATTCGTTTGGCGGCGAGGTAATTGGCGATCGATAGCGTATGGGGACCCGGACCATCGTCGTATGTCAGGCTGACCTGGCGAGCCAGGAGCGGAACTTTCGGCGGATCGGGAGGGCTTAGTCGAAGCTGAATGTCTGTGCGAGACGCCGTGCAGCCAGTCGAAGTTCGGCCGGCTGGATCATTGTTTCCGATTATTTGCCTCACGACGGACTGGGCGTCCGATGGGGTCTGGTTGGGTCGAATTTCGCTTGAGGAGTTCCCGAAACCAAAAGAGGCAATGAGGGAAAAAACGCAAATGAAGATCAAAGCTGAGCGGATGTTGGACATAACGCGTCCCTCCGGTTGTAAAACTGTTTAGGCTAACTATCTGACTGCGGAAATGCCCGCTGTGTTTGGAATACTGAAGGCTGGGCCCTTGGTAAAGCAAGATGGCGGGCGAATATCAAGGCTGATCTTACACGACGAATAGCGTGAATACCAAACCTACTGACCGATCCGCTTATTGTTGATGACATCGAACTCCGCAAGATTGGTACAGTACCGCGCGCGTAAGCAAGCGGCTTGCTCATCGGTCAGCCGCTTGCTTACGCGCGCGGTACTGGCGCCCTTGTGTTGCTGCTTCGCTGATCTGTCCTGCCCCCGATGGCCATCCACGCAATTAGCGCGCCCAGAACCGCCAGCGCCGCAGCGAGCGTCAACAGGCGCCGAAACCCACCGATGAACGAGTCCGCGATTGTGCGCCTGACACTGTTTGCGGTGTCCGGATTCAACGTTGATGGAGGTTCCATGGCCGCCAATTTCGCGCGGTCATTATCCAGTTGACGCCGCGTCTCCGGTGATAGTTCCAACCTGTCGAGCCGCCGGTCAAGCGCGCTGTTGAAGGTGTGGAGCATGGCCACGCCGAAGACGGCGATCGCCAGCAACGCCGCCACGCGGGCCACCGCGTTGTTGGCGCCGGAAGCAACGCCGGCGCGGTCGGCGCCGACAGAAGTCATCACTACCGTCGTCAGAGGCGCGGCGCTCGTCGCCATTCCCAGACCGAGCAAAACTATGCCTGGGAAGAAGGTCGTCCAATAACTTCCTCCCTGGCCAGGTAGCGCAAGCAGAACGAAGGCGAGTCCAACAATCAAGGGGCCGACAAACAGCGGCTTCTTCGGCCCCCACCGATCTACCAATCCCCCGGCCCAGCGTGACAGGAAAGAAAAAAGCAGAATGAATGGGAGCAGGGCCGCGCCCGCGGCCGTCGCGGAATACCCTTGTACCTGAATCAAGTTCAGCGGCAGGAAAAACATTGCGCCCCCCAGCGCCGCATACAAGAAGAGCGTCAGCAAATTCGCGCCGGAAAAATTGCGTATGCTGAAGAGGTTTAGCGGCAGGATTGGGGCGGCGCTACGTGATTCGACAACTACGAACAAGACGAGGGCAGCCACTCCAGCCGCCAGCCCGCCAACGACCCGCCCGGCGCGCCAGCCGTGATTCGACGATTCCAGCAGGGCGAAAACGATGAGGCCCAGTCCGACCGTTACCAGCAGCGCCCCCGGCCAGTCCAGCCGTTTGCCTCGCATTTCTCCGCGGCTTTCAGGCACTTGCCAGAAGGCGATCGCCAGCGTCACTGCGGCCAGCGGCAGGTTGATGAAAAAGGCCCATCGCCACGAAGCGTGCTCGATCAACCAGCCTCCAATGACGGGCCCGGCGGCTCCGGTGATCGCGGACATTCCCGACCATGTGCCGATTGCGCGCCCGCGCTCGTTCTCCGGAAACGAAGCGCCGATGATCGCCAGGCTTCCTGGTACCAGCAGGGCCGCGCCGACTCCTTGTATTGCGCGCGCCAAGATTAGTTCATTGATGTCACGAGCAAGTCCACATGCGACCGAGGCGACGGCGAATATCGCGATACCGAGCGCGAAGATGCGCCGCCGCCCGTAAAGATCGCCCAATGACCCGCCCACCAATACCAACGACGCCAGAAACAGCGCGTAAGCTTCCACCACCCACTGCACGCCCACCATCGTTGCGCCAAACTCCCGCTGCAATGCGCCCAACGCGACATTCACCACCGTCCCGTCAATGAACGCCATGCTCGAGGCCAGAATCGTCGCCGTTAGAATCCACGGCTTGGCGGCCTGCCGGCACGGCGCGGCTATGGGGGAGGCCAGGATGACGCCTTCGTCGCAAGGCTGTTTGAGTATTCCGTTCATTGTCGAATAATCCGAGGAAGAGAGTTCGAGGTCAATGTCTTCGGCGATCTCCCCGGCGTTCAGCAACATATATCTCATTTGTCGTCCTCCGTCGGTTAATCGAACGGCGAAGGCCTGAATCGACACTCCTCCGGAATTTTTTTTCGAATGTATAATCAGGGCATGCTTCCGGACACAAATACCGCCCGGGAGCTTTGAAATAATCATCGTTTCATGCGAAGGGGCGTTCCTTCGCGTTGGAGATCCAATATGTCTATTCGACCGGTTAAGCGACTAAGTAAATCCAAGCCGACGCTTGAAGGCGCGGGCGTGCGGCTGCGCCGCGCGTTCGGGTTCGGCAATACGTCCGACTTCGACCCATTCCTCCTCCTCGACGACTTCCGCAATGACGTTCCGGAGGATTACCTGGCGGGCTTCCCGTGGCGCCCTCACCGCGGAATCGAGACGATCACGTACGTCCTGGCGGGAACGGTTGAGCATGGCGATAGCATACAGTGGCGTCATCGGCGCAGGCGACGTCCAATGGATGACCGCCGGGAGCGGGATCATTCACCAGGAGATGCCGAAGGGCGACCAGGACGGCCGGATGCATGGATTCCAGTTGTGGGCCAATCTCCCGTCTTCGCTCAAAATGACGGCGCCACGTTACCAGGAGGTGAAGGCAGCCGACATCCCGGTGGTCACTGATGACGACGGAACTCAGGTTCGCATCGTCTGCGGAAGCTTTTGGGGGACGACCGGCCCCGTGGACGGGATCGCGGCGGACCCGATCTACCTGGATGTGGCGATTCCGCCTGGCCAGAGAAAGACCCTCCCGGTCGAGACTACGCGCAACGCCTTCGCCTACGTTTTCTCGGGAGATGGGAAGTTCTGCAACGCCTCAGTCCCTCTCGCGGTACCGACTGAAGGGATCAAATGGGCTGACACAACGCCCCCGCGGGAGGCCGACAATCGCTCGCTCGTGCTCTTCGACCGCGGCGACGAGATCACGATCCATGCCAGGGACGAGGGGGATCCGGTTCCTCCTGATTTCAGGAAAGCCGCTCGAAGAGCCTGTGGCCTGGTTCGGCCCGATAGTAATGAACACGCAGGAGGAGCTCCAGCGGGCTTTCGAGGACCTTGAGCGCGGAACGTTTCTGAAAACGGAGCCGCGGGGGTAGTTCTTTAGCCGGGAGAACGGCTTTGTTGCTGAATCGAAGCAAAACTATACGATCAACTTAACGTCATTTGACTTGAAAGTTACAGATGATAAACACAGATACAATCGAGCGAATACCTGCCGAGAAACTGCATGACCCAGACATCCTGGCAAGCATTGAAAGTGAAGTGCTGTCTCTCACTGACGAAGATGATCGCAGCGATGTTTGTTATTCGTTGGCAAGGCGGCTCGTTATAGAAGGCAACTTGGGGAAAGCCGAGTTCTTCACCCGCTTGATGGAAACTTGGCCAATTGAGAGAACTTGGTTTCTCGGCGATATTGCTGCTAAACTTTGGCGAAGAGGCCAACCTGAGCATGCGCTCCAACTTATAAACGAAGCTATATCAACTGCCAGGACGAATGGCAATGAATGGCAACGAGCAGAAGCGCTCTCGAAAATTGCGACCCATTTGGTTAGCGGAGAAACTGGCTCTCGCAGGCGAATATGAACAGGCCCGGCAGGTTGCCAATTCCATTAAACACGAAGTTAGACGAGCGCGCGCGGCCCATCGGGTACAAGCTATAATTGACAGCAATTTGAGCGCGGGCTAACAAGCGCTTGCGCCGGACTAGCTTCGCTCGCCAGTGAAGCGTAAGCTTAGCCAGGTGAAAAAGGCATGTCGAATAGCTCAAGTAAAAACATTCGCGCGCGTGAGGCCTGGGACATGAACGCCCGATTCTGGGATGAACGGATGGCCGATGGGAACGACTTCTTCATCTCCTTGATCTGGCCAAGCGTCGAGAAACTTCTGTGCCCGCTGCCCGGCGAGAAACTTCTCGACATTGCGTGCGGAAACGGACTGACTTCCCGCCGACTTGCCCACCTGGGCGCCAGTGTTGTCGCATTCGACTTTTCCGAGGAGATGATCCGCGCGGCCAAGACTCGTTCAACCGAGGGCCAAATTGACTACCGCGTGGTCGATGCGACGGATGCAGATCCCCTCCGCGCTCTTGGATCAAGAACATTCGATGGGGCTCTCTGCAACATGGCCTTGATGGACATGTCGGACATTCGGCCACTCATGAACGCCTTGGCTTCGTTACTCCGACCTGGCGGCCGCTTCGTATTTTCCCTACTTCATCCGTGCTTCAATAATCCATCGACTGTGCAGATGGGAGAGCTCCAGGATCGCGAAGGAGTATTCGTTACAACGTACTCCGTCAAGGTTTCGCGCTATTTGACGCCATATACCCAGGTTGGACTGGCGATGCACGGCCAGCCTGTCCCACATCCATATTTTCACCGGCCGCTTGGCATGCTTCTTCAGCAGATGTTCGACGCCGGATTTGTGCTCGACGCGCTCGAAGAACGCGCTTTCTCTCCCGAGAACTCCGGCGGCAGTACTCCGTTTTCATGGAGCGGCCAGTTCAGTGAGATCCCGCCGGTGTTGGTGGGGCGACTGAGTCCCCGAACGATCGCCTGAACTCCGAATGAGGTCAGAGCGATTCGAAGAAGAGTTCGTCGGCGTAACACCAAACCCACTCTTCGCCCGGCTCGAAGGAACGAATCAGCGGATGTTTCGTCGCGTGGTAATGTTTCGTCGCGTGCTTGTTCGGCGAAGAGTCGCAGCAGCCGACGTGCCCGCAAGTCAAACACAGGCGCAGATGCAGCCATTGGCCTCCGCCACGCAAACAATCTTCGCAGCCTCTTGCGCTGGGCGTGACTTCCTGAATCTGATCCAGATGTGTGCAAGCGTCTTTCATTCCAAATCCTCGGAAAATGTACCGTAGGTTGTCCGACCTGCGGAAGGCTCGGTTACTAAGTTGTTCAGGCGCCGTCAAGCAGTTTGATGTTGAAACCATCCGCAGGTTGGACAACCGTACGGTACGGCGCGCCGCGTTTCGTTGTTTCAGGGCGTCGTTTGTGATGATGTGAACGACTCCTCTATTGAACTCGCCGCCAAAAGCGTCAGCGGGAGACGCACTTGAAAGCAGGTGTCTCCGGGTTTGGATTGGAAACGGATTTCGCCTTGATGCTTTTGGACAATCCTGTAAACGGTGTCCAACCCCAGTCCAGTGCCCTCGCCCTGCGGTTTAGTGGTGAAGAAGGGTTCGAAGATGCGCCCTTGAATTTCGGGCGGAATGCCGGGGCCGTCATCGCCGATTTCGACCAGGATGTGATCGGGCTTGGCCGACGTGCGAACCCACAGGTTGCCCTGGCCGTTCATCGCGTCAATCGCGTTGACGATCAGGTTGGTCCAGATTTGATTGAGCGCGCCGCCGTAAGCGGAAATGCGCGGCAGGTCGTCGGCGTATTCGCGGATCACGGTGACGCCGCGCTTCAACTTATGGCCAAGTATGACTAGCGTGTTCTCCAATCCCCGATGCACGTCCACCTCCTGTAGGGCCGCGCGATCCATGTACGAATACTCTTTGATCGCGCCCACCAGGTCTGAGATGCGGGTCATACTGTGCTCGATCTCCTTGACCAATTCCTGCGAAGACCAGGTGGCTTCGAGCCATTGCAAAGCGTCGTCGAGCGCCTGGCCTTTCATACATTCCGCCAACGCCTCCAACTCTTCCTGATGCAACCCAGCGCGCACGAAGGTCGGCGCGAGTTTCCATCCGTCGGCGACCCGATGCGCTTCCAGCCATTCGCTGATCTCTTCTTCGCATTCGCTTTCGGCCAGCGGGTCGAGCGCCGGCGCGGCGGTCAGACACTCGGCGGCTTCGCGCTGGAATTTGGTCAGGAAGGCGATCTGTTCGGCGGTCAATGTCTGATGACTGAGCGTCAGGCACAGACGGTTGAGCGTTTGCAGCCGCTCGCCGAGGTGCTGCGCCGCGCGGCGCGCGGCTGCCGCCGGATTGTTGAGTTCGTGCGCCAACCCGGCGGAAAGCTTGCCCAGCGCCATCAACTTGTCGTGCCGTTCGTCTATCCGCGTCACTTCGCGCACACGGTCGCTCAGGACTTCGACCAGCCGCTGCAGCAACGCCGGGAAGCGCTGCATCAACTCCGGGAAATGTTTCACGTCAAGCCAGAATACGCGGCTCGGCGCGACCGCGCGGATGGTCGCGCCATAATGGGTCATGCGCGAAAACGGCAACTTACCGCTGATTGCGCCGCTTGGGATGACGTAAACCTGCCCGTCGCGTTCCGGCCCTTCAACGCGGGCGTGCAACTCTCCTTCCAGCACAATGACGAGACGATCCGCCACCCCGCCTTCGCGCAGATAGACTTCGTTCGCGGCCAACCGCAATTCCTCGCCCTGTTCGATCAACCAGGTGAAGACTTCGTCCGGCAGCCCTACCAGCGCGGTAATCTTGCGCAGCTCTGCGTTCAATCGTAGTGTATCTATTTCTGTCATCACGATCTGTGCTAGTCGAAACTCGCGGGCGCCTCGAACTTGTAGGAGATGATGTTACGGGTTATTTCCAGGTCAACTAGCGCAAGTTATATCATCAGAGTTTGCCCAAGTATTGGTGCATGAACTGAACAGCAATAGCGCCCTCACCGACGCTCGACGCCACTCGTTTGACCGAACCGCGCCGCACGTCGCCCGCCACGAAGACGCCTGGGACGCTCGTCTCCAACAAAAACGGCTCGCGCTCGATGTTCCAGCCGCGAGGCCTGCGCCCGTCGCGCAGCAAATCAGGCCCAGAAAGAATGAAGCCGTGTTCATCGCGTTCCAGCTTCCCCGCCAGCCAATCGGTGTGCGGCTGCGCGCCGATGAAGATGAACAGGGATTTGGTCGGCAAGGTCTCGCGCGTTTCCGCATCCGCGATGGTGATTGCTTCCAGATGCGTCTCGCCGTGCGCCTCGACCACATTGGCGCGGCAGCGCACCGTGATGTTCGGCATGGCTGCGATCTGGTCAATCAGGTATCGCGACATCGTCGCCGCCAGGTCGGGCGCCCGCACCAGCATCGTGACCTGGCGCGCGTATTTGGATAAGTGCATCGCCGCCTGCCCGGCGGAATTCGCGCCGCCCACGACGAAGACATCTTCATCGCGGCATGAAATCGCTTCGGTCATCGCCGCGCCGTAATAGACGCCGGCTCCGGCCAGCCGCTCGGCGCCGGGAACATCCAACTTACGCCAGGCGACGCCAGAGGCGATCAAGATCACGTGGCTGCTCAGTTCGCTCCCGTCGGCGAGTTGCACGAAACGATATGAATCTTGACACCGCAACTCGACCGCCTCCGCCGCCAGCGTCTCTACGCCAAAGCGCCGCGCCTGCGTCACCGCCCGCCGCGCCAGATCAGCGCCACTCAGGCCCGAAGGAAAACCGAGGTAATTCTCGATGCGCGAACTGGTTCCCGCCTGGCCGCCGGGCGCTTGTCGTTCGACCATTACCGTCTTCAATCCTTCGGAAGCGCCATAAACCGCCGCCGCCAACCCCGCCGGGCCGCCGCCAACGATAATCAAATCATAAAACTCCTGATCCGCTCTCGTCCGCAGCCCTATCTTCCGCGCCATCTGCGACGTGTCCGGCGCTTCCAATTGCTCGCCGTCCGGAAACACCACTAGCGGCAACTTCCTGCCCGGCGCGCCTTCCAGCATCCGGCCCGCCTCGTCATTTGTCTCGACGTCCAGCCATTGATAGGGCACGTGATTTCCCGCCAGAAAACTTTTGATTTCGAGCGCCTGCGGCGACCAGCGGTGCCCCAGCACGCGAATTCCCTCGAAGGGCGGACGGAAGGACGCCAGCCAATCATCCAGCAGATCGTTCAGCACCGGATAGAAGTTCTCTTCTGGCGGGTCCCACGGCTTCATCAGGTAATAATCCACGCGGGCCTTGTTGATCGCGCCGATGGCGGCTTCCGTATCGGCATAGGCCGTGAGCAGCGCGCGTTTGGCTTCCGGATAAATTGTGTTAGCCCGTTCGATGAATTCGACGCCGGACATCTTGGGCATGCGCTGATCTACTAACAGCAGCGCCACCGGGTCATTTCGCAACTTTAATTGCCGCAGCGCGTCCAACGCCGACTCGCCCGAGTTTGCGCGAAGCACGCGGAAGCGATTGCCGTATTCGCGCCGCAAATCGCGTTCGACCGCGCGCAAGACTTCCGCGTCGTCATCCACGGTCAGTAAGACTGGCTTTGCCATTCAACGTCCCTTTTTATGATTCGGTTTACGGTCGTCCGAGTCTGTTGTTTTGACCTCCGGTTCAAGCGCAGAGGATACCAGATTGGACTGATCTCCACATCACTAAACAAAGCCGGTGTTGGCCGGCAGACCAATCATGATCAGTTTGAAGCCACTTCGTCGCTTCGACAGGAAATCCGGATCATGCCGCGAAGCCGCCATCAATCTTCATGCTCGCGCCGGTGACGTAACCGGCTTCGGCGCTGGCGAGATAAGAAACCAAGCCGGCGATCTCATCGCTCTGGCCGTAGCGCTGATATGAAGCGCCGATTATCTGTGTCTGCGCTTATCCCCTCGACACCAAAAAGAATGCGAAGCCAATCGCGACCAGATCTTCAAGTACGGCGATGTAGATGTCCTTCACCTTGAGACCCCGCGTCAATCGCGTACGCGCTTGGTAACCGCCAAAGGTCCCAATCAGGGATCCGATTCCCCCCAGCAGCGCCCCGGCTATCAAGGATTGGCCGGCTGACGCGCATAGGCAGGCTCCGGACAGCCCTCCCATAACAATACGAGCGATCAACGATGGAAGCGCGGTGCGGCTCGGCGTTTGGGGGAGTTTGTCATTGACATACTCCGCAATAGCGCCCAGCGAGAATATTGCGACCGCCACCGCCGACCCCATGAATGACAAAGGGGAGTCATGCAGATTCAGCCAGCCAAGAAAGGCGGCCCAACTGACGACGGCAGGAGCCGTCAGGGCGCGCAGTCCGGCGACGATTCCTATGCCGACTGCAAGAAAGAAAACAGAATTTACGCTCATGAATAATCTCGCTTTCCGTCTATTGCGAACTTATGCTGAAGC
>WNGB01007329.1_pt1 | contig 15958 bp, 16 predicted proteins | sample 5400681 | NCBI WGS metagenome assembly WNGB01 (sample SAMN13153367, study PRJNA577476) | soil metagenome | isolation source: 115 cm soil or saprolite under grassland replicate 2 | place: USA:California | collected 2016-06-15 | reverse complement strand
GAGGCCCTGCGCGCGCGCTGGCGCGAGAACCCGGCCCTCTTCACGCCCGCGGTCGTCGCGACGCTCCGCGCCGTCGCGCGCGCGCTCGCGAGGGCGCCGCGGCCGGCAGGGGCCGATCCGGACGCGGTGCTCGAGGGGCGCGACTGCGTCGGCGTCATGCCGACGGGCGCGGGCAAGTCGCTCACCTACCAGGTCCCGGCGCGGATCCTCGGCGGGACGACGCTCGTCGTGTCGCCGCTCATCGCGCTCATGAAGGATCAGGTGGACGCGATGGGGAAGGTGGGGCTCCGCGCGGCCTTCCTCAACTCGACGCTCGGGGCGGAGGAGCGCCGCGAGCGGATCCGCGCGCTGCGGCGCGGCGACCTCGAGGTGCTCTACGCGGCGCCGGAGGGGCTCGAGGCCGGCGTCGGCGACGCGCTCGAGGGCGTGCCGCTCTCTCTCATCGCCATCGACGAGGCCCACTGCATCAGCCAGTGGGGGCACGACTTCCGCCCCGCGTACCGGAACCTCTCCGGCCTGCGCACCCGCTTCGGCGCGCCGGTGCTGGCGCTCACCGCCACCGCGACGCCGGAGGTGATCCGGGACATCGCGGGGCAGCTCGGCATGAAGGATCCGCTGCTCGTGCGCGGCTCGTTCTTCCGGCGAAATCTAAACATCCACGCGGTGAAGAAGGGCGAGGGGCTGCGCACCCGCGACGCGATCATCCGCTTCGTCCGGGCGCGAAGAGGGGAGAGCGGGATCGTCTACGCGCTCTCGCGCCGCTCGGTCGAGGAGACCGCGGACGAGCTGCGCCGCAACGGCGTGCGCGCCGCCGCGTACCACGCCGGGCTCGACGCGGAGACGCGCACGCGCGTGCAGGACGCGTTCCAGGCGGGGGCGATCGACGTCGTCGCCGCGACCGTCGCGTTCGGGATGGGGATCGACAAGCCCGACATCCGCTTCGTCGTGCACCGCGACCTGCCGCGCTCGGTCGAGGCCTGGTACCAGGAGATCGGGCGGGCGGGGCGCGACGGGAACCCGTCCACCTGCCTCCTCTTCTACTCGTGGGTGGACGTCCTCGCGTGGGAGCGGCTCGGGACGGACGCGGAAGGTCAGGTCGCGGCTGCCCAGAAGCGGCAGGTCCGCGCCGTCTTCCGGCTCGTCGAGGCGGAGGGCTGCCGGCACGCGGCGCTCGTCGGCCACTTCGGCGAGCGGATCGCGGCGTGCGACGACGCGTGCGACCGCTGCACGGGGGAGGAGCTCTCGCTCGCGCCCGCGTCGCACGCCGTGCGGGCGGGAGGCGCGCCGCCGCGGCGGCGCCGGCGGGCGCGCTCGCGCGGCGCCTGAGCCCTCAGAAGTAGGCGTCGTACTCGACCGTCACGACGAGCGAGAACCCGGCCTCGACGTCGGCGGTGAAGTCGGGCGGCGGGGTCGTCGTGTCGTAGTCGATCTCCACGCGCGCCGCGATCTTCCCGTCGCTCAGGTACGGCCCGAGGTCGATGTTCGAGTTGGCCGACACCTCGATGCGCGACGGCGTCGCGCCCGTCAGCTTCACGTACGAGGCGACCAGGGTGGAGCCGCCGCCCGGATCATGGAGGATCACCCGGGCCGCGTTCACGCCGCCGAGGTCCGCGGCGCCCGAGTCGAGCCGCAGGGCCACGTCGGTGAGCCGCAGGTCGAAGGTGATCCCCTTCTCGCCCAGCACCGGGACCGCGTCCCCGAGATCGTAGCTGACGTCGCTCGCGAGGCAGCCCGCCACGCCCGCGCAGAGGTCGGTGGGCGTGGGGTTCGTCGCCGGGAAGCTCCGCGATGGCGAGGTGATCCGGATCTCGGGCACCTCGAGCTGGGCCGAGAGGAACGGCTGCCCGCACGCGCCGAGGAGGGCAGCGGCGAGCGGGAGCGCGGCGTGGGCGGTTCGCATGATCGTCGTCCTCGCGGTCACAGCCAGTACTGGAAGCCGACCTTCACGGAGGGCAAGGTCCCGTGGAACGACGGATCGGTGAACGAGACCTTCGCCCCGCTGTCGCTCGTGTAAGTCGCCGTGCCGGTCGCCTTGATCGAGACGTAGGAGAGTCCGAGCCGTAGCGAGACGGCGAAGCCCCGCGGGCTGCCGAGCTCGAGCCCGAGGTCGAGCGCCGCGTACTGGTAGTCGATCTTCCTGAGCAGCGGCTCGATGCCCTCCGGCACGCCGCCCTTGTCCTTCGCGAGGAACGACACGTCGGAGCGGAAGAGGCGGCCGCCCGCGAGCGAGAGCGTCGGCGTGATCGCGCCGTTCCAGGGGGAGAGGACGACTCCGCCCTGGACGCCCCACCCGATGTAGCCCCACGACGGGCCGGCGAAGAAGCGGACGTGCGACATCGGACGGAAGAGGAGGCTCGCCGTCGCGAGGTCGGGGAAGCCGCCGCCGATCGCGACACCGAGCTTCGGATGCGGGCGGTCGAGCTCCGCGAGCACCGCCTTCGCCTGCGCTCCCGCCGCCGCGCTCCCCTGCGGGAGCGGGAGCCCCGATGCCGCTGCGGCCCTCGCGTCGGCGTCCGCGGCCGCCGCCTGCGCGGCCGCCTGCTCGCGCGTCAACGACGGAGCGATGAGCTCGTCCTCGACCGCCGGGCGGGTGGTCTCCGGAGCGGTCGCCGCGGGCGTCGCCGCCGCGGTGGCATCCTCCGCGCGCGCCGCGGACGGCGCGAGCGCGAGGAGCGCGGCGGCGGCGAAGGGGGAGAGGCGCATCGTTCCTCCGGACCACGAGCGACCGGGAAAGCCCCGGCGGGGTGGCTCGGAGTCTAGACGGCCGGTGGGGCGCTACGAAAGCCGCTGGATCAGGGGATGGCGCTGGCGCCCGCCCGAGTTCTCGGGCATCACTCCCGGCCATGGCCCTGCCGTCCACGCTCCACCACCTCGACCTCCGGTTCTCGCAGGCGGATCTCGGCGTGGACGGCGACGTGTCGGTGAAGGTCGCACGCCACCCGTCCGAGACGATGGAGCGGCTCTGGCTGCGGATCCTCGCGTTCGCGTGGAAGTGGCGGGAGGGGCTCGCCTTCGGACCGGGGCTCTGCGAGCCCGACGCCCCCGACCTCTCGGCGGTGCTCCCGGACGGCCGCGCCGCCGTGATCGTCCGCGTCGGCAAGCCCGAGCCGCAGCGGATCGAGCGCGACGTGAACCGGAACGCCGGCGCGGACGTGGCGGTGCTCTTCGAGTCGCCCCGCAGGCTCGAGGCGTTCCTCGCCGAGGCGCGTGAGCAGCGCTTCTCGCGCGCCGCTGCGGCCGATCTCGCGGCGGCGGACCCGGCGCTCCTCGCCGAGCTGGGCGCGCGCGAGGAGCGGCGCATCAAGGCGTCCATCACGCTCGTCGCCGACCACCTCTACATCGAGGTGGGGGGCCGCACCCTCGACGCGCCGCTTCACCGCGCCGGCGCCTGACCGGCCGGCCGACGCCGCGGCTCGACCCAAACGGGTCGGCCTGAACCCACGCCCTTCGACATGAAATCCGACCGTGGGGGGTTAGAACGGCATCTGGACCTTTTCAGTCTACCTTGGCTCTCATGGTTCGTGAGGCCGCGGCGGACGAGGGCGGTCTCGGAGGCGACGATGATCCGGATGTCGAAGCTGACCGACTACGCGATCCTGCTCCTCGCGCACCTCGCGCGGGCGCCGGGCACGCTCACGGCGCAGGAGCTCGCGACCCGCTCGCGCGTGCCCCTGCCGACGGTCTCGAAGCTCGCGAAGGAGCTCTCGAAGGCTGGCCTCGTCATCTCCCACCGCGGCAGGAACGGCGGGTACGGGCTCGCCCGGCCCGCTGAGCAGATCTCGGTCGCGGAGATCGTCGAGGCGCTCGAGGGCCCGATCGCGCTCACCGAGTGCGCGAAGCCCGGCAAGTTCGACTGCGGGATAGAGGACACCTGCATCGCGAGGGCGAGCTGGGATCCGGTGTCGAGCGCGATCGAGAGCGCGCTGCGCGGCCTCGCCCTGTCCGCGATCGCCCCATTCCGCGCCGGCGAGCCCGAGCCCGAGCCGGCGCCCGTCCGCATCGGAGCGCACGCGCCATGAGCACCGCGGAGCAGTTCAAGGAGCTGGCGGACCAGAAGTACCGCTACGGCTTCGTCACCGACATCGAGGAGGACCGGGTCCCGAAGGGCCTGTCCGAGGAGATCGTCCGCCTCATCTCCCGGAAGAAGGGCGAGCCGGCCTTCATGCTCGACTGGCGGCTCAAGGCCTACCGGCACTGGCTCACCATGCAGGAGCCGACCTGGGCGAACGTCCGCTATCCGAAGATCGACTACCAGGACATCGTCTACTACTCCGCGCCGAAGCAGCAGAAGGCGCTCGGGTCGATGGACGAGGTGGACCCGGAGCTGCGCAACGCGTTCCGGAAGCTCGGCATCCCGCTCGAGGAGCAGATGCGGCTCGCCGGCGTCGCCGTGGACGCGGTGTTCGACTCGGTGTCCGTCGCAACGACCTACAAGAAGAAGCTCGGGGACCTCGGCATCGTCTTCTGCTCGTTCTCCGAGGCGGTGCGCGAGCACCCCGCGCTCGTCGAGAGGTATCTGGGCTCGGTCGTCCCGTACACCGACAATTACTTCGCGACGCTCAACAGCGCCGTCTTCTCCGACGGCTCGTTCGTCTACGTGCCGAAGGGCGTGCGCTGCCCCATGGAGCTGTCGACCTACTTCCGCATCAACGCGAAGGACACGGGCCAGTTCGAGCGGACGCTCATCGTCGCCGACGAGGGCGCCTCCGTGTCCTACCTCGAGGGCTGCACGGCGCCGATGCGCGACGAGAACCAGCTGCACGCCGCGGTGGTCGAGCTCGTCGCGCTCGACGGCGCGCACATCAAGTACTCGACCGTCCAGAACTGGTACCCGGGCGACGCCGAGGGGAAGGGCGGCATCTTCAACTTCGTCACGAAGCGCGGCAAGGCGATGGCGCGCGCGAAGATCAGCTGGACGCAGGTCGAGACCGGCTCCGCCATCACCTGGAAGTACCCGTCCTGCATCCTCCAGGGCGACGACTCGGTCGGCGAGTTCTACTCGGTCGCCCTCACGAACCACCTGCAGCAGGCGGACACCGGCACGAAGATGATCCACATCGGGCGGAACACCCGCTCGACCATCATCTCGAAGGGGATCAGCGCCGGGCGCGGGCAGAACACCTACCGCGGCCTGGTGAAGATGATGAAGGGGGCGCAGGGGGCGCGGAACTACTCGCAGTGCGACTCGCTCCTCATCGGCGATCGCTGCGGCGCCCACACGTTCCCGTACATCGAGGTGCGCAACCCCTCCGCGAAGGTCGAGCACGAGGCGACCACCTCGAAGATCGGCGAGGACCAGCTCTTCTACTGCCGCCAGCGCGGCATCTCGGAGGAGGACGCGGTCTCGATGATCGTGAACGGGTTCGCGAAGCAGGTCCTGAAGGAGCTGCCGATGGAGTTCGCGGTGGAAGCTCAGAAGCTGCTCGGCATGTCGCTCGAGGGGAGCGTCGGATGAAGGCGAACGGGTCCAGGGAGAACGCGCTCCTGCGCGTGGAGGGGCTCCGCGCGAGGATCGCGGCGGAGGGAGGCGCCGAGATCCTGCGCGGCGTGGACCTCGACATCCGTCCGGGCGAGGTGCACGCGATCATGGGGCCGAACGGCTCCGGGAAGTCGACGCTCGCGGGCGTCCTCGCCGGGCGCGAGGCGTACGAGGTGACCGGCGGCCGGGTGACGTACGCCGGCGACGACCTCCTCGCGCTCCCGCCCGAGGCGCGGGCCGCCGCCGGCGTCTTCCTCGGCTTCCAGTACCCGGTCGAGATCCCCGGCGTCGGGAACCTCTACTTCCTGCGCACCGCGCTCAACGCGCTCCGCCGCTCCCGCGGCGAGGAGGAGCTCGACGCGATCGACTTCCTCTCGCTCGCGAAGGAGAAGATGAAGCTCGTCGACCTCGACCCGGCGTTCGGCACCCGCTCGGTGAACCAGGGCTTCTCCGGGGGCGAGAAGAAGCGGAACGAGGTCTTCCAGATGGCGGTCCTCGAGCCGCGACTCGCGATCCTGGACGAGATCGATTCCGGCCTCGACATCGACGCGCTCCAGGTCGTCGCGCGCGGCGTGAACGCGCTCCGCCGCCCGGACCGCGCCATCCTCGTCGTCACCCACTACAAGCGGCTCCTCGAGTACGTCGAGCCGGATCACGTGCACGTCATGGCGGGCGGCCGGATCGTCCGCTCCGGCGGGCCGGGGCTCGCGGACGAGCTCGAGCGGACCGGCTACGCGTGGGTCGCCGGCGCCGCGCCGGAGCCCGCCGCCGCGGGAGCGCGCTCTTGAACGCCGCCGAGACGAGCCTCGTCGCGTCCTTCGCGCCCGTCGCGCGCGAGCCCGCCTGGCTCGGCGACGCGCGCCGCGCCGCGCTCGGGCGCTTCGAGGCGCTCGGGCTGCCCACCACGCGCCACGAGGACTGGCGCTTCACGAGCCTCGCCGCGCTCGGGGCCGTACCGTTCGCGCGCGCGCCCCGGGGCGACCCGGCGGCGGCCGCGACGCTCCTCGCCCGCTCGGCCGCGCCGGAGGGGCCGCGGCTCGTGTTCGTGAACGGGCGGCTCGACCGCGCGCTCTCCACCCGCGGCGCGCTCCCGCAGGGCGCGATCCTCTCCAGCCTCGCGGACGCGCTCCGCGACGTGCCGGAGAAGGTGCGGCCGCACCTCGGGCGGCTCGCGCGCCCCGAGGACCACGCCTTCGTCGCGGCGAACGCGGCCCTCTTCGAGGACGGCGGCTTCGTCCTTCTGCCGCGCTCGACCGACATCGACGCGCCCCTCGCGCTCGTCTTCATCACCGACGCCGCGGCCGGACCGGTCGCGGTCCACCCACGCACGCTCGTCGTCGCCGAGGAGGGCGCACGCGGGACCGTCGAGGAGGTGTTCGTCGGCCGCGGCGCGTCGCTCACCAACGCGGTCACCGAGCTCGTGCTCGCGGACGGCGCGTCGGTCGAGCACGTGCGCGTCCAGTCCGAGGCGATGGAGGCCTTCCACGTCGGCGCCGTCCACGCGGAGGAGGGGGCGCAGGCGAGCCTCGCCGCCCACGCGTTCACGCTCGGCGCGCGCCTCTCGCGCTCGGAGATCTGGGCGCGGCTGCGCGGCGAGGGCGGCCGCGTCGCGGCGAACGGGCTCTACATGGCGGACGGCGCCCGGGTCGCCGACCACTTCTCGTGGGTCGAGCACGCGGTGCCGGGCTGCACGACCACCGAGAGCTACAAGGGGATCCTCGACGGCACCGCCCGCGGCGTCTTCTCCGGGCGGATCCGGGTGCTCCCGGGCGCGCAGAAGACCGTCGCCTACCAGCTCTCCTCGAACCTGCTCCTCTCCGACGACGCGATCGTCGACGCGAAGCCGCAGCTCGAGATCTTCGCGGACGACGTGAAGTGCGGGCACGGCGGGACGGTCGGGCAGCTCGACGAGGCGGCGCTCTTCTACCTGCGCTCGCGCGGGATCCCGGACGCCGAGGCGCGCTCGCTCCTCATCTGGGCGTTCGCGAGCGAGATGGTCGGGCTCGTCGCCGCGCCTGCGCTGCGGGCCCGCGCGAAGAACCTCGTCGCGGCCCGCCTGCCGGCGGGCGCCCGGATCCTGGAGGCGGCATGACCGCGGTGAAGACGGAGCGCGAGGGGAGCGTGGCGCAGCGCAGGATCGGCGCGGCGGAGCGGGGCCAGCGGTTCGACCCGGCGCGCGCACGCCTGGACTTCCCGATCCTGCGCCAGCAGGTGCACGGCAAGCCGCTCGTCTACCTCGACAACGCGGCGACGACGCAGAAGCCGCGCGCCGTGCTCGAGGCGATGGACCGCTACTACGCGGAGCAGAACGCGAACATCCACCGCGGCGTCCACCTGCTCTCCGAGCGCGCGACGAAGGCATACGAGCACGCCCGGCTCGCGGTGGCCCGCTTCATCGGCGCGCCCGACCCGCGCGAGGTGATCTTCGTGCGCGGGACGACCGAGGCGGTGAACCTCGTCGCCCAGACGTTCGGGCGCCGGCGCGTCTCCGAGGGCGACGAGGTGCTCGTCACCGTCCTCGAGCACCACTCGAACATCGTCCCCTGGCAGATGCTCTGCGACGAGAAGCGGGCGCGGCTGCGGGTCGTCCCGATCGACGCGCGCGGCGACCTCGATCTCGACGCGCTCGAGGCGCTCCTCGGGCCGCGCACCCGCCTGCTCGCGGTGACGCAGGTGTCGAACGCCCTCGGCACGGTGAACCCGCTCGACGAGATCGTCCGGCGCGCGAAGGCGAAGGGCGTCCCGGTGCTCGTCGACGGCGCGCAGGGGATCTCGCACCTCGGCGTCGACGTCGCCGCGTCGGGCGCGGACTTCTACGCCTTCAGCGGCCACAAGATGTACGGCCCGACCGGCGTCGGCGTCCTGTGGGGGCGGCGCGAGCTGCTCGAGGAGATGCCGCCCTGGCAGGGCGGCGGCGACATGATCCTGTCGGTGTCGTTCGAGAAGACCGTCTACAACGCCCTGCCGTACAAGTTCGAGGCCGGCACCCCGGCGATCGCCGAGGCGATCGGGCTCGGCGCCGCCGTCGCGTACCTCGAGTCGGCGGGGCTGGAGGCGATCGCGGCGCACGAGCAGGAGCTGCTCCAGCACGCGGTCGAGCGGCTCCGCGAGGTGCCGGACCTCCGGATCGTCGGGACCCCGCGCCGGCGCTCCGGGGCGGTGTCGTTCCTGCTCGGGGACGTCCACCCGCACGACGTCGGCACGGTCGTCGACCGGCACGGCGTCGCGGTGCGCGCCGGGCACCACTGCGCGCAGCCGCTCATGCAGCGGCTCGGCGTCGCGGCGACGGTGCGGGCGTCGGTCGCCCTCTACAGCACGCGCGAGGACGTGGACGCGCTCGTCCGCGCGCTGCACGCGGCGCGGGAGGTGTTCGCCTGATGTCCGAGCTGACCGATCTCTACCAGGAGGTGGTCCTCGACCACGGCAAGCGGCCCCGCAACTTCGGGCCGCTCGAGGGGGCGACCCACCGCGCCGAGGGGCTGAACCCGCTCTGCGGCGACCGGATCACGGTCTTCGCGAAGCTCGAGGACGGGGCGCTCCGCGAGGCGCGCTTCGAGGGCTCGGGGTGCGCGATCTCGAAGGCGTCCGCGTCGGTCATGACCGGCGCCGTGAAGGGGAAGACGCCCGCGGAGATCGACGCGCTGTTCGACCGGTTCCACCGGCTCGTCACCGAGGGGCCCGCCCCCGGCGACGAGGAGGCGCTCGGCAAGCTCGCCGTGTTCAGCGGCGTCCACGACTACCCGACGCGCGTGAAGTGCGCGAGCCTCGCCTGGCACGCGCTGCGCGCCGCCCTCGCGGGCCAGGGAGTGCCCGTTTCCACGGAGTGAAGCCATGGCGCGGCAGGCGGTGAGCACCCTCAGGGACGTCGAGGTCATGCAGGTGCCGAGCGGCTTCCACGCGACGCTGCCGGCGGGGACCCCGATCATCATGCAGCAGCGGCTCGGCGGCGCCTTCACCGCCGTGACGGCGACCGGCGGGCTCGTCCGCATCGACGGCAAGGACGCGGACGCGCTCGGGCCGGACTTCGTCGAGGAGGCCCGGAAGTTCGAGACGGAGCGCGCCGCGAAGGCGGAGGGCCCCTTCGAGGAGGAGAAGATCTGGGACGCCCTCCGCGAGGTCTACGACCCGGAGATCCCGTCCAACATCGTCGAGCTCGGGCTCGTCTACCTCGTCGGCGCCGAGCCGGTCGAGGGCGGGCACCGCGTGAAGGTGATCATGACCCTCACGGCGCCGGGCTGCGGGATCGGTCCGGTCATCGTGGACGACGTCCGCCGCCGCGTGCTCGGCGTCCCGGGCGTGAAGGACGCCGAGGTGGAGCTCGTCTTCGATCCGCCCTGGGACCCCTCGCGCATGAGCGAGGCGGCGAAGCTGCAGCTCGGGTTCATGTAGCGGCGCGCCAACCCGCCGGGCGTTCCGGAGCAGCTCCGGTACTGCGCGGCCACGTCGACGCTCACGCACCCTCCCACCCAGGGAAACACCGCATACCGGCCGAGCTGTCACTCGCTCAGCGCGATTCTCGTCACCGCGGGTGACGAGAACGGACCGAGGGGCGATCTCGCGCTGGCGGGGTTCCACGTCGGGCCGCTGCTTCCGGGCCACTTCCTGCGAGGCTAGCACGCCGAAACCTGCGTGGACGCTCAGGAATCGAGCGGGCGGGTCCGTTCTCGGGACCGGGACCGGGTGCGGCGCACCCCGGAGTCCCGAGGGGGTACCGCGCGCGGGAGCGCGGACGCGCACCGTTTCGCGTGGGTATTGTTCATTCCTTCCGGCGGCCGGAGGTGGAATGAACGGGGAGTGGATCCTCGAGACCCGCGACCTCGTGAAGCAGTTCAACGAGTTCGTGGCGGTGAACGGCGTGTCTCTCCGCGTGGCGCGCGGCTCGATCCACGCGCTCATCGGCCCGAACGGCGCCGGCAAGACCACCGTCTTCAACCTCCTCACCCGCTTCCTCCCCGTCACGCGCGGCGAGATCCGCCTGCGGGGCGAGGACATCACCCGCGCGCGCCCGGCCGACGTCGCGCGGCGCGGGATGATCCGGTCGTTCCAGGTCTCGGCCGTCTTCCCCGCGCTCACCGCGCTCGAGAACGTCCGCGTCGCGCTGCAGCGCAAGCTCGGCACCTCGTTCCACTTCTGGCGCTCGGAGAAGAGCCTCGACGCGCTCGACGACCGCGCGGCGGAGCTGCTCGCGGAGGTCGGGCTCGAGGCGCACCGCGACACCGTGACGGTCGAGCTGCCGTACGGCCGCAAGCGCGCGCTCGAGATCGCGACGACGCTCGCGCTCGAGCCGGAGGTGCTCCTCCTCGACGAGCCGACGCAGGGGATGGGGCACGAGGACGTCGGACGGGTCGTCTCGCTCATCCGGCGGGTCGCGGAGGGGCGCACGGTCCTCATGGTGGAGCACAACCTCTCCGTCGTTCAGGACCTCGCGCACCGCGTGACCGTGCTCGCGCGCGGGTCGGTCCTCGCCGAGGGCAGCTACGCCGAGGTGTCCCGCGATCCCGCCGTGCTCGAGGCGTACATCGGAGCGCCGCCGTGACGATCCCCGCCGCCGCCGCCACCCCCGCCGAGCTCCTCCGGGTCTCCGGCCTCCACGCGTTCTACGGCGAGTCGCACATCCTCCACGGCGTGGACCTGTCGGTCGGCACGGGCGAGCTCGTGACGCTCCTCGGGCGGAACGGCTCGGGCCGGACGACGACGCTCAAGGCGATCATCGGGCTCGTGGACAAGCGCACCGGCTCGGTGGTGGTGAACGGCCACGAGACGATCGGGATGCCCTCCCATCGGATCGTCCACCTCGGGATCGGCTACTGCCCGGAGGAGCGCGGCATCTTCGCGTCCCTCTCCGCCGAGGAGAACCTCACGATCCTGCCGACGGTCGGGTCGGGGGGTATGTCGGTGGACGAGATCTACGCGATGTTCCCGAACCTCAAGGAGCGGCGCCGCAGCCCCGGGTCGCGGCTCTCCGGCGGAGAGCAGCAGATGCTCGCGCTCGCCCGCATCCTCCGGACCGGAGCCCGCCTGCTGCTCCTCGACGAGATCACCGAGGGGCTCGCGCCGGTGATCGTGCAGGCGCTCGGCCGCGCGGTCCGCGCCCTGAGGGAGCGCGGCTACACGATCATCCTCGTCGAGCAGAACTTCCGCTTCGTGGCGCCGATCGCCGACCGGCACTTCCTCGTCGAGCGGGGCCGCGTGGTGGATGTCGTGGGGAGGGGAGAGCTGGAAGGCCGCATGGAGTCGCTGCAACGCTTCCTGGGAGTCTGAACCGCAGAAAGGAAACCCGCATGCTCCGCATCGCTCGCGTGTCCCTCGTCACCCTCATCGCGCTCGCCGCCGCCGGGGCGCTCGCGCAGGACAAGGTCTCCGACGGCGTCGTGAAGATCGGCGTCCTCACCGACATGAGCGGCTACTACTCCGACCTGGCCGGCCCCGGCTCGGTGCTCGCCGCCAGGATGGCGGCCGAGGACTTCGGCGGGAAGGTGCTCGGCAAGCCGATCGAGATCATCTCCGCCGACCACCAGAACAAGGCCGACATCGCCTCGAACACCGCCCGCAAGTGGTTCGACGAGGAGAAGGTGGACGTCATCGCCGACCTCGTCTCCTCCTCCACCGCAGGCGCGGTGATGCCGGTCGCGAACGAGAAGAAGCGGATCACGCTCCTCTCCGGCCCCGCGACCACCGCCTTCACCGGGGAGAAGTGCACGCCGTACAACGTCCACTACACGTACAACAACTGGGCGCTCGCGAACGGCACCGGCCGCGAGGTCGTGAAGCAAGGCGGCGACAGCTGGTTCTTCGTCACGGCCGACTACATCTTCGGCAAGTCGCTCGAGGAGGACACCTCGAAGGTGGTCAAGGCGGCCGGCGGCAAGGTGCTCGGCGCGGCCCGCCACCCCTCGCCCGGCACGACCGACTTCTCGTCGTACCTCCTGCAGGCGCAGGCGTCCGGCGCGAAGATCATCGGCCTCGCCAACGCCGGCGCGGACACCGTGAACTCGATCAAGCAGGCGAAGGAGTTCGGCATCACCCCGAAGCAGAGCCTCGCCGGCCTGCTCGTGTTCATCAGCGACATCCACAGCCTCGGTCTCGACACCGCGAGGGGCATGTACCTCACGACCGCGTTCTACTGGGACCTGAACGACGAGACGCGGAAGTGGTCGAAGCGGTTCTTCGAGAAGCACAAGAAGATGCCGACGATGGTGCACGCGGGCGTCTACTCCGCCGTCACGCAGTACTTGAACGCGGTGAAGGCGACGGGCACCGACGATGCCGACAAGGTGATCGCCAAGATGAAGGCGACGCCGGTGAAGGACTTCTTCACGAAGGACGGGCGCATCGGGCCGGACGGCCTGCACCGCCACGAGATGTACCTCGTGCGCGTGAAGACCCCGCAGGAGTCGAAGGCGCCCTGGGATTACTACCAGATCGTGAAGACGATCCCGGCCGCCGAGGCGTTCCCGACCGTCGAGCAGCAGGCCTGCCCCCTGCTGAAGAAGGCGTAGAGAGCCGCCCGCCCCCGCGACGGCGGGGGCGGGCTCCTCGCCTCACGACCTTATGCTCCAGGCGCTCTCCGGGCAGCTCCTCATCGGCCTCATCAACGGGTCGTTCTACGCGCTCCTCTCGCTCGGGCTCGCCATCATCTTCGGCCTGCTCAACGTCGTGAACTTCGCGCACGGCGCGCAGTACATGATGGGCGCGTTCGCCGCCTGGATGGCGATGAGCTATCTCGGGATCGGCTACTGGTGGGCGCTGCTCCTCGCGCCTGCCGCGGTCGCGCTCATCGGCATCGCGGTCGAGCGGCTGCTCCTGCGCCGGCTCTACGGGCTCGACAACCTCTACGGCCTGCTCCTCACCTTCGGCCTGACCCTCATCGCGGAGGGGCTCTTCCACCAGGCCTACGGGAACTCCGGCTACTCGTACCCCGTGCCGGAGGCGCTCCAGGGTGGCGTGCGGCTCGGGTTCATGTACCTGCCGCTCTACCGGGCCTGGGTCGTCATCGTCTCGATCTTCGTGTGCACGACGTCCTGGTACGTCATCGAGCAGACGAAGCTCGGCGCGTACCTGCGCGCGGGCACGGAGAACCCGAAGCTGCTCCAGGCGTTCGGGGTGAACGTCCCGCTCATGTTCACGATCACTTACGGGTTCGGCGTCGCGCTCGCGGCGTTCGCGGGCGTCATGGCCGCGCCGGTCTACCAGGTGACGCCGCTCATGGGGAGCTCGCTCGTCATCGTGGTGTTCGCGGTGGTGGTCATCGGCGGGATGGGCTCGATCGCGGGCTCGATCGTCACGGGCCTCGGGCTCGGGCTCGTCGAGGGGCTCACGAAGTTCCTCTACCCGGAGGCGTCGAGCGTGGTCGTCTTCGTCGTGATGGCTATCGTGCTGCTCATCCGCCCCGCCGGGCTCTTCGGGAGGGAGCGATGATCAGCGTCCGCTCGCCGGTCGTCTGGGGGTGGGCGGTGCTCGTCGCCGTCGGCCTCGCCGCGCCGTTCCTCGTGTACCCGGTGTTCGCGATGAACGTGCTCTGCCTCGCGCTGTTCGCGAGCGCGTTCAACCTGCTCCTCGGCTACACCGGGCTCCTCTCGTTCGGGCACGCCGCCTTCCTCGGCTCGGCGGCCTACGTGACGGGCCACGCGGTGAAGGTGTGGGGGCTCCCGACGGAGCTCGGGGTGCTCGCCGGCACGGCCGTCGCGACGCTCCTCGGCTGGCTCTTCGGGACCCTCGCCATCCGCCGCTCGGGCATCTACTTCGCGATGATCACGCTCGGGTTCGCGCAGCTCGTCTACTTCCTCGTGGTCCAGATGCCGTGGACGGGCGGCGAGGACGGGCTGCAGGGCATCCCGCGCGGAAAGGCGCTCGGGCTGCTGCCGCTCGACCGCCCCATCGCGATGTACTACTTCGTGTTCGCCGCGTTCCTCGGCGGCTTCTTCGTCGTCTACCGCGCCATCCACTCGCCGTTCGGCCACGTGCTCCGCGCGGTCCGCGAGAACGAGCCGCGCGCGCTCTCGCTCGGCTACGACGTCGACCGCTACAAGCTCGTCGCGTTCGTCCTCTCCGCCGGGATCTCCGGGCTCGCCGGGTCGCTCAAGGCGGTGGTGCTCCAGTTCGCGTCGCTCTCCGACGTCCACTGGCACCGCTCAGGCGAGGTGGTCCTCATGACGTTGCTCGGCGGGATGGGCACGGTGGTGGGCCCCTCCGTCGGCGCGCTCCTCGTCGTGACGCTCGAGAACTACCTCGCCGCCGCGGGCTCGTGGGTCACGGTCATCACGGGCGCCGTGTTCGTCGTCTCCGTGCTCGCTTTCCGCCGCGGCATCGTCGGCGAGGTGCGGGCGCTCGTCGTGCGCTCCTTCATCGGCGTGAAGCCGTCAGCGGGGTGAGGTCATGGCAGGAGTCCTCCAGGATCGCGTCGCGATCGTCACGGGCGCGGCGAGCGGCATCGGCCGGGAGATCGCGGAGCAGCTCGCGCGGGAGGGCGCGAAGGTCACCCTCGCCGACAAGGACGGCGCCGCCGCGGCGAAGGCCGCCGAGGCGCTCGCCGGCCAGGGACTCGTCGCGCGCGGCGTCGCCTGCGACGTGACGAGCGAGGCGCAGATCGAGGCGGCGCTGCAGGGCGTCGTCGGCGCCCACGGGCGGCTCGACGTGCTCGTGAACAACGCCGGGCTCCAGCACGTCGCGCCGATCGAGGAGTTCCCGACCGAGCGGTTCGAGCTGCTCGTCCGCGTGATGCAGATCGCTCCGTTCGTCGCGATGAAGCACGCCTTCCCGCTCATGAAGCGGCAGCGCTTCGGGCGCGTCGTGAACGTCGCCTCGATCAACGGCCTCGTCGGGTTCGCGGGGAAGGCCGGCTACAACAGCGCGAAGCACGGCCTCATCGGGCTCACCAAGGTCGCGGCGCTCGAGGGCGCCGCGCACGGCATCACCGTGAACGCGCTCTGCCCCGGCTACGTCGACACGCCGCTCGTCCGCAACCAGCTCTCGGATCTCGCCCGGACGCGCAACGTGCCGCTCGAGCGCGTGCTCGAGGAGGTCATCTACCCGCTCGTCCCCATGCGGCGGCTCCTCACGACGCGCGAGGTCGCCGACTACGCGGTCTTCCTCGCGAGCGACAAGGGCGCGGGGATCACCGGCACGGCAGTGATCATCGACGGCGGCTACACGGCTCAGTAGGCGCGAAGGACCTGGACCTGGACCTGGACCTGGACCTGGACCTGGACCTGAACCTGAACCTGGACCTGGACCTGAACCTGGACCTGAACCTGGACCTGGACTGGACCTGGACCTGGACCTGGACCTGGACCTGGACCTGAACCGGGCGCTGGATCTCGATCTCCGTTCACCCTGAGCGTAGCGCCGCCGCAGGCGGCGCGGAGTCGAAGGGCGACCTCGCTCACGCAGCCTCGGGTGACGGATGCTCCCGCCCGGGCGCTGGGCCGGGGAGGGTCGTCGTCCCTCGTCCGGGCCTGGAGTCGCGACCGGGCGCCGGAC
>WNGB01012452.1_pt1 | contig 15959 bp, 14 predicted proteins | sample 5400681 | NCBI WGS metagenome assembly WNGB01 (sample SAMN13153367, study PRJNA577476) | soil metagenome | isolation source: 115 cm soil or saprolite under grassland replicate 2 | place: USA:California | collected 2016-06-15 | reverse complement strand
CGCCTACCCCGCACATGAAGGCATGGCCGGACGAGTGGTGCAGACCGACCAGGCGCTGCTGATACCGGTCGTGCCGCCCGAGCAGATCCGCGCCCAGATCAAGCCGGAGTATCGGCCGTGCCTCGACCGCTTCGGCATGGCGAGCCTGCTGATCGTGCCGCTGCGGGCGCGCGGCCGCCTGCTCGGTACGCTCGGCATCGCGCGCGATCGGCCCGGGCGGCCATATACCGCCGCCGACCAGCTCCTGCTGCAAAACCTGGCCGACCGTGCCGGCCTGGCGATCGAGAACGCCCACCTATTCGCCGCCGCCGAGCAGGCCCGCGCCGAGGCCGAGCGTGCCAACCGCGCCAAGAGCGCCTTCCTGGCCAGCATGAGCCACGAGCTGCGTACGCCCTTGAACGCGATCCTCGGCTTCACCGGCACACTGAGGTAGCGGTTACTCTTCGACGAATGACGAATGACCCGACCGGATCAACTCGGGCGGGTCGACTCGGCCGCCGTGCGCGGCCGCGAGGGCACCGGGCTGGGGCTGCGGCTCTCGAGCCAGCTGGCGGCGCTGCTGGGCGGGACGATCGAGTTCACCAGTGTGTTTGGCGCCGGCAGTATGTTTACGCTCGTGCTACCAGGAGCATGAGCCGGCACGGTGGCACCAGGAGCACGTCCATATGCAAGGCATCAAACGCTACAGCCACGCCGACCGGCAGCAGGTGATCGAGGAGCTGCTGCCGCTGATTCAGCGCAAGTTCGGCGATAACCTGGTCGCTGTGGCGGCTTCGGCGTCGTTCGCGCGCGGCGAGGATTCCGATTACTCAGATCTCGAGCTAATCGCCTTCGTCGAGCGTATGCCTGCGGACGTGCAGCGCGGCGGGATGGGTCGAATCCGCGCCGGCATGCTGGTCGAGCTGGTCTGGATGACCCGCGCGGTCTACCTTGCAACCACGCGCGATGTGACCGGCAACTGGTATATCGCCGGTTCCGACACGCTGCTGCCGCTGATCAACGCGCCGTTCATCGAAGAGTTGAATCGCTACCAGGTCGATCGGCTGCGCGAGAAATGCCACGACCAGGCGCGCAGGCACTGGTACGAGGTGCAGGAATCGACCGCGAAAGTGCTGAACGCGATTGTGGCCGGCAACCGCGATGGGCTGCCGCTGCTGCTGTTCGACATGGCGCTGCATATGCTAATTGTGCTCGCGTTCCTCAACCAGACGCCGTATGTGACCTTCGCGCGCTTCATAGCCCAGGCGCGCGCGTTCGAGCTGAAGCCGGCCGGCTTCACGGCGCTGCTCGACGTGATTGTGCAAGGCAGCTACCAGGATCAAGAGGCACTGCGGGCCACCGTGGTCGATGTGTTCAGTCAGTTCGAGGTGATCTTCGAGGCGCTGGGCGTGGAGCTGTATGATAGCAATATTGATCCGAATACGGCATAGCACAGATACCCAGGCAGAGTTGAAGGTTTTAGCTTGACAGCCTGCCGCAGATCACAATTGTCAACCGTGCGCTACATTTCACCGCCGCGCGGCCGCGTTGCGCATCCGAATGCACGAAAAGTGCAAGCTCGACGCTACCACTGCGTCGCACAGCGGCCACAGCGATGGCATCACGCGCAGCTCGATGTCGCACGTCAGCAGCTCGCCCAGCAGATCGTCGATCGTGACAACGCCGAGCGGGACGACCGGCTCGCGCGAGATATAGTAGCCCGCGCCCTCGTCGACGGGCAAAAACGTATCCGGCGGCAGTTCGTACTGATACAGCCGGCTTTGGCGCAGCGCCGGCATCCAGCCCGTCTCGATCGCCACTACGTGGCGCGCGCTCGTCCCGGCCATCAGCCGCGCCAGATCGGCAGGCACACTGCTGGGCGCCGGGTAGAATGTGACCCGTGGGCAATTGCGCGGCAACAGGTAGTTGTGCCGCAGCCGCTCGCCGACCGTCCAGACGACATGGTCAGCCACCGCCGACGAGGCCGAGGGCGGCGGGCGTGGATCAAAGCGGGTGATGCCGGGGTCGTCGCTGAAGTGAAACAGCCGTTCTGGCATCGTGTTGCCTCCAAGTGACGAGATACTTGATACTTGATACGTGGATTATGATTCAGTCATCACGCATCAAGTATCACCCATCACCTTGTCACCTTGTCACCCTGTCACTCAGCACTCTGATCGGGGGAAATCCCCTAGCGATCTGACTTGAAAGCGCGCGCGCGATCGAGTATAACACAAAGCATGGAACAGGTGCGTACACTGTTGGCCGATGACCATGCCGTCGTGCGGGCAGGGCTTGCGAATGCCCTGCGCGATCTGCCGAAAATCGAGATTGTCGGCGAGGTGGGCGATGGCGACGCGCTGTTCGCCATCCTGGAGCAGACCAGGCCGGATTTCCTGCTGACCGATGTGACCATGCCCAACTTCGAGCCGATCAGCACGATCCGCCAGATCCACGCGCGCTACCCGGCCATGAAGATCCTGGTGGTCAGCGCCTACGACGACGATGTGTATGTGCAGGGGTTGCTCGGCGCGGGCGTCGATGGCTACCATCTGAAAGACCAGCCGCTGAGCGACTTGCGCCTGGCGGTGCAGCGCGTGCTGGCCGGCGAGCGCTGGGTTTGTAGTCCGCTGGTCGAGAAGCTGCTGCACTACCACGGCATCGCCCAGCCCGCGCTGCCGCTGACCGCGCGCCAGCGCGACATCCTGGGGTGTTTGCAAGAAGGGCTGGATAATCAGGCGATCGCGCGGCGCACGGGCCTGAGCATCAAGACGGTCGAAAATCACCTGACGCGGCTGTATCGCCAGATCAACGTCCAGAGCCGGCTGGAGGCTGCCAGCTATGTCTCGCAGCACCCGCAAGCGTTGGGCTACCACGAGCCGCTGGTCGGCGCACACCCGCCGGCCGCCACAGACCCGATCATCCTGATCGTGGACGACAACATGCGCTATCGCACCCAAATGCGGCGCATGGTCAGCAAATCCTACCCGCAGGCATTGATCTGCGAGGCCGAGAATACCCGCGTGGCGCTGCGCCAGGTCGAAGATACCACGCCGCAGCTGGCCTTCGTCGATGTGGTGCTCGGCGACGAGAATGGCATCGAGTGTGCGCGCCGCATCCACGCGCAGTCGGCCGCCACGCGCATCATCTTGATCAGCGCCTACCCCGATCGTGAGTTTCACCGCCTGGGCATGAGCGCCGGCGCGGTGACCTTCCTCGACAAGAAAGACCTCAATGCTGCGGCTCTGCGCGAAGTGATCGACGATCTGGCCGTTTGAGCAGCGATCCTGCACGGAGTTTATCCTGAACCGGGACTAATACTAAGGACTCAGGATGACAAACCATTCTCCTCTTTCCCAACTTTCTGTCATCTGCAAGGGACTCGTACGGACGGTTGCCAAGCCATCAAGGCGTGGCGGCGGGGGCGTTCGGCGGCACGCCATCGCCTGGGGGCAGGTTGGGGCAGATCTTGGGATACGGCTGTCCAGGAAAATAGGTGCTCCATTCTTTGTCGGTCAGGTTTCGGCCGGCTGTACGACAGGCAAGATCCACCAGCTCATTTAGCCGCAGATTCCATATGCGAGCGGTGTGATCATAGCTACCTGTGACCAACCAATGGCTGTCTGCGCTGAAGCTAATTGCGTCAATGAATTCGGTGTGGCCGTGCAAGATCAATCCTGTGGCGCGCACGTCCGGGGCGGTCAGATCCCACAGACGCACGGTTTTATCGCTGCCACCGGTGACCAGCCAGTGTGTATCCGGGCTGAACGCCACGACTGTGACGTCCTGCTCGTGACCAGATAAAATAATCGGCTGAACCGCACGATCAGGGGCGGTCAGATCCCATAGTCGAACGGTCGTATCCCATGTGCTGGTGGTAAGATCAAAACCGCCCGCCGTCGCCAGCCAATGGTTATCGGGGCTGAAGGCGACCGCATTGATGGCTCCCGCGTGGCCGCGCAAGACGCGCGGATTAGCAGCTGACTAACCAATGGCTGTCAAGGCTGATAGCCAGGGTAAAGAGCGCCTGCTTGCCTGCGTGCAAGATCCGTGGATTGGCGGTCGGGTCGGCGGCGGTCAGATCCCACAGGCGCGCCGTGCCATCGAAACCAGCTGTGGCCAACCAGTGCTGGGCGGGGCTGAAGGCGATCGCACTGACAGCGCCCTCATGGCCGCGCAAGATCCGTGGATTGGCGGTCGGGTCGGCGGCAGTCAGATCCCACAGGCGCGCAATATTTTCATCAACCCCATCGACCAACCAATGATTATCGGAACTGATCACGCCGGTGTCCCGATCACCTGCAACCGGCAAGACGAGCGGGTTCGCGACGGAATCCACAGTCATCAGGTTCCACAGGCGCGCTGTGTTGTCGGCACCGCTCGTAACCAGCCAGTGAAGATCGGGGCTGATAGCGGCATCTTTGATGGCTCCTTCATGACCACGCACTATACGCGGCGCAACAGTCGTCTCAAAGGCCGTCAAATCCCACACATAGGCGGTTGCATCGCTCAACGTGACGATCAGGTTGCCATCTTGGCTGGCGACCGGGTCGTGGCCCAGCAGCACCTGTGACTGGGCGGCTGGCGGGCTGTAGTTGAGATCCCACAGCCGGACACTATCCTTGGAACGATCGCCCGCTCCATTGTCACCCGTCACCAGCCAGCGGCTATCCGAGCTGAACGAGATCTTGCTCATCGAACTCGTATGGCCGGTTAAGACAATCGGGTCAGCTATCCGGGGGGCGTTGGTCAGATCCCAAACACGGCCAGTGGTGTCAGATGGATTGAGGCCGAACGATTCCCCACCATTACCCGTGGCCAGCCAGTGGCCATCGGGACTAAAGGCTACCACGGAAATCGGGCCGATATTATTAGGCAAGGAGATCGGATCGGCGGCTGGATCACTGCCATTCAGATGCCACAATCGGGGTGTGCCATCGAGCTGTCCAGTATGTGTGTTACTAGCCCCACTGGCAGTGACCAGCCAATGACTATCGTAACTGAAGGCGACGGAAGTGATCCCCATTGTGTGGCCGCGCAAGATATGTGGATTGGAAGACGGATTGGCGGAGCGCAAATCCCACAGTTGCGCGGTCGTGTCGTCGTTGCGATAGTAGTGAGTACCCGTGTGGCCGCTGGCGGTGACAAGCCAATAGCTGTTGGGGCTGAAGCCAATGGTGGTGATCTCGTTGCCATCCTCAAGTCCGCGCAATATGTAGGGTTTGGAGCCGACGGCATTGGACTTCAAATCCCACAAGTGTGCGATCTTATCAGGGCTCGTCGTGGCCAGCCAGCGGCTGTCTGGGCTGATTGCGACCGGGCCATTGCTGTCCTCTAAAAGGCGCGAGGTGGCGTTAGGATCGGCGGCATTCAGATCCCATAACCGCGCCGGCTCGCTGGTGTTACTCGTGACCAGCCAGTGGTTGTCCAGGCTGATCACCACCCTGGTAATGTCATTCTTGTGCCCAAGCAACAGACGGGGTGCGGCAGGCGAAACAGTAGCCGTCAAATCCCACAGCCGCGCGACCGGCCCGGCAGCGGTGACCACCCAGCGACTGTTAGGGCTAGTGGCGATAGCGCCAACTGCCCCTTCAGGATCACCCAGGATTCGGCCTCCAACACTCGCCAGCACTTGCCGGAAAGTCTCTTCGGCCGCTGGAACGCGTGGTTCCTGCTTCTGTGTCGTGACATTGAGTGCCTCGACAGCCAGAAGCAAACTGAGCTGAGGGTGCTCGGTATTTAAGGCGGCATAGGCTTGCACGGCCAGTTGGCCTGAAAGCGCACGGCGAGCACTGCGGGCTTCTTGTTCGGCCCGCTTCGTTTCCGCCACGGCGGTTGCCTTGGCGTTCTCCGCTTCCACTCGGCGTGTTTCGGCATTGGCCTGTGCGGTCACCGCTCCCTTTAGACTCGCTACAGCGGTCGCTTCCGAGTTACCTGCACTTTGCGCGTTTAGTCCGCCCCAGATCGCCAGGGTCGTCACGAGGATCAGGCCAACCGCCAAGCCGGCGATCGTGTTTCTCAGGCGTCGGCGTGCCACTCGATGCTCGGCCTCAATCTGGGCCTGGCTGGCCTTCACCAGCGCCGGCAGCCCCGCATCAACCCCGAGGTTGGCGGCGTCGGCCCCGGCCAGCCAGCGCTCGGCCTCAGCTAATTCAACCTCGTCCAGCAGGCCGCCGCGGGCGCGGGCTCGCGCGTGGGTTCGACCTGGCGGCGCTGGCAGCCGATGGGCACTATGGCCTACTGGGTGTCAGCGAGCGAGTTGCGCTGCTGGAAGGCCGGCTGCTGGTGCAGAACCAGCAGCGTGGCGGCGCCCTGCTCCAGGTAGAGATCCCGCACCCACGGGTTGAGATGCGCGTGGAGGGTGTGGGTGATTCGTAGCTCAGATCTCGCGCGCCCGCAGCACCCCCGCCGCAAACCGAAGCTGTATCTCGTCACCCGCGCGCACAAATGCCTCAGCCAACGTCGCGGTGGGGTCGTACGCAATCGCCGTCGCCAGCGCGATCTGCTGATCGCCGGCCCGGACGGCATATAGCTGGCCCCATTCGGCCGTCCCGCGCATGAAGTTGAACGCTCGTCGCGCCGTCCAGCTGGTTGCGATCTGCCAATCATCCCGCGCGGGCCAGGGCTGGTAGCTGCCGCCGGGCGGTTGGGGCCGGCGCGACAGCGTGCCGTCACGCAGCCCCTGGAGCACCCCAAGCATCAGCCGCGCGCCGATCACACTGCACTGCCGCTCAGCCAGCACGCCCGCGACGCCGTCGGGCAGCGCGAACGACTCTTGCGCCACGATATCGCCGGTATCGAGCCCTGCGTCCATGAAATGGATCGTCACGCCGGCGGTCGGCTCGCCGCCGCGAAAGATCCAGAACAGCGGGGCTGGGCCACGATGCGCCGGCAGCAGCGCCGGGTGCATATTCAAAAAGCCCAGCCGCGGCAGCGCCAGCAGCGAAATGGGGATACGCTGCGAGAAGCAGGCCACGCACGCGACATCCGGCTGTAGCTCGGCCACCAGCGCCAGTGTTTCCGGTGCTCTGGGCTGGCGCAGCTCGAACACCGGCAGATCGCGCTCCCAGGCGATCTGCGCGATCGTGCGCTCCAGAAAGGGGTTGGCGATCGGCACCGGCGAACGCGCCGGCGCCGGCGCGACCCGCGCGATCGGCGGGCCACTCGCGCGATCGGCGGCCACCAGCACGCCGCACACAGCTACATCGGCGTCCAGAAGTGCGCGCAGCACCGTCGCCGAGGTCTGGTTGGTCATACCTAGGAACAGGACGCGAAATGTTGGTGTTGGAGACATTTCAAGCGATAGTAATAAGGGTTAAGGGTTAAGGCATTGGAGACATTGTCTTTCAATGAATTCAATATGTCTAACCCCTAACCCCTATCCCCTAATCTCAATTACCTTGACACCCACGCGAAAGAGGCTATACTTCACACACTTGATTATCAGAAGCGAGGTCGGGCGATGCCACGAATGGTTAAATGCGTAAAATTGGGCCGCGAGTTGCCAGGTCTGGATGCGCTGCCGTTTCCCGGTAGACTCGGCGAGCGAATCTACGACGAGGTCTCCCAGCAGGCATGGAACATGTGGCCGCAGCAATCCACGCTGGTGATCAATCACTATGGCCTGAACCTGGCCGACCCGCAGGCGCAGAAGCTGCTGATGCAGCAGATGGAAGAGTTCTTCTTCGGCGAGGGCGCGCAGATGCCCGAAGGCTGGGCGCCCCAGGCCCAGAGCGGCAAGGGCGGCGCGCCACAGCGCAAGTAGCTCACTAATGGTTAGGGGTTAAGGGTTAGGGGTTAAGGGTTAAGGGTAAAGACCATTGTATTCATTGTTTTCTTTGATCCTATCCCCTGTCCCCTATCCCCTGTCCCCTATCCCCTGTCCCCTATCCCCTATTCCCTAAACCACTAGCGAAATGCTCGGTTGGATCCGAAACCGCAGCCGACTGTGCGCCTCACGCAGGGCCGCCTCGACCTCGACAGGCGTCCCCGCGCGCGCGAAGATGAAGCCCAGGTAGCTGTCGCCCTCCGGCAGCGGCACGATTGGATAGTTAATTCGCGCCGTTATGTCGACTTCCTCGACGCCGGGCACCTCGGCGGATTCGGCCACACCCTCGACACGTTTGAGCAGCCCTGCGCCAGGGATCGGGATCATCATCACCCCGCCGGCCACGCTGGTGCGCACAGTCGATTCGATCGGCATCCCACAGGCCTGCCGCAAGATCAGCTCTTCGAGCGAAATGTCGGTGCCGAAGCGCAGCGTCTTCGAGCATAGCCCGCCGATCGAGCGCCCGGCCAGCTCGACGATCCACGGCCCCTGATCGTTGATGCGCAGCTCGGCATGCATCGGCCCTTCGCGCAGGCCCAGCGCCGCCGCCGCATCGGCCGCGCAGCGCGCGATCGCGGCTTGGGTCGCTTCCGGCAGGCGCGAGGGCGTGACGTAGAGCGTCTCCTCGAAGAACGGCCCATCGAGCGGGTCGGGCTTGTCGAACAGCGCCAGCACCTGGAGCGCACCGTGGTCGAGCAGGCCCTCCAGCGCCACCTCGAAGCCGGGAATAAAGTGCTCGACCAGGAACGGCTTTGCGCCGAGCGTGGGGTCGATCGCATCCAGCAGCGCCGCCAGCCGGCTCGCCGCTGCTACAAACTCACGCGGGTTGTTGGCACGGATCACGCCGCGGCTACCGTTCAGGCGCAGGGGCTTGACCACGCACGGGTACTCGACCTGCTGGGCCAGCGCGTGCAGATCATCGCCAGTCGAGTAGCGCTGGAAGGGCGGGGATGGCACGTGGGCGCGCGCCAGCAGCGTCCGCATTATGAACTTGTCGCGCGCCGCCTCGGCCGCGTCGGGCGCGTTGTGGGCCAGCCCCAGCGCCGCGCTCGCCCGCGCCGCCAGCAGGCTCCCGCTGTCGTCCACCGCGATGATTGCGTTCAGCGGGCGCTCGGCAGCAACCGCCACGATCGCCGCCAAGGCCGGCTCGATGCGCTGAAAGTCGAGCCCGAGCTGCTGGCCCCAGCTTTCGGCCAGCTCGGCCTGCATATCCGTGGCGATCGCCACCTCGACGCCCAGCCGCTCCGCCGCGGCAAGAAACGCCTGGGCGCGGTAGGTGTTGGGGGTGGTCAGGAGTAGCACTCGGTTCATATCTGGATACTTTCAGTAGACCAAAGACGAACGACCCTTCGACGTCGCTCAGGGCAGGCGAATGACGAACGACGACGTTCACGTCGGTATTGTGGCTCTTTCGTCCTTCGTCCTTGGTCGTTCGTCACGCTACTTCCTGACGGTTCAAATCAACTCAGGAGCCAACTGCTCCTCATCCGGCTCCGCTCAGCAGTACCACGGCTCGCTCATGCGCGGGATCGGCTTGCGGGCCGGGCGCTGCTGGCTGGTAACGAAATCGTCCCGCTCTTGGGTGGGCGTGGCCAGCGCCGCCTTGGCCAGCCGCCAGACGGCCTGGAACGCCTCGTGGCGCGAGCGCCGAACCCTGACCGCGCGCATTACATCGCGGTACAGTTGATCCATGCCTGGGTCGGGGTGCGCCCACGGGTAGGCCAGCGCCGCCTCGGCGAACGGCCCGATCAGCGCGCGCACATCCGTCAGCTCCAGCAGCCGCGAGCCGGCCGGGATCAGCAGGCGGATGGCGTACTGAATCGGCGCGACATGCTCGACCAGATCCAGCTCCCAGATCGCGCGCAGAAAATCGAGATAGCTCGCCCGCGTCGTCCAAGGCGTGAAGGCCACAAAGGTCGGGTTGAGCGCCAGCCCGGTAGCGCGTAGCAGCCCGACCGCGCGCGCAAAATCGGCCCTGGTATGATGCTTGTCGAAGCGCTCCAGGATCGCATCATCCACCGCCTCGACCGCGCTCGTGACCAGCACACAGCCGGTATCGCGCAGAACCGGCAGCAGATCGGCGTGCTTGAGCAGGTGCTCGACCTTGATGATCACATCGTAGCTCAGATCGGGGAACTCGGCATGCAGCGCGCGCACCAGCGGGATGGCGTGGCCGGGACCGTTGAAGAAATCGGGATCGCCAAAGGTGATATGCTGCGCGCCGGCCGCGACCTGCCGCCGCACATCTTCCAGCACCACATCACGCTGGATCACACGAAAGCGCCCGCCGTAGACCGGCACGATCGGGCAGTGTCGGCAAAGGTGCTTACAGCCGCGGCTGGCCTCGGTGTAGCCCACCGTGCGCTGGTGGCCATCGGCCAGATCCAGGTGCGCGTAGGCCGTGAGCGCCGGCAGACCATTGCGATCCGGCGCCAGGAACACCTGCTTCGCGAGCGAGATGCGCGGCTCAGATTGGGACGATGGACGATGGACGATGGACGAAAGCATGGTATCGTTCGTCGTTCGTCGTTCGTTGTTCGTCATTCGTCGTTCATCGTTCGTCGTTCGTCCTTCGTCCTTCGTCATTCGTCCTTCGTCCTTCGTCCTTCGTCGTTCGTCCTTCGTCCTTCGTCGTTCGTCCTTCGTCCTTCGTCCTTCGTCAACCTCGGCGATCCGCCGATACAGGCTCAGCAGGCCGCTCTCGAACTCGCCGCCGAGGATGGTCTGGATGCCCAGGCCGCGCAAGAACGGCTCGTTCACCGGCGCATACAGGCCGTAGCAGCACAGATGCACGCGTGGGTTCAGCGCGCGCACCTGCTCGATCACTGGCCCGGCCAGCCGAGTCGCAGTGTGCATCGGCAGGTAGAGCGCGACCAAGCCAGCATCCTCGACCAGCTCGGGGGCGAACGACTGCACCGCCAGATCGAGGCACATAACCCGCGCGCCGGCAGCCTGGAGCCACGCCGCCGGCGATGCGATCCCAAACGGCTGGTGGCCAAGCTCGTAGGTAGATATCAGAACAACGTTCATACAATCCTTCGTTGGAATCCTGCCGCCTGGAGTATACACTAGGGCAGGAGCTCATCGCAAGCGCGCGAGGATTGCTTCTTGCATGTTTTCGTCACATAATATGTTTGGCTGTTTGCGCTGGCGGGCCGGCCAGCTTGAGGAGTGTCTATGCAACCAAGTATCAACCCCGATTCGACCGTGCTGGTGATCTTCGGCGCGGGCGGCGATCTGGCCTGGCGCAAGCTGGTGCCGGCGCTCTACAGCCTCTTCGTCGACCACTGGCTGCCGGATCATTTCGCCATTATCGGCCTCGATCTCAAGCCGCTTAGCGACGATGAGTTCCGCCAACACCTGCGCGCGGGCGTCGATCAGTTCTCGCGTCGCGGCAAATCCGATGCTGCAACCTGGAACACCTTCGCGGCCAACCTGGCGTTTGTTTCGGCCGATTTTGCCGACCCAGCCGCCTACACCGCCTTGGCCGAGCGGCTAGGCAAGCAGGATCACGATTGGAGCGGTGCAACAACCCATATCTTCTACCTGGCCACTCCGCCCGCATTGATGGATCCGATCGCCGAAAACCTGGGCAAAGCCGGCCTGGCGCAGGATCGCCCGCACGCCCGGATCGTGGTCGAAAAGCCATTTGGGCATGATCTGGCCTCGGCCCGCGCGCTAAACCAGGCGCTGACCGCGATCTTCGACGAGACCCAGATCTACCGGATCGACCATTATCTGGGCAAGGAGACAGTGCAAAACATCCTGGCGTTTCGCTTCGCCAACGCCTTTCTGGAACCGCTGTGGAATCGGCGCTACATCGACCATGTACAGATCAGCGTGGCCGAGCAGGTTGGCATCGAACATCGCGGCAGCTACTACGAGCACGCCGGCGCGCTACGCGATATGATCCAGAACCACCTGATGCAGCTGCTGTGCCTGATCGCGATGGAGCCGCCAGTCTCTTTTTCGGCCGAAGAGATCCGCAACAAGAAAATGGACGTGCTGCGCGCCATTCGGCCTATTTCGCCCGAGCAGGTCGATCGCTCCGCCGTGCGCGGCCAGTATGGCGCGGGGCGCATCGATGTTCCGTTCTACCTACGCACCGGCAAGCGCCTGCCCGAACGCACATCCGAGATCATCATTCAGCTGCGCCCGGCGCCGCATCAATCTTTTCCGTCGGCGGTGATCGGCGAATGGCAGCCCAACCGGCTGGTGTTCAATATCCAGCCGGCAGAAGGTATTCTCATCCGTTTCCAGGCCAAGCAGCCGGGGCTGAACATGCGCCTGGGGCCCGAAGACATGCGCTTCACCTACAAAGAGGCCTTCGAGACCGAATCGCCCGATGCCTACGAGACATTGCTGCTGGATGTGATGCAGGGCGACGCAACGCTGTACATGCGCTCCGACCAGGTCGAGGCCGCATGGGCGCTGATGCTGCCGATCTTGGAACACTGGGCCGCCGTCGCGCCGGATTTCCCAAACTACGCATCTGGCAGCTGGGGGCCGGAGGCCGCCGACGCCATGCTGGCGGCCGACTCGCGCCGCTGGCTGCTGCCTACCTTCGCCTCAACCGATCCCGATAAACCGAATGGCGAGAAAAAGAAGAGCTAGCGCGCGCTGGCAAACCATGGTATAATATACCTCGACACAGGCAGGCGGCGCTTGGCACTGGTACTTGTTTGATGTCGCTTTTTCAGAACCCAAGTTTGCTCAAGAACGGAGCGAAAGACCAATGGCAGAGAAGAAATCGAAGACCGACGTTACCGCGCGCGACAAGAGCGGCCGCACCACCGAGCATGATTGCATGAACTGTGGTGAGAAGATCAGCAACGACCGCGATATGATCGTGGTGATGGACAGTCGGCGACGCAACAAGACCTACCACCACCGCACCTGCTTCCAGAAGGCAATCGCCTGACGCGGACTCCGTTCGCGCTCGTTCAGATTGACATCGGCTCACTCCGCAAGGGGTGGGCCGATATGCTATCCGCCAGCTATGGTTGATGACCAGACAACCTTACTCTTTCCATCGCAGGGGCTGACGACGCTGCCGCTCTGCGCCCCATACGAGCTGATCTGCTGCACAGCCGCCGGGCCGGGCGGGTATGCATTGCGGGTGCTGCTCGACACCGGCACCGATCCCTCGGCGGTAGACGCCGGGCTGGCGCGGCGGCTGTCGCTGCGCACCGGCGGCAGCGGCCTCGGCCAGAGCGCCGCTAGCGACGAAGTGCCGTTTACCGAGGCGGTGCTGCCCTGGCTGCGCTTAGGCGACCTGACGATACGCGATCTGTTCGCGCCAGCGCTCGACCTGAGCGGCCTGCCGTTCCAGATCGATGTGGTGCTAGGATACAATGTGCTGCGCCAGATCACGCTGCGGATCGACTACCGCCGGCGCCTGCTAACGCTAGCGCACCCCGATGTTGGCACGCTGGCCACACCAGGCGGCGTGGCCTTGCCGCTGGTGTTCTTCGAGCATTTTCCGGCGCTGCGCGATCTCACCATCGCCGGCCGGCCAATCCCGCTGGCCACGCTCGACACCGGCTCGAACGCCGGTCTGACGCTCGGGCCGGATATGGCTTTCGAGATCGGGTTGCAGCCAGGCCGCGCCGGCGTGCGGCTGGCCAGCGGCGTGGGGTTTGGCGGGGACACGACTGTTCTGCGCGGGCATCATCAGATCGTTCGGATCGGTCCCTTCGATCTGGTGGATGTGGAGCTGGATACGCCGGATGCGTCACACGGCGACCTGAGCCGCGCCGGCCGCGCCAATATCGGCAATCGGCTGCTGGCGCGCTTCGCCGCCATCGCGCTGGATTACGAGCGGCGGCTGATCACACTCGAACCCGACGATATTGCAAATTGCAAATTGTAAATTGCAGATTGAGTAAAGCTAATCTGCAATCTACAATTTGCAATCTACAATTCTAGAAGTAGCGGCTCAGATTATCGAAGATCGACCCGATCTCGCCGGTGTCGCCCTTGACAAGGATCGTCTTCGAGAAATCGACGATCGACTGGAGCGTCTTAGTCGCCTCGCTCTGATCGGACTCGCTGCCGTAGGCCACCGGGAAGATGCTGATGCCAGTCTCGTCGAAGGATTGCTTGAGCTGGTCGAAGGAGGCGCGGCTGGCGTTCTCCTCGCCATCGGTCAGCAGCACGATCGCCTTGATGCGTTCCTCCGAATCCGCGGGCAGCGCATCCAATGCCTGCTTGCCGGCAATCAACCCATCGTAGATAGCCGTCTTGCCTTGTGGCCGCATGGCCTGGATTGCATCATCGAGCGCGACACGGTTCTGGCCGAGCGGCGCTGGATCGACGGCCAGCTGCGTCTTGCTCGAGAACGTCACCAGCCCGACGCGGTCTTCCGGCAGGATGCGCTGCAAGAAGGCGCCAAGGCCGGCCTTGGCCTGATCGAGCTTGCCGTTATCCTCCATCGATCCCGAGACATCCACCACCAGCACAATATCCGCGCGCTTACGGTTCTGGCCCCAGACCTTTTTGGCCTCCACGATCACCTCGGCCGAAGGGATCGGCAGAATGTTCTGGACGCCCTGCGGCTGTACGCCATAGGCCGCACTGACCGGGTCGGCCAGCGGCACATCGACATTGGCCGGCCGGAAGCCGTAGCTCATCGCCAGCTTCTGGCTATCGGGCGTCAGCAGGAAATTGAAGAACTGCTCGGCGGCTTGCTGCTCACCAGTGCTGGCGCTGGCCATCACGATGAACGGATCGTCGTGCCAGAAGGTGCCTTCCTTCGGGTAGATCGCCACCAGGGGCACCTGCGGGGATTTGTTCTTGTTGAAGTCGATCAGTGTGATTTCTTCCATCGGGAAGGCGCTGATATACGACACGCCGAATTTCTGCATGTTATCGCTGAATACCAGCGTGTTGTAGCCATAGTGCTTGATGCCTTTGCCGAGGTCGCGGATGAACTGCTGGCTTTTGGGGTTCTGCACATCGGCCACGCTGAGATTCTTCTGCTTGCCGACGGCGGCGTAGAACTCAGCCAGCAGGGTCGAAAGCGCCGAGGTGCTGATCTCGGGATCGGTGTGGCCCCAGCTGAAGCGACCCCACTCGGGGTGGCCAAATTTGCCCCAGCCCTGCGGGTCGTTGATCAGTTCAAGCATGTCGCCCCAGCCGATCGGCTTATTCGGCCAGCCAAGCGCCTCGGCCATCGGCTTCCACATCGAGATCACCACCGGCGTCAGCACCAATGGCCGCGGCTGGCCAACCGCCACATTCGGGTTGCCGCCCTCCTGCTTCAGCACCTCCAGCCAGGTCGAGGCCGAGGGCGACCAGATCGTCGGCTTGAGCTGGCCATTCTTGATCTCGGTGCGCGCCGCGCCGCTCGATTTGTTGACCCCTTCGACAAAAACCGTCTGGCCGCCGACCTTGGCATTCGTCGCATTAAACGCAGCGATCCGATCTTTCAGCCAGGCATCCTTCTCAGGGCTATAGGCGATGCTGATTTTCAGCGCATTGCTCGGCGCTTCGGGTGTGCCGCTCGTGCTGCCGCCGAGGCCGGGAGCGCCACAGGCTGCCAGTACGGCGGTTATCAGGGTGAAAAGCAGAACAACAGAGACTTTACGCATGAATGAGCTCCTCACTCTAAAGTGGGTGACGCACGTCTGAGGGCTACTTCTGAAAGCATCCTATCATATAACGAACGAAACGGGGTTCCGGGTGCTACCCTCACTATACTACGTAACGGCGGCGGATTTGTTTCGGTTCAGTGTAAGCTTTAGTATAGGTTCCGCACACCCCTTCATACAGCCCACTATGCCACACGCTGATTAGAGCAATGACCCTCGTGGCATTCAAGGCGGCCGGGGCTTTGTTTCGCAATCGTCACTGTCTCTTCAACAGCTTCGAGGAGGCGACTCAATCCCTAGCGAGCGGCGTATTTAATAACACTGAGCCTGGACCACACCGCATCTTCGCAATATACACAATCGCATCGCTGGCCCAATAAGCGACAAGGCCCGCACGTCTTAGAGGAGACTGCGAATGCGCCAGATCGCCCGCATATCACAACCCGCACGGTACCGCAAGGTACGGCGGGGTTTTTATTGTCTATGCATTGAGCCAGCCAGTTTGTTTTTCCGCCGTTTGATGATGGCACGTCGCGTCGGCTCAGGTGTACCCAGAACTG
>WNGB01008064.1_pt1 | contig 15960 bp, 14 predicted proteins | sample 5400681 | NCBI WGS metagenome assembly WNGB01 (sample SAMN13153367, study PRJNA577476) | soil metagenome | isolation source: 115 cm soil or saprolite under grassland replicate 2 | place: USA:California | collected 2016-06-15 | reverse complement strand
TGATCGATGATTTCGCCAGCGCGATCTCGTTCTGCTTGGTTAGCAACGGATCGCCGAATGGCCACTTCGTGCCGGTGACCATGTTGACGTTGGTCCCGACTTGCGGCGCATGGTCGTCGTTGACGATCGTGCCGGTCCCTTGTGCAATCCCGATCGTTGCGTTGGTCGGCGCGCTCAGCTTGACGAAGAACGTCTCGTTCGGCTCGACAACCGTATCGGAAATGACGTTGACGGTGATCGTTCGTGTCGTGACGCCGGGATTGAACGTCAGCGTCCCCGAGACGGCGACATAGTCGCTGCCTGCCTTCGCGGTGCCGTCAGCGGTCGCGAAGCTCGCCGTGACGGTCGATGTGCTTGCCGGCGACAGCGTCACCGTGAACGTGAACGGCGTGACGCCAATGTTGCCTTCATCGTGCGTGAAGTTGCCGATCGACAGCGTCGGCAGCGATGGAGATGGCTTCGCGGCGTTGACGACTGCACAACCCAACGCGAAAACGAGCGCTACAACGGAGGTCAAAAGGCGTTTGGACACGGCGCGCTTCCTTATACGATTCACAGCGAGTACGTGATTGCCGGAAACCCGCTCTCGTCGCGGCGAGCTTAGGCCCGGTGCGGCTATCTTTTTCTTGTTGCTTCTTCGCGCAACGCCGCTGCACGCGGCGCCGTCGATCAACGGATTTTTTTCGGTGCCCGGAAAAGCGAGCGCACCCGCATCGGGCAGCACGTGCCGGGGACTTCCCCGCGTGCGTCGGCGAACTCTATGCCCAATGAAAAGTACGCACAACAGGGCAATGAAACGGCGCCCGCAAGCGATTCGGTGCTGTCGACTACGATTGCAAGGGCGTCATCGACGTCCTCACTGCGCGCAGCGAGCGCGCATCGCGCGCTGATGCGGCGATCGTAGGCTAAGTCGCTGCTCCAGCGCTTCGAGCTTCTCTCGCGTCTTCAGCAGCACCTGCGCCTGCACTTCGAATTCGGCGCGCGGCACGAGGTCGAGTCGCGCGAGCCCGCTCGCGAGCATCGCCTTGACGTTCTTCTCGATGTCCTTGGCGGGACTGTTCTCGAATGCTTTCGCAACCCGCGAGGCGAGCTCGTCGAGCACCGTTGGATTCGCCATCGTGTATCTCCGCGTTGTCAGGGCGCCCGGCGCGCCGGATCGATCAGTCTAGCAAAGCGCCTGTTGCGAGGCCCGCCGACCTTCACGGGCCAACATCTGGCGCGCTCCATGATTGTGCCGAGCGTATCTCGGTTGCACCAAAACGGGCTCTACGTGCGATGTCGGCAGATGGTGCAATGCGGCACGAGCGCGGCAGTATATTGAATAGGCGGGGCTTTTTGGCATGGCACACGAAATGCTGAAGGGGGGCGTCCGTTTCACTTCACCAAGAAGGCAAAAGGAGTTCCTGCCATGCCAGCACGTCCCACGCCGCGTTCGTCTCTCGCAACGCTTGCCGCCGCCACGCTGTTCGCCGGCGGTGCGCTTGCCCAAGCGCCCGCCCCCGCCGCTGCACCCGCGCCCACACCTCCGACGCCCGAGCATACGGTCACCGCGAACGTCGGCCTCTTCAGCGAGTACATTTTCCGCGGCATCGCGCAGACCGCCGGCAAGCCGGCGGTGCAAGGCGGCTTCGATTACGCGCACTCGAGCGGCTTCTATCTCGGAACGTGGGGCTCGAACATCAGCTGGCTCGAGGACTTCGGCGCGTATTCGCGATCGAGTCTCGAATGGGACTTCTACGGCGGCTACAAAGCGAACTTCCCCGGCAGCGACGACTGGAACTACGACATCGGCACGCTCTATTACTACTACCCCGGCAGCAAGAACCCGGGGGTTCTGAGCGCCGATACGTGGGAGGTCTACGGCGCGATCGGCTGGAAATGGATCAGCGCCAAGGCCTCCTACACGGTGTCGAAGGACTACTTCGGCATTCGCCCGAACGGACAGAAGACCGACGGCACGTGGTATCTCGACGTGACCGCCACCTATCCGGTGCCCGACACGGGCTGGGCGCTGATCGGCCATTACGGCCATCTCGACGTGCGCCACGACGGCAGCGGCGACTTCGAGGCCTCCTACGATGACTGGAAGGCCGGCGCGTCGTACACGGTGCCCGACGGCTTCCTCAAGGGTATCGAAGTCGGCGCGTACTACACCGGCAATAACGCGAAGTCGCCGTTCTACACCGACCTCACCGGCTACGACACCGCGAAGGACCGCGGCGTCGTCTACGTGAAGAAGACGTTCTAGCTCCGCGGCCGAGAACCGCATTCCCGAGGGACACCATGAAACTGGTCACCGCCATCATCAAGCCGTTCAAGCTCGACGAGGTCCGCGAGGCCCTGTCGGCGATCGGCGTGCAAGGGATCACCGTCACCGAGGTCAAGGGGTTCGGCCGGCAGAAAGGGCACACCGAGCTCTATCGCGGCGCCGAGTACGTCGTCGACTTCCTGCCGAAAGTGAAGATCGAAGCCGCGATCAAGGACGACATGCTGGATCGCGTCGTCGAGGCGATCGAGAAGTCCGCGAACACGGGCAAGATCGGCGACGGAAAGATCTTCGTCTTCGATCTCGAGCAGGTCGTGCGCATCCGCACCGGCGAAACCGGCGCAGACGCGCTGTAAGGGAGAAACCAAAATGAAGCAACTGTTCACCGTGCTCGCGTTCGCCTGCGCACTCGCCCTCTCGGCGTCGGTGCTCGCGCAGGACAAGGCGGCGACTCCGCCCGCACCCGCCGCCACGCCGGCGGCTCCCGCTGCGACGCCCCCCGCTCCTGCGGCCGCCGCGCCGGCCGGCGAGGCAGCGAAGGCGCCCGAGGCGGCTCCTGCCGCAGCGGCCCCGCCCGCACCGACCACACCGCAACTCGTCGCCGTCGACAAGATCAACAGCGGCGATACCGCCTGGATGCTCGCTTCGACGGCGTTGGTGTTGCTGATGACGGTTCCGGGCCTCGCGCTGTTCTACGGCGGGATGGTGCGCAAGAAGAACGTGCTCGCGACGGTGATGCAGAGTTTCGCGATCACGTGTCTCGTCACGGTCTTGTGGGTGGTCATTGGCTACAGCATCGCCTTCATGCCGGGAGGCTCGTTCATCGGAAGCCTGACCGACCGGTTCTTTCTGAACGGCATGTTGTTCCAGAAGGAAGCCGGCAAGGTGATGGTGTCGCACCTGGGCCTCACGATCCCCGAGTCCGTCTACGTGATGTTCCAGATGACGTTCGCGATCATCACGCCCGCGCTGATCGCCGGTGCGTTCGCCGATCGGATGAAATTCTCGGCAATGCTCTGGTTCATGGGCCTGTGGTCGCTGCTCATCTACTCGCCGATCGCGCACATGATGTGGGAACCGTCAGGGTACTGGGCGACTGCAGGCGTGCTCGACTTCGCCGGCGGCACGGTCGTCCACATCAACGCCGGTATTGCGGGTCTCGTCTGCGCGCTCGTGCTCGGCAAGCGGCTGGGTTACGGCAAGGAGCCGATGGCGCCGCACAACCTGACGCTGACCCTGATCGGCGCGTCGCTGCTGTGGGTCGGCTGGTTCGGATTCAACGCCGGCTCGGCGGTGGCCGCCGACGGGCGCGCCGGCATGGCGATGTTCGTCACGCAGTTCGCCACCGCGGTTGCGGCGCTGTCGTGGATGTTCACGGAGTGGATGACCAAGGGCAAGCCTTCGGTGCTCGGCATCGCCTCGGGCGCGGTTGCCGGACTGGTCGCGATCACGCCGGCTTCCGGGTTCGTCGGCGCCGCGGGCGCGTTGGTCATCGGCATTGCCGCGGGTGTGCTGTGCTTCTTCGCGGCGACGACGGTGAAGAAGGCGTTCGGCTACGACGATTCGCTCGACGCGTTCGGCGTTCACTGCATCGGCGGCATTGTCGGAGCGCTTCTCACGGGCGTGTTCAACGTCAAGGAAATCAGCGGCGTCGATGGAAGCATCGTGACGCAGGCAGGCGCGGTGCTCACGACGCTCGCCGTGAGCGGTATCGGCAGCTTCATCATCCTCAAGGTGATCGACATGGTGATCGGACTGCGCGTCGCCGAGGAAGAGGAGCGCGAGGGCCTCGATCTCAGCCTCCATGGCGAGCGTGTCGAATGAATCGGCAGTCCGACCGAATGTGATTGCCGCACCCGTTACGTCGGCGCCGCGCGATTCCTTCCGCGCGGCGCGGCGTAAAGCGGGGGCCGCGTGCCCTCGCCTGCAGTAGACGTTTCTCCTCAGTGGCTTTCGGGGCGCCCGCACACAGCGCCCCGTTTTTTTCCTGCAAGTGCCCACGCCGATTCGTGCTGCGCCGCGCTTTCGCGACGATCGCGCGGCATCGTTCGGCCGTGGAGACGCGGTGGGCTAGAATCAAGCTCCCGTTCACCGTGCGCCGCCCATGGTCCCTCGTCTGACGACCGCGCTCACCGGCCCGCTGCTCGATCTCGAGCGGCGCATTCTCGAGCGCATGCCGGACATCGAGCGCTGGCTGCGCACGCAATGGCAGGAGCACGCGGTTCCGTTCTACGCGTCGGTCGATCTGCGCAACGCCGGCTTCAAGCTCGCGCCGATCGACACGAACCTGTTCCCGGGCGGCTTCAACAATCTGAACCCGGCTTTCGTGCCGCTGTGCGTGCAGGCGATCCAGGCGGCAGTCGAACGCGTATGCCCCGACGCGCGCGGCGTTCTGCTGATTCCGGAGAATCACACGCGCAACACGTTCTATCTGCAGAATGTTGCGGCGCTGACCGCGATCTTGCGCCGTGCGGGCATGCACGTGCGCATCGGCTCGCTGCTGCCCGAGATCACGGCGGCGACGAAGATCGATCTGCCGGGCGGCGAGGCCCTCACCTTCGAGCCGATCTTGCGCAACGGACGGCGCGTCGGCATCGACGGCTTCGATCCGTGCATGGTGCTGCTCAACAACGACCTGTCGGCCGGCGCGCCCGATGTGCTGCGCGACATCGATCAGCCGATCGCGCCGCCCCTTACGGCCGGATGGTACAACCGAAGAAAATCGCATCATTTCGAAAAATACCAGCAGGTCGCGAAGGCGTTCGCGGAGCTCACCGGCATCGATCGCTGGCTGATCGATCCGTTTTTCGGCGTCTGCGGCGAGATCGACTTCCGCGAGCGCGCGGGCGAGGAATGCCTCGCATCGAATGTCGAGCTCGTGCTCGAGCGCATCGCGAAGAAGTACGCGCAATACGGCATCACCGAGAAGCCGTTCGTCATCGTCAAGGCCGACGCCGGAACCTACGGCATGGGGATCATGACGGTGCGCGATGCGAACGAAGTGATCGGCCTCAACCGCAAGCAGCGCAACAAGATGGCGGTGATCAAAGAGGGGCTCACCGTCACGTCGGTGATCATCCAGGAAGGCGTGCCGACGTTCGAGTCGATCGGCGAGGCGATCGCCGAGCCCGTGATCTACATGATCGACCGCTTCGTCATCGGCGGCTTCTATCGCGTGCACACCGAGCGCGGCAAGGACGAGAACCTCAACGCACCGGGCGCGCAGTTCGTGCCGCTCGCTTTCGAGTCGCCCTGCATCCCGGATCTCAGCGGGCCGGCGGGCTGTCCGCCGAATCGCTTCTACGCGTACGGCGTCATCGCTCGGCTCGCGCAGCTCGCGGCGGCGATCGAAATCGAGGAGCTCGAGGTCGCGGCGTCCCCGGCGACTGCGTGAAGCGGTGGTCGACCCGGCCTATTGTCAGCTGCTCGCCCGCTACAACCGCTGGATGAACGAGCGGCTGTACGCGGTCGTCGGCGCGTTCGATGAAGCCGAGCGCACACGCGATCGCGGCGCGTTCTTCGGCTCGATGCAGCGCACGTTGAGTCACCTTGTCTGGGCCGATCGCGCGTGGCTCGCGCGCTTCACCGGCGAGCCGTTTCGCGATCCTGCGTACGGCGCGGATCAGTACACCGACTTACCGACGCTTTCGCGCGAGCGCGAGGCCACCGATACGAGGCTTCTCGATTGGACCGGGCAACTCGCGCCGGACTGGCTCGAGGGCACACTCGAGTACCGTTCCGCTGCGGACGGCCGGTTGCGCCGGTTGCCGCGCTGGGTCGCCGTCGTGCACCTATTCAACCACGCGACGCATCACCGCGGCCAGCTCACCACGCTCATTACGCAGGCGGGTGGAAACCCCGGCATCACCGACTTGCCGTTCTTGCCTGGCATCGTGACGTTCGTCGAAGGCTGATCCCCAATAAAAAGAGCGCGCCGCAAGGGCGCGCTCTCGAGGGTGCGTAACGGGGGCGTTACGCCATGAAGCCGATGTCGGAGGTTGCGAACCGTCCGACGTTGGGAAAGATCTGCGCGACGTCGGTGGGGCTCGCGCCGAACCACTTCGCGAGCGTCGCACCGTACTGGTCAAGCGCGATCGTCGGAATCCAGCGGCCCTGGCTGCCCGAGTCGTTCACGCTCGTCGCACCGAGCTTGAGATCCGGGAAGCCGCCGTAGAAGTCTTTGCCGACGACGCTGCCGCCAAGTACGAAGTGATGGCCGCCCCACGCGTGGTCGGTTCCGCCGCTGTTCGGCCTGAACGTGCGCGAGAAGTCCGACATCGTGAACGTCGTCACCTCGTTGGCGATGCCCATGTTCACCGTCGATTGGTAGAACGCGCGCAGCGCTGGCACCACTGAGCGCAGCAGGTTCTGCTGGCCAAGAAGCTGCCCGGTGTGCGTGTCCCACCCGCCAATCGAGACGAAGAAGATCTGCCGCGAGTGTCCAAGCGTGACGCGGTTGCTGATCATCTTCGCGACGGCCTTCAGCTGGTTCGCGATGCTCGTGTTGAGCACCGCTCCCGGCGGCGCATAGCCGACACGGAACGCGTCCTGGATCGGGGTCGGCGCGGCCGCCTGAATGATCGGGTTGATGAGTCCACTCGAGCGGATTGCGTTGATCGCCGTGCCCTGCCCGGCCTGCACCATCTGGTTCGAATCGAGCGCCGTGGAGATCGCCGTGCGCGCGGCCGCTCGCGCAGCCTGCGCCGCGCTCGGCGCGCCGGCGGGATCGCCGGTGAAGCCGAAGTTACCGCTGGTCGGCATCGACAGCATCTTGGATACCGCGCCGTTGCCGAACGTCTGCGAGCCGGAGAACGACATTGCGAGCGGTGTCGCGTTGGGCGCGTTGAGGCCCCCCATTTTCTCGGCGAGCCGCCCGCCCCATCCGGTGATGCCCGCGAGGCTCGGCGACGAGATGCCGGACATGTACTGCTGCTGCTGGTCGCTGTGCGAGAACAGCTGCGAGGGTTGCGCCACGGTCCGCGCCAGGTATTGTGCGCGCGTCGTCGGATAAAGCAGCGGGCCCGCGTTGAGAAGGACCGCCATCTTGCCCGAGTTGAACACGGGTTGCAGGTCCGCCATATCGGGATGCAGGCCGTAGATCGCGCCCCCGGCGTTTGCCGGCGTGATCTGGACCAGGCTCGCCTGCGCAATGTTGATGCCGGTCGACGGGTCGCGCACCGCGTTGTACGCCGCGTAGTTCGTGTACGGAATGACGAGGTTGTTGCTGTCGGCGCCTCCGAACAGGAACACGCAGACGAGCGCCTTGTATCCGGGCGCACCTTGCGCGCTGGCCGCACTGATGCCGAACGAGTCGAGCGTCGATGCCAGCGACAGGGCGGAAAGCGCGCCTGCCTCCCTGAGGAAACGCCGGCGCGTGTAGATCGTCGGTGCGCTCATGTCAGTACTCCGCTTGATACTTGGGTGAAATGGCAATCAGGTAAACGGCCATGCGTGCGCGGTCATACATCTGGACTGCCGTCGCCGGGCTCGACACCGGGATCGCGTTGACGGCGTTGATGATCAGCGTTCGCCACGCGGGCGGCAGCGGCTCGAACAACAGCGCGTTGGCGGCGAAGTCAACCAGTTGCGGCACGTTGTTGAACATGCCGGCCATGATCGAAAGGTCGATCTTCGTACCGACCGAGCTCGCGACCGTCGGATCGGCCGCGCAGCTGCCGAGGTTCGTATTCGTCGACGGCGCCGGTGTGCAGGCGTTGGTCGACCCGATGCCCAGGATGCTGTAGACGAAATTCGCCCGCGAGAAATACGTGGTCGCATCGAGGATGCCGAACTGGGGACCCGCAAGGCTCGTTCCGGGAATCACGTAATCGGCCGGGTAGAAGTTGAACACTGTCGGGGAGTTGAACGGATCCTCGCCCATGTTCGTCACCCGCGCATTGATCAGGTAGACGCCGTCGGATACCGCGCCGAGCGAGCGCAGGAAGTTCGTCACGTGGAGCACTGGCTCCTTGAGCTTGCCGAACGTCGAATAGACCGGGTTGCGCGGTGCGCGCGCCTCGGGGTCGAGCAGAATCGCGCGCACGACCGCCTTCAGGTTGCCGCGAACACCGGTGCCGTCGTTCGCCCACACCTGGCTGATGCGGTTCACGTACGCCGGCGACGGATTGCTCGTGACCAGATGCTGGATCAGCTGCTTGCCGATGAACGGCCCGACGTTCGGGTGATTCGCGAGCACCCCGACCGCGGTGCGCAGCTCGGGATCAGCACGTCCGCCGGCGGGCATCGAATAGCCGAGGAAGTTCTTCGTCGTAATGTCGTGATAGTTCGTCGTGCCGCCGCAGCCGTTGAGCGCCGTGCTCTCGCATGGGACCATGTTATTCGTATAGTTGACCGGCGCGTTCCACGTGACGGTCGACACGCCGGGGCGCGGCCAGTACGTCCAGCCGGTGAACACCTTCGCGAGCTCGGTGATCTCCACCTGGTCATAGGTCGGGATCGGCTGCAATGTCGCGTCAAGGATCAGCGAGCCGTCGGGATTGAGCTCGAAGAGGCCGATCGAGAACAGCTGCATGATCTCGCGGGCATAGTTCTCGTTTGGCGACGTTGTCGGGCTCGCCTTGCGATTGTTCGCCATGTCCAGATAGTTGCCCATGAACGAATTGGCGCTGATCGCGAACAGCAGGTCCTCGAAGCGACCGAACGCGTTGTCGCGCAGGATCTGCTGGTAATCGCGGTTCGCATAATTGATCGAGTCCTGTTGAGCCGACGTGACGAGGATCTGCGAAAGCGCCCAGGCCACCCGCAGCCGAAGCTGGTCGGGCGCGGTGAGCGCATTGCGCCAGAAGGTACGCTGCGTCTGGTAGATCGAGTAGTTGTCGCGATCGCATCGGTTGGTGCTCGACGGATTGCTGTCGTTGTCGCAGCGGCACGGCACGTTCGAGTAATTGGGCGCCGCGCAGTACGGCAGCGCCGCGTTGCCGCCGTTGGGGCGGCTCTGCGGCCACCAGCCCGGTGCGGTCGGCGGCGCGCCGGTATAGCCGGCCAGAACCGGGAAGCTCGTCTTCGGCTGAACGTTCAGCTGGTCGTCGACCCAGGCGTTGATGCCCATCGATTGCACTCGGCCGATTTCGGCGGGCGTTGGTCCGAACGTCGCCTGATAGAGCAGGCGAGCCGGATCGATCACGCCGTTCGATACGGCGCCGGGGCCGAAATACAGCGGCTTGTCGTTCGTCGTGCCGAACACGAACGCCGCCGTACCGACGCCGTCGCGGTTGGTCGACACGTACCAGTTTCCGTTGCGGAAAATAACGAGGTCGGCGAGCCCGTCGCCGTCGTAATCAAATGCCAGGGGCTCATCGCCCGCCAGCCCGCCGAACCCGTAGGCATTTGTGCCGGCAGGGCCGCGCGTCGTCGAGACGTACCAGGCGCCGGCGCGATAGACGATCAGGTCGAGCTGGCCATCGCCGTTGACGTCGGCGAGCAGCGGCGTGTCGCCGGGCGCTCCGAAGCCATACGCGACCGAGCCGGGCGCGCCGCAACTCGTCTGCGGGCTCGGACACGCCGGATTAAGCGCGACGTACCAGTTGCCGCCGCGGTACAGCACGATGTCGTCACGGCCGTCGCCGTCCATGTCGGCGCACAACGGCTTGTCGCCCGGCGCGCCGAAAAAGACCGTCATGTCGGCGACGCCGTCGCGGTTGAGGTCGAAGTACCACGCCCCGCCTCGGAAGATCGCAGGCGAGCGCGCGCCGGAGCCCGTGATGTCGCACAGCAGGCCGGTGTCCCCCACAACGCCGAACACCCGCTTGTAATCGGACACGTGGTCGAAGTTGCCATCGAGCATGAATCGGCTGATGCTCGGCCGATAAAGGCCGACCGCGGCCTTCATCACCGCATCTGCCGATTGCGCGAACGCGAAGATGGCCGCCGCAAGCATCACCAACGCGGCGAGTCGGGAGAGGCGGGAACGCGAAGCGCGCGTGCGCGCGCAGGCAAGCAATTGCGGCATGACGACCTCTTGTCTCTCTTTGTCCCCGGGGCCGGCCGGCGGGTGCCGGTCGGCCGCGCCGCCCTCCGAAGGACTTCGGAGTCTGCCCAACGGCGCGCGGGTGGAAATTTCGCCAAATCCGCCGACCGCAGCGCTAAAGCCCGCGTTCGACGGCGCCTGCAAATATGACAATTGGGTATGACGAATGCATGGCAAGCGTGCATGACGTTTGCATAGTTTGCAAGGACTCGACCCCGGGAAAAGGGAGCCATTCGTCGGATGGGGTTGTATTGGACAGCAGATGAGCTGGCCGCATGCTGCGGCGCACGCTTATGACGCAGATCTCTGATATCAGATGGCTTTTTGACTGAAACAAAAACCCGATGCCGCGGCAGTGGATGCAGTGCCGACGTCCACAGTTCCGGCTTCGCCGGGCGAGAGTTCAGCGGGCGCGCTTGCGCCGCGCGCGCGGGTGCGCCTGGTCGTAGACCTTCGCGAGCGCTTGGAAATCGAGGTGCGTGTAGACCTGCGTGCTCGCAATGCTCGCGTGGCCGAGCATTTCCTGAACGGCCCGCAGATCGCCCGATGATTGCAGCACGTGCGACGCGAACGAATGGCGCAGCATGTGCGGGTGGACATGGCGCGACAGCCCTTGCGCGAGCGCCCACGCCGCGAGCCGCCGCTCAATCGCGCGCGGGTTCACGCGACGGCCGCGTGCGCCGACGAACAGCGCGCGCTCGCCTTCGCTGACGATCGTCGAACGCTCGCCGAGCCAGCGCCCGATCGCCGTGCACGCGGCCGCACCGACAGGCACGATGCGCTCCTTCGATCCTTTGCCGAACACGCGCACCTCACCCGACGTGAGATCGATGCGGTCGACGTCGAGTCCCGCGAGCTCGGCCAAGCGCAACCCCGACGAATACGCGAGCTCGAACAGCGCGCGATCGCGCGTGACGAGCGCGCCGTCGCCCTCGATCTTGACCAGCCGCACCGCTTCGTCGGGCGACAGCGCGGACGGCAACCGCCGCGGCGCGCGCGGCGCGCGTAATCCCGTGCAAGGGCTTTGCGCGCTCGCCGGGTCGCGCTCGAGCAGAAACCGATAGAACGCTCGCCACGCCGAAAGCATCCGCGCGAGGCTGCGGCCGGACAGCCCGCCTGCGTGCAGCACGGCCAGGTGGCGGCGCAGCGCCGGCGTGGTTTGGCGGGCGAGCGGGCTTTCGCCGCAAAGCCGTGCGAGTGCGGTCACGTCGCGAACATACGCCGCGCGCGTGTGCGGCGGGCGCAATGCGAGATGCTCGGCAAACGCGCCGACCAGAGCCGCGTTCGCCGCCGAGATCGGCTGCTCGATCGGCTCCCGCGGAGCGCCGCGCGCTCGTTCGTGCGAACTCGCGCGCCGCCGGGTGTTCACGCCGGCGGCAGGTAGCGCGCGGTCGCCACGCTCGCGAGCTCGGCGAGGCGCGTAAGGTAAATGGTCCCCATGCCTACGTAGTAACGCTCGGGATCCTCGCTCGCGAGGCCGAGCATGCCGAACGTGTGTGCAGTGCGCAGCGGCAGGAACGCAAACGAGCGGCACGCTTCTCCGGCATCGAACCAGTCGCGCGCTTCGAACGGCGCCGAGCTCCCGCAATACGGCGCGCCGAGCTGATCGGCGTACTCGCGAAGCTCGTGGCTCGTCGCGGCAAGCTCCGGCAGATACGACTGCTCGGGCACGCGGCCCCAAAGCCGGCTCGCCACCTGCGGAACGGCGAAGTCCTCCTTCAGGCTGTGATAAAGCACCGCGAGCGTCGTCTCGAGATCGGGTGCGGCGAACAGCGCGAGCGTGGAGCGGTGCAGCTTCTCGCTGATCGAGTCGTTCTCGGCACCGTAGCGGATCAACTCACGCAGCCGCGACTCGAGCTCGGCGTTCTTCTCTCGCAGGGCGATGATCTGCCGCTCGGCGATCGGAATCGCGTGGCCGCCGTGCGGATGCGGAACGAAGATCTCGGCGACCAGGTCCGCGTATTCCTCGAAGAAATGCGGGTTGTCCTTGAGGTATCCGGCGACCGCGCTGGCGTCCATCCGCAAAATCCTGATGTGATCTTCTGTTGTTGTCGTATCGGGCATCGTCTCAAGCAGAGAGCATTACGCCGGCGGCACGTGCCACTCGCCTTCGAACGTCGTCGCCGCAGGCCCGGTCATTCGCACCGGCGCGTCATCGCCGGACCAAGCGATCGTCAGCGTTCCCCCGCGCGTGCGCACGCGCACCGGCGAGTCGAGCAGCCCTCGCCGGATGCCGGCCACTGCCGCCGCGCATGCGCCCGTGCCGCACGCCAGTGTCTCCCCGACGCCGCGCTCCCAGACGCGCAGTCGAATGGTAGCGCGATCGACGATCTGCATGTAGACCGCGTTGACGCGATTGGGGAAGCGCGCGTGTCGCTCGATGCGCGGCCCCTGCGTGTCGACCGGCGCGCGATCGACATCAGCGACGGTCTGGACGGCGTGCGGGTTGCCCATCGACAACACGCTCACGTCGACATGCTCGCCGTCGACATCGAGCGACGTGGCGATCGTGGCTGCTTCGGCGACGAACGGGACGGCGGGCGGTTCGAAGCGCGGTGCGCCCATGTCGACCGTGACTTCGCCGTCGGGCTCGATCGCCGGGACGATCAGGCCGCCCGCCGTTTCGACGCGGACCGCCCGCTTGTCGGTGAGTTCATGGTCGCGAACGAACTTGACGAAGCATCGCGCGCCGTTGCCGCATTGCTCGACCTCGCCGCCATCCGCGTTGAAGATCCGGTAGCGGAAATCGGCGTCCGGCCGGCTCGCGCGCTCGACGACGAGCACCTGATCGCAGCCGACCCCGAAGCGGCGGTCGGCGAGCGCGCGGATCTGTTCGCGCGTGAGCTGCACACGCTGACGCACGCCGTCGAGCACGACGAAGTCGTTGCCGCAGCCGTGCATCTTGGTGAAGCGCAGCGTCGCCATCGTGCGTCAGACGTTGAAGCGGAAATGCACGACGTCGCCGTCGCGCACGACGTAATCCTTGCCTTCGAGGCGCATCTTGCCCGCTTCCTTCGCGCCCTGCTCGCCGTTGCACGCAATATAGTCCGCGTAGGCGATCACCTCGGCGCGAATGAACCCGCGCTCGAAGTCGGTATGGATGACACCCGCCGCCTGCGGCGCGCTCGCGCCGACCGGTATCGTCCATGCGCGCACTTCCTTCGGCCCGGCGGTCAGATACGTCTGCAGTCCGAGCAGCTTGTAGCCGGCATGGATGACGCGGTCGAGACCGGGCTCGTCCAGTCCGAGATCGGCGAGGAACGCGAGCTTGTCGTCGCCTTCGAGGTCGGCGATCTCCGCCTCGAGCGCAGCGCAGACCGGAACGACCGGCGCGCCTTCCTTCGCCGCGTGCGCGCGGACCGCATCGAGCAGCGGATTGTCGTGGAAGCCCCTTTCGGCGACGTTTGCGACGTACATCGTCGGCTTCATCGTCAGCAGGAAGAACGGCTTCAGCAGCACGCGTTCCTCGGCATAGAGCTCCGCGGTTCTCGCCGAACGTCCCTGGTCGAGCGCCGTCTCGACTTTCTTCAGCACGGCGTAAATGCGCTGTGCTTCCTTGTCGCCGCCGGCGCGCGCAACCTTCTCGACCTTTGCGAGCTGTTTCTCGACCGCGGCGAGATCTGCAAGCGCGAGTTCCGTGTTGATCGTCTCGATGTCCGAGACCGGATCGATCTTTCCCGACACGTGCACGACATTGTCGTCCTCGAAGCAGCGCACGACGTGCGCGATCGCATCGGTCTCGCGGATGTTGGCGAGGAACTGGTTGCCGAGGCCCTCGCCTTTCGATGCGCCGGCGACGAGGCCCGCGATGTCGACGAACTCGACGGTCGCGGCAATGACCTTCTCGGGCTTTGCGATCGCCGCGAGCGCGGCAAGCCGCGGATCGGGCACCTCGACGATGCCGATGTTCGGCTCGATCGTGCAGAACGGATAGTTTTCCGCCGCGATGCCTGCGCGCGTCAACGCGTTGAACAGCGTCGACTTGCCGACGTTCGGAAGACCGACGATGCCGCAGCGCAAGCTCATGGCGACGGACCTTTTTCCTTCGTGTGGAGCGCCGTCATCGCACGCTCGAATTCGCCCGCGGCGATCGACGGCCATGCCTCGAGCGCGCGATCGATCGAAGCGATGATGCCGGCGCGCTCGTCGCCGCGCGGTGGCCGCAGCACGTAATCGACGACCGGCTGCTGCGCAAAGTCGGAATCGCGCGGATGGCCGATGCCGATGCGAAGACGCCAGAAGTCGGACGTGCCGAGCTGCTCGACGATATCGCGCAGGCCGTTGTGGCCGGCGTGACCGCCGCCGAACTTGAGCTTCGCCTCGCCGGGCTTCAAATCGAGCTCGTCATGCGCGACGAGCATCTCGTCTGAGGCAACATTGAAAAATCGCGTGATCGCGGCAACCGAGCGCCCGCTCACGTTCATGTAGGTCATCGGCTTCACTATCCGCACGTCGCCCGCGCGCGCGACGTGACCGAAGAATTTCGATTCGTTCGCGAACGCCGCGCCAAGCTCCGCCGCGAGCGCGTCGGCGAACCAGAAGCCGGCGTTGTGCCGCGTCGCTTCATGCTCGCGGCCCGGATTGCCCAGGCCGACGACGAGTCGGATCGGCGTGCTCATCTGGAGTCGGCGTTGCAGCATCGCGCAACGAAAAGGCCCGCCGCGGGAAAGTCGGCGGGCCTTGTCTCGTCGCAGCGCAGGCCTATTTCTTCTTGTCTTCCTTGCCGCCTTCCTTCTTTTCCTTTTCCGGAGCCTTCGCCTCGCCTGCGGGTGCAGCGGCCGTCGGCGTCGCCGCCGCTGCGGTCGCGGCCGCTTCGGCCGTCGCAGCCGCAGCCGCCGCCGCCTCTTCCTCGGCCTCGATCGCCGCCTTCGGTACGACCGCGGACGCGACGACCGGATCGAGCTTGCCGTGCGTGACGATCGAAACGCCGGCCGGCAGCTTGAGCTCCGACACATGGATCGGCTTGCCCACGTCGAGCCCGGACAAGTCGACCTCGATGAACTCGGGCAAGTCGCGCGGCAGGCACGTTACGTCGAGATCGTTCGCGACGTGGCTCACGACGGCGCCCGACTCCTTGACCGCCGGCGAAACGTCCGCATTGACGAAGTGCAGCGGCACCTTCATGTGGATCTTCTTGTTTTCGTCGACGCGCTGGAAGTCGACGTGCAGGATCTCGTTCTTGAACGGATGGAGCTGCACGTCGCGCAGCAGCACCTTGGTCGCGCCGCCGTCGAGCTTCATCGTCAGGATCGATGCGTGGAACGCCTCGTTGCGAAGCGCATGGAAGAGCGCGTTGTGGTCGAGCTCGATCGGCGTGGGCGCGGCGGCGCCGCCGTACACGATACCGGGCGCCCGGCCCGAGCGGCGAAGACGCCGGCTCGCGCCGCGGCCTTCGCTCGCGCGGGGAAATGCGGTGAATTCGAATTGCATGCCGTTGCTCCGATGTCTGCGGCCTTCCGGAGGAGCTCATCCGGTCGTCCGCGGTTGGCGACATCCGGGCGCGCGGGTCGAGCGCGAGCCGGAAAGCTTTGAATTATAGCGTTTTTACACCGGACGGCGCAAGCGGCGCCGCTACTCGGTGAAAAGCGAGCTCACCGACTCCTCGTTCGACACGCGCGTCATCGTCTCGGCGAGCAATTGCGCGCACGACAACTGGCGGATCTGAGGGCATTCCTTGGCTTCGGCGGTGAGCGGAATCGTGTCCGTG
>WNGB01010733.1_pt1 | contig 15963 bp, 19 predicted proteins | sample 5400681 | NCBI WGS metagenome assembly WNGB01 (sample SAMN13153367, study PRJNA577476) | soil metagenome | isolation source: 115 cm soil or saprolite under grassland replicate 2 | place: USA:California | collected 2016-06-15 | reverse complement strand
CAAGGTAACGCGCCTTGCGCCTACCCAACGACGAGGGGGAGGTGATCAAACGGGGCACCTACGAATCAAGCGCGCCACGGGCCGGCCCCTGAGGCAAGGGTTGAGGTTCCAAGAGTCCGCCCGCAGGGCGCTATGTGCACTTCACGAGTGAGGATTTTCTGCGAAGAACCCTGCCATGAAAGGTGTCCCTCGTAGGGAGGGTGTGGTAGAAGGGTGTCGGAGGGGCAGGAGATGCATCCAGACCAGGAGCGGCACGCGCAGGCGAAACGCGATGAAGACAGCATCCGACACATGGATGAAGACCTCCGCTTTCTCCATTGGCAGATATCCAGGCTCGAAAAAATGGTACGCACAGCTTTGGAACAGGTGAATATGGGAGATTTATCTCCACCTTGACACGATCTTTTAACACAGCAGTATGATGGAGACATACACCTGAAAGCATGACACCAATTCGATGAATCGACACCAAATGTTACAGGGTAGCGGAGAAACCGCACGGGAGTGATGTACTGTACTCAACCGACGGCAGCGACGGTCGGCAGCGTCGTTCCTCCGCCATCGCCCTCTCCACCGCCTGCTGCTCCTCACAGGAGAAGGGCAGTGATCCCCCTGACGCCACGCCCCTCAACAACCGCTCGCGTCTGGAAAACACCAGTCTATGGATTTATCGAGTAAGATGGATTCAACTGTGATAGAGTGAGTAGCTAAGTTATGGGCAACAAAACTGACGCACACTTTTGATACACCTCAAGAGAAAAACTGATGAGAAATACATATGTCAACGATACGAGTCACTCTCAGACATGTTGACGATGAGGGGAAGATGATCACCAAGCGCTACAAAAACGCCAGATCACACGTCAACCCCACCACCAAAGTCCTACAAGTGTATCGGAGTGATGGACCTTCTTGAGATGATCAGGAAATTTTGGCAGAGTTCCAACCCGAGACGTACCTCTCCTGGGCATAAGCCGTGATCTCGACCATGCCTGGGCCGTGCAACGGCTCAAAGAGGTACAGCCTCCCTCACGCCGTATACACGAGGAGCATCGTGATGGTGACCATTCCTATCCATAATGAGACGACCTACACGTTGACGGACGTCATGACCCTGGAAATTATCCGCGATGCCCACGACCATTTTGGGGAGGAGGTCCACGCGATTCGGGTGCAGTCGGGCCTGGCACGCCATGCCTTGAATGCGCGGACGCGTGAAGTGCGGTACGCGTTTTCCCCCCAGGACTTTGGCTTGGGTCATACCATGCCCCTCGTCCAGGAGCCGCCTCGCTCACGGCGTCGTTCACCTCGCAGAGATGAGGAGACAGAGGCAGCGATCCTCCCAGCACCCTTCGAGGACATTGCCGTGGATGCGGAGGAACTCGAACCACTCGAAGCGTCGCTGGAACGCCTCGATGCAGGGCAAGACGACGAGGAGGAGGCAGGTGTCTTCACCTTGGATAACCCATTGGACAATCCAGTTGAGGATGCTGATGAGGACGATGAAGACAATGTCTTAGACAGTGCGGACGAGGAGGATTAATGGCGGGATGCCACGTGGGAGAGATGGAGGCACGTGCCACCTGTCACACGGCCTTCAGCTCTGGACCTGTGTGACCTCAGCTTGGATGTCCTGGCAGTCAGAGCGAGAGCGTGCAGCCATGGCGAGGTGGCTGTCGCCTCACGTTGATAATGTCCCCCGCAAAGGGGTTCGCCACGTTCTTTGTGCGCGACAAGGAGCGGCGGCAGCATCAGTCGCTGGACTCTCGGACCCCAGCAGCAGCGTACTTCAATGTGTACCCAGAGCAATCTCGCGGCATTTTCGTCTCTAATGGTCTTGACCATGGGGTACACCTCAGACGTCCTCTTGGCGAGGAACACCACGGATGGACAAGTCTCCTGCATCGCTCCCAGGCTGGTTGGTCGTGATCACCTGCCTTCTCCTTGCGCTGGCAGTGAAGATGTCTGCTGGTCATGCCGATGCACCACAAGACCTCGCGAAACCACCGCAGCACTCTCCCCCAGCTCTCTCCCCACTCCATGGGCGTATGGCGATGCCGCAAGAGGCGTTCGGTTGTCGCAGTCTCGACAGTTTAAAACATATTACCCAGTACTTCGTCGACAACGATGCGCGGGCGATCGGCGCGATGTTTTTCTCTGGTCAGTGTGAAGTCATCGCAGCGGGACAAGCGGTCTATGTGCTCGACTATCGCTTTTTTTGGTCAGAGTCCGTAACGATTAGAAAACACGGTGCAACGTATACGCTGGAAACCTATCAATCCTATTTGCATTGAAGTGTACCCCTTCCTTTCACTGTTTGGACTTCACTGCCTTCAACGCGCTGGGATCATTCAAGAATGTGATGGCTCATGCCTCACAATGGTGGCAATGGCTGTGCTTCCGATATAGCAACTACACGCAGACCTTAGCCCTTGCTCTTCTATCTGAATCGACACCGTGTATGTGCCGTGATTCCCGACCACCTTGGCGGTGATTTTCGTGCCACGTCGTTCAGTCGCAGAGAACGCATGGACATAGGGTTTGGCTTTCTGACTGGGTACCCGTGACCAACGGCGTCGGATAGCGGTTTGCAGGAGATCGAGATTGGGATCGGCCATAGAGAGACCCCTTGATGTGCCTTGGTTCGTGTCTCCATGGTTCCTTGGCGATCTGGTCCTGACCTGCTATAAAGTCCCGATGTCAACCTTTCCGCAACGGAGTTGATAGGAAATATACCCCTTGCAGGAGTGCGCTTTGGAGCGCTTTCAGCCCCTATGCATGTCCTGCTTCGTGGCGCGAAAACCTGGCAGCTGTGCGGGTGGGACTCCGCGCTGGTGCGGCAACCTACACGGCGGCGCGGATTGGGGGCGTACGAGGCGTGGGCCAGTTGGCGACAGGTGCGACGGTGGATAGCGCTGCATACGTGACGCGGGGCTTTCGGCAGGCGCTGACGAGTGGGCGTATCTATGGCGCACGAGCAGCAGGAGGAGGGAGCTTCCCACAAATGGAGCTTCCGTTACAAAGTAGGCGGCACTTACGTCTGCCGCAGACTTTGGTCAGCCGGGTAGTGCCACCGAGCCCGCCACCACATGGCGGGCTCAACGCACCGCTGCGGCCCCCAGAGTAGGAGGGTGCTATGTCGATGGCACGGATCTTGGTATACCTCTTCGGACTTGCCTTCACGGGGTGTGGGGCGGCGGCGCTGCAGCCCCCGAACACCTCCGACGTGCGGGAGATCATGGTGCAGGACAACGCTGATGTCGCGTACCAGAAGGCGCTGCGGAGCGTGCTACGGCTGGGCGGCAGTGTGACGCAGGCGAATCCGCAGGCACGGGTGATCAGTGCGGTCGTCAAGGTAGCGATCATTGCCGGCATACTCATGGGTTCCTCCATGCAATGACACCGCGGTTAAAGGCCAATCGTCGCCTGGCTCTTTCGAGAGAGACCAGACCCAGGCTGTAGCGAACCTAATGCAAACTAAATGATGCGTCAAACAGCGCAAGTCTGAGATTTCGAACGCCAGATGAAGGTCCATCGTCCACGCTATCGCCTTGCCATCCACCGGCCGGCTTTCGTATGATTCAATCATCCTCCCAAAAGGAGAAGCCGATGGCCAAAACGATTGAAATGAGCGGACTCAGAATCGATGAAAAGCTCCATGATCTGATGCGAGACGAAATTGCGCCCGGCACGGGCATCGATGCGGATGAATTTTGGCGGTCCTTCGCGGCGATTGTTCGCGATCTCGGGCCAAAGAACCGGGCGTTGCTCGAAAAGCGCGATGAGCTGCAAAGTCAGATCGACCGGTATCATCTGGCGCGCAAGGGTCAGCCGTTCAAGCGAGAAGAGTATAGCGCGTTTCTCAAAGAGATCGGCTCTCTGGTCGAGGAAGGCGGAGACTTTCAGGTGACGACGGCCGACGTCGATCCCGAAATCACGACCATCGCCGGCCCGCAGTTGGTGGTGCCGCTCGATAACGCCCGCTACGCCTTGAACGCGGCCAACGCTCGCTGGGGTAGTCTCTACGATGCGCTCTACGGGACCGACGTGATTTCGCAGTCGGACGGCGCGGAAAAAGGGGAAACTTACAATCCCGTCCGCGGCGCGAAGGTGATCGCCTACGCGGAAGAGTTCTTGGACAAGGTCATCGGTCTGGAGCGGGGAAGCTTCTCGGACGTCACGCAATTTTTTCTCCAAGCTGCCGGCGGCCAAAAGCAACTCGCCGCGACTCTAACGGATGGCAGTACGGCGGGATTGGCGGATGCGGAGAAGTTCGCCGGTTATCAGGAAAAAAACGGCGCGTTGACGAGTATCCTACTAAGCAATAACGGACTGCACATTGAGATTCAGATCGATCGCAGCCATCCCATAGGTAACGCGCACCCGGCGGGGGTGAAAGACGTGATCATGGAAGCGGCGACCACGACCATCGAGGACTGTGAAGACGCCGTCGCCGCGGTCGCCGCTGCCGACAAGGTCATAGTCTATGGCAATTGGTGCGGCATCATGAAAGGGACGCTCGAAGCGACTTTCGACAAAGGCGGGCGAGCGCTGCATCGAAGGCTCAGCTCGGACAAAACCTTTGTAACGCCGACCGGAGGGAAGCTGACCCTTCCGGGGCGAAGTCTCCTGCTGGTCCGCAACGTCGGTATTCATATGTATACCGATGCCGTCACCGCCGCGGACGGCCGGGAGATACCGGAAGGCTTTCTCGACGCCATGGTCACGGCACTGGCTACGATCCACGACCTCAAAGGAAGCGGAGATATGCGCAACAGCAAAACCGGGAGCATCTACATCGTCAAGCCCAAACTCCACGGGCCCGAAGAAGTCGCGGCCACGGTCGAGCTGTTTGAGCGCGTGGAAGACGCCCTTCGGCTGAAGCGCAACACACTCAAGATCGGCATCATGGACGAAGAGCGCCGCACCACGGTCAATCTCAAAGAATGCATCCGCGAGGCAAAGGAGCGGGTGGTATTTATCAACACCGGCTTCCTGGATCGGACCGGCGACGAGATTCACACGAGCATGGAGCTGGGTCCGATGCTCCCGAAAGAGGAGATCAAAGCCCAGCCGTGGATCAAAGCTTACGAAGACTGGAACGTGGACATCGGCATCGAAACGGGGCTTCCGGGGAAGGCGCAGATCGGCAAAGGGATGTGGACGATGCCGGACGAGATGCGCGAGATGGTCAAGACGAAAATCGCCCACCCCGAAGCGGGCGCGAATACCGCCTGGGTGCCGTCGCCGACCGCGGCCACGCTTCACGCCATGCACTATCACTACGTCAATGTCGCCGCGCGACAGCAAGAGCTGGCGACGCGGGACCGGGCGAGCCTGAGCCATATTCTGACGCCGCCGCTGCTCGAACGGAGATTAAAACCGGAGGAGATTCAACGCGAGCTCGACAACAACGCGCAAGGCGTACTCGGCTACGTGGTCCGCTGGGTCGGGCAGGGGATCGGCTGTTCCAAGGTGCCGAATATTCATGACGTCGCGTTGATGGAAGACCGCGCGACCTTGCGTATCTCGAGCCAACACATCACCAACTGGCTGAAGCATGGAATCGTGACCAAAGAGATGATCATTGAGACGTTTGAGCGGATGGCGAAAGTCGTCGATCGCCAAAATGCCGGTGATCCGAACTATCGAAACATGGCGCCCGACTACGACGAGAGTATCCCCTTTCAAGCGGCCCTGGACTTGGTCTTCAAAGGACGCGAGGCGCCGAACGGCTACACCGAGCCCGTGCTTCACGCCCGCCGAAGAGAAGTTAAATCGAGCAAACACGAAAACCGGTAGTGTCCCTCAATTGCTGTGATGCACTCCATTCCATTCTGGAAACAGGTGTTCGATGGTACGCAGTTGGTCAAGGAACTCTACGGGCACCCGATACGCGAGTAACTCACCCGTCGTCCAGATATGATCGGTCAGACCCGCTGCCATCGCTGGGGTCACGGGTCGCCCTGTGCGCGGGGACCCCGCTCCACGGGTCGGCTCCGGGGTTGGCAACCGTGCTCGCAAGCTCTGGTGCGGTACCACGAGATGGTAAGAGGCCAATGAAAACCAGAGTTGTTTCTCGCACCACGTCAGGTCCTTGGAAAACCCGTGCGTGCGCCGTGTGAAGCGCCGATGACTCTGACGCTGGGTCAGGTTGCCCCGCTCGACAAAGCGCGTGTTGACGGTCGAGCTGCCAGGCGAGTGGGCCACACTCGCCGCCACTGCTTCCGGGGTCCCGAAGACAACCCGGGTGCTCACGTGCACCATGCGCCCGCCCTCGCGCCGTGTGACGACCTGTGCGTACCGCAGACTGGGAGGTGGCCGCCGCCGCGGTGTGGGAGAGGCGCCCCGGCTCCCCTGGCGTTGGGGCTGATACCATGCACCGTCGGTGTGTAGCAAGGCGTGCCGGTAGGCGGGCAACTGATCGCTGGTGAACCGTGGCATGCAGTCATCCGTGACATGGGCGACACGGGCCAGCAGCCCATCAGCCCCAGCCTGAGCACGTTGACCGATCACGAAGGCCAGGACCAAGCGCCAGACCGGGGCAAAGGCGATCCACACCCAGGCGTCCCCAGAGGTGTCGCCATAGATCTTGGCGCCGGGGAGATGGGCCTCCTTGGTAGGCACGACACGCCACAACGCGTCGCGTTGGCATGCGCTCACATGCAGATCGTGCCAGAAATACAGCATGACGGTGCGACAGTGGCACGCCACCCGATGCCGCCAGGCACAGACCGTGTCCTTGTCCACGTGGACGCTGCGCGCGGTCGCGCGCAGCGCATTGCCTTCCGCCAGCGCGCGCACCGCGGTCTCACAAATCGCTGGATCAGCATCCAGGCCGTCATACGCTGTGCCATAACTCAAGACCACACTCCCTTCGCACGCTTTCCAGGGCGCATTGGTAAAAAGGGGGCAACTTACGCTACCTGCTTTCGGGATTTGGTAAACGACCGGTCGTGTACCTCCAGCGTGCGGGTAAATACCAGAGGCCTGCCTGGCGACTGTCACAAGGGCAAAAAGGCCTAGACGAGAGGGCCCTCATGGCATCTCAGTGGCCCTCTCATCCCTGGTGACGCCCTCGACGCCGGGCGTGTGGACGCACGTCGTCTGCTCAGGCCGCCTCACCGTGCTGCTTCCCACCACCTTGCGTGCTCACACCCCCACTGGCTGGGGCCACGGCGGCACGCGGAACAGGAGCACCTCTCGGAGGGTCCACACATGATCGGTGAGCCCCGCCGCCATGGCGGGTGTACAGGGCCGCCACTGCCTGGCCGAACCGCGGCCGTGGGTCGGCTCGGGCTGGGGCAAGGGCCGGCGTACGCTCGCATGGGGCAAACAGAAATTGTAGTAACAGTGGAACACGGCCAACTGCTGCAGCAACCCGTCTTCGCCCTTGCACAGCGTGCTGACCCGTCGCCCGACCGCGGCCACATGCTGACGGATGGTGAGGTTGATCCGCTCCACGAATGCCGTGTTGATGTGCCAACCCAGTGGAGCCAGGAGGTGATTGACGGCCTCCAGGGTGCCAAACACCACACGGTGACGCACCCGCACCAGGCGCCGTCGGCGCACGGTCTTGATCACCTGGGCATACAGGAGCGCGGGCCGTGGCAGCCAGCGCGGCTTGGGCAGGGGGCCTGTGGCCTGGCGCCGTGGCGGGTGCACCCACTGCCCATAGTGGGTGAGCAAGGCCGTCAGGTACTCGCGAAAACCATCGGTGAGGAACAGCGGGGTGCAGTCGGGGGCCAAGACCTGAGCGACGTGGTGGACCACGCGCTGCGCCATCGCGAGGGTGCGATCGCCGACGTCGATGGCAAGCAGCAACTTGCTCTCGGGGTCCATCGCCACCCAGACCCACTGGGGCGACCGCTCCAGGCGTTCAATGGCCTCAGCCTCGCTGACCTCGCCGTCCTTCACCGCGCTGAGGAGCGCAAACACCTCATCGAGCTGCACCTGGTGGACGCGTATGTCGTGCAGGAAGTGCTGCACGAAGGCCCGCAGCTGCTCGGCCGCCTCCACGAGCCACTGCAGCACCGTGTTGGGGTCCACCTCGAACACCCGCGCCGTGCCACGGATACCCAAGCCTTCGGCCAGGCACGCAATGACGCGGACGATGAGCTCGACCGGCATCCGCTTACCATGAAAGAGTGTGCCGAGGGTCTCCAGAAAGTAGCGGCGACAAACGACGCACAGCAGCTGTCGCCAGGGACCGCCGTTGGGATGCCCATTGGCGCGGAGATTCCCCCAGCCCACCCAGCCCCGGTAGGTACAGTCCGGGTTGGGGCAGAAATGGTGTGAGGTGTCGACCTGGCGGCGGCGCCCCCGTGTGGGCACCATGCGCGGGGGCGGGGCTGAGGGGGTCTGTGGGCGAGGGGCACTGCCGTGCTCACAGGCATCGCAATGAGGCTTGGTGGTGAGGCCCGCACAGGGTGTGGGCTCACGCTGGCGCTTTGGCCGTGGGCCTGAGGGCTCCGGTGTCGTCGGACACACCGTGGCGGGGTCGCTTGGCCACGCCCAATGGAGCATGACGCACAGCCACACCAGGGCGACCAGCACTAACTGGTAAAAAAAGAGTGCAGAGACCATGGCAAGATCCCCTCATAGAAGTGCTGAAATGAGGGTATTTTACTCGGTTTCCAGGCGGTAGGAATTAGCCGCAGGCTACAGGTACACGACCGGACGTTCATGGGACGACGCAAGAACTCTACGGGGCACCATTTCTGGGCTCGGGGGTACTACGTCTCGACGGTCGGGAGGGATGAGGCGACGATCCGGGAGTACATCCGCACGCAAGAGGCGGAAGATCGACGCTTGGACCACATGGACTTGTGGTAAGGCGTGCCGCCTTGAGGCGGCTCACGAACAAACCGCTTTGAGCGGTTCACAACATTCGACCGCTTTGAGCGGTTCACAGTTTTTCAAGCCTCCGGCTTTGCCGGAGGTCGCTGACTAAGGTATAGTATCAAGAGTGTTGATATGTAAAATTAAGGTAGATAGCATTTTTTTATTCTGATAGAATCTCATCATTCATACGATACTCTACCGTAAAGGAGATAGAGATATGCCCACCGCGACCGCAACACACCAGGCGTTGCTGGCAGCCCGGCTCGAAGCGGTGATGCGACGACAGGGGTTGAGTGTCCGGCAACTGGCGCTCCGAGCAGGATTACCCTTGAGCGTGGTGCAGAAGTTGATCGCTGGCGAAGGGCGCCAAACCTCCGTGTGGACGCTGGCGCAACTGGCGGACACGCTCGCCGTGAGCCTGGATTATCTGGTGGGACGGACCAACAGCGACAAGGTGCGTGTGCTGTCCGGGCGCGCAGGAGAAGACGCCCCGCCACCGGACGAGACGCCTGCCACGCCGGCCGCCACACCGCCCCCTAGGGGCAAAGCCCGGCGCCCACGGCCGGCCGCGCCGGTGGCGTAGGAGACCCTGTGGAACCGCAGGAGTATGACGAGATCATCAAGCATCAGGAAAGGGCTTCCATGCAGTGGAGACCATGGCGGTGGTGTGTGGTGGCTCTGGCAGTGGTCCTTCTGGGCTGTTCGAGTGACAATGCCACCCCGCCCTTAACAGGCACCTGGACGGGGTCGCTCCAGGATAGCCTTGCCGGCCGGGGCACGCTCGTGTTGACCATCTCTCAGACGAACAGGCAGCTGACGGGCACCTGGCAAAGCACGTTCCCTGATGCCCGGAACAACAATAGCGGGACGCTGTCGGGGACTGGCCCTGCCCGGGATCTCCTGATCACCATGGTGTGGTCCACGGCGCAGCCTGGGGCCTGCTCGTTCACGGTGACCGCCATGCTGGATCCCAATGATGATGATCACTTCACCGGCACATACGTGCCGGTGACCTGTGGACAGCCAGAGAGTGGCAGTCTGGACGTCACCCGGCGCTAAAAGGAGGTGACCATGAGCACCAATGCCGAGCTCTACGACCAGGATTTCTTCGCATGGACCCAGACCACGGCCGCGATGATCCGCGCCGGCAAGTGGTGCGACCTCGACCCGGAGGCCCTGGCAGAGGAGGTGGAGAGCTTGGGCAAGAGTGACTGGCGCGAACTGGCAAGCCGGATCGCTGTCCTGATGCGGCATCTCCTCAAATGGCGCTATCAACCCGAACGGCGGCAACGCGGCCGGAGCTGGCGCAGCACCATCTGGGAACAACGGAGCCGGCTCCGCCGCCTGCTCCGACAGAGCCCGAGTCTCGCCCCGATGGTGCCTCAGACTCTCCAGGAGGAATATGCCGAGGCCCGCCAGCGCGCCAGCGACGAAACCGGCCTGCCGCTGGCGACCTTCCCGCCGGTGTGCCCATGGACGGCTGAGGAGGTTCTCGACGTGGACTTCTGGCCAGAGGCATAGCCCGTGGTTGGTATCCGTTACGATACGGTTACGCGACTGTTGCACGCCGTATGGTCAAAAAACTCATGCGGCTTCGCGCATGTAGTATTTCAGGAGCCCTCCGAGCCGTTCACGACACTGTATCGGGCCTTGACACGCTGCGTCTTGGCTGACCGCAGGAAAGAGCAGCACGTTGCCCTTGCCCTGATGATTCCGCTCGTGATGAAAATGCGGGTAGTGTCCCTCAACTCCCGTGATGGCTTTGCTCTGTTTTAGGTCAAAATTGTCTCCTCGATTGTGACATCATACTCATCGAGGAGGCTAGCTTGAACTGGGAGACGTTATACTGTCCTTGCCGGGATTGTCGATGCTATGGGAAGCCCTTCACAGCAGGGCTGTTGGTGAAGAATGGGAGCAGCTACGGTGAACCACAGGCCCGTTGCAATGCGTGTGGAGGGAGCGTAGCCTTGAGCTATGGCACGGCGTACTACGGATTGCAAACTGACCGAGCGCTGTTCGAGATGGCGGTGCGTGCGTTGGCAGAAGGCAACGCGCTGCGGGCCACGGCACGGATCGTACAAGTAGACAAAGACACGGTCTGCGCCTGGCTCGATCGGGTCGCGCGCCACTGCCGCACCGTCATGCTCTCCTTGTGGCGCAATTTGCACGTGCGGGAATGCCAACTCGATGAGCTGTGGAGTTTCGTGCACACGTAAGGAAGCGCATCTGCCTGGCGCGACGATCTATAGCGCGACCTACGGGGACGCCTGGGTGTGGATCGCTTTTGCGCCAGTGTGGCGCCTCGTGGTGGCTTTCGTAATTGGCAAGCGTGACCAAGCCAGTGCGGACTTGCTGTTGGCACGCGTCGCGTATGTGACGGATGACCACCTGCCGTTTTTCACCAGTGATCAGTTGCCCCAGTACAAGCACGCCTTACTGACCACCTACGGCGAGTGGTATCAGCCTGAGCGACAAGGCACACGGGGAGCCTTTCCCCACCCACGCCGTAGGCCGCTCCGAGGCTTGTTGTATGCGCAAGTCGTCAAGAAACGCGCCAAAGGGCGTGTGGTCGAGGTGGACACGCGCGTGGTGTTTGGTACCCAGGAGCGCGTGGCGGCGTATTTGGCGACCTCGCCAGTCAGTCAGACGGTGAACACGAGCTTCGTCGAACGTGATAACCTCACGCAGCGCCAGAGTAATCGGCGCCTGACCCGTCGCACGAATGGCTTCTCCAAGGACCTCACGTGGTTTGAGAAGCAGTTATGGGTGTCGCTGGCCTATTACCATCTGGTGCTTCCTCACAAACGGTTACAGGAACCGTTGCCGACACCTGAACCCACACGAGGTGTCGGTTCGCTGCGCAAGTGGCGACCTGTGACCCCGGCGATGGCAGCAGGCCTGACCGATCATGTTTGGACCACCAACGAATTGCTGTCCTACCGCGTCTCGGCAGCATTCCTGGATCAGTTGCGGGAAAGCGAGCCCCTGTTCCCGAGTTGGGATGAGTCCCATCACGGGAGTTGAGGGACACTACCAGCGCGTCAAATTCCGGTCGAACGATGCGTACAAGCGGCCGATCGCCGCCAGGGTGGGCACATCGATCTCCACCAGGGTCAGCCAGGCGGCTAGGTGCTCCTGCACCAGGGCCGTCAGGGTGTGCTGGCCATTGATGAGGAAGCGCTCGCTGTCGATGCGGGCACAGTGGATCTCGGCGCCCTGCCGCCAGTGGCCGGTCCGCATCAAGTGGCGGAGAAACCGCACATGATGTGGCCGGAGCGGGCGCTGGCCCTGGTAAGCGGTCGCCAGGAGCGCCTGCGCTTTCTCCGGCGTGACCAGTGTCAGGGCACTATTCATGCGCGGCCGGGACGGTGGGCGCGGGGACGAAGGCAGAGACATCGGGGTATGAAGCGTTGCCATTCCGGGGAACCTTTCGTGCTGCTGCGTGATGTTTTTGCGGTTGCTACGGGCACGCCGAGGGCGGGCGGGGGTCGCACCCATCCGTCCTGCCCCGGGCCTGCGCGGGTATCGGTCGAGCCGCTGGGGCTCGTCTCCCGGACGAGACAGCCGCGGTCCTGCCCCCAGGGGCGCTTGGGGTGGAGGCCGGTGGGTGGCGTTCTCCGCCCGACCGAGGGCGCACGGGTGGTCATGAGGGCTGCAAGTCCAGGATGGCTGTAAGGGTAGCATAGGAGGGGCCTGGGCGCGATGGGGGGTCCATTCCCGCAACACGGGGTAAGGCATGCCGCCCTCGCGGCTCGGCTCGGTGTCCCCTCCACCGGCGCTCCCTGCCTCGTCCAGCCCATGCGCGTCGTCGCGGCGAGGCCAGAGCAAGCCCCATGGCCTGGGACCCCCGCCGGCGCCTCCCAGATTTCCGCTCGCGTCAGCGGCTGGCTCGCCCTGCCGGTCGCTGGCGGGCGCACACCCCCAGGCGCGGCGGGGCCAGGCCTGCCGGCTGCGGCCGCAGCCACAACTCCCCTGCGTGCGTCAGCGCGCACAGCCCTGCTGGCCGCAGCGCGGCCAGCATCCCACTGGCGGCGCAGCAGCCACAAGCCCACTGCGGGCACAGCCCGCACACGCCCACTGGGCGCAGAGCGCCCACAGCCTACTGGCGGCGCAGCGGGGCGGAGCCGCGTCACTCCCAGGCGGGAGCGCTGGAGTGACGCGGCGTAGGCAAATCCACAACCCATTGACCTTGCAAGGTTTACGGGGCCAAACAGGGGCTTGCTGCCAGGTCTGGCCGCGTGCCACAAAAGAGCTTTGACAGGCCCACAAGAGCGGGGATACACTCGTGTCCATGCCGTCAGCCTTCCGGGGCTGACCCCGGTCAGTGACCGGGAAAAACCCCATCGGTCTCGCGGAGTTTTCGGGTTCTCCGCGGCGCGCCGTTCTCGCCAGAGGCGGCGCTCGCGACTGATCCGTAGGACCCCATGCCCTTCTTCCAGCCAGGGGCATAGGGTGGTGGCAGGCTGTGACCCATAGACCGCAGGGCGCTCACCGGGAGCGCCTGGGAGGCAATCATGCAGAGAAGGACGACCGTGTGCTGTAACCCATCAGCGTCCCTCATGTCCCTGTCGTGACCCTGCAGGACCCTCTGTGGAGGGGTGTTGGCACCGCTGAGGAGGCCAGCGACCCCAGCTCGTTACCGAGTCCAGAGGCCACGCTCCGGCCCTCAACAAGCCAGCGAGAAGTGCTCTCGTGTGGCGGGCCATCAACACTCACCAGCGGGTAGACCCGAGCGTGGATGCTGTCCTTAGCGCCCCAGATACGCGATGGTAATGGCCTCGCGCGCATGCCCCAATTCTTCACTGATCAGCACCCGTGCGTCATCGTCGGCATACCGCTGCGTCGGCGTCAGTGCCTCCCGATGCGGCCCCCCGGTAGCGGGGCAGGCAAACCCCGTGAGTTCCAGGAAGCGCTCTTGCGCATAGGCATGCCGCAGGCCGTGCATCTTCCGCAGGCCCGCCCGCCGACATTGCGCCTCGTAGCTATGCAGGTGCTGGGCATAGGTCCGGTGCGCGGGAATGAGGGAGGCGGTTTTGCTTTGCACCAGCGCCTTCGCGCGCTCCAGCACCTCGCGTTGGGCCTGGGTGCGGATCGGGATCTCGCGGGGGCGGCCGCCCTTGGTCCAGGAGCCTTGGAGCACCAGCCGGTCGCCCTGGTCGGCCTGGTGGGGGCGCAGTTTGAGGCTCTCCTCTCGCCGTAAACCAAAGGCCCGTTGCAGTTCGAGCGACATCCGCACATGGGCATTGCGCACTTTCGCGAGCACATCTACAGGCAGCTCCTTGGCTTTCGAGACGGTGGCGACCGTCACCCGGGGCGCAAGTCCATAGTGGGCATTCGTCGCGGCGAGCACGGTGCGTTTGCCAATGGTGCGCTGCCACCAGCGGAGAATGCTGAGGCGATTTTTGACGGTTCCTGGCGCCAGGCCCTGGGCCTGCCACAGGGTCAGTAACCGCTGGACATGGCGGGGCTTGAAGTCGTGCGCATGCATCTGTTTAAAGCCGGCCTGGTAGAGTTGCTCACCGAAGAGCATGAGCATATGCAGGCGATTCGCCCGGGTAGCGTAACTGCCTTCCTTGTGCTGCTGGGTGAGCTGGCGGAGTTCATACGTGAGCTGGTGCATCAAGGTCCTCCTGGGTACGGGGGGGTGTCAACGCTGTCCAGAGGGCGGTCAAGCCGAGGGCGTCACGCGTGGCCGCGGCGACCGGCGTCAGCAACGGCACCCGGAGTTTCCAGACCTCGCCCTTCATGCGGACAAAGGCCGCCGTAGGACAGGCCCACACCGGTGTCCGGCAGCCGCACGGTGCACAGGCCGAGCCCTTCCGTCGCTTCGGCCGCGGTGCGATCATCCGCCAGCCGACACCAGATCTTCGTGTTGAGGTTGTCGAGCACCCGGCGCGCCTGCGCCGGTCCCATCGCCGCTTCGGCATCCGCCAGGCTCTGCTGCGCCAGGATGAAGCGGGCATTGGCGCCGCCGCCTTTGTTGAGCGCGTTGGTGAAGAGCGGATACGCCACATCGCCAAACTCATCGATGAGCACGGTGATGGGGGACGCCGTGGTCACCTCGTCATAGGCATAGCGCCGCCCGAGAAAGCCCACGAAGTCCTGGAGGATCACCCGCCCGATGCGGTTCGCAATGTCCCCCAGCAGCATCGCTGCCAGCGCCACATAGACCACCATGCCCTCGTCCACAATCCGGCTCCAGGTCACGTCCGCCGGGATGGTCGAGAACAGCGGCCCGAGCGGTTCGCCCACCACGCCGCGAAAGGCCGGGATCAGGTTCGAAGTGACTTTGGTAAAGTGATCGCGCGGCTTCTCCAGATCGTCGATGAGGGCATCGGCCACCAGGTCCGGCATGCCGCTCGCCTGGTAGTGCCGGATAAGCGGGGGCAGTCCCCGCGGGCCGTTGTAGCCCAGATGCGTGAGGTAGGCCGCCAGCAGGTGTTCCATATGGACGCGCAGCACAGAGACCGTGTACAGCCCTTCCAGGGTCCAGGCCTGCCCGAGCGCCGCCTGCACGGTGGCCAGCCGCTCGATCAGGGCGAGGGGGTATTCCTCAAAAAACGGATCGCTGCCCCGCGCCCCACCGCTGGGCATCAGCGCCCGAATCCGCGCCGACACTTCGGCGGGGGTCGTTGCCGTCTCGAGCACGTTGATCCGGGCGGACTGCTGCGGGAACGCCGGGGTGATGAGGGCGAACGGGCGGCGCTGGCGCTGCGCTTCGGCGGCACAGCGGGCGAGCAGCTCCCGGTCGCCTTTGGGGTCGAGCACGACGACCGCGCCCGGGCCGCGGATGGCTTCGGAGGCCAGCACTTCGAGCAAGCGCGTCTTACCCGAGCGCGTCGTGCCGGTCACCAGGACGTGTCCCACTAACTCACTCCAGGGCACCACCAGCGCCCGCTCGCTGTCCTGCCCGACGGCGTGCAGGGCTGGATGGCCCCCACGGCTATCTTCCGCAATGGGCAAGGCCCCGTCAGTGACCAGTGCCGTCTCTAACACCTGCGTGTGCCCGGCCTGCCAGCGAAAGGCGCGCCCCAGCAGGACCCCGCGATGGACCCCACGACGGCTGCACCAGTGGCGCAGCCAGGCAGGACACCAGGGGGGTGTGGCGGCGCTGGCCAG
>WNGB01018932.1_pt1 | contig 15965 bp, 14 predicted proteins | sample 5400681 | NCBI WGS metagenome assembly WNGB01 (sample SAMN13153367, study PRJNA577476) | soil metagenome | isolation source: 115 cm soil or saprolite under grassland replicate 2 | place: USA:California | collected 2016-06-15 | reverse complement strand
GAGCACACGTGGGCGGGGCGCATGTTGGTGGAGCCCACGTTGGCGGAGCACACGTGGGCGGAGCACACGTGGGAGGAGTTCCCGGAGGTGGGGGTCGTGTTGTCGTTGGCCCCGGGGGAGGAGCGCGCGTTATCGTTGCGCCGGGAGGTTTCTACGGTGGCCTTCGTGGCGCCGGTTACGGGCTTGGCTTGTATCGCCCCTACTACGGGTACGGCGCTCTCGGATATGGGGGTCTCGGCTACGGCGGCTACGGCGGCTACGGCGGCTACGCCCCCTATTACGGCGGGCCTGCCTACGCGTCCTACGCAGCCCCGGTGACCGACCCGGGTTATATCGCTCCGGCGGTCGCTTCCAACCCGCAGGAGTCCCCGGATAACGCCGCCCATCTGCAGTTCAACGTGCCCGAAGGGGCGGAGGTTTGGTTCGACAGCACGCTGACCAAGCAGACCGGCAGCGTCCGCGAGTATACCTCGCCGCCGCTCAGCCCCGGACGCCGCTTCACCTACAAGATCTCTGTCCGCTATCGGGACGCGAACGGCAAGGAAATCAACGACACACGGCCGATTCACGTTCGCGCCAACGACTGGTTCAGCATCGACTTCACCCGGCCGGCGCCGCCCGAACCGCCGGCCCAGCCGAAGGCGCCTGCCGCACCTCCAGGTGAGGAGCGGTAAGCGCCACGAACATCACGAGGCGAGCGGCGCGGCGTCAGCCCGCCGGTAGCGGACGTGATCGCGCTACCGGCGGGCTAACGCCGCGCCGCTCGCCTCATTGTGGAAGTGCTTCTCATCACCGGCGGGCTGACGCCGCGCCGCTCGCCGGTCCGACAAATCGCCGTCCAAGGGGATCGCGTCCTCCGCGACCCGTGGGATGCCGATGAACTCCTTCGGCGCCGGCGGGAGTTTCGGGACGTCCTTCAGAACCGGGAGGAGAAACTTGACCTGGATCGTCCCGCCGGTGGCAAGCAGGGCGATCTTGCGGTCGATTGCTTGCCGCAGGGTGTTCTCGGTGGCCCCGAGCACCCCCGACTTTTTGCCCGCCTCACCTTGCTTGCCCAGCTGCACCAGGCGTTCGCCGGCGGCCTCCGCGAATTGCTCGGCCGGACGGACCCGCGCGATCATCCCTCTCCCGAGCATTTTCTCCAACTCCTTGAGCGCTCCCTCGCGCAGTTCCCGCAGCGCCGGCGTGTTGGCGGGCAGGGATTTCTCGGCAGCCTCGCGGGCCTTGCTCAGCAACTTCGGCAGAACCTTCTCGACGTGCATGCGCGTGAATTGCTCCTCGACGTGCCGGGGCAACCTGACGCCGAACAGAGCGCCAACCTCCCGGGCCAGCACGGTCGCGTCCCTGTCGCCCTCCAGGCCGAGCCGGCGCCGCATCTCCTGGAGTTCTTTCGCCAGATCCTTGAGGTGACTCGCGACCGCGGCCATTTTCTCACCGGCCTTGTCCGGCTCCTCACGCACCAGGTGCTCCTGGCCCTTTTTCAGCTCGCCCAGCGCCTTGAGGGCGTGCGGCACGGCCTTCCCCAGTCCCTGCGGCAAGCCCTTGAGGGACGTGGTCGCCCGCAGCAGTGCCTCGCTGAAGCGGCGCGACTCGTGCAGCGTGAGAGCGGAGTGATGGGTGGCGAGTTGCATGCGCCGCACGACGTCCGGCATCATTTCAGGGTCGCGCGTTTTCACCGCCGCGGCGGCGGCGCCGGCGAAGAGGCGCAGACTCTCGGCTGCGGTGGACGTCGTGCGGGCGAACGCCTCCGCGCCGTCGGCGGCGCGCAGCACCTCGAAGGCGGCGTGAGCGCGGCGCGTCCACTCGGCGAATCGCTGCAACTGCTCACTGGCAGATTTCAGTGCCGTCACCGCTTCGGCCGGCTTGCCCTCACCGACTGCATTCACCATCGCCTGGGCGTGCTTCGACCCTGTCGCCGCGTGCTGGACGATGTCGGTCTTCCATGCTGCGGTGAAGCGCGGTCCCTCTCCCGTAAGCCGTGCAATGGCTCTGCCGAGGACAGCCTCCATTGTGCGGACGCGAGTGAGCAGCGACTGCACCTCGCCGCGCTGATTCTTCACCTGCTGCCTGGCCTGGGTCAGAGCCTTGTTGTCACTCTTCTTCAGAGCGGCGTCTACCGGTTGCTGCTGTCGGAGTAGCCGAGTCTCGATGTTGGCCAGCTCGCGTGCGAGCTGTTCGGCGGTGCGCCCGACCTCGACCAGTTCGCGATCGGCTTGCTCCGTTTTTTGCTGTGTCTTCCGCTCCGCGGCCTCGATCAGCCGCTGGAACTGCTCGCGCGTCTGCCGGCCGACTTGCTCGCCCAGGTTCCGACGGTAATACTCGGCCAGACGCTCGGCCTGAGCCTGAGCTTGGTTGAGCAATTCCTCATGCAGCAGTTGCGCGCGCCGCAGCTGGTCGCGCTGTGCCTCCTTGTCTGCTTGCGGCACCTGGGCCGACAAGTCCGGGATGCTCGCCAGCCCCGCCAGAGAAAGCAATACCGCCAGGATAAGACTCCTGTCGCGCCGGCGTGTGGTGGAGGGACGCTCTTCGTGATGGGTATCCATGCGCGGGTTCCGAAGCTTGGGAAGGATCACAACGGACGGCGGGCAAGGGGGAGGGTTACTCTCCAAAAAAGCGATTGTAAGGGCGTGATCGGGAGGCGGCAAGCGGAAAAGCGACGCCCTCATGGGGTCACCACGATCTTGCCGAACAGTTCCCGTCGCTCCATGCGCTGTTGGGCCTCGGCCAATTTCTCCAGCGGGAACACCGAATCGACCACCGGGCGCAGCACGCGCCGCTCGATCAGTTTCATTGCCTGGAGCAAATCGTGCCGGCTGCCCATGTACGCCCCGAGGATGGCGTGCTGCTGCGTGAAGAAGAAGCGCAGGTCGACCTCGACCTTGCTGCCGGTCGTCGCTCCGCACGTCACCAGCCGGCCGTTCTTGCCCAGGCACTTGAGGGCCTGCTCCCAGACCGCGGCGCCGACGTGCTCGAAGACGATGTCGGCGCCGCGCTTGCCGGTGCGTGCCCGCACTTCCTTGGCGATCTCCTGCGTGTTGTAGTTCAGTAACACATCCGCCCCGAGTTCCTCGGCGCGGCGCAACTTGTCCTCCGAGCCGGCGACCGCGAAGACATGGGCGCCGGCGGCCTTCGCAATTTGAATCGCCGCCGTGCCGACGCCGCTGCTCGCCCCGAACACGACCACCTCATCATTGGGCTGGATGCGCGCCCGTGTGTGCAGCATGTTCCACGCGGTGACGAACGTCAGCGGCACCGCGGCCCACTCCACGAACGACCACGTCTCACTGATCGGCAGCAGATCGACGGCGCGGGCCTTGGTGTACTCGGCGAAGCCGCCCTGCGTCTGATAGCCCTGGATGTGGTAATCGTCGGCGCAACTGTCCAGGCCCTGGTTGTACCAGTCGCTCTCCAGCGAACACTGCCCCGGCGAAATCAGGACGCGCTGACCGGCGGTGAAGTTGTGGACGCGCTTGCCGAGTTGAGCCACCACGCCCGCGGTTTCACAACCGCCGATGTGCGGCATGGGGATCTTGGTCGGCAATCCCTTGCGCACCCAGACGTCGAGGTGGTTGAGTGCGCACGCCTTGACCTGAACCAGGACTTCGTCGTCTTGGAGTTCCGGCGTGGGCAGGTCCATGAGTTGGAGCACGTCTACGTCGCCGTGCTGCGAGAACGCCATCGCGCGCATGGAAAGGTCTCCGTGAGGGGCAGTTGGGATCGTCGTTTAGCGGAGCCAAAACCCCTCCCCCAACCCCTCCCCGCAACGGAGAGGGGAGGAAGCAAGCCTGCTCTGCTCCCCTCTCCGTTGCGGGGAGGGGTTGGGGGAGGGGTTTCTGGGTCAGAAGCGCCGCGTCCGAATCTTGTCGTGCGTGAAATCGTCCCGGCTCGCCAGCCGTTCGCGCAACTCTTCCTCCTCGCGCTGGTCGGCCACCTCCTGCGACAGCGCCTGGCCCCAGAGGCAGTAGTGCAGCGAGCCGATCATGCCGATGGTGGCAACCGCGCCAATGACGTAGAAGAAGAAACCGCCAGTGACGAGGATGAGGAAGACCAGGAAGCCGCCCCCGAACACCGCGGTCAGCATGAGCGTCAACAGCGTCTCACGAGTCTTGCGCGTTGCGTTGTCTTCTTGTTCCATGACGGACCTCCAGGTAAGGCCCCAAAGCTCCCAGGTTGCAGCCTGTGGGCTTGCAGGGCGCCAAGATCATTGTACAGTGGGCAGAGAGAACTTTCCGCTGGCCCCTCTTCCGTTGAGGTTTCGGCCCCCTCCCCCCGCCATCCTGCATGGGTCGGGGGCCTCTGGACCACGGACGCACGATCATGGACTACCGCAATCTCGCCGAACTGCATCGCCGTCAGGCCGAACGCCTCGGAGCGACCGTTGCGCTTCGCTACAAACGTCACGGCCTCTATCACGATCTGACCTGGGAGGAGTACCACCGTCAGGCGCTGGCGTGTGCCGCTGCCCTGGTCGAGGCCGGCGTTCAACCGGGCGCTCGTGTCGGCCTCCTTGCCGAGAATCGCCTCGAATGGTTGATCGCCGACATGGGCATCCTCGCCGCCGGCGCCGTCAATGTCTCGCCGCATGCCCCGTTGACCGCGCGGCAGGTCCACTTTCAGTTCGCCGACGCGGGCATCTGCTGGCTGTTCGTCTCGACGGCTGAGCAACTGGCGAAGGTCCGCCAGGTCCGGGGCGAGTTACCCTCCCTGCGCGGCGTGGTGGTGTTCGACTCTGCGGCGGCCGCTGCGGACGCTCCGTCGTGGGCCGGGTTCGTGCAGCGCGGCCGGCTGCTGCTGCCACGGCTCCGCGAGGAACTGATGCGTCGCGAGCGCGCCCTAAGCGGAGAGGAATTGGCGACGATCATGTACACGTCCGGCACGACGGGCAATCCCAAGGGCGTGATGCTGACGCATCACAACCTGCTCAGCAACGCGGTCGCCTCCGACGCCGCAGCCCAGCGCCGGCCGGGGTCGGTGCTGCTCTGCTGGCTCCCCTTCAGTCACATTTACGCGCGCACGGTCGATCACTACCTGAGCATCGTCGCCGGCGTGCCGCTGTGCCTGGCGGAGTCGGCGGAGACCGTCGTGCAGAACCTGGCCGAGACCGAGCCGACGCATCTGTCGTCGGTGCCGCGCTTCTACGAGAAGGTGCTGGCGGCGGTCGGCACCTCCGACCCTGCGGAAACCGGGCGGCGGCTACGCAGGATCTTCGGGCCGCGGATCGACTGGCTCGGCTCGGGCGGGGCCGCGCTGCCGACGTCGATTGCCGAGAGCTTCAAGGCGGCGGGGTTGCTCCTGCTGCAAGGCTACGGCCTGACCGAAACGTCGCCGGTCATCTCGTTCAATCGCAAGGCGCACTACAAGCTGGAGACAGTCGGCCAGGCGATTCCGGGCGTGGAGGTCAAGATCGCACCTGACGGCGAGGTGCTGACGCGCGGGCCGCATGTCATGAAAGGCTACTGGAACAACCCCGAAGCCACCGCCGAGACCATCCGCGACGGTTGGCTGCACACCGGCGATCTGGGCAAACTGGACGAGGAGGGTTTTCTGTCGATCACGGGGCGCAAGAAAGAGTTGCTGGTGATGTCGAGCGGCAAGAAGGTGGTGCCGGTGTTCATCGAGGGCCTGCTGCTGGGGGATAGCTGCTTCGATCAGGTGGTGGTCCACGGCGAGGGGCGGAATTTCCTGACCGCGCTGATCGTGCCGCAGTGGGACAACGTGCGCAAGGCGCTGGCCGCCGAGGGGGTCGGGTTGGATGGTCTCGGCGAGGAGTCGCTGGTGAAGCATCCGGCTGTGCAAGCACTGCTCCGCAAGCGCATCGACGCGGTCCTGACGGACGTGTCGAGTTGGGAGCACGTCAAGCAATTCGTGGTATTGCCGCGGCCGTTCAGCGTGGCGGCGGAGGAGCTGACGGTCAGCTTGAAGTTGCGCCGGAACATCATTTTCGGCAAGTATCGGGCGGAACTGGAGGCGATGTACAAGGAGCAAGCGTCTTGACGGAGGGGAAATCGTGACAATCTCCTCGCGAACTCCGGAAGGGCGGCCCAATCGGTGCCCGTTCTGCGGCGCCGATGTGCTGATCGAGCCGTCGGAGCCTACTGGCGACGCACCTTGTTCCGCCTGCGGAAGCCTCGTGTGGTTTAGCAAGGGTTCGTCGGGTGTGTGGGTTTACGACCCCGACCATGTCGCCCCGCTGCGGGAGCGAGTGGTCGCCCTCGTGTGCGAGAACCTCGACGTCGGCCCGAGGTCAGTGACCGACTCGACGTCCTTCATCAAGGATCTCGGCGCCGCCTCGCTCGACATCGTCGAGTTGGTGGTAGAGGCCGAAGAGGAGTTCGAGGTTACTATCCCCAACAAGCAGGCCGAGAAGATTGGGACGGTTGGCGAACTGATAGGCTATCTCCTGCAGCAGCGGCTGTGAGGAGAGTTGCTTTGGAGCGAGGTTCATGAGCACCAACGATCCAACCACTCCCAGCAAGCGCTGGACCGCTGCTGAACTCCGCAAACTACCCCGCGAAGAGCGGGATGCGATTCTCCGAATCGCCGCAGCCTTGGCCGAGGAAGAGTACCGGAGCAATCCTGAACTGACCGCCTTCGAGGCCTTTGGCAAGGGCGACCTGTGCGCCGATAGCAGTAGCACCGAAACGAGGATGACATGACAACTTCCTCGCAAGTGCCCCAAGGGGTTCCGCATTGCTGCCCGTTCTGCGGCGCCCTACTCATCGGCCCGTCGGAGCGCTACGGTACCGTTACTTGTCCGTCTTGTAACCGACCGCTCTGGTTCACCAAGGCCCCCGATGGCGTTTGGTTCCACGATCCCGAGAGTGTGGCTGGCGTCCGCGCAAGAGTGATCCGTATCGTGTGCGACCACCTCGGGGTAAACCTGGACCGGATCAACGATGGGACGACCTTCACGGAAGACATTGGTGCCGACACCCTGGATATCGTTGAGATGGTGATGGAACTGGAGGAAGAGTTCGGCGTGACGATCCCGGACGGCGACGCCGAACGCATGCTGAACGTCGGCGACGTGGTCAGCTACTTCCTCCGACACCGGCCATGAGCGCGAAGGGAACGACACCAATGCGCAGGTTTCTCGACACGCTCGGGATGCCACGATCCGACACCTTGTGCTGGCGATTCGCGCTGGCGAGTTGGACGCCCTTCCCTGCCTTTGGGATCGGGCGCAAGAAACCGGAGAGCCGTTCATGCAGTCTCTCAAGATCGGGCAAGGCTACCTGATCCGGACGACGGAGGGGCCTTATACGGGGCGTGTGCGCTCGGTGTCCTTCACCGATGTCGTGCTAAGCGAGGCTGCGTCGGTCAGTTTGGGGCCTCCGCTCCACGAAGTGTTGCGCACGGGCAACCTGCCGAGGGTGGATCCGTTCCCGGATGAGGTCACAATTTCGGCTGCCATCATCATTGACGCCACCCCGTGGCAGCATGAGTTGCCCAGGGAGCCGAAGGGGCTTCTTGATGAGGAGATTCCCTTCTGATTGATGCTCCGGCGAGAGGGATGAGGTCAGAGCCCGAGCGCCAGCGAGGGGAGTAGCGCGGTTGTGGCACGGTCTCCTGACCGTGCCACTGCTTGTGACCGCAGGTCTCCCTGGATACCAGAAGCCCAGAGGAGACCTTCGGTCAGAGGAGTGGCACGGTCAGGAGACCGTGCCACAACTGTGTGCCACAACGGTTGGTTCTCCCGTTAGTGATACTCGTACCCCAGGAACAGGGTGATCCGCCCGTCCGCGAGTCGCCGGATGTTGGTGATGTGAACCGGCAGACCGCCGCCGTTGACCGACCGGCTCGACGGCGTCGTGATCGGCGTGAAGGCGTTGTTCGCCTTGCTCGGATACGGCACGGCGTTCAGATGGACGCGCGGCCCGGTCGGGCCGGTCACCCCGTGCGACTCCTCCAGGGTCGGCCGCCCCCCGGACACACGCCAGATCAACAACCCCTGCGCCGGCAACCCACTGTCGAAGCCCTTCGCCGTGCGGTTCTCCAGCAGGAAGTACTCGCTGCCGTCGAGACGAACCATCACCTTGAGGCATTCCTTCGGCGAATTCTGCACCGGGCCGAGGATGAGTTTTTGCCGAGTCGTCGGATCGACGACCGTCGGCGTCAGCCAGCCGAGCTGTTCCTTGCACCACGCGGACAGGTGCATCGGTTTGCCGTTCTGGCCGGCTCCGTCGGACATCAGGCACCAGACCCCCAGCCCTTCGGAACCGGCGTTCTCGGTGCGGGCCGCCAGTTCCGGAAGACCCAGCAGCTTGCCGAATTCGAGAGCGAAGACGCTGATGGTTTCCATCTTCGTGCCGCCCTCGGGGCAGAGGCAGTACGACCAGCGCTTGTTCTGGAAAGTGATACTACCGCGATGCGGATAGTACAGATTGCCGCGATTGGTCTGCACGCGCGAACCGGCGTAGATGAAACACAGACCGTCAAAGTCCTTGAAAGCGTCCTTGGCCTCGCGTGCTTCGAGTTTGCCCATCGCCTCGGTCAATACCGCCGTCTTGTTGGCGATGCCGGTGCCGTTGCCTGGGGCGTACTCGGCGCGTTTCTTGCTCACCAGCACCGGGGCGAACACTTTCCCCTCGATGGAGAACTTGCCGTACGACTGCTCCTGGTAGTAGTCGTTCAGGCTGCCGTAAACGGCCTGGCCGGTGGCGTTCGTCTTGTTGAAGAAGTTCCGGCTGAACAAAGCGTGTTCCCAGTCCACGGGGGTGATCTTCTCGTTGTGCTTGATGTCGGGGAACTCGACGATCACGACCGCGAGACGATAGACCTCCTTTTTCCACGGCGGAAGCGCCACTTCCTGGAAACCCTTGCCGCCCTTCTTACCGCCGCCCTTGCCGACCGTCCCACCGGACTCGCCAGTCATGGGCCGGCTCGTCGCGGCGAGAGTGACGGTCACGTCCAGCGCTTCCTCCCCGCGCCGCAGGGTCAGCGAGAGCTTTTCGCCGGCCGCTTTCGACTGGACGACCTCGCGCAGGGCGTCGGGGCCGGACAGGACGGCTCCATCCACCTTCACCAGAACGTCGCCGGTGCGCACGCCCGCCTGGGCCGCGGGGGAACCTGGCTGGATCTCGCTGACCGTCAGGGCAGAGCCGTCATTTTTGACATGCACCCCGAGGTAGCCAGGGCTGCGCGCGCCTGTGGGCGGAGCGAGGTTGATGCGCAAGGCGACGGCCTGATCGGCTGTGCGATACTCGGAAAGGTCGGGCGCATCGGTCGCCGGGGCTTTCGTGCCGTTTGGCGCCTGGCCGACGGCCACGAGCGGCGCCACGGAGATGAGAAGGGCAACGATCAGGCGATAGCGATAAAGGAAACGGGTCATGGAGCTGGCTCCGGAAAAAGCACTCGATGGGTCCAGCCGCTTGCGGCTTAGCGAAGAGCGCTAAGCCGCAAGCGGCTGAGGGGACGACCTCTCAGAAGAACTCCCAGCCGACGTAGAACGTGATGCGCCCGTCGGGCAGACGTTGGATGTTGGTAATGTGGACCGGCAGACCGCCGCCTAGCTGCGAGCGGCTCGACGGGATCGTGTACGGCGTGAAGGCGTCGTTCGCCTTGCTCGGGAACGGCACCAGCGACGGGTACATGCGCGGGCCGGCGGGACCGGCGACACCGTGCGATTCTTCCAGTAGCGGGCGGCCGCGCGTCACCCGCCAGATCAGCAGACCGTGCGCGGGCAGGCTGGCGTCGAAGCCCTTCGCCGTACGATTCTCCAGCAAGTAATACTCACTGCCGTCGGCCCGTGCCAGGACCTTGAAACATTCCTTCGGCGACTTTTGCACGGGTGAAAGGATCAATTTCTGTTTCGTGGTCGGGTCGATCGTGACGGGCTGCAGCCAGCCGAGTTGCTCCTTGCACCAGGCGCTCAGGTGCTGCGGCCGTCCGTTGCCGACCTGGTTCGACATCAGGCACCACTGCCCCAGACCCTCCGAGCCGGGATTTTCTGGGCGGGCGTACAGGTCCGGCAGGCCGACCATGTGCCCGAACTCGTGGCAGAACACGCTGATGTTGCCCATGCGGCCGCCGCCTTCGGGACAGATGAAGTACGGCCAGCGCTTGCCCTGGTGCGTTACGCTCGAACGGTGCGGCCAGTACAGACTCCCGCGCGCCACGCCGGGAACGCGGCCGCCGGCAAACATGAAGAAGACGCCGTCGAAGTCCTTCAGCGCGTCCTTGCCGTCGCGCGCCAGCAACTTATCCATCGCCTCGGTCAAGAGAGCGGTCCGGTTGGCGCCCTGGGTCTGACCGTACTCGGTTCGTTTTTTGCTCACCTTGACGAAGGGGAAAACCTTGCCTTCGACGTGGAAGGTGCCATAGGACTGTTCGAGGAAGAAGTCGTTCAGGCTGCCGTAGACCTGCTGCCCGGTGGCGTTCTTGCCGGTGTGCTTGTTGCAGCTAAACAGCGACTCTTCCCAATCTTTGGGCTTGACGGCCTCGTTGCCCTTCTGATCGGGATACTCGATGAGGATGACGGCGAGGCGATAGAAGTTTTTCTTCCAGGCTGTCATGCGGCGCGTGTCCCAACCGCCCTTGCCCTTGGGACCGGCGCTCTGTTCCATCGTCAAGGGCTGACTCGGCGGCGCCAGCGTGGCGGTGATCTCCAGCCGTTCTTGCTGCCGCAACAACCCCAGAGTCAGCTTCTCGCCAGGCCCCTTGCCGGTGAGCGACTGTTTCAGATCCTCGGGAGCGCGGACCGCCTGACCGGCGATTTGCGTCAGGATGTCGCCTTCCTTGACGCCGGCCCTGACCGCAGGGGAGTCCGCCTGCAGGTGAGCGACGATGACCCGGTCGCCATCGCCATTGCTGACGTGGATGCCAAGATAGGCGGGCTGCGCCGTCGTGGTGGGGGCGGCCTTACTGATGCGGGCGGTGATGGCGGTTTCAACCGTGCGGAAGTCGGCGAGGGGGTCCGCCTTCTTCACATCCTGGGCCGACGCCAGGTCCGGGCCGGTCAACAACCAGGGGACACCCCCCAGCAACGCCAGAGCGAACAGCAAGCGGCAGAGCGAGCGTGCCATGGTTACTACTCCGATGTCGTTCGATGCTTCGCCGTCGAGCGGGTGCGAGTCCCGCTTGGAGAGGGTCTCCCATGTGAGGGATTAAACATTATCTCCCGGCGAGGGTATTGCCACACCTACATTTTTTCAGATTTTTCGAGACACGCACGGCCGTTACCGTCACCAGGCGTAAAACGCACAACGATGTAGGAGCGCGAAGTAGGCCCCGCGAGCCGAGCGGGGCGTTGTGGTGCCGCTCGGCTCGCGGCACCTACCTGACCCGGAGGAAGGATGTCCGCAGGAAACAAGACCTCACGCCGCGGGTTCCTGGGACAAGCGGCGCTCGCCTCCGCCGGAACCGCTCTCCCGTGGTCGGCGGAAGCAGCCGTTCCGACTGGGCAGCCCGAGACGTCTCCTGCCGACCCGCGCCGCGACCTGAAACCAAGTCGGGCCGACCTGGGCAGCCTGTTCGCGGATGTCGAACGGCTCGCCGGCCCAGAGCAATATCCGCTCTCCTTCCTGAGCGGCCGCTTTCTCAACCTCGAAGAGTTCCGCACGACCGCCCGGGAAAAAGTGCTGGAGTTGCTGCAATACCGTCCGCCGCGCGTCGAACCGCGGGCGGAAGTGCTCGAACGTGTCAACCGCCCCGACCACGTCCGCGAGCGCATCGTCTTTTCCACCGGACCGCACTTTCGCGTGCCTGCCTATGTTCTCATCCCGCGCAAACTCAAGGGGCCGGCGCCGGCCATTGTCGATCTGCACTCGCACGGCGGCATGTTCCTCTTCGGCAAGGAGAAGGTGATTGACCTGGGCAACAATCACCCGGCCATGACGAGCTACCACGAACGGAACTACGACGGCCGGCCGACCGCGACGGCCCTGGTCCGCCGCGGCTACGTCGTCATCACCATTGATGCGTTCTTCTTCGGTGAGCGTCGCCTGCTGCTCGACGCCGATTTGCGATACGGCTGGGACCGGTCGCGCTACAGCCTCAAGGACGTGCAGCACCTCAACCAGCAGTGCCGTGCGAAGGAGACGACGCTGGCGAAATCGCTGGCTCTCGCCGGGTTGACCTGGCCAGGGATCGTCGCGTGGGACGATCTGCGCACGGTGGACTATCTCGTCACGCGGCCCGAGATTGACCCAAAGCGGATCGGTTGTCTGGGTATTTCGATGGGCGGCTATCGGGCGATGTACCTGACGGCGCTGGATGAGCGCATCCGGGCGGGTTGCGTGGTCGGGTTCATGTCCACGGTGCGGCCGATGCTGCGGGCTCACATCGACACGCATTCCTGGGTGCATTTCCTGCCGGAGTTGCACCGTCACCTGGACTGGCCGGATCTGGCATCGCTGGCGGCCCCACGGGCGCTGCTTGTGCAGCAGTGCTCTCAGGACCAGCTATTTCCCCTTGGGGGGATGCGGGCCGCGGTGGACCGGATTGCGGCGGTGTATGCGAAGGGCGGCGTCAAGGGCCGGTTCAGTGGCCGGTTCTACGATGTGCCGCATCGATTCACGCGGACGATGCAGGACGAGGCTTTCGCCTGGCTGGACGAGCAACTGGGCAACGTCCGCCGTTAGCCCCTCGCGAACCCCTCCCCCCAACCCCCTCCCCGAAACGGAGAGGGGGAGAAGCGATGTCCTCTTGCTTGCTCCCCCTCTCCGTTTCGGGGAGGGGGTTGGGGGGAGGGGTTTCAAACCCGCTTCACGATCACGAAAGGGATAGCACCATGCGTTGGACGTTCTGTGCTCTGGTAGGAGTTGTCCTGAGCGGATTGCTGGCGGCGCCGTCATCGCCTGGCCAGGTTCCGGCAGCGAACGAAGGCGAGCAACTCATCCAGACCTTCTCGATCGCCGCGGTCGAACCGGAGACGGGCACGTGCGGCGTGGCTGTGGCGAGCAGGGCCTCCAATGCCTGCAGGAGCGTCGGACACGCTCGCGCCGGCGTCGGCGCGGTTTGCACTCAGTATTATTCGGTTCCGAAGTGGGGTGCCATTGCCCTGGACTTGCTGGCCCAGGGGAAGCTGCCCGAGGAAGTCTCGGGCGAACTGCTGCGCAAGGACAAGGGCCCGGGCGGCCGGCAGCTGGCCATCATCGACATCGAGGGTCGCTCCTGCGTGCGCCACCCCATCAAGGCGAGCAAGAGCGGCGAGTACTGGGGCGCGATGACCGGCAAGCATTACACCTGCCAGGGCAACACGCTGACGGGCCGCGAAGTCATTCTCGGCATGGCGAAGGCTTACGAGGAGACGAAGGGGAGCATGGCGGATCGCCTGATGGCCGCCCTGGTCGCCGGCGATTGCGCCGGCGGCGATCACCGCGGCCGCCTGGCGGCCGGCATCCGCGTATGCAAGAAGGGTGTCGAGGGCTACTGGCTGGACCTGCACATCGACAATAACAAGGACGCCGTGGTTGCCCTGTTGAAGGCGTATGTCGAGTTGAAGCACGACGCCAAGGGCGACTGGCCCGGTGGGCAACCGCCTTTCAAGCACCCGTGCCCCGACCGGCCTGCGCCGAAACCCCCTGCGAAGTGATCGGCAGCCGAGGCGGCAAGTTTGGAACTTGCCGCCTCCACATTATCGACATCGAGCATCAGGACTTCGGTCGCTTCTTCGGTTTGCTGCCGCTTTTCGATTTCGGCGAGGACTCGGCAGAAGCCTCTCGCAGACGTTTCAAGTAGGCTTCAATCTCTTCCGGCGCCAGGCCAGCCAGCCGTTCCTCTGGGGGAAGGCTCTGCAGGAGTTGGCGTCGCTCCTCGGGCGTCAGATCCGACCAGTGCTCCTTGGTAAAATCTCTGATGAAATCGTCCATTGTGTAAGGCATGGCGATCCCCTCCCCCTCATACCTGGTGAACAGCTGCGCGATCAGACTGCTCGTGGTCGCCGAGCATTGCTGGTAATGGCGCGCACCATACGCCACCTGCTCCCGCACCGCGCTGAACAGATGCAGCGGCGCGTTGTGCTCAACCTGCGGCAGTTGCCCCGCCACAATCACCTTGATCACGTCGGTGCCGCGCCGGCAGCGATATATCCCCTCCTGCACACGCTCCCACGGCACTTGCTGAGCCAGATTGTGCGGATACCGGCTGCACACAGCATACAGACGGAATTCGCTCTCGGGCAACAGCAGTCCCTTTTTGGTGCGGAGCAGCTTGCGATAACTGACGTAATGGCCTGTCAACTCCTTCAACGCCCAATCGTCGAGCGGCTCGTGATGGGACTTGAAAGTAATCAGGTTGTGAGGTGCCAGATCCTCCAGCCCATCGGGCAACTGCCCGACAAACCGTCCCTTGCGTATGCGTAGGACGAGGACATCGAGATACTGTTGTTGGTGCGACAAGTCCTTCTCCGGTTCCACCGCGAAAGGGGAATCAGTGAAGAGGTCGGTGAGCAACAGGCCGAAGAGGCGGTGCCAGTCCCTGCGTTCCTGGCCTTCATCCTCGCGAAGAGGTTGCGCCATCGTAATCTCCAATCACTCGCAAGTGCAGCGTTACAGAGTTCCCAACTCCAGATAAGGTACTCGATCCGTGAGCGCCTGCCGCGCTGCCTCGCCGTCCGGCCAGCAGACCAGGTACAACCGCGTCGTGTACCAGCGCGCTCGGCAAGCGCGAACGACCGCGAGGAGCGGATCCATCTCGTGCAGGCCCACGAGGAGATAATCGTAGCGGCCCGCCGCCTGATGCCGCAGCCTGTCGAGCAGGGCGGCGAAGACGGCCGGCTCGTCGCCAGCGACCAGGGACAGGGCGGCAGTCAGATACCGCAGTTCCCCACCGGGTGGAGGCAAGCGCGGCGCACCTGTGAACCGCGCCGCAAGGTTGATGACTGGCCGTAACCAGCGCAGCACTCCCGTGTAGCCGTTGACAATCACCTGCTTGAAACGATGTTGGTCCCAGCCCGCCAGCGTCCCGATCAGCCGCCCACCGCGCCGCGCCAGCAGTAGTTGTCCTGGCTCAAGGTCGAGCAGCGTGCCGTCCAGCGTAAAGAAATCCTCGGGCCGATAGCAAGGAAAGAACTGCCGTCGCCGTCCCTCCGTGTGCAGAAACGCCAGCACCTCCGGCAGATCCTCCGCACACGCCGCTTCGATGCTGACGTCTCCGCGAGCGCACGCTGGTCCCATTCGGCGACGCGGCAGCGGCACGGCGGCCGTCTGATACAGGCCGGCGAAGTGGTAAGTGGGCAGGCCCGCACGCCCCGAAGTCAGCACCGCCAGGGCCACGTCATTACCCTCGGCGATCGTCGTCAGGTAGAACGGCGTGCGGCCGTCGGCGTGCAGTTGGCGGAGAAAGGCGTATCCGCGGGCCAGCAGACCACGGTTGCGATATTCCGGCAGTCCGCGCAGTCCGCCCAGGTAGCCGACCGCCGCCGGCTCACCGTTGACATAGACCGGGCGCACCGCTCGCATACCGAAGCCGATCACGCGCCCTGTCTCGGTGTCCCGGCAGGCAATCACCTGGCGGAATATACCGTCAACAGCGGCAGCGCGGAAGTAACTCGGCTCGCGCCGAAACGTCACGGCCACGGTTCCGCCCATCGGCGTGCGGGCCAGGACGTCGCGGAGATCCGCGTCGTCGGCCTCCGTGGCCAGGTCAAACCGGAAGCGGCTCATCAGTTGGGTAATTGGTCCCCGGCAGGGGAGGCTCTACGGGTTGGGAGCCCGACGCGCCAGCGAGGACCGTCCTCGCTGGCGCGTCGGGCTCCCAACCCGCAGAGCCTTGCCATCAGCGCGTCGCCGGCTGGCCGTTCTTCTTCACGCACTCCTCCAGGAACGTCCGCACCGCGGTGACGTTCGCCTCGTGCTGTCGCTCCAGGAACGGCAGGCCCGAGTGGCGGCGGTCGGTGCCCCAGTGGAACTCATCGAACTTCTGGCGGTCCGGCGTATAGGCGTAAGCCTTGACGCCCCCCGCGCACCCGTTCTGAGTGCTGAACGGCACGGACACGACGATAAAATGCTGGCGCAGTAGTTTCA
>WNGB01001280.1_pt1 | contig 15965 bp, 21 predicted proteins | sample 5400681 | NCBI WGS metagenome assembly WNGB01 (sample SAMN13153367, study PRJNA577476) | soil metagenome | isolation source: 115 cm soil or saprolite under grassland replicate 2 | place: USA:California | collected 2016-06-15 | reverse complement strand
CGATGAAGACGTCCCCGCCTTCCATCGCCTGAGCTTCGGCCCCAGCCGCGCCGTAATACACGCCTGCGCCGCGCAGCGCCTCCAGGCGGGGGATATCAAGGCGGCGCCAGGCGACGCCGGTGGCGATGATGACCGTCCTGGTAGCGATCTCGCTGCCGTCCGACATTCGCACCAGGCGGTCGGGCCCGCGGACCGAGAGACCGGTCACCTGCTGGCTGACGAAGTTCGCCCCGAAGAGCCACGCCTGCTCCACGGCGCGGTTGGTGAAGTCCTGGCCGCTGAGCCCGCGCGGGAAGCCGAGGTAGTTGCGGATCAGGGAGCTGGTGCCGGCCTGCCCGCCGAGTATCTCTGACTCCAGCACCAGCGTCTGGAGCCCCTCGGACGCGGCGTAGACGGCGGCCGCCAGGCCGGCTGGCGCGCCGCCGACGACGGCGACGTCGCAGGTTCCCGCGGGAGGCCGGCGGCGGAACCCCAACTGCTCGGCAAGCTCGGCGTTGGACGGGTCGACGAGCGCCTGACCGTTGTAGAACACCAGCACCGGCAGGCGCGAGCCGTCCTGGCCGAGCTCAGCGAGCAGGGCCTGGCCAGCCTCGGTGCCCGCGGCATGAAACCTGTACGGGATGGCGGCGCGCGTAAAGAAGTCACGCAGCTCGTGGGCGCGCACCTGCCCGGCCAGGCCGACAATCCGGACCGCCTCGAAGCCTGGCGGCTGCGAACTGGCCCACTCCGCCAGGAGCTCACTGACCGGCAGGTACAGCCAGCGCTCGACCTCACCCACGGGATCGAACAGGTAGGAGTCGATCTGCCCAAGGATCATCGCCCGCACGGCCGGATGCGCCGAGGCGGAGGCCCACTCTCCCCGGCCGATCAGCAGGACCCGCTTGGCGCCCGGGTGCAGCTCGTGGGCACGCACAAGGAATTCCACCCCATCCATGCCGGCCATGCGGGGTGCCCCGATCAGCAAAGCGACCGTCTCCGAGCTGGCCGCAAGCTGTGCGAGCGCGGTCAGGGCCGTATCCGGCGAGCGCTCGCTGAGGACCTGGTAGTCGGCCCCGAAGCGCCGGTCCAGCACGCCGGCAAGCTCCCGCAGGGCCTGTTCCTGATCGTTGACCAGAAAGAAGATCGGTCTGCCCACATTGTCGCCTTTCCGCCCGCCAGGGGCGAAGTGCTGCGGGACGGATACCCATGAGCACAGTAGTGCCTGCGGCCCGCGAAATAGGGCCGCGCCTTGGCTCGGCGGGATCGGGACACCCTTCCTGGCCACCCCGGAATCCGGCGCCCACCCCCAGGAGGTGGCGGCCGTGGTGGCCGCCGACTGCGAGGCGACCACGCTGCCTGAGAGGTCTGCGGTCGGGTGGCCCGATGCGCCCTACCGAGCTGGGGGCGACCACGCGCGACCGCAAAGACCCGGCGCGCCCAGCCAGCCGCGTGCCGGCCCACATCCCGCAGACGGTGCGCGCACCCGGCTGGACCAGGAACCCGGCCACCAGCGGGCAGCAGGTCTGAAAGGTCGGGGGGCCACGAAAGCAAAGCGAGCAGGTTGACCAGCGAGGGCGGTCGGCCCATGCGGGCAGGCTCAACCGCTGCTAGCTGGCGGTTAAGGCGCGGCATCTTCGGCTCCCGCAAAAGGCGCCGCGAGTCCGGGTCAGGTGCGGGCTCGCTGGTACACCTCTAGCTGGAGGGGGCTGATGCCGCCAGAACTGATGGGCACGATGTCCATCGGGCAGCTCGAGAGCACGATCAGGCAGTCCTGAGCCGCGCGGAAAGCAATGTAGTCACCAGGCCGGGAGGATGTCGGGTGGGAGACGAGAGTGCCATCGGGCTGAGGCCGCACGTCCATAAATATATTGAGCGGCTGCGGAACCATCGGCGCTTGACGACCGCGGTCGCGTAGCGCCTCACGCAGGTTCTCTGCGCAGGACCGGTGCGCGGCGCCCGCGCCGAGCAGTGCATAGCGAACGGGATCGCAAGCGGCGTACAGCATGTCATGCCGCCCGGGCGAGGTGTCCCCCGTCACAAACGGGATCGGCCGGCGCCGGTTTGTCAGCACTGGGTCACCCGGCCGCGGGAACAGTTTCCGGATTTCGACCCTCGTGTGCTCCGCGCTGGCGAACTCAGACTCATCCGCCGCGGCGAAGGCGAACAGATCACCTACCTGGCCTCCCTCGACATCCACGACGTGGACATACTGTCCCGCGTTGACACCCACCGCCCGCGCCTGTCCGGCTGACACCAGCACTGACTCGACCACAACACATCGCTCCCACATCCGGCTGTGTGAACGGCCGACAATCTCCCACTGCATCGGCCGCAAGCCGAGACACATCCTCTTCCGCCGTCCCGCAGTGGTCACTACTGGCGACATATTCCCCTCGCACCCGCCGGCCCTTCCTGTGCCCGGCTGTCTTTTTCGCTCAGCCGGCTGGCGCGCAGCGGGCGATCTCATGCAGTTGCCACTCCACGTTGATGAGGGACGGGGAGCAGGTAGCCGCGTTCCAGGCCGATGGCTTCGGCCCACCGCATGCCGGTGTAAGCGATGGTGATGATGAGTGTGAGAAGGATCCAGCCCATGTGCGGTACAGGTCGCGATCGCAGCAATGGAAAGTGACAGGCGGTTGCGGTGCGCCCCGTGCCCCGGCACCGGCGACTGATTGGGACACCCGGTGGATCTACGTCGTCGTGGGAGGCCCGCAGGGGCGCTAAGGCTGGTGGCCGCCAGGACCTGCACCGGCGGCCACCACCTTGTCGCTGGAGCCGTCGCCGCGCCGGTCCGGCGGCCGGTAGTAGTTGAGGAACATGTCCACTCCGGCCGTGATCAACTTGTCAGCGAGTACGTCATCGATCAGCGAGCCGTACGAGTTGTAGACGAGGTGCGGGTAGAGGGTAAGCGAAAAGAGCTGGATGACGGCGACGTCGACGTCAGGGACGGCGAGTTCTCTCCGTTCCGACAGCTGTTTTAGCAGGTCGGAGAGTAGTGGGAAGGATCGGCCGGGGCGCTTTGCTGCCAAGCCTGCCCCAGCTCTGGGAAGCGGCGGAGCTCGCCTGTGACGAGATTCCGCAAGGCCAGCACTGACGGCACGACTGCAACCGCTGCAACCGCCAACACCGGCGAAGCGCCCTGTCTGCGTTGAGTGCCGCACAACGTCACACTGAAGGAGAACTCGCGTCATGACTGGTCATCTGAACCGCAGCAGCCGGTCTCACTCTCTCGACCGCGACCCAGCTTCGTCGAGCTACCCGGCCGTCGAAGCGGGACGCGCAGGCCCCCTGGTGGTCTCGCGGACCAACCCCCGCTACTTCACCGTCGCCGGCACAGGTCCCGCCGGGGAAAAGGCGATCTACCTCACAGGCTCGCACATATGGAACAACTTCCACGACGGCATGGGCCAGGGCGCGCAATGTGCCGACGCTCCGGAGCCTTTCGACTTCCAAGCCTATCTGGCCTTCTTGAAAGATCACGGGCACAACTTCATCAGGCTCTGGCGTTGGGAACACGTCATGTCTCAAGCTGCCGATGGCGCGTTCCACCTCTGCATGACGCCCCAGCCGTGGGCCCGGGTCGGACCAGGAGTTGCTCGGGACGGAAAGCCGAAGTTCGACCTATCCACGTTCGACGATGTCTATTTCGACCGGCTCCGCGAGCGGGTCGCGGCCGCCGCCGCCGAAGGAATCTACGTCGCGGTAATGCTGTTCGACGGCTTCTGCATGCACCTAACGCCGCCGCCTGACAACATCGAAGGCCACCCTTTCCACACCGGCAACAACATCAGCGACATCAGTATCACCTCGATCGTCGACTACCAGGTACTCCCGCTCAATCCGCGGGTTCAGGCATGTCAGGAGGCGTACGTTCGCAAAGTCGTCGACACCGTCCAGGACCTTCCGAACGTCCTCTACGAAGTCGCCAACGAATCGTCGGGCGGCACCGCCAGCTCGGTCCGGTTCCCTGACGGATCGTCGATCCCGACGGCGATCGGCGACTCGACCCAATGGCAGTACTGGATCATCAGCGTGGTCAAGCATTACGAGCAGCAGATGGACTACTGCCCACACCCAGTCGGAATGACCATGCAATACCCGGTCCCCGACCAGAGCAAAGTCAACGAGCCGCTGTTCGGGGGGCCCGCAGACTGGATCTCGCCCGGCTTCGACGACCGGCCCTCGCCTGGCGCGGGCCGCTGGTTGTCGGACCCGCCCGCTAGCGACGGCACCAAAGTCGTAATCAGCGACACCGACCACTACGCCGCAGGCAAAGGCGACGCGCTGTGGGCCTGGAAGTCCTTCCTTCGCGGCCACCATCCGATCCTCATGGACTTCGGGCTCATCGAAGGTATGAACCCGCCAGAGCCTTCGGCGGGGCCCTTCTCATATGCGGCGTTCGAACCCTGCCGGCTTGCAATGGGAGACACCCGCCACATCGCTGAGCACGTGGACCTCTTGCGCATGCAGCCCTCCCCGGACCTGAGCTCGACCGGCTACGCGCTCGCCGACCCCGGTAGGGAGTACCTCGTCCTCGACCCCACCCCGGCCGCTCACCGATTCACGGTCACCGCCGAACCCGGGACCTACGCGGTTCAGTGGCACAGCGTGCACAGCCGCGAGACCGCGGCATCGGCCGCTCTCACTGTCGAGGGGCAGGCTGCCATCGGCCTCGACCCACCCTTCGACGGCCCCGTCGTGGTTCATCTCAAGCGCGCAGCGTCCGAAGTCGGCCCAGGATGACTCACACTGTCCACGGCCGCGTCGACTGCAGCGCATGGCCCACGCATCGAGCAACAAGGACTGCGTCTGCAGACCTGCTCCGCCATCGGGCATCGGCGGGCACTAGCCAACCTCAGCCTCGACGGATTACCCGTTCTGAGCGCCTCCCAAATGGCCTGCCTCCCCGCTACGGCACGCCAGGCGGTAGGCGTGCGTGCGCCGCCGGCCGACGAGATGATCACGATGGTGTTTAGTGAGGCGGCCGAGCTGACGGGCAGCGTCGATGGTGAGGGCTTCAGCCCCGAGGAGTGCACGACCTAGACGGTGACACCGCGTTGTGCTAGGCAGTAGGCGGTGTCGTGTGATCCGCCGCACCGCAGATGGAAGGGGTTGGCTTCATCGGCGGTTTTGCGCGCGCCTCCGAGCACACGGGAGCGCGCGACCTGGCACCGAGTCGGTCCGCTTAGCGCACTCAAGCCCTCACGAGGGGTGTGCCGCAATGAGTTCTGTCGTGGGCTGCGGGCCCGGATGTGGGTGGTCGTCACCGCCTCATCGCTCGCACGTCTCCCGGCCATTGCCGCCATCTTCACGCCTTTGTGTCGGCCGCATGTCCGTGGTCGCTCCGTTCCCGCAGTTGGGGATCACCCGCGTCATGCGCGAACGGGCCGTTTCAAGACGGCCGTTGATCGCTTGGGTCGCGCTCGGCGCCGGCTTCCGGGTCCGCCGTGTGCGCAGGGCGTGTCTGTGTTTAGTTGCGTGCGCTCGCGATGGTCGGAATTGCCTGGCCGCGAGCCCGAGCCCACGCAATGGATCGCTCATCTTCGAGACGCGGATCCACGTGCCGCTCGACCCGCTACCCGGCACCGAGGGCCTGCTCGGGGAACTCGACCCGCTCGGAACTCACGGTCTCGAAGTCATCTCCGGTCTCACGGTGTCCCGGTGAGCGAGCGTAGCGGCCCGAATCAAAGACTAAAGAGTACAGCCCCATGAGTAGCTGTACGGCCGCGCCGCGCGCACCACCTCCGGTCGCCCCGGCGAGTCGAGTCACGGGTCAGTGCCAAAGCGCGCCGACCGGTCCCGCGACCACCGCACCGTGGAGAGATCGCAACCACGGTCGCAAGAAGCACTTTTCACCCATGCCAGCGTTCTTCGCCATCCAGCAAGGAGAGTCATGTCCATTCACATCGACGCACGTGCGGCGCGCTCGGCCGCATCCGGCGCCCTGCCGCGGCTGTTGCCGCGCACCGCGTGGTGGGCCGTCGCACTGCTCGCCGCGGCGCTGGCCGCGGCGTTCGCTGCGGCCGCGCCGGCGCTGGCGGCGCAGCCTGGAGTCACGCAGGTCAGCGCCGACCCGTATACCCCGGCCACCGCGCCCAGCGGCGAGCATGCCACCGAGGTGGAGCCGGACACGTTCGCGTTCGGCTCGACCTTAGTTTCCGCGTTCCAGACCGGCCGCGTCTTCAATGGCGGCGCCACCGATATCGGCTGGGCCACCAGCAGCGACGGCGGCGTCTCCTGGACCCACGGCTTCCTGCCTGGCACGAGTCGGGAAGCGATGCAGCCCGGCCCGTTCTTTTCTGTCAGCGACCCGTCGGTCGCCTACGACGCCCGCGACCGCGTGTGGATCATCTCCTGGCTCGGCGCGCACTTCTCCGGCGGCGGCATCGTCGACGTCATGGTCAGCCGTTCCACTGACGGCGGCCTGACCTGGGGCACCCCGGTGACGATGGCGGCCACCGGCGTGTTCTACGACAAGAACTGGACGGCCTGCGACAACACGCCGGCCAGCCCGTTCTACGGCCACTGCTACACCGAATTTGACAACGCCAGCAGCGGCGACCTGGAGCTGATGTCCACCTCGGCCGACAGCGGGCTGAGCTGGGGTCCGCCCACGCCCACCGCTGACAACATCCACGGCCTCGGCGGGCAGCCCGTGGTGCAGCCCAACGGCCGCGTCGTAGTCCCGTTCGAAGGTTTCAGCGGCATCCGGGCCTTCAGCTCCGATGACGGTGGCGCCACCTGGAACGCCTCCGTGCAGATCTCGACCAGATCGTCCCACCGAGTCCCCGGGGTCCGCACCTCGCCGCTGCCCTCCGCCGAGATCAACCGCGACGGCACGGTCTACGTCGTATGGCAGGACAACCGCTTCGAACCCGGCGGCACCGCCAACGACATCGTGCTCAGCAGCTCGGCCGACGGCACGACCTGGTCGCCGGTCAGCCGCATCCCGCTCGACCCGGTCGGCAGCAACGTCGACCACTTCATCCCCGGCCTCGCCGTCAACCGCACCTCGGCAGGCGCCAGCACGCAGCTCGCGCTCACGTACTACTTCGACACCAATCCGAGTTGCAGCGGCAGCACCTGCCAGATACAAGTCGGATTCTCGTCCTCGCTTGACAACGGGCAAACCTGGAGCGCGCCACAGATACTCAGCGACCCGATGCAGCTCGGTTGGCTCGCCCCCACCACCCAGGGGGTGATGGTCGGTGACTACATCTCCACCTCGTTCCTGGCCGGCCAGCAGGGGGTCGTGGGCGCGTTTGCGATCGGCCTCCCGCCATCGCCCGACGGCCTACTCAACGAGCCGATGTATGCCGGCCTCGAGAAGGTCCGCGGCGGCTCGAGCCGCACCCGCCACGATCCGGTGCTGTTCACGGGCGCCGCTGCCATCCCATCCACACCGTTCTGAACGACCGCGGCGTGGCGCGGATGGCCTCGACACCATCCGCGCCACGCCGAGACGAGCCACCGAGAATGATGCGCGCACTGGCGTGGTCACAGCGCAGGCCACCTGGAGACTGACTCTCCAATGCCACGCACGCCCGCGCGCCACCTTCCCGCTCCCGGCACTCCAGTCGTGACCCTCCGCATCGGCGTGCAGACCTGGCTCCAGCTGCTGCCTGCCGCCGCAGGCAGCTGCTGAATGAGCGGACCGCCACTGGCGAAGGGACCGCTCACCTGGACGGTCGAAATCGAGTGCTATCCGGCAGCCAGGTGCTCGAGGGCACCCGCCAGGCTCGGACGGCCATCGGCCGCGGAGATCCTCCACGTGACGAACTTCGCCGGCCTCATGAGGGGCTTGAGAGAGGTCGTGAGCTGGACGTGTGGTGGCGTGTGCATGAACTCATGAAGCGCCGTTTCGTCCTTCCAGACCGAGAGGGTCCAGTAGTCGCGGGCCGATGGCGTCACCTACAGCGGATTCGTCTTTGCGACCGCGGCAGCAGCCTGACCGGCTTCTGCGAGCGGACCATCAGCACCCGGCGGAGCCACCGCAGACTTCCTGCAGAATTTCCCCCTGGCGCTGCACCAGGGATGGACCAGCTGGTGATCTAGGGTCTCCGCGGTCTAGCGGGCTGGGGTGCCCCAGTGGGTTTCGTCGCGGAGCCGACGCTTGAGAAGTTTCCCGCCGGGGTTGCGGGGCAGGGGTTCGGGCCGCACGGCGACGTACTCGGGCACCTTGAAGTCGGCAATCCGCTCGCGCAGGTATGCCCGCACCACCGGGACCTCGATCGTGGTGCCGGGGACCGGGACGAGCACGGCGCCGACCTTTTCGCCCATCACCTCGTCGGGTACGCCGACCACGGCCGCCTCGTACACCCCGGGCGCACCGGCCAGGGCGTTCTCAACCTCGACGCAGTACACGTTCTCGCCACCACGGTTGATCATGTCCTTGGCCCGGTCGACGATGTAGACGAGCCCGTCGGAGTCGATGCGGGCCAGGTCACCGGTATGCAGCCAGCCGCTGGTGAAGGTCGCAGCGGTGGCGTCCGGCTTGTTCCAGTATCCGGCGACAACGTTGGGCCCGCGGACGAGCAGCTCGCCGACGTCCCCGGCGCCGAACGTTTCGAGCCGCAGGTCACACACCGGCACCCGGAATCCGACGGAATCGGCGTGCGCCGCGGCGTATTCGTGCGGCAGGTAGGTGGTGACGCTGGACGTCTCGGTGAGGCCGAAGCCGTTGCCCACCCGCGCGGCAGGGAACGCCTTCATGATCCTGGCCACCAGCTCCGGGGCGATCGGCGCGCCGCCGTAGGACAGCGCCCGCACCGTCGACACGTCGGTCTCGGCGAACCGCGGCTGGTTGATCGCCAGCCAGTAAATCGCGGGCACGGTGGTGAGCACGTCAATCCGCTCGGTCTCGATCGCCTGGAGGAACGTGCCGGCGTCGAACTGCGGCATGATGACGCTGGTGCCCGCGAGGTACGCCGCGAAAAGCAGCTGGCTGTTGCAGCCGGTCACGTGGAACAGCGGCACCGAGATCAGCGTCCGCGGCGGCTCGTCCGCGCCGCTGGCGTTCAGGATCCGCCGACAGCTCTCACAGTTCGACAGGAAATTCGCATGCGTGGTGACCGCGCCTTTGGGGAAACCGGTCGTGCCGCTGGTGTAAAAGATCGCCGCCGCGTCATCCGGCCCGGGGTCGCCGACGGCGAGCGGATCACCGTCCGGCAGCGGCTCTCCCGGTGCCACGACGTAGGCGGCGCCGCTGTTCGACACGACGTAGGCCACCTCGGCCTCGGTCAGCCGGGTGTTGACCGGCACCACCACGCCGCCGGCCAGCATCGCGCCGAAGAAGGCAAGCACCCAGTCGGCGCCGTTGCCCAGCCGCAGCGCGACGCGGTCGCCGCGCCGCACGCCGGCCGTGCGCAGCCCGCCCGCGACCCGTGCGGCTCGGTCCCACAGCTCGCGGTAGGTCAACCGCGGGCCGCCGCCGGTTTCGGCCAGCGCCTCCTGGCCGGGATGGCGTTCCACGGTGTCGCGCAGCATGTGGACCAGGCTGGCCGGCAGCCCGTCGTACCGCTTGATCCGGTCCGGGCCGCGGGTCACCCCGGTGGTATCGAAGGGCATACTCACGACGCGCTCCCAGCGAAGTAACGCCGCGGGTTGCCCACCAGCATCTGCTCGATCTGCCCCTCGGTCACCCCGGCTTCGCGCAGCGCTGGCAGCACATCGTCGCTGATGTGGGTGTAGTGCCAGTTGGGCGTGACGCTCGCCTTGACCGCGTCGTGGGCGAGCACCATCCGGTCGGCGTAGCCACGCGCGGCCAGCGCCGCGATCGTCCGAACCCGCTCCGGCGTCGGGTTGAACAGATCAAGCCCGAAGCGGTCCATCCCGAGCGTGGCCCCGAGTCCGCCAGCTCCATCAGGTAGTCGAGGTCGTTGCTGTCTCCGGCATGCCCGGCGACCACCTTGGTCAAGTCGACACCCTCCTTGCGGAACAGGTCGACGGCCAGCCGCCCCGACTGCGCGGGGCCCGAGGTATGCACGGTGATCGGCGCGCCGGTCCCCACGTGCGTACGGGCCACCGCGCGGGCGATGCGGTCCACCCCGGGAGTCAGCCCCGCCGCCTCGACACAGCACTTGAGGAACGCCGCCTTCATCCCGGTGGTGCCGATGTCCTCGACGATGTCACGAGTGAAATCGGTGACCATCGGCTCCGGCGCGTCCACCAGCAGCCCAGGGCCGCGGTAGGCGTACTGGTGGGGCAGCTCCTCATACGCGTACAGGCCGGTGGCCACCACGATGTTCAGCTCCACCTGTTCAGCGATCCCTGGATCCGTGGGATATAGCGGCCGATCCCCCACACCGTCGGGTCCACGATCGTGGTGATCCCCTTGCTGAGCAGCGCCCGGAGCTTGCCCACCGCATCGGCCACCCGGGCTTCCTCATCCCACCACAGGCCGTCACCGTAGTTGTGCACATGCTCGGCGGACAGGACGAAAACGTGTTCATGCATCAGCGTCGGGCCGAGGTCACCCGCATCGACTCGCCCGCGCACCATCTCAACTGCCGCCACGGCACCCCCCCTGCGATTCCGCACGCTACGCTCCCGGCACGCTCCCGTTAAGAGCCAAAGCGGACCGGCGCCACTTATCACCGTAGATGGCACCCCGGCCCACAGCCCACCGGCGGAACCGGGGGCCCGGCATTAGGCTCCGTGTCATGACACTCGCGTGGGCGCTTGCGGTCGCCCGTGACGACCTGGCCCGCACGGCGCTGTTCGAGACGACGGTGCCCGAGGTCGGCGAGGGCGAGGTCCTGCTGCACGTCGACCGGGTTGGGGTGACGGCGAACAACGTCACCTACGCGCTGCTCGGCGAGTCGTTCCGCTACTGGGACTTCTTCCCCACCCAACTCGGCTGGGGGCTGGTGCCCCTGTGGGGTTTCGCGGACGTGATCGCCTCTGCGGCCGACGGGGTCGAGGCCGGCGGGCGCGTCTACGGCTACCTGCCTCCAGCGAGCCACCTGCTGGTCCGGCCAGGCCGGGCGGACAGCCGCGGGTTCCGCGACGCCAGCCCGCACCGTAGCGCGCTCCCGTCGCCGTACAACGCCTACGCCCTGACGACCGGCGACCTCGCCTACCAACCGGACCGGGAGAACCTGCAGATTCTGTACCGGCCCCTGTTTTTCACCTCGTTCATGCTCGCCGACCAGCTACAGGACAACGGCTTGTTCGGCGCGGAGGTCCTCGCGCTGTCCTCGGCATCGAGCAAGACAGGCTACGGCACGGCGTTTCTGCTGCACGGCACGGGACCCGAAGTCACCGGTCTCACCTCGGCCGCGAATGCCGCCTTCACCGAGAGCCTCGGCTGCTATGACCGGGTCCTGCCCTACGAGCGGGTGCACGAGCTCGACGCCGCCGCGCCCACCGCCTACCTCGACCTGGCTGGCAACGCGAGCTTGCGCACCGAGCTGCACCGCCACCTCGGTGAGCGGCTGGTGCACGAGGCGATCGTCGGGGTCACCCACCAGGAGCAGGCCGGGGCGCAGGCACTGACCGGCCCGCGCACCACCGTGTTCTTCGCGCCGGACCAGATGCGCAAGCGCGCCGTCGACTGGGGCCGCGAGGGCCTGGACCAGCGGTTCGCCGCCGCCTGGCAACGCTTCGCGCCAGCCGCCGAGGGATGGGTCGATGTCATCACCGCCCACGGGCCCCAAGCGCTACGCCAGGTGTGGCTCGACGTCCTGGCCGGGCGCAGCGCACCACGGGTAGGACACGTGGTCACGCTCTAACAGCCACCAGCCCTGCTCTCTGGGGTGATCGCGTGGCAGCCAGGAGGATGACCACGCCGCTGATGACCACGCCGCCCAGAAGCACTCACGCCACATCCACCTCGACTGCCCTGCGCTGCTATCCCTGACCCATGGGCCGGTGCTGCGCGCCGCCGCAGGCTCGGTCCTCTACCTCACCCTGATCGCCCTGCTCAGCCTCGGCACCGCCACCATCGTGCGGGACTCCGCTTCGGCCATCGGGACCGTCCTCGGCCTCGCCGCCGCCGCGCTGCTGGTCGGCGGGCTGCTGCTCCGGCTGCGCGACGCCTGAGCAGGGACCCGGCGGTGACATCCTCATCGCCCACATACCCTCCAGCACGCGAACAGCCGCGACGCCATATCCTGGCACGCTGATGGACCGACACGCCGGGACTGCCCCGCAGCACCTGGCTCCTGGCTTACCAGGGACACTGCCGTGACCCCAGACTGTTGACGCTCAGCCACGAGATGACAGCACCACCCCGCTCGAGTTCGAAGACCCGCTTACGCGCCCCGCTCGAGCAACTCCTTCAGCTTCTGCTTGTCCCGGGGCAGCTGTTTCGCCAGCCGACGGGCGAGGAGCGGAACGAGCAGCTTGCCGATCCCGTGCCCCTGGAACTCGCAGGCGATCGTTACGCGCGACCGCTTGCCGTTATCGAGCAGCTCAACCATGCCGTTGGCAAAGGCGATGACCGGGACGCCGCCGACACCGCGGCTCGCCCAGCTCCTGGGAGGATTCAGCTCGGCCATCTCCTCGGTATACCGCAACTCCCAAGGACCGACCCGCCGGGTCGCCACGACTCTCGAGCCCACGGCGAGTGGACCATCACCCTCCCGGCGTACCGACACGACGCTCTCGATCCATTCGGGGTGGTGCGACGGGTCGGCCACGTATGAGAAGACGTCCTCGGGACGACGAGATATCTCGACGCTCTCCACGATCTCGGCCATCTCTTCTCCTGTGTTGCGATCTCCTGCGGATTAGTCTCGCCGGTCGTTGAGAATCGTCATGTCGAGCTGGCGGAGGTATTCCGGGTCGGCAAGGATGTCGACTTCGACGATCTTCCCGCAGGTGACTGTGAAGCCCATCACCGCAAACAGCCGTCCACGCGAAGCCACCACGGCTCCTGCGGCCCCGTTCACCAGCGCCGGTCGTACGAACGGAGAGAGCCGCGCGTAGGTGAGCGCCTGCTCGGCCACCGCCCGCGCGCCGCGGACCTGCGTCGATGCGCCGGCGGGCACGGCACCGATGTGGGCTCGGGCCACGACGTCTGGGTCGAGCACCGCGAGCAGCGCGTCGAAGTCGCCGCCGCGGGAGGCGGCGAGGAAGGCGTCGACAACTTCTCGCTGGCGGGCGAGATCCGCGTCGGGAACCGGGGCCGCGTCCTGTACCCGGCGGCGTGCCCGGCTGGCGAGCAGCCTGGCCGCGTTCGGGGAGCGCCCCACGATGGCAGCGATCTCGTCGAAGGGCATGGCGAACATGTCGTGCAGCACGAACGCGAGCCGCTCGGCTGGAGCCAGCGTGTCGAGCACTACCAGCAGCGCGAACCCGACCGAGTCGGCCAGCAGCACTTCGTGCTCGGGGTCGATCCGGTCCGCGCGGCTGACGATCGGCTCAGGCACGTGCGCGCCCAGCGGCTCCTCGCGCCGCGCCTTGCGCGCGCGCAGCATGTCCAGGCACAGCCGCGCGACTACCGTCGTCAGCCATCCACCGAGGTTGTCGACGTCGCTGGTGTTGGAGCGGCTGAGCCGGAGCCAGGACTCCTGCACGGCGTCGTCGGCCTCGCTGAGGGAGCCGAGCATCCGGTAGGCCACCGCCCGCAGACGGATCCGGTTCTCCTCGAACCGCTCCGCCAGCCAGTCGCCTTCGCCCACGTACACATCCTTTGGTCGCGTTCTGTCATAGCAGTGACGAACGAAACCCAGCCGATGTGTCAAGGAGGCACGACATGGCACGCATATCGCTCGATCCGCCACGGACATTGTCGTACCGGATCGGCGGGGTTCCTTCGGCGGAGCTTCGGTGAAGTGCTCGAGCCGTTCCGGGCCATGGGTCACCACCCGCAGGTGGCGAGGGCGTACGGCCAGTTGGAGCAGCGCGTGCCCCGCTGGAAGCGGTTGGACGTGAAGATCAAGGAGCTGGCTGGCCTGGCCGCGGCCGTCAAGATCGGCTGCCCGTGGTGCATGGACTTCGGTCACTGGGTGCGGCACGGGCACGGCATCTCGCGCGAGAAGATCGAGGCGGTGCTGCATTGGCGGGACAGCAAGCTGTTCGATACGCTGGAGCGGCTGGTCATGGAGTACGCCGAGGCGATGACCGAGACGCCGCCCACCGTCGACGATGAGCTCGTGAAGAGGCTGCGCACCATACGGCAGCAGCGCTGAAGGTACGGACCGGAGCCGTGCCCGCGGCTGGATCAGGAGCGCTCCTTCGCGCTCGGTCTTGGGATCGACCTTGACGACGCTGAGCGCGCGGCTGGAGGCGCTCCTCGAAGCGGCGAACCTCAAGATAGTCGCGCCATCCGGTGGCCTCTTAGCCGGGTTGATCGTGGTTGCGCCCGTGGTCGTGGTGGTGAGGATGGTCTCTCGTGACAGGTCCGCCCTCACGGGGCGGATCGGCCGGCATTCAACAGCCGGGCTGGCCGTTGTTGCCGCAGCAAACCTGGTGGTTGCGCAGCTTGGTGAAGGTGTTGGACGCAGCCATCCGCAACTTGGTAGCCAACGAGGCGTCGTAGGTAGTCCAGTTGGAAAAGAAGGCCCCTGGGCTTGATTGCGGCCGAGGTTCCTGACCGGGCTCTGGCATAACGCAAACAATACGACGAATGCGGTCGTCACTCGACTGAGGCTCCGCCCCTGACCGGCTGGGCTCGTACGCCGACGCGAACCACATCCCGCTACTCAGGCTCAGGGCCGCTGAGCGTGTCGCGTTCCGGAACCCTTGAGTTCGTATCCGCCAATCCCAAATTTGCGCACCAAGAGTGACGACTGGATACTCTGCGCATCCGAACCGCCGGCCCTCGAGGGCAGCCACACCCACCGGCTCCGATGCCTTGATCAGCCTGCCCCAATGACGGGCGGCGCCCCGCGGTCCGCCTCGCGCAGGCAGCGCCGTGCGTAGCTGACCACATGCCGCGGTGATCAACGTGCAGGTGGCGTCCGCCGGGACTGGGCTCGATGCGCGGCGAAGCCATGGCCGTGAGCCAGTTGATCAAGGCCGTGCGATATTTCCGGCCGGTCCGAAGGAGCGTAGCCGCTGCCCGTCTTCCACTGATCGGCCTCGCTCAGCCCAGTTCTGCGCCGGGGAGGTCGGCGGCCTCGTCGAGCTCGACTGGGGCACGCATCCGCCACGCGTCGGTCACGAGCTCCGCTAGGCGCTCGGCGTCCACCTCCGCCAGCCGCAGCATCACCAGCGGCCAGCTGTCGTAGCCGGGCGCGGTGAAAAACACCTCGGGCTCGCCGAGGAGGAGGGCCTGCTTCTCGGCCTCGTCGCCGACAAACAGCACCGCGATGTCGGTCCGGATGCGCCGTGGCTTGCCCGGTCTGCGCTCGGGGTAGGACCAGACGAACCCCTTGCCGGCCACCCGGAAGTCGAAGCCGTCGCTCTCGATCTCCGCCACGTGAGGCAGGGCCAGCGCGAGGCGGCGTACGTCGTCGGCGTCAGCCATCGAGGTCCCTCCCGGATCGCGACACCCGCATACGCACAGGCTAGGCGCCGGCACGGGCAGCCGGAGGTGAGGCCCTCACCGGCAAGACGCCGGGCAGCGCCTCCCCTTCTCGCATGGTCCCGGGCGCCGAGGGTGACGCGGTCGGCGCGGCGCGCGCTGGCGCGACCTCGATGCCCATGCCCCGGTTGCCGCCGGTGACCACCACGGTGCGCGTCGATGCAGCCATCTGTCTATCGTCTCCGGCCTTTCAGAGCCGAGCCAGTAGCAGCTCACAGTTCGGGTTTAACAAGGCGTTCCACCCTGAGCATGAAGCCGCCGACGTGGCGGCGATGGCAAACAGCCAAGGAAAGATCATGACTACGATCCATGAATCACCAGTTCTGTGCGGACCGGATGAGGCGGAGCCGCCGGCCTTCGGCCCGCCTCCCTACGGTCGCTACGGCCCGCAGGGCCCACAAAGCAACCGCGGCCGAGGCCGGCGCCGGATCCTTGCCTTCGTCGCGGCCGTCGTTGCGGTCGCGCTCGCGGCGGCATTGGGCACGTTCTTTGCCTCAGGCAGAAGTAACACGCT
>WNGB01007320.1_pt1 | contig 15970 bp, 16 predicted proteins | sample 5400681 | NCBI WGS metagenome assembly WNGB01 (sample SAMN13153367, study PRJNA577476) | soil metagenome | isolation source: 115 cm soil or saprolite under grassland replicate 2 | place: USA:California | collected 2016-06-15 | reverse complement strand
CAGCCGACAGGTACGCCGCGACGTAGAAGTAGTTCCAGGTGTACCCGGTCCCGACGTTCTTCACCGTCGCCGTCACCGTGATCGGCGGCGACGTATCCGTGTCCGCCGCCGCCGACTCGGGCCCGGACACCGCCGTCACCACGAGATCCGGGGTGACCTGCGTCCGCGTCGTCGTGAGCACGTTGCCCACCGCCGCATTGTTCGACTCGTTCGACTCCGCGACTTGGCCCCACACGTCCGCGATGGCGCCGACGTAGTACGGCCCGGTGATGGCCCGCGGGACCGACGCCGGGATCTCGACCTGCACCTCCTGCCCCGCGCTGAGCGGCCCCACGTACGCGTAGCCGATGAAGGCGTCCTCGCCCGTGATCGTCTGATCAGCCGACAGGTATGCGCCAACGTAGGAGTAGCTCGAGGTGTTCCCGGCTCCGACGTTCTTCACCGTCGCCGTCACCGTGATCGGCGGCGATTGGTCCGTGTCGGAGCTGACCGTCGTGGGGCCCGAGACCGCGCTCACCACGAGGTCCGTCCCCGAGTTGTCGAACGAGACCACGCCATCGTTCGTCCCGGCGAGGATGGACGACCCCTGGGGCACCACGAACGCCACCGCGCTCGCCCGCGGGGCGTCATTCCCTTCGTTCCACGCGTACCAGTTGCGGCCCGAGTCGTCGCTCCGGAAGATGCCGTTCGCCGCGGTGCCCGCGAGGAGGCTCGACGACGCCTGCGGATAGAAGGTGATGGCGAGGACGTCGGCCGTGCCGAGCCCGTCGCCGGCCGGAGCCCAGGTGTTCCCGCCGTCGGTGCTCACGAACATCCCGGCGTCCGCCGTTCCCGCGTACACCCGCGCGCGCGCCTTCGGATCGACGGCGATCGTCGTGAAGTCGCTGCTGGCGACGCCGCTCGCGCCGGTGGGCAGCAGGGTCCAGGTGCTCCCCGCGTCCACGCTCCGGTACAGGCCGCCGAGGGCCGCCGCGTAGATCGTGTCCGTCCGAGCCGGGAGCGGGCTCTGCGTGAGGTCCGCCGGGTCGAGCGTCACCTTCTGGACGTTCGCCGCGGCGAGGGCGGTCGCCGTCACCGCCTGCCAGGTGGAGCCGCCGTCGACGCTCCGGTGGAGCTGGCCGTTCGCCGCCGCCCAGAGGATCGAGGCGTCGTACGGGTCGCGCTCGAGGCTCCGCACCGAGAGCCCGGCCAGGCCGGCCGCGGACCAGGTGTTCGCGCCGTCCGTCGACTTGAACACGCCGGCGCCGTCGAGCGCCGCGTACACGATCGACGGGTTCGCCCGGTCGACGCTCAGGGCGAGGACACCGTGCCCGGCGGGAAGGCCCTCGCTCGCGGGGAGCCACCCCGTCGCCTCCGTGTACCGGAAGATCTCGCCCGCGGAGGTCCCCGCGAGCCAGGTCGTCCCCGAGGTCGGATCCTCGGCGAGGGAGACGACGCTGCTGCCTTGCAACCCGGCAGGCTGCCACGCGCCGTGTGCGGATGTACCGAGCAGCAGAGTCGCGACGACGGCGAGGCTTCCGGCGAACGAGCGCATTCCCACTCCCCCTTGGATGTCGGGACATCCCGCGCGCCCGTTCGTCCACCGAGGCCGGTTGGACGATGGCGCGCACCCCGAGTGTGGGCCTGAGTAACACTGACGCTCCGTATGTGACCTTGACCTATGTCACGGTGGGAGAACTCGTACCTGTGGTTCACGACACGCAGAGCGAAACCGGAAGCGGAGGCCGGAAAGCCTCGACGCAACGGCCGCTTCGGCGAAGCGGTGGGCAGATCGGCTTCACCGGATGAGCAGTCCGGAGCGGGCGCCTGCGACAATTGACCGCGGCGCGATCGTAGCTCGGGTCGAACCCGACGAGCCCCACGCCGCTCTCACGAGCCCGAGGTCGACCGCAAGCGGGACGGTGCGCCAGGAGGCGGGATCAAGCCCGCGAACTTATTCGCTCCTCGGAGCGGAGCGGGAACGGCACGACGCGGCGTGAGAAAGGAAGAACCCCCAGGCCGGAGCCCGGGATCTTCACCGGGTCTCGTGCCCGGAGCGGATCAGCTCCACGAGCGCGCCGCACTCCTCACGGCAATTGGCGCAGAGCCGCTCGTGCTCCTCGACCTTTGCGAGCGCCCCCGGGAGCGCACGGCCCTCTGCGCGCGCCTCGGCGTATTCGGCCACGAACGCCAGGAACTGCTCGCAGTCGAGCTCGTCCGCGTGCGTCTCGCGAGACGCAAGGAGCAAAGCGCGGACCTGTTCGTCACTCAGCGGCATCGCCAGATCCTCACTCGAACACCCAGAGCACCTCGACTTCGGACAGACCCATGGATTGGAGGTGGAGCTTCACGCTCTTGCGCGCGTCGTGGCTCAGCTTGTAGAGGGCGTTCCGGTTCATCCCGAGCGCGTCCGCGATCTCTGCGTGCGGCATCCCGTTGAGCTCCGCGATGAGGACTCTGCGCTGCTTGTCCGTGAGCTTGTTCTCGATGACATCGCGCAGCTCGGCCAGGACGCGCTCGCGAACGAGGGCCTTCTCCTGAGAGGCGTCCTCGCGCGGCTCGAACTCGAGCGGCCCGCGCGCATCCTTGGTCGCCGCCTCGAAGGACACGTCCTTCCAGCGCTTGTGCCGCAGCTCGTCGAAGGCAACCCGGGTCGCGATCGACAACGCCCAGGTGGTGAATCGGCTCTCGCCGCGGAAGGCCCCGAGGCGCTCGCGGATCCGCATCAGAGCCTCCTGTGCGAAGTCCTCGCACAAGTCCTCGGCGACGCCGCGCGACACCAGGATGCGCTGCAGGCCGCCCACCAGGACGCGACGAAGATCGCGCTGTGCGGCCTCGCCCGCGGGTCCATCGTCGGCGAGCGAGCGAACCCATTCGTCGTTGTCGCGCGGGGGTCGCCCGGGATCCTCGATCGTGCCGGAGTTCACTGCCCACTCGTTAAGGGAGCAGCGAGGTCCGCGCTGCGCGCGAAGGCGACCAGCCTCCTTCGAGGCGCACCCCTGCATGGCTCCCTAGACGCGGTGAGCGCGGCGGCTCTTACCTCGGCTCGCGACGCCCGGACGCGACGTAAGAGCCGGCGCCGACGTGCCGTCGATCGTCCAAGCAGTGAAACCGGCCCATCGCGGCCCTCGTTCGGGAGGACGAAATGACGATCCACCACCGCAGCGTCGACATCGATCGCGTCACCCTCTTCTACCGGGAGGCCGGGGATCCGGAGGCACCGACCGTCCTCCTCCTCCACGGGTTCCCCTCCTCGTCCCACATGTTCCGGACGCTCATCCCGCTCCTCGCGGACGGCTTCCACGTGGTCGCCCCCGATCTGCCGGGCTTCGGCTTCTCGGACGCGCCGCCGCGCTCCGAGTTCGCGTACACGTTTGCGCATCTCGCCGAGGTGATCGAGCGGTTCACCGAGGAGCTCGGGCTCCGCCGCTACGCGATGTACGTGTTCGACTACGGGGCTCCGGTCGGGTTCCGGCTGGCCATGCGGCACCCGGAGCGCGTCGCAGCCATCGTCTCGCAGAATGGCAACGCCTACCTCGATGGCCTGAGCCAGGGCTGGAATCCGATCCAGGCCTACTGGCAGGAACCGACGCCGGCGCACCGGGCTGCGCTGCGGGGCTTCCTCACGCCGGAGGCGACGAAGCAGCAGTACCTCCACGGCGTCGCGGACGTGACGCAAGTCGCCCCCGAGAGCCACGCGCTCGACTCGGCGCTGCTCGCCCGACCCGGGAACGACGAGATCCAGCTCGACCTGTTCCTCGATTACCAGAGCAACGTCGCCCTGTACCCGAGCTTCCAGCAGTACCTGCGCGCGCACCGCCCGCCCCTCCTGGCCGTCTGGGGGAAGAACGATCCCTTCTTCCTGCCGGCGGGCGCGGAGGCGTTCCGGCGTGATCAGCCTGCGGCCGAGATCCACTTCTACGACACCGGACACTTCGCGCTCGAGACGCACGCGACGGAGATTGCCGCTGCCATCCGCGAATTCCTGAACCGCTCGTCCTCGCGCAACGCGCGGCGTGCTGACGACAGGCCGGAGATGAAGAACCCTCGGCCGGAGCCGGGGGTCTAGAGGGAGCGCGCGTTGGCGCGATCACGCTCGAGCGACGCTCGTCAGACCTCCGGTCGCGTCGAGCGGCAGCTCCACGACGAACGTGCTCCCGGCGCCTGGCGCGCTCTCGACGTGGACCGCACCGCCGTGCGCCTCGACGATTTGCCGTACGATGTGCAGACCGAGGCCGAAGCCGCTCGCCTGGAGGTGGGACACGGCGCGCTCGAACGGACCGAAGATGCGTTCCTGATCGTGCGGGGCGATGCCAGGGCCGCGATCTCGCACCGCCAGCCGCGCCATCAGCGCGTCCGCGTCCACCACGACCTCGATCGGTCCCGGCGCGTACTTCATGGCATTCATCAGCATGTTCGTGACGACTTGCCCGATGCGAACCCGGTCGAACGAGCCGACGACCTGTCGTCGCACGGAGACGGACACTTCGCAGCCGGCCTGGACGAGCTCCGCCCCGTGTCGCTCGACGACGTCGCGAACGGACGCCCCCAGATCCACCCGCTCGCGTGCGAGGCGCGGCGCGTCCGTCGCGAATCGCGACGCGTCGAGCAGCTGGTTGATGAGATTCACGAGTCGCTGAACATGATCGTCGACCCCTCGGACGCTCGCCGCAAGCTGCTCGGGCGACGGCGGTGGCCCGGCGCGGCTCACGAGCCGAAGCACCGCCTGGAGCCTGATGCGAAGCGGTGTCAGCGGCGTCTTCAGCTCGTGCGACGCGACCGCGAGGAACTCCTCGCGCGCGTGTAGGGCGTCCTGCGCCATCCGGAAGAGCGTCGCATTCTCGAGGGCGATGGCTGCACGGTGCGCGAACTCCTCACAGAGCGCCGCGTCCTCGGGAAAGCGAAACAGATGCCGATCGGACGCGAAGAGCGTCAGCGTCCCGAGCGATCGGCCCCCCGCAATGAGCGGAAAGGTTGCCGCGTCCCGGAACCTCGGCGGCTCGCCGAGGCCACCGGGCCACGGCGCCCACGGATCCAGCCCGGACCTGCTCACGACGGGATGGCCTGACTTGACCGCGCGTGCGACGATCGGGTGCGTTCCCAGCATCGGGACCGCGGCCGGAAGTGCGGCAGAGGCGCGATCCGCGCCGGCGGTGGCGACGTCGCACATCCAGGCGCGCGCGCCCTTCGCGTCTGCTCGCGCGACCCAGAGCAGCGACGCCTCCGCGAAACGCGGCACGGGCAGGGACACCACGGTTCTTCCCGTCGCGTCGAGATCGAGCGATGACGCGAGCCGCCCGGACACGTCCGCAAGGAACCGCTGCGCACCCGCCTCGTGGGCGAGGAGGCGCTCACGTTCTCTGTGATAGTCGATGGTGCGGTGGAGCTCTGCCGGGGGAACCTTCAGGTCCGCGAGCAACGTCGCGTAGGACTTCGAGATTGCACGCGCCTCCGCGGACGTCGCCACGCTCGCGCGCTTCATCGCCGCGTGCGCGGCGGCCGCGCCGATGAACGACGCGAGCCTCGTCTCCACTTCCGACTGCAGCCATGCGAGCTGCAGCGGCGAGAGGCCGCCGCGGAGCGCGCCTCCGACCTTCTGGAGGCATCCGTCGGCGATGCGCTCGGCGAGCTCGCGCGGCTGATACTGCGAGAAGAGCGCGACGATCCGGGAGCGCTTCTCGGCGGCATTCGCCATCGCGCGGACAGCCCCGCGCTCGGGGCGTACGGGCGCGGCCTCGATCGCGCCCACGAGCCGCTCGACGCGTGCACGCTCATCGGCGGATGCCGGGAAGAGTAGCGAACCGAGCACGAACGCTGCGCCACTCACGACCAGGATCCACACGAAGGCGTGGGTGAACGCGTCGAGCCCGGAGATGCCGAAGAGCGCCTCCGGGCGCAGGGCCGAGATGCCCGCGGGGCCCTTCGTGACGAGCGTCGGGGGCAGCCATCCGGCGCGGGCGAAGATCGGCACGATCAGCGTGTACGCCCAGGTGGCGAACCCGGCCAGCACGCCCGCGAGCGCACCCACCGTGCTCGCGCCGCGCCAGTAGAGCCCGGCGAGGATGACTGGGGCGGTGATGAGGACGCCGACGTGGGCGACCAGCCCCATCGAGACGAGGTCGTAGCGCGTGCCGAACGCGTCCACGTAGCCGAAGCTGGCGGCCATCAGCAGCGCCGCCGCGCACCAGCGCGTCGCGAGGAGATGACGTCGCAGCTTCGCGAGCGGCGGAAGGGCGTCGAGGATCGGCAGGACGAGGTGGTTCGAGACCATCGTCGCCACGGTGATCGTCTCGCACATGATCATCCCGGTGCCGGCGGAGAGACCTCCGAGGAACACGAGCCAGGCCAGCGCGGGCGCGCCGCTCACGATCGGTAGCGCGAGCACGAACGAATCGCCGGAGTACCCACTGTTGCCGAGCAGCAGGAGCCCGCCGAACGCGATGGGCAGCATGAACACCGTGATCGCCAGCATGTACGCCGGAAATCCCCACATCGCCGTACGGACATGGTCCTCGTCCGAGTTCTCGACGACCGCCAGATGAAACTGACGTGGCAGAAACACGACGGCCAAGACCGACACCAGCACCATGGTGATCCAGGTGCTCACGGCGCCCTTCTGCCCGAGCACGCCATGCAGGATGTGGGCGTCCGCGGCGCGTTGAAACACGTCGCCGAACCCGTTGAAGAGGCGGTACGTGATGTACGCGCCGACCGCAAGCAACGCGACCAGCTTCACCACTGCTTCGGTAGCGAGCGCCGCGACCATGCCCGGGTGGCGCTCGGTCGGGCTGAGGCGCCGCAGCCCGAACACGATCGTGAAGACGATCATCAGCACGACGTAGGTGGGGCCGGCCAGCCTGCCGACGGCCCCGGCGTGGGGCGGAGCGACGAGCGCGGAGGCGGCGATCATCGTCTTCAGCTGCAGCGCGATGTAGGGGACGGCGGCGGTGAGTACCGCAATGGTCGCGATCGCCGCGAGAAGCTGCGATCGCCCGTAGCGGAGCGACAGGAGGTCGACGACGCTCGTGACCCGGTGCGTGCTCTTGATGCGAACCATCTTCCGGAGCACGTACCACCACAGCGCTGCGCCGAGCGTCGGCCCCACGTACACCGCAAGGAAGAGAAGGCCTGTCGAGGTGGCGAACCCGACACTTCCGTAGAACGTCCAGGTGGTGCAATAGGTCGCGAGCGACAGCACGTACGCGAGGGACGTCCCGGCGAAGCGTCTGCCGGAACCCTCGCGCCGCTCCGCCCAGGTGGCGAGCGCGAACAGCAGCCCCACGTATCCGATCGTGATCGCGATGATGAGGACGAAGTCACGCATTCTCGTCTTCGCGTTCGCGGGGGACGGTGGGACGGGTCGCTCGGGCGATCGCGGCGAGCATCGCGATGAGGGATGCCCACGCGCCGAAGATGAACAGTTGCGCGGCGGCGACACCCATCGGCGGCGAGCTGACGAGGGGCCACAACAGCACGAGGAACCCGAGGACCGCGACCGCTCCACCGAAGAGCGGAGCGCGCAGCGCCCGCTGCCACCGCCCTTCGGCGCGCGGATTGTTCACCGCCGCGTTCCACGCGGGAGTCCCTCGTCGCGACACTCGGCGCCTCTGTCGAAGGAGCGCCCCCAGGGCGCCTCACCGGCGGATCCAAGGACCGGCCGGAATCGATCGCACTCTAGCTCTCGCGATTCGTCTCGGAAACGGCCGCCCAGGCGGGCGATCGCGAGGACCTTCGCACAGCGACGGCCTCACCCCTTCCGCAGCTCCGCCTCGACGGGAGCAACGCGCGACGCGGGCCGAAGGAGCTTGGCGACAGCGCCTGTCTTGAACGTGGTTGCGTCCGCAAGCTCGAAACGCAAAGGCTCGGGGAAGATCCGCAGCCCGTTTCCCAGGATGACCGGATGGACGATGAGCCGATACTCGTCGATCAACCCCGTCCGTATCAGGGACCGCGCGAATCGCGCGCCGCCATGCGCCAGCAGCTCCCCGCCGGCTTCCTGCTTCACTCGGGCGTCCAGTTCTTTATCGGCTGCTTGCCTACAGCATCCCGCGATCCCCGGGCGGTTACCCCTGCGCGAGCTCGGGGCTGTTGGGGACCACCCTGCGCGAGTGCTCGACGACCCGGCGCCGCGGCCCCTCACCCCGACCCTCTCCCCGCTTCGCGGGGCACCGTCCCGACCTCATTGTTCGTGTGCATGATGCTGACGAGGATCGTCCGCGGCGTCAGCGCCTTCCGCACGTCCTCGGGGTCCACGCGCCCGTGCCGGTCCACGGGCACCACCGTCACCTTCGCGCCGAGCGTCTCGAGGAACCGGAGCGGCCGGAGGATGGCCGGGTGCTCGACCGCGCTCGTCACGATGTGGTCGCCCCGGTCTCGGTTCGCGAAGAAGATGCCCTTCAGCGCGTGGTTGTTCGACTCGCTCCCACCGCTCTCGTTACCACTCGCCCGCCGGCATCGCCACCCAGCCCGGATCGCTCGCGACCTCACCCGGAGGTCAGCAGGTGAAGCGTCAGCCGGGGATGGCGGGCTTCGGCGCGAGCACGAACTTCCGGGCGTGCAGGAGCGTCCTCGCGTTCAGCTCGAGGAGCACGTCCTCGGTCGCGCGCCGCCAGAGCTCGCCACGGCGCTTCCAGGTGGCGTGGAGGGCGACGTGCGGCGTGAGGGGCAGGGTGATCTCGACGCCGCGCGCGTGCAGCTCCATTCCCTGGACGAGCCCGTCATCCTTCGGGAAGGCGACGTGGAACGGGGCGTTCGACGAGATGAAGTAGTCGGGCGGGTCCGCCTCCCAGAACACCCAGCCCATCTCGCGCACCACCGGGAGGAGCTGGTCGTATCCGCGCCGGGCTTCCGCCTCGTCCAGGTCGCCGAACCGCGAGGAGAGCCGGATGCCGAGCAGGGCGAAGAACGAGGCGAGCACATCGCGCTCGGCCGGGACGAGGCTGGTGCGGGCCGCGATCTTCTCCCGGATCAGCCGCGCCGCATCGTCCTCGACCGCCCCGAGCAGCCGCTCGAGGTCCTCGTTCTTCTGGAGCGCCGGCTCGTCCACGTCGTTGAAGTGCCGGTGCGCCCCCTCGGGCTCGACCGGCGCCGGCTGGAACACGCCGATCACTGGCCGGTGCACCCACACGGCCGGCGCTCCCTCGGCGCGCTCGTCCGGATCGACGAAGCCCTCGACGTAGAACCGCGGCAGGAACCGACGCACCGTGCTCACCCGAGGACGGCGACGCGCGGCGAAGCGGGACAGGGCATCGGGGGAGGTCTCCGGGACCGGGGGGCGACCCTCCGCCCCATCGCGAACACGTGGATGCTCTCCCGCGGCAACGGCGTCCACTCTTCCGAGGTGAGCGGCTCGGTCGCGAGGAACACGGCCGTATCCTCGCACGCGTCGGTCCGGCACGGACGCTCCAGCAGGTGGAGCCGCCCCGTCGCGTGCGCGATGAGGTGGAATCCGTCGGCGAGGATGAAGTTGAGCTCTCCGAGCGTGCTCAGCGTCGCGACCGCGTCGCGCAGGGTGGCTTCGAGATGACTGGAGGAGATCCGGCCTGGCGCGGGCGGCACCTCGTCCGCGAGCCGTTCCAGGAGGAAGCAGAAGGCGCGCTCGGAGTCCGTGTCGCCGAGCGGGAGGAAGCGGCGCGTCGCGAACCGCGGATCGGCCTGGATCCCGGGGAGCTTGCCGTTGTGCGCGAACACCCACGCGTGTCCGCCCATCTCCCGCTCGAAGGGGTGCGTGTTGGCCCACACCCGGCCGACCTCGGGAGGGTTCGCCTTGCGGAGATGGGCGACGACGAGCGCGCTCGCGCGCGGCGTCTCAGCGAGCATCGAGAAGCAGCGGCTGTGGGCCGCAGGTTCGGGCTGCTTGTAGACCTCGGCGGCGCGCCCGTCGTACCACGCGATCCCCCACCCGTCCGCGTGGGGTCCGGAGCCGCCGCCGCGAGCTCCGAGCAGTTCCAGGTACGCGCTCACCGGGCTCGGCTTGCGCGCGCTCATCCCGAAGAGTTCGCACATGATAGCGCCTCCTCGCGCGTCACGCGTGATCAGAACACGATGACCTTGTCCGCTGAGATCGAGAGCTGCGTGAGCTCGTCAAGCGTGCTGCGCTTCGCCCCCTCGACGATCTCCGGTTCCTTGAGGCCGCGTGCGTCCATGCAGGTACCGCACAGGAGGACGCGCCCGCGCCGCAGGACCGGCTTCAGCATCCGCTCCAGGTTGTAGTAGCCGTTCGGCGTCGTCTGGCCGGCCTTCGCGCAGGCGACGGCGTCGCCCATGAGGAACACGTCGACCTCGGCCTGCTCGTGCTTCGTGACGAGGTTCCCGGCGAGGCGAAGGCCGTTATAGCTGCGCTCGGTGCCGTACGGCGGGTCGTTCAGGACGATCAGGAACTTCATGGGCTTCTCCTATCCATGGCGGGTGCAGCCGTCGGTCAGGCGCGCTCGACGCGGGTTTCCAGCGGGACCGCGTTCGCGACGGTGAAGGCGAACGGGCAGCTCTCGCGCGCGGCCTGCGCCCAGCGCGCGAGCCTGGCGTCGTCCACGGCCGCGTTCACCGTGACACGCACGGAGACGCGCTCCACGAGCGGGCGCTCACCGAGCCCGAACACACGCGAGACGTCCACGGCGTTCTCCGCGATCGCCTTCACCTCACCGAGCTCCACGCCCTCCATCGAGGCGATCATGACGAGCGTCGCCGTGTAGCAGGCGGCGAGCCCGAAGAGCATGTACTGCAGCGGGTCCGGAGCCAGGCCGGCGCCGCCGAACGGCAAGGCCATGTCCGCCTGGAGCACCGAGGCGCTATCACCGTGCACGACCCTCGCGGTGAACTGGGGGGAGCCGTCCCGGAAGCTCCATGTCCCCTCCACGCTCTTCTGCAGCTTCGCGGCGCTCCGGTCCATCTTCACGCGCTCCACCAGCGCGCCCACTGCGGCGAGATTCACGTTGTTCTTCTTCATGCGACCTCCAGCTCAGAGCCACTTCCAGAGGATCTGTTTCTCGAGAATCACCTTGCCCGCGTGCCAGAAGCGGCCCGGCCGGCGGACCTTCACCATCGGTCGCGGCTCGGCGTAGAAGTCGCCCGCGCCGAATCCCGCCTTTCCGTCGCCGGTCTCGATGAAGCACGAGCCGTGGCCGTCGAAGCGCGTCTCGGTCGCCTCTCCGCCGTACGCGCGAGCGATGTTGCGCGCGACCACCTCGGCCTGGCCATGGGCGAAGACGCCGGCGCGCGGGAGAGGCTTGCCCATCGCGAGCGGGATCAGGGTGACGTCGCCCAGGGCGTATACGCCGGGGAACCGCGTCTCCATCGTCTGCCGGTCGACCGGTACCCAGCCGCTCGCGTCGACGAGCCCCGAGTCGGAGAGCGCGCGCGGCGGCCGAAGCGGTGGAACGTAGACCAGGAGATCGAACCCGGCGCGCACGCCGTTCCTGAACTCGACGTGGCCGCCCTCGACCCGGGCGATCTGATGCTCTGGGCGGTAAGCGATCCCCTTCTGCTCGACCATGCCCCGGACCGCCGCGGACACCTCGGGGCCCGCGACCCCCATCGGCCCGGGCTCCGCCGAGAACAGCGAGAGCTCGACCGAACCGCGGATCCCGCGCCGCCGGCACTCGGATTCGATGAGCATGGCGGCCTCGTACGGCGCGGCCGGGCACTTGTAGGCGGGCGCGGCCGTCAGCACGAGGATCCGGCCGCCGCGGAACCGCGCGAGCGCGTCGCGCAGCCGGGTCGCGCCGTCGAGCGTGCAGAAGGTGAGTCCCGCCTCGGCCAGGCCGGGGATCGCGTCCAGCGCGAACTCGGCGCCGAGCGCCACGATGAGCCGATCGCCGCCCAGGCGCTTTCCGCTCACGACCACCTCGCGCCGCTGAGGATCGACGCGCTCGACCTCGCCTCGCACGACCTCGATGCCCTTGCGCTTCAGCCGCTCGAGAGGACGGGAGACCTGCTCCGGTGTGCGGGCGCCGGTCATCACCCACAGGAACGAAGCGGCGAGCGTGAACGCCGGCTCACGGTCGACGAGGACGATCCGGTGACGGCGCGGCAGCCGCTTCCGGAGCGCGTTGGCCGCGGCGACGCCGCCGATACCGCCGCCGAGGATCAGCACATTCTCCGGCATCGAAGCTCTCCGTCGTCCATTCCTGCGTGATCCCGGCCCCCGTAGCACTACTCAACTACTCTATTGAGTAGTGGTATCGCCTGTCAACCCCGGCGGCAGCGCCTCCGCCGTTCCCGCCGGAGGAGCGCGGCTCGAGGCATGGTCACCCGCCGCGCGGGGCGGAAGGATCGAGGGCGCCAGTGGGCGGCTCGCCCGCTGGAGGGCGACCCGCTATAGTCAATGACCTACTTGAGTTCATCACACTGGAGCCGAGGAGCCATGGGACTTCGAGTGGCGGTCGCGACCGAGAACGGCGTGGAGGTGCAGCACTTCGGGCACGCCACCCGGTTTCACGTCTACGACCTCGATCGTGCCGGGATCGTGCTCGTGGCGGCGCGGGAGGATGTCCTTTCGTCCGCGGCTGCCGAAGAGCGTGCCGCCTCACATCAGCGGAAGCTCGAGCTGATCCGGGACTGCGGCGCGCTCATCGTGGCCCGTGTGGGTCCGAACGCCCTTCGACTCATCGAGGCGCAAGGGATCGCGGTCTACGAGTCGCAGGACCCGGCCGACGACGCGCTGAAGGAACTCGCCGCCGCCGAGGGATTCGATCCGGCCCCGAACCACGGGACCCGGCCGGCGTGAGCCTGCGGCGGGTCACGCAGCGGGAGGGCGTACCGGGCGAGCGGCTCGCGCCAGGGGCGCGGCCGGGCCACGAGGATCTCTTCCGCAAGGTCGACGCCATCACGGGAGCCCCGTGCTCCTGCTGTTCTCGCCCGCTGTGCGGTCACGAGGCCCTCACCTGCGTCGTCTTCCGGCTCGCACCGGCTGCGCGCTGCATCCGCTGCCTTGCTGCCGGGCTCAACATCGGGACGGAAGAAGTGCTCTCCGACCTCCGGGCGAGGATGGCGCGCCGGAGCTGCCAGCTCGCCGCGTGGGAGCGTGCGAGCAGCCGGGAGGGCCGGGGTTGCGGCTGGACCGACGCGCGGGCGAGCATCGACCCACGGACGCCGACCAACGTCGGCCTCGGGTGACGCCTCTACGGCTTCGTGGGCGTGCCCCCGCGATCGCTCGTCGAAGCGGCCGTTCGATCGGCGCTGTCCGCGGAAGGCAACCACTCGGGTTGACCCGGCGGCGCGTTCCACCTATTCAAGCACGTAGTTGAGCAATGAGGAGGGCGCGGGTGCCGAGACCGACGACGGGTCGCCGCTTCAAGGACGCCATCTACGGGCAGTTCGCGCGCGTCTCGAAGGCGCTCGCGAACCCGCACCGCATCGAGCTCGTGGAGCTGCTCGCCCAGGGGCCGCGCACGGTGGAGGTGCTCGCCCGGCTGTCGGACATGAGCCTCGCGAACACCTCCCAGCACCTTCAGATCTTGCGGGCCGCGGGGCTCGCCGAGGCGACGAAGGAAGGGCTGTTCGTGACGTATCGGCTCGCCGACGCGAAGGTGTCCGACCTCTTCCTCGCCCTGCGCGCGGTGGCCGAGACGCGGCTGGCGGAGGTGGAGCGCATCAAGCGCGAATTCCTCGCCGAGCGCGCCCAGCTCGAGGCGATCGACGAGGACGCGCTGCGTCGCCGCGTCCGCGAGGGAGACGTGACGTTGCTCGATGTCCGGCCGCCGGAGGAGTACGAGGCCGGTCACATCTCCGGCGCGGTCTCCATCCCGTTGCCCGAGCTCGTCAAGCAGCTCGCGAATCTCCCCAAGAGGAAGGAGATCGTGGCCTACTGCCGGGGTCCGTACTGCGTCCTCGCGGTGGAGGCGGTGACCCTCCTCCGCAAGAAGGGCTTCCGCGCCGTCCGCCTCGAGGATGGGATCCTCGACTGGGCCGCCCACGGGCTCCGTGTCGAGGCGTCGAGCCCGAGGTGACCGGTCCGACCCCGCTCGATTACGCGGCGTGGCGGGCGACGCGCCTCGGCAGGGTCACGGAGGCGGTCGAGCGCAGGGCGGTCCTCGATCTGGCTGGGTCCGTCGAAGGGCTCGATGTCCTGGACGTCGGCTGCGGCGACGGCGCCTCTGCCGTCGCCCTCGCTCTGCGCGGCGCCCGGTCCTCCGGCGTGGACATCTCCAGCGACGCACTCGCCCAGGCGCGCCGGAACTCCCGCGCGGCCGACGTCTCGATCGCGCTCGCGGCCGCCGACGCGGGCCGGCTCCCCTTTCCAGCAGGGCGATTCGATCTCGTCATATCGGTGACGGCGCTCTGCTTCGTGGCGTCGCCGGACGACGCGGTCCGGGAGATGGCACGCGTCCTCAGGCCGGGCGGCCGTGTAGTCCTGGGAGAGCTGGGCCTCCTGAGCGCTTGGGGCGTGTGGCGACGACTCCGCGGGCGGCTCGGGTCGCACACCTGGCGAAGCGCCCACCTCTGGACTCCCTCGACGCTGGGGCGGCTCGTCTCCGACGCCGGTCTCGAGCCCGTCCGAGTGCGTGGCGCCGCATACCACCCGCCTTGCGGCCTCGCGGCCGCGATGCTGGAGCCGCTCGACGCGCTCCTCGGGAGAACGACGCCCGTCGGGGCCGCCTTCCTGGTGATCTCGGCGCGGAAGGGACGCGGCGCACCCTAACTTGGACCCGGCGATAGAAGGCTGCACCTCCAGTGCATGAAGCGGCTCGGGATCACGCAGACAGGACTTTGGCCTGCCGGGGTCCCGGTCATCAACCGATGCTTACCGGGAGGAGAAGCAACGCTGCATTGCGGGGCGCCCGCCACAGGAGCATGAGGCGCGAGCTTATGGACCTCCTGCGGGCGCGGTTGCGGCAGGGCGATAAGAGCGCCTGATTGGATCGATGACGTTCTGTCGGTCGATCCTCGGCCGCGCCCCCGCCATGTCCCAACGCGACGCTCCGGAGCCTCTGCGAGTCCATTGCTCGCGGCACGAAGCGAGGAGGTCGGGACATGCTCCAGGTACGCATCGGTCACCTCATCGCCGCGGCCTGCATCGCCGCGGCGGCAGCCGCGAGCAGCGCCGAGGCGCAGTCCGCCGGCTCCGGAAACGAGCCGTCCACCCCGCTGTACGAGCGGCTCGGAGGACTGAAGGGGATCACGGCGGTCGTGGACGACTTCATCGACCGGCTGGTCACGAACAAGACCCTGAACCGGAACCCCGAGATCAACGCGGGCCGCAAGCGGTCGCCCGCGCCGTATCTCAAGTACCAGGTGTCCGCGATGGTGTGCGAGGTGACGGGCGGCCCGTGCAAGTACGGCGGGAAGGGCATGAAGGAGGCGCACGCTCACATGAACGTCACGCAGAAGGAGTGGGACGTGATGGTGAGCGAGTTCAAGAAGTCGCTCGCCAAGTTCAAGGTGCCCGCGAAGGAGCAGCAGGAGCTGTTCGCGATCGTCGGAACGACGAAGGCCGACATCGTGGTCGCGCCCGCCGCCACGCGGTGACCGGAGCAGCGCCGATCGCGGCTCCACCGGCGCGTCTTCACTGGAGGCTCCATGTTCCTCAGGCCCTTCTACCGGTACGAGACCGGCTGCGCGGCCTACGTTCTCGGCTGCGCCACCTGCGCCAAGTGCGCGGTCGTCGATCCCCAGGAGGAGGACGTGCGCGGCTACGCCGACTTCGCGCGCTCGAAGGGGATGAAGATCACGCACGTCATCGACACGCACGTGCACGCCGATCATCGCTCCGGAGGCCGCGCGCTCGCGGAGCTCACGGGGGCGAAGTACTGCCTCCATGGCTCGGCAGAGGTCGGTCAGCCAGGCCTGGCTCGTGAACAACCTGAACGACGGAATGGCCTGGGGGCTCTTCCCGCTGTTCTTCGCGACCGCGGGGATGGTTTACCCCACGCTCCTCGCCGCGATCGGCGACGTCGCGCACCCGACCTGGCGCGCGTCGTCGGTGGGCGTCTACCGACTATGGCGCGATCTCGGCTATGCGGTCGGCGCGTTGCTCGCCGGCGTCACAGCCGAC
>WNGB01021329.1_pt1 | contig 15973 bp, 21 predicted proteins | sample 5400681 | NCBI WGS metagenome assembly WNGB01 (sample SAMN13153367, study PRJNA577476) | soil metagenome | isolation source: 115 cm soil or saprolite under grassland replicate 2 | place: USA:California | collected 2016-06-15 | reverse complement strand
GCAGCGCCCGGGTTCTGGTCCTGCAGGTCCCGCGGTACGCCATCCCACGCACCTCCAGCGGCAAGCCGCGCCGCCGGCTCCTCGGGCAGGAGCTCATGGAGGGCACGCTGCCCGCCACGACACTGGTGGACTGGCGCCAGGGGATCTCCTGAGGCTGGACGTGCCGCTGCACGATGAGCTCGACTGTCAGCGCCAACCCCGCGCCGCCAGGCCATCCGGCGGATACAGCGATGACCTCACGGTTGCTGCCGGTCGCGCCGGTGCGGAGCGACGTTCCGGGGCTGGCTCGCAGTGCTGGCCCGCGGGCAGGCGTCCAAGAACGCCGAGCTCCTCGTGCTGCGCCATGAGGTCGCGGTCGTGCGCCAGCAGCTCGCCCGGCCACGCCCCGCCTGGCCAGACCGGGCCATCCTTTCGGCACTCACTCGACTGCTGCCAACGCAGCACCGACGCCACCTGTTCGTGATGCCGGAGACGCTACTGCGCTGGCACCAGGACCTGGTTAGACGCCACTGGACCAAACCCCACCGCCCGGCTGGTCGACCATCGATCGCGCCGCGGCTACGGCAGTTGATCCTGCGGATGGCGGCAGAGAACCCGACATGGGCCACCGGCGCATCCACGGTGAACTCGCTCGGCTTGGCGTCAAGGTCGCACCGAGCACGGTGTGGCTGCTGCTCACCCGGGCGGGCAGTGCCCCCGGCACGGCCCGCAACCTGCTGATCGGTCTGGCAGACCGCATCGACCAGTTCACGTTCCTGGTTCGCGACCGCGACGCCAACTTCACCGCCGCCTTCGATGCCGTCTTCGCCTCCGAGCGCATCCGAGCCTTGCCGACGCCGATGCGGGCGCCACGCGCGAACGCGGTGGCCGAGCGATGGGTCGGTACGGTCCGTCGAGAGCTGCTTGATCGGATGCTCATCATGGGTCGACGGCATCTGGAGGTGGCGCTGGCAAGCTACCTGGCGCACTACAACGAGTACCGGCCCCACCGATCATTCGGCCAGGCGCCGCCACTCGGAACCGGATCGCCGCGCGTCAGCGGGCGATGTACCGATCCTGCGGGGCGACCGACTTGGCGGGCTGATCCACGAGTATGCCCAAGTCGCGTGAGGTAAATGGGGTTCGGCACCGACAGACGCTGGAGCAGGGCCTGTGGGGCCGCCATGGCAAGCAGGACCCTCAGTCACGGCTGATCCACCACAGGTCGGCCGAACATCTGCAGCTTGTCGTCGTACTGGTCGGACCAGAAGTAGGGACGCTGTGGTTGGTGCTTGGCCGGCCGGGCATCGTCGTGCCGACCGCCGCGCCCTGATGGAGCGCGTTGTTCCAGTGCTCGATGCGCACCCGGGGGCGGGGCAGTGCGCATGGGGCGGCTGGCGACGTCACCGGCGGCGAACAGCCATGGCAGGCTGGTGCGCCCGTGCCGGTCGACGATGACGCCGTCGTCCACCACCACCCGGCCGTTGCCGCCAGCTGGGTCTCTGGCCGGACGCCGATCCCGACCACGACGGTGGCCGCCGGGATCGTCTGCCCGTCGGGCAGCTCGACCGCCTCCACTACGCCGGCGGCCGTGCAACGCCGTGACCCGGTGTTCAGCAGCAGGCGGACGCCCTGCTGGTGGTGCAGCGCCGCGAAGACCGATCCCAGCTGGGACCGACCGGCCCAGGCAGCGGCTGGTGCAAGGCTTCCACCACGGTCACCTGGCGGCCAAGCTCGCGTGCGACCGCGGCCACCTCCAGCCCGACGAAGCCGGCACCGACGACCAGCAGGGGAGCCTGCCAGCGCAGACGCCGCCCGAGCCGGCGGGCGTCGTCGGCGGTACGGAGGTAGCAGCTGCCTCCAGGTCACTGCCCGAAACGTTGAGTCGGCGCGGGCTGGCGCCGGTGGCGAGCAGCACGCTGTCGGCCGCCAGCGTCTCTCGCCGCCGTGGTCGGGCAGGACCGTGCCGGCGGACGGGTCGATGGCGTGTGCCCGACGGCCCAACCGCGGCTCGATCTGGTTGGAGCGGAGCTGGTCGGCGGGAACGATCGGGCTGAGCGCGGACGCCACGTTGTCGACGTCGACCAGTCGCTTGGACAGCGGCGGCCGCTCCTGGGGTGGATGCGGTTCCGCGCCGACGACCACGATCTCGCCGGTGAAGCCGGCCTGGCGCGAGGCGGTCGCGGCGCTGACCCGGCCGCGCTCGCACCGATCATGACCTGTCGTCTGGTCCTCATGGGCCCGTGCGTCCCTTCAGCCAGTCCGATCGGGCGCGTCCACTCGGTCGCGAATCTGGGTGCTGCCCTCGGCCTCCCTGGCGCCATGGGCGCAGCAGTCGAAGCGACCGCTGATCTCGACGCCGTGGCCGACAACCCTGCAGCCGCACCGCTGGCAGATCGGGGCCAGCTTCTGGATGGCGCACTCAAAGCAGTCGAAGACGTGCCGGTACCCGGCCGCGACCACCGCGAAGGCCTTGTCGTAGTCATTGCCGCACACCTCGCAGACCGCCATCCCGACCACCTCCCGACCACCTCCCGCCTACGGTGCGTTGCCCCAGGGCCTTGGTCAACGGTCATCAGACGGGCCGTGCCCGTGAGACCCCCCGATCCCCGCTGTCCATGCGACGGCGCAAAGACCCACGTAAACACCTTGACCACTTACGAAGCCGGGCCCTACCGACGGTCGATCGCTGCGCTTGCCGCCCGGGCCCACCGCAGTCCGAGGCTGTGGTAGATCTGGCGCAGGTCCTGCATGTGCTTGCGGTCCCGCCAGGCACGCCGACTCCTTCGACATGGAGGCGGGCCGCTCGCGCTGGGGCGCTATCGTGGCGGGCGAGGAGGCGCGGATGGGCAACGCCGATCCGCTCAGGGTGCTGCTCGAAGGGCGCCCGGGGTTGGCAAGACCATGGTCGCGCGGCGGCTCGTCGGCCTGCTCCGCGATGCCGGGGTGCCGTTTGGTGGGTTCGTGACCGACGAGATCCGGGTGCGCGGGCGCCGGGAGGGCTTCATGGTGGAGGCGGTCTGGGGTGGCGCCCAGGGTCGGCGGTGAGGTGGTGTGGGCCGAGGCGCTGCCTTGGTCGGCTGGGCGATCACCGACGACGGATCGCGGGCTGGGTGGGCGCGCCGCTGGAGGAGCTGCCTGAGCTGCTGTTGGTGGCGGCGGATCCGCCGAGGGCCACGGTCCGGCTGCTGTGGTGCTGCCATGGCCCGGGGCTTGAGGGGCCGGGCGACCCGATCGCGCAGACGCTTGCCGAGCTGTTCGCCGACGTCAAGCGTCGGCTGTTGGAGACGGTGACGGTCCGGGTCCTGCGCGGGCGGCTCGGGCGTGGCCCGTCCGGCCACGACGACCTCAAGCCTGGGTGAGCGCGCGGGCCCCGACCCAGCCGGGCCTTCCAGGTGGAAGGGCCGGGGCTGCTCAGTCGTGGACCGGCCGCTGGCCCAGGTGGTTGATCAGCCGATCGCCTTGGCCGAGAGTGGCCCGCCGGCCGATCGCGATTCGGTGCCAGGGCGCAGGGCGGCGGGGCCGCGTACGCTGCTGGCCAGGGCGGGCTGACCTGCCGGACGTGGCCAGGGGTGGTGAGGTGCAGGATGAAGCCCAGGATCGACCGGACACGGTTTGTCTATGGCACCTCGCACACGATCTCGCTCGCCGAAGCCAAGCACGTCTACCAGAAGGGAGCCATGCGGCTCATCATCGGTGCCGGGCAGTCCGGCATGGTCGCGCTGTCGGATGAGGCGGCCGCCTATTTCAAGCGAAACGACTGCCAGGTGGAGCTGCTGCCGACGCCCGAGGCGATCCGGGTCTGGAACGAGGCCGCGGGGGCCGTGATCGGCCTGCTCCACGTGACGTGCTGAGGCGGTTGCTGCCATCGAGCCGTGCCCGTCGTCGTTTCTGGTCCTCACGCCTCCCGCTTGACCCAGGCCTCCTCCGGTGACAGTGCGCGGTGCGCGGCCGGCCGGCTCTTTCGGTAGACGCGCTGTGGCCGTTCAGCTCGTCCGTGCACGGCGAGCAGCCGCTGCAGCGGCATCCCGAAGATCCGCTGGTTGGCCTCCGGGTAGGGGCGGATGAGCGCCCAGTCCTCAGGCCCGAGGTCCGCGAGCTCCCCGCCCTGTGCCGCATACATAAACGTCTGGCCGACGTCGCCGTGCACCACCAGCGACCCGTCCTTCCTGACCTGGGCCACCTGGTCCTGAGCCGAGCCGTGCACCACGATCTGCGCCCCGTCGATCCCGGAGGCCAGGTAGTCCCCGGACGACCCGTACACGTCGATGCGCACCCGTGGAGGTTGGGCCCAGGCCGCAGCCGATGAACCGCTGCCTCGGGTGTTCGCCACCAGGAACTGCCGCGCGCCCGCGCCGGTATAGGCCGAGGGCGCGACGGCGCCCCTCGTCGTCGGTGGCCGTCAGCACCAAGGCGCCCAGGAACGCGCGCACCCCGCTGTCGTCCCACGACGGCAGGACGCGGCGGACCCGCTCGAACAGCTCGAGCGGTTCAAGGTCCAGACGGGCCAGGCGCGCCGGGTCGGCAGCCCTCAGAGCCCCCGTCCTGCCGTTCCCGGGCGGACGCTTGCTGGCGCAGGCCTGGATGCGGCGTTCGAACTTGTCGGCGCACCAAAGCCGCGCCCCACCGCTCGTGGCCACGGTGAACACGAACGCGCCGCCGTCGGTGTGGCTGCCTCCGCGGGCGTTCCAGTACCGGTCGGCCCGGCTCCAGACCGCCCGTCCTGCTTCGACACGCTTTCCAGCAGCGCGTCGATGGCCTGCTTCTCCGAGGCGGCCACCCCGATGTCGACCGATCCCTGCCGCAGGGCGAACACCTGGGGTCGCAGCATCGAGGTGTCGGTGACGCCGATCAGCCGCACGGCCCGCTGTCGGGGGACCGACTGCGCGACCAGGAAGAACCACGGGCCGTCGGGGGAGCCGTGCAGGTGAACGGCCTGGAGCATCCGATACACGCGCTGCTTGTCGGGAGGGAGCAAGGCGAAGTCCCGCTCGGTCGTGGGCGCCATGGCTCGATCACATAGTCCAGCGGATAGCCGCAGACCCGCTGCAACAAGTCGAACGCGAGGGCCGCCACCTCAGTGTCGGTCAGGAACAGCGGGTAGCGGTTGCGCTGGGCCAGGTAGGAGCAGACCGAGGAGTAGTTGGCGAAGTCGCCGTTGTGCACCAGCGCCTCGTTGAGCCCGATGAACGGGTGCGCCCCACCGGGGTGCCACACCCGGCCCTTGGTAGGGTAGCGGTGGTGGCCGATCCACACGTGGGCGCGCAGCTCCTCCAGGCCATACCAGCCGATCACATTGTTGCCGTAGCCGACGACCTTGAGGACCAGCAGGTCCTTGCCGTGCGACAGGACGAACGCCCGCTTGTCACCGGCTGCCGAGTAGAAGGCCCGGTTGAGGCGGTAAGAGTGCTCATAGACGATCTCGTCCGCCGCGGCCTCGAGGTGCGCGTTGGGGATGCCGTGCTCCCTGGCGAAGGCGGTCAGCACGTCGGGGCGGACGTGGACCAGGTAGCAGCGGACGTCCGGTGGTCGGATGCCCGCGGCCGGCTCGGCTCGACCCTCACCGCGGGCCGGCAGCTCCACGACGTGGTCCACCTCGAACGTCGGCTCGACAAAGGACGCCTCCACCTCGGGGGGCGCTGTTGCACCTGCGCGGAAGGCGTCACCGACGAGCACCCAAATGGAGGCTGGTTCCACTCCCAGGGCCACGAGAACGGCTCAAAGAAGCCGATCGTGAATGCCGTGTGAGGCGTTCTAATCCTCCAAGTGGAGGCGCCGAGGGTGCTGATCGCCAGATGCAACAGTGCCCTCTGCGGCCCAGCGCGGCCTAACGAGGGCAACTGCGAGCTTGGGAAGCACTGTCGGGCTGCTCGCCATCCGGCGGTGACGCAGATCAGGGACCTCGGTGAGTGACCGCTGTTGACCGTTGGCGACCGTTGTGGACTGCTGCTTGGGGCACGTCGAGAGCACGGCCAGCGAGGACAACCATCGCTTGGACCTGGCGGCGATGGCTTCCAGCTCGCGTGTGGGTAAGGCTCGTCCCGGTGACCAATTGCCTCATTGGCAAGCGTCCCAATGGGCGCCCGGCAGTAGGTCACTGCGGCCTTTGCTCTTCCAGTAGTCCCGCCACTCGTTCCCACACGGCTTTGGCGCCCATCCGTGTACCGGCCCAGGCGCTGTTTGGGAGGCTTTGATTGAGCACCTGGGTGCTGATCCAGCTAGGTGTTTTACTGGCATCATCCTGGACGTACGTCTTTAGCTCGTCGTAGTCCGCGATCTCGCAAGCCCATCTCACGCCTAGTTCGTATCCAGCTTCCACCCCTGCGACATCTGTGGCGTCTTCAGCTGCTTTCGTCTGGCGTAGGCGCTCCGCGGCGTCGCGCACCTCTCTTTCGGTGACCGGCCGCATCTCTGACATGGCTGAACGCCTCCTGGCCGTCAGCGGTGGTCGAGCACTTGAGGAGACTTTACCCTCCTCCATACGCTGCCGGGGGTCGGCCGGCCGAGGGCGGCCTTCACCAGCTTGGAGGTGTGTTGGACGGCGGTTCGGCGTCGAACGTACGATCTGCGACATGGCCAGGGTGACCTACGAGAGCTTGGAGCAGGCGCATGCGCCCCGACCTCGCGAGGGGCAGCTCGTCGAACGCGACCATCAACCGTCGGCTCGGTGGCTCCTCGGCCGCCAGCTCGTAGTGGCCACGCCGTAGGTTATGGACCAACGCATGCCCACCGATCACGACCCAGGCGCTGCGATCCTGCTTGAGGCCGCACATCGGACGGAGCTGTGCTTTCAGGCGGCCATGATCGGCCTCGACGCCGTTGTTGGCGTACCGATCCGTGCGATGCCACGCCGCAGGCAGCAGCTCCTCCCGCCCGATCGGGTAGGTCGCTGCCCGGTCGGTGACGACCTCGACCGGCTCGGCACCGGTCGTGGCGATGGTCCGCCCAAAGAAGCCGCCAGCGGCCACCCGATCGCGTCGTGGGGAGACGAACTCGCCGATGACCTGGCCTGCCTGGTCGATCGCGCGGTAGACGTTACCAACGCACTGCCAGCATGACCACCTCGGGTGGGAAGCGGAAGCCGGCGAAAGCGGACCGAACGACGGCAGCAGGGCGAAGACGGCGAGTTCTCACAGCGGCAGTCTCGCTGCTCAGGCCACCGTCACGGCCAACGCAACAGTACCCTCGAGGGTCCGTTGAGCGGGCGGGGCGGCTCGGGAGGATGGGTCCGCCGCCCGCATCGTCGTCCAATTTGCGGCCGAGCTCGTGAGCGCACGATGCGGTTCATCGGCTTGAGCAGGGCGCTCAGCGTCACCATACGTCGGTTCGACCGGGTGTAGTCACTGGTGCAACGCAGTCGAGCAGGCCGCCCGATGGCTGGAAGTGGCAAGGCCGAGAGGGGCTTCAGGGGCAATAGCAGCACTGCCTCGAAGGAGGAGGTGCAGGTCACGCTATCTACCAATCGACGGCGGGCCGCTAGACGGATGGGCTGAACGGCTGGAAGGGCTGCCTTGCAGGGAGCCTGGCCCTGGTCTGGTGGCGCCAACGCCCGGGGTGGATGCCTTCCATGCGCAGGACCTGCGACCGTCCACTCCCAGGCGGGCGCGAGGATGCCGACCGGGTCGGGGGTTGGCGTCCAGATACAGGCGGCGGATGCGGTCGACGCGCCCCAACAGAAGGATGTCTTCCAGTGACAGCTGGAGCACCCAGGCGTAGGTGGCGATACAGGGAACCAGCAGCACGGGAACAGGGCGAGCCCGAAGCGGAGGAGGACCCGGCCGGTTGGGCCTGCCTGTCCGGCGAAGCCGTGCGCGACCGGCGCGCCGGAGATCACGCCGAGAAAGACGCTGGCGCGGCCGTTGGCCCTGGCGATGGTGGCCGCGCAGTGGGCGACTGGGCGCGAGGAGCTCCGGGTCGACCGGTGCTGGTTCCTACGGCGCTACCGCACCACCTCGCTGCCTTGTTCCGGTCCAACCTCGGCGAGCCGGCCGTAAATGACCACCGGCCCGGTCTCGGGTGGTCATTTCCGGTTCAGGTGAACAGGGGGAACCGTTCGGCGAGCGGTCCGAGAGAGGCTCCCAGCTCTGGTTGGGGAGCGCCGGGTCAGCCGTGGGGCCGCATCCAGCACCGTGCGCCAGGCGTGGTTGAAGGCTGCCGCGAGCTTGGCGCCGCCATGGCCGCGACCACTTGGCGGACCCCGCTCGACGGTACGCTGGGCGTTGGTGACCGGGTCGTAGCGGCGCCAGTGGCTTGTCGCGTCGGCGTCGACGCGCGGCGCCAGCGGCTGAGCCAGGGCGGTGGTGATCCGTTGGGTCTCGCGGAACAGGCGTGCCAGCAGACCGTTCACATCCCACGCGGTGCAGCGGGGGGACGCTGGCCCTGGTCTTCGGCCAAGTCCAGCACGAGCTGTGAGATGCACTCGCACTCTTCGCGCAGCGCGGCCAGCAGCGCACCCGTTCGGATGCCCGTTGCTGGGGCATGTCCGAACCTCGGCAGTGCCGGCCCTCGCCGTGGTAACGACGGCTCATGTCCGCCTCGGCCAGCGAGGCGTCAGTCGCCCACTTTGAACAGCGTTGTGCCGAACCAGACCAGTGGTTCTTCCGGCTGGAGTGCTTTGGCTCGAGGAAGGAACTCCAGGAATCTGGGGTGTTCGTCGAACTCCTCGTGGTCCGCCATGCCGCCTACCTCGACGTGCAGGATGTAGTGCCGCTGTCCCTCTGGGGCTGGGATGCCGCCTTCGATCGGCGTGAGGGAGGCTTCGATGAACTTGTCCTGCGCGAGGAACTCCTCCCACAGCGGAAGGATCTCCGCGCGGAACATCTCCTCGAACTCCCCGGTCCGGTCCTCCCGGAACTTTAGGATGATGGCCAGCGTCTGACTCATCCTTCCTCCTCAACAGCGAGCCAGTCCTGTCGCAGGTGCGCGGCGAGCAGCGGGTGAAGCGCCGCCCGCCGATCCTCCATCACAGGACATTCCGGAACCTTGGTCGTTTAGCGCTGGTCGGTCGGGGCCGCCTGCGCTCGGCCGGGGTCGCAGAGAAACGTGGCCCGCAGCAGCGCGGCGAGGTGGGTGCGGAAGCGCGTCCCTGACCAGCCTCGGTCGACCAGGAGCTTCTCGAGCAGGTCGAAGGACATCAGCGCCCAGAGCATGTCGGCCGCCGTCTGGACGGTCCAGGGCGGGGCGAGCCGCTGCTCACGTGCCAGCCAGGCGGCGAGCCGGTGGCAGCAGGCCTGCTGGTCGGCCATGACGAGCTTCCAGTGTGCCGCGGCGTCGGGGTCGTCGCGGCGGACTCGCTGGATGGCGCGGGCGACGGCGAGGATGCGCGGGTGGAACCGAGCCAGGTGGCGGGCCCACTGGTCGAGGGCGGCGGCGGCGTCCTGCGCGTCCCAGACCGGCTGCAGCGAGGCTGCGAGGCCTTCCCGCTCGCTCACGTGGCCGAACAGCTCGGTCAGCAGCTCCGCGCGGGAGGCGAAGTGCAGGTAGACGGCCCGGCGAGAGACCCCGGCCCGCTCGGCGACCGCCGCCATCGTCAGCCACTCCGTGCCGTGTTCCTCGAGCAGTGCGCGGGTGGCATCCAGCAGCGCAGCGCGGGTGCGCCGGCTGCGGGCATTGCGGGGCTCCTCGACCGAATCCAGCATGACGGCTCCTTGCACAGAGCTACACATTGAGTGTAGTTTACACGCTGCACATAGTGTGAAGTTCTGAAGGGCGCCCGCCCTGCGAGGAGGGACCGCCGATGCGGCACGACACGCTCCCACGGCCCGCACCGCCTGCCGCGCCAGCGCCGACCGGCGCGGCCCAGCCATCCAAGCACCTGACGCTGCTCCTGCTCGCCCTGACGGGACTGATGCTCATCCTCGACCTCACCATCACCAACGTCGCCCTGCCCAGCATCCAGCGGGCCCTGCGGATGACCCCCCAGGGTCTGCAATGGGTGGTCAACGCCTACGCCCTGGGCTACGGCGGCTTCCTGCTGCTGGGTGGGCGGCTCGCCGACCGCCTGGGCCGGCGGCGCGTGTTCCTGGCCGGCGTCGCCGTGTTCACCCTCGCCTCCCTGGTCGGTGGGCTGGCGCCCTCGGCGGGTGTGCTGGTCGCCGCCCGCGGGCTGCAGGGGCTGGGCGCGGCCTTGGCCGGCCCGGCATCGCTGTCGATCATCACCACCGCCTTCGCCGAAGGGCCCGAGCGGAACCGGGCCCTGGGGGTGTGGAGCGCGGTGCTGGCCAGCGGCGGCGCCATCGGCATGCTGGCGGGCGGGCTGCTCACCCAGTACGCCAGCTGGCGCTGGGTGCTGTTCGTCAACGTCCCGGTCGGCGCGCTCCTGCTCGCGGCCACCCCCCGCGTGGTGCCCGCCGCACCCGGCGAGCCGCGCGCTCGCATCGATGCTGCCGGCGCGGTCACGGTCACCGCCGGCCTGGCCGGGCTGGTGTACGCCACCACCCAGGTCCCCGAGCACGGCTGGGCCACACCTGGGACCGTCGGCTTCCTCCTGGTCGCCGCGGTCCTGCTCGGTGCGTTCCTGGTGATCGAGTCCCGTCACCGCGCGCCGCTGGTGCCGTTGCGCATCTTGCGCCGGCGCAGCCTCACCGGGGCCGACACCGTGGCGTTGCTCGGCGGCGCGGCCGTCATCGCCTCACCGATCTTCTTCCTCACCCTGTACCTGCAGCAGATCCTCGGCTTCTCCGCCATCCAGGCGGGGCTGGCGACGCTACCGCTGGGACTGGCGGTGATCGTCACCTCCCAGCTCTCCCCAAGGATCATGGAGCGCGTCGGCCGCAAGCGCCTGCTGGTGAGCGGGCTGGCGCTGGCCGCCGTCGGCCTGGCCCTGCTCGGCCGCATCCACCCGGCAGGCAGCTACACCGTCGAGGTGCTCGGCCCGGTCGTGCTGCTCGGTCTGGGCATGGGGCTGAGCTTCGTGCCGCTGACCGCCAGTGCCGTTGCCGGCGTGCCCCCGGCCGACCAGGGGCTCGCCTCCGGCCTGCTCCAGACCGCGCAGCAGCTCGGCGTCGCGTTGGGCCTGGCCGTGCTGACCAGCCTCGCCACCGCCACGACCCTGGGCCTGCTCGGCCACCCGGCCGGTCCACCAGATCCAGCCGCGCTCCAGGCCGCGCTCACCGGCGGCTACGCGGCCGCGCTCCGCGGCGCCGCGCTGCTCGCCCTGGCCGCGGCCGCGCTCGCGCTCCTCATCCTCCCGCCACGTCCCGCGCCCAGATCCCGCAGCAGACACCGTTCCCGACGATGACAGACGTCGGAGGCCTACATGACCGCTACTGTCTCCGCCCGGGCCACTGCGGCCCCAGCCCAGTCCGGCCCCGCGGTGGCCAGGCTCGGCTGGCGGATCCGGTTCGGGATGCTGGCCGTGATCTGGGGCTGAGCTTTGTGTTCATGCGCGATGCGGTAGATCCTCGCGCAGCCGGGAAGCAGGCACGGTGCCAGGTTTCTTTGGCCCTCAAAGTCTGCTCATGTGCGAGCATGGGCGTCATGCTGGACGTCCGGCGGCTTCTGGTCCTGCGGGCGGTCGCGCATCACGGCTCCCTGGCCGCGGGTGCCCCGGGCCGAGGCGATCGCGGCCGAGCTCACCGCCGCCGAGGCGCAGCTTGCCGCCCTTGCCAGAAGCGCCGCCGGCCGTGTCCGGCTGGCCGCCTTACCGAGCAGCAACGCCACGCTGGTGCCCGACGCGCTGGCCAGCTTGGCCGCGCGCGGACGCAAGATCGCGGTGTCGCTGGTGGAGGCCGGCCCCGAGGAGTCGTTCGCCTTGCTGGAGCGCGCCGAGTGCGACCTGGCCGTCACCTTCGACCACCCCGAGCTGCCCGCCCCGCCCAAGGGTCTGGTCAGCGTGCCGCTGCTTGAGGACCAGCTGTTTGTGATCCTGCCCGTCGGGCATCCGCTGGCCGGCGGCAAGGATGTCGAGCTGGCCCGGCTGGCCGCCGAACCCTGGATCATCGCGAACGCTGCCGCCCCGAGACGCTGCACGCCTGCACGCTGGCCGGGTTCAGCCCGACCGTCGCCCTGACCACCGATGACTATCAGGCCGTCCCGCGGCTGGTCGCCGCTGGGCTTGGCGTCAGCCTGACCACCGCTTGTATCAGCCGCGACGCTCAGCACCCTGAGGTCGTCCTCGTCCCGGTCGCGGGCCTGGCGCCCCGGCGGATCATCGCGGTCTTGCCCGGGCACCCACGCCCGACGCCGGCGGTGGCCGCTGTGCTGGCGGCACTGCACGCAGCCGCCTCGACCCTCACCCAGCAGCTGGTCGCTCCCGCCAAGACACGGCCCACGCCCAGCCGGTCGTCCCGATCACCCGGCTGATCCCCGCAATCCGCGCGGATATGGGCGTGCGCGGCTGGCACCAGGGCGTGGCGAGCCAGCAGCGCCCGCCGGATTGCAGCATCGCGACCACCACCTGCCAAAGGTCCTCTTTGGGGTGCTGAAGAAAACCGGCATGAGTGCTTGCCGGGCGGTTGGGGGATGCTCTGGTCCAACGACTCGCCAGCAAGCAGGGAGAGGTCGTGCTGTCAGCGGCTGTTGAAGCCTCGGTGCGGATCCAGCCGAGGCCCGGGGCGATGGGACTGCAACGAGGAGGAGATCCAGCAGCCACAGACCGCCGGGCGCGGGGAGCGAGCTGCCGGGTTGCTCGCCTACTGCTCCTCCGCAGCGATGACCCCCGAGGACAACGTGCGTGGCTCCAGGGCAGCCGGCACCCAGGTCGAAGAGCGCGCTGCCCGCGCTGTGGGGCCGGCTGGTTTGGGCTGCTTGTTGCCACAGAGGGAAGATTTGGGAGGATCAGGCCGAAGGACCGGCCTGGGTGTCGGGGGAGGCGAGCATGAGCCGCCGACTGTTGACCGGTGGGACCGTCTGGGCCGGCGCGGCCTGTGCGCCACGCTCCACCTGGCTGCTGGTTGACGACGACCGGGTTGGAGCTGTCGGCGACGAGACTGGCACGACCCCGCCGCCGCCCGCCGACCAGCTGCTCGATCTGAGCGGCTGCCACGTGCTGCCGGGGTTCGTCGACGTGCACCTGCACCTGAGCCAGGCGGCCTGGTTCCCGCTTGGGGTGGACGCCTCGGGCTGGCGCGGCCTGGCCGATGCCCTGCGGGCGGTTCGCGTCACCGCCGCCGCAGCGCCGGATGCGCCGTGGCTGCTGTTTTGGAGCGTCGCGCGCTGGAGGTGGCCGGAGGGCAGGCTACCGACCGCCGGTGAGCTGGACGAGGCCGCGCCGGGCCGCCGGGTGCTGGTCTCCACGCTGGACATGCACCGCGGCGCGCTCTCCGCTGCGGGCCTGGCCGCGATCGGGCTCGCCGAACGCGGCGGCGCGAGCAAACTCGGCGACGACGTCACCTGTGACCGGCGTGGCCGGCCCACCGGTGAGCTGTGGGAGGCGGCCTACGGGATCGCCTTGCAGCGCGCCCTCGCCGACACCATCGCGCACGTCGGCGAGGCGGGCGTCCAAGCAGCACTCCAGGGCGAGGCCAACCGCTGCCTTGCCTACGGCATCACCCACGCACACGACCCCTACGTGTCGCCGGAGTGGCACCAGCGGATGCTCGCCCTGCACGCCTCGACCCTGCTGCGGCTGTCATGGGGCACCGGCTCGGTGGCGGGGATGCACTCACGGGCACCCGGCCCCGCGGCGGCGCCCGATGGTTCCTACGGGGACTCGGGCCGCGAGGTGAAGCTGTTTGCTGACGGCGGCGACCGCTGCGCGCTCCGCCTGCCCACGAGGGCGCTGGTTGGCCTGCTCGGCGGTGCCGTCGCAGAGTCGTGGCGGCTGCACGCCACCGGTCCGCTGCGCGAGGCACTGCGACGCAGGCTGGTCGTGCGCCCACGCCACCTTGATGCCCCCTACCTTCGCTACACCGACACCGAGCTGGCCAGCTTGGTCGCCGAGTATGCGAACGCCGGGGTGCGGCTGCGCATCCACGCGCTCGGCAACCTGGCTGGCGCGCAGGCCGCCCGGGTGCTGCGAGGTGTCGGCGTGCCGCCTGGCGCCGCCACGATCGACCACCTGCTGCTGCTGGATCCGGCCACCGCCGACCACGTCGCCAGCACCGGCGTGCCCGTCTCCTACCAGCCCGGCTTCCTGCCCCGCTACGGCACCATGCTCAAAGCGGCGCGGGCGGACCGCTATGTGACGGTGCTCGGCGGACGGCTGCTGCTCCGGGCGGGGGTCCCCCTGGCGCTCAGCTCCGACCACCCATGCGGGTCGGTCGATCCGCTCCACAACCTGCGCGCCGCCGTGGAGCGGCGGCTGCCAGGCGGCCAGCAGCTCCAGCCGGAACAAGCGCTCACCCGCACCGAAGCGGTCCGCGCGGCAACCGTGAACGCCGCCACCTCCCTGCAGGCGCCAGGTGGCGGTGGGCTCGCGCCCGGCCAGGCCGCCGACCTGGTCATCTGCGATGGCGACCCGTTCCAGGAAGGCACCCGGGTGACCCAGACCTGGATCGGCGGCAAGCTGGCATGGCAGGCGCCAGAAGCAACTGGTGGCCGTCCCTCGACCCCGACTCGGCGCTGACCACCATGGCACGCCAGAAGGGAGCGCCGCCATGATGACCGGGATGCTGGGCGTGGTCATGTGGCTGATGATGGGCCTCATGCTGGTCCTCGCCCTGCTGGTCGTGGTCGGCCGCGCCCAGCAGCACGCGCTGCCGGTGGCGGAGCCGCCCGCCCGCACAACCCTGCCGGCCCTGCCGGCCACGGTCGTCGCGCGGCCCCTGGACGCCGCGGCCGGGCTGCACATCGGCCCGCCGGTTGACCCGCTCGGGGGTGAGGCGTTCCCGGTCGCCGTCGGCGAGGGCGCGGTGTGGGTGGTGTTGCACGGTGAGCTGGTGCGCGTTGACCCCTCTCGGAACCGGGTCGCCGCCAGGGTCCGGGTGAGCCTGCCCGAGCAGGTCGTGGACGTGCTGTTGGCCGGCGGGACGGTCTGGGTCGCCACCTCGGTCGGGGTGGTCGGAGTCGACCCGCGGACCGGCCGCGTGCTGGGCACGGTGCCCACCAGCGGCCGAGGTGGTCCCGTGGCGGCTGGGAACGGCAGCCTGTGGTGGCTGGTGTGCGAGGGGCCTGCTGCGGCCGGCCGGTGCCGGCTGCTGCGGCGCGACCCGCCGACGCTTGCGGTCGCGGCGGTTGTGTCTGTGCCCGAGGCGGTGGTCCCAGGCGTCGCGGTCGATGGCGGCAGCGTATGGGTCCTGAGCGGCGAAGGGCCAGGGCTGTGGCGGCTGCGCATGGCTGGCGGCGCGCCCGCGCGGGTTGCCCTGCCGCTGGTGACCCTGCCCGCGCCGGCCGCGGGCGCGGCCCACGCCACCGCCGTGGCCAGCGGTGGCGCTGGCGATTGGTGCCAGGTCGGTGTGGGTGCAGGGATGGCAGATCCACCAGGACGCCACCGCCAGCGTCGTGGTCGAGCGGGTTGACCCGGCCACGCTGCGCGTGGTCGAGGCCTTCGACACCGGCGGCGACGCCGACAGCCGCATGGCGGTCGGGTTGGGGTCGCTTTGGGTGACGCGCCCGGCCACCGGCGACCTGCTGCACGTTGCCGCCGACGGATAGGCCAAAGCTCCAACGCAACACCGTCAAGGCGTTGAGCGCCCGTACCCTACCCATCGGTGCGGGGCTGCAAGCGCTTGAGGTCGTCGAGCAGGTCGACCAGCCAGCCCCAGCCGTAGGCGGCTTCGAAGGCGACCGGGGTACCGGACGGAAGCCTCCCAAGGATGGCCGTCAGCTCGGCGGGATCGTTGGGGGCGTTGCGGTTGCGCTGGACGGTACCGGCGTGGTCGACGATGGCGACCTGGGAGCGCTTGCGGTGGACGTCCATGCCGACGTACACACCCATTGCGGGCCTCCTTCCCTGCGCTCGCCGATCCCCGAAGCCTAGGGCTGTCGGGCTGAGCAGGAGACGGGGGCCCGACCTGCATAGCGTCACCCCACAGCCTGGACGCATGGCTCGTCCGGGCGCTGCCGCGCGTCTACGGCTGGCCGGTGACGGGGAAGTCGGCGGTGGCGCTGCGAG
>WNGB01035362.1_pt1 | contig 15976 bp, 13 predicted proteins | sample 5400681 | NCBI WGS metagenome assembly WNGB01 (sample SAMN13153367, study PRJNA577476) | soil metagenome | isolation source: 115 cm soil or saprolite under grassland replicate 2 | place: USA:California | collected 2016-06-15 | reverse complement strand
AGCACGGTAAAGGGCGCTCTCGGGAGTCCCGGCGAATCGGGTCCTCGCGCCATCGCGCCGACATCGACAGCAGGGGGTGCGTACCAGGTCGAGCGCGGCACCTCATCGAAGGAGTTGACGTCGGCAGCTTCGGGACGAGCGCCGTCGTCCGCACGACCGACCCTCCGCCCGGTGAAGGCGGAGGCTCGCCGTTCGTCCGTCTACTCACGCTCGGGCTCGCTCGAAATCCGGCTCCGGCGCCGACCCAGATCGAAGTGCCCGCGGTGGGCCAACTAGAGAATGATCTCGACCCCGGCGGCTTCGCCCCGCCGCTCCCGTACGAACCTGCCGATCGCCTGCAGGCCGCCGATGGTTACTGGGCCGCCAAGCGCATCGCTCCCCTATCGCCGGCCCACATCGCGCTCGCCATCGACGCCGGCAAGATCAGCGACCGCCGGGCGCAGAGAACCATCCAGCTCGCGCTGGAGGCGCGTCGCAAGAAGGTGCTGGCCTATTGGTTCGATCGGGTCACTCCCATCGAGCTCTTGGCCGTGCTCGGCAGCAAGGTCGCGTTGCGCGACGAAGCCGTCCACTGGGGGCTCGTGCCGCCCGACGTCACCGATTACCGCATCGATTTCTTGACCGGCGGGGGCGAGCGCATCGGTGCGCCCATCGTGCTGCACCCACGCGCGGCAAGCGTCGTCTTGACGCTGCCCGTCGCCTCGATCGACGCGGCGCGCGATTACCTCGTGATGCAGATCACTGCGCGCCGGGGTAAACGGATTTTGCCCCGCGCTTTCGAGCTTCACCTCAAAATGGGGGGAGACAAGCTCGTCGTGCTCGGTATCCGTCACTAGTGCCATCCGTCAGAAATCTTGCCAGATTTCTGACGGACCCGCGCTCCGCGCGGCGCAGCTTCGCTGCGGGCACTCTCTCTTGGTCATCGGGGGCTCCGCCCCCGCCCCACCGGAGCAAGTCCGGAATGGGGCCCCACCCCCGCGGCGCCTCCGGCGCCGAACACGACGGCATTCGCGAACATGGCCGAATTTCTTGGTGGACAGCACGAGCACCGGCACGCGTGCCGGTCGGTGCTCTCATCGCCTCAGCGCGATGCGGGTCTGGACGAGGGTGCGCAGCGTCTGGAGGTCGAAGGGCTTCTCGATCCGAGCGTTGGGCACTTGATCCAGGAAATCGCGGGCGCGGGAGCTGAAAGTGCCTCCGGTCATGAACACGAAGCACTGCGCGAGCTCGGGACGCTGCCTGCTGGCACTTCCGAAGACGTCGATACCGCCCAAATCGGGCATCGACAGATCGCACAGAATCAACTCGAAATCGGCCCCGGTTTCGAACAACTCGAGCGCGGCCCTGCCCCCCGTGAGAACCGTCACCTCGTAGCGATCGCCGAGCAGGCGCTGGATCGTTCGGCCGACCGCCTGTTCGTCGTCGACGACCAACACGCGGGGCCTTCGAGGAACGGACTTGATGATGTTTTCCGCAGAAGAGTCGGCCACGGTGCCCTCGCTCGCCTCGCTCTTCAAAACGGCACTTCTCCCGAGATCTGCACTCTCAGCTAGGGATAGCTCTGCTATGTCGATAAATCCCTACTCCTCTAGACGGAGATCGTCGCCCTCGATCGGTCCGCTTTCCGTGGGATACGTGGCAAGCAAAGGTGCGACATCCACGGCGATGCGACCACCCGCCATCATTCGTTCCACGACTGCGGCAAATCGGCCCTGCGTCGCACGCCTCACCCGAACGAGAGCGGGCAAATAGGCGATCTCGCGGGCTAGTCCTCCGCCCCCTGCGCCTGGCCCACCCCGCTGCACGCGGGCGCCGATCCGCACCGCGGTTTCGAGTCTGGCGCTCCGCGCCAGGAGCATTTCGACGACTTCGATGATCGTCGCGCCGGCAAGAGTCGCCCGTGCGCCGATGTGGCGCAAACCCAGCTCGAAACAGCGGCTAGCATCGAGGAAGCCGGCTGCCTCCTCGATGAGGAGGGCTCGCCCTTCCTGATCATCGACACCGCGGGCGGTGCCGATCGCGAAGAGGCCGAGCGGCGCCGAGCTCGCGCGCGCTCGCGGCAGAGCGTGCCCGGCGATTTCGTGAAGCACCGTCCGCTCCACGTCGCGGTGCGTGAGCCACCTGCCAGCCGCCACGAAGATCGCTCCGTCGCCGGTCGCCGCCAGCGACGCAAGACTGGTCTGAACGACGACACGCATGGGCAACCGGTGCCGCCCGGCTTCCGACGACATTCTCGAAACGAGCGACTTCGGCTCGCGCTCGTCGCAACTGCGCACGCGTTCGCTCCACTCGACCGAGACTCCGGCTGGTTGGGTGTCGATGCCGCTTCCGCCGGACCTCGTCCACGCCGCCGCGAGCTCGTCTGCCTTTTCTTGATCGGCGTGGTCGTCTTCGGATGCGCCGACGAACCTCTGCGCAGCCAGCGTGCGCACCTTGGGCGTTCCCACCGACTCGATGATGCTAGCCTCGAGACAAAGTTCGCGCGCCCGGGCAGCGTACACCGGGCCGAGAGGAAACCGATCCTCGACGAACGTGGCGAGGCGCTCGAGCGCCCGGCAGAGCTCCGGGCGAACCGGAGCCGGCTCATATTCCCAGCGCGGAGCTCGCGGCGAGCCACGCCGGAAGCTTCGCTCGAGCAACGCGAGCTCGCTGTCGGCGTTGCGCGGGGTGACCGATCGGATGAGCTTCACGTGATCGGCGGCCAGGCCGAGGGCGCGATCGGCGGGTTGTCGATCTGGAAAGGATCGCCGGTCAGTATGATTTTGGTGCCCTCGCCGCAGCGGGTGATGATCGTCTTCACCTCGTGGGGCGACAGGTTTTGTGCCTCGTCGACGATGAGGTACTGGTGGGGCAAGCTCCGCCCGCGTATGTAGGTGAGCGGCTCGACCTGGTTCTGGCCCGTCTCGAGAAGCTCGGCAAAGCCGCGCGGCTCGCGACCCTTTCCGCTGCCTGTTGCGAAAAGAAACTCCAGGTTGTCGAAGATAGGCTGCATCCAGGGGTTCAGCTTTTCGTCGATGTCGCCCGGTAGGTAGCCGATGTCGCGTCCGAGCGGCATGACCGGGCGGCTGACGAGGAGGCGAGAGTAGGCCTGATCTTCGACCGTGCGTTTGAGCCCTCCGGCCAACGCCAGGAGAGTCTTGCCCGTGCCTGCCTTGCCGACCAGCGTGACCAGGCGAATCGAATCCTCGAGCAGAAGATCGAGCGCGTACGTCTGCTCTTTGTTGCGCGGGCGAATTCCCATGACGCCTTCCCGTGAAACCCGCAGCGGGATGATCCGCTCCTTCTGCGCGTCGTACCGCCCGAGAGCGCTGTGGCTCGGCGAAAGTCGATCGCGCAAGAGCACACATACGTTGGGATAGAGCTGGTGCTCGTCGGGGACCGTGGCGAATCCAGCCTGGAAAAACCCGTCGACGACCGCGCCGTCGACGTCGATCTCGGCGACGCCGTTGTCGAGCTGATCGACCTCGACGCGTAGATTCTCGTACGTTTCGGCTGCGAGTCCGAGGGCGTCCGCGCGGATGCGCAGATTCGAGTCCATGGTGACGAAAATCGTCGGCGTTCCGTTGGAATCGCGCACGTCGATCGCGGTCTGCAAGATCGCCTGATCCTGGGCGGAATGGTCGAGCGCGGTCGCCAGCACGGGGCGTTGGGCGGGGATCGCAATCTTGAGGTTGCCGCCGGTATCGAGCACCACCCCTTGCGCCAATGAGCCACGTCCGCGAAGACCATCCAAAAGGCGGGCGATCGCCCGGGCATTGCGTCCCCTCTCGGTACTTTCACGCTTGAATTGGTCGACCTCTTCGATGACGTAGATGGGAATGATGAGATCGTTGTCCTCGAACTTGAAAATCGCCTGGGGATCGTAGAGCAGGACGTTGGTATCGAGGACGTAGTTTTTCTTCATTGGATCCGTAGTGAGGCGTTATCGGGGTTTCGGTTGGTATCCAGTACCAGGCGAAGGGCCCCGGTTCCACTGCGAACCGTAGCGCGTCGGCCCGGTGTAGACTGCCGTCCATGTGGCCGACCAGCAGCCCTTCCTCGGTATTCCGCACGCGACGAGCTCGCCTTGCGCGCTCACTGCGCTCCGCGGTTGCCTTGTTGCCGGCCGGGCGACCGAGGGCGAAGAACTTTCCGGCCAACATCTACCCCTTTCGCGCGGAGAGCCACTTCCTCTACCTTGTGGGGCGCTCGATCGCCGAGGCCGCGCTGCTTTTCGCCGAACCCGAACCCACGCTCTACGTGCCGCCTCCCGATGCTTCCGATGCACTTTGGCATGGTCCGACGCCCAGCCTCGATCAACTCGCGCGCACGCTCGCCTTGCCGGTGCGGCCGCTCTCCGAGCTACGCGAGCGGGTGCTCGCGATCGACGCGGAGATCGCCACCGTCTCGCCGAACGACGACGCAACGGCAGCGTGGCTTTCCGATCTGATCGGAAGGCCCATCCACGCGAGAAGAGGCGCCGATGTCGTCGATGGAACCGCCGACGCGGAGCTCGCTGAGGCGCTGATCGATTTGCGCCTACTGCACGATCAGGCCGCCGTCGGTCAACTGCGACAGGCAGCCGCTGCGACCGCTCTCGCGCACCGCGCGGGCATGCGCATGACCCGGCCCGGCATCCGCGAGGGGCAGGTGGTCGGGGCGATGCTCGCCGCCATTCGTTCGGCCGGAATGAGTGTCTCCTATGAGCCGATCGTCACCGTCCACGGCGAGATCTTGCACAACGAGACGCACTCCAACGTTCTCGGTCTTTCCGATCTCGTGCTCGCCGACGTGGGCGCCGAGACGCCGGAAGGATGGGCGGGAGACGTGACCCGCGTTTGGCCGGCCAACGGGCGTTTCTCGAGCACGCAGCGCGATATCTACGACATCGTGCTGGACGCCCAGCGCACCGCCATCGGCCTCGTGCGTCCGAAGACGCGTTACCGCGACATTCACGAGGCCGCCGCTCGCGCGCTGCTCTATGGCCTTCTCGATCTCGGAATCTTTCGCGGCGACCTCGATGACCTGATGGAACGTGGCGCGTACACGCTCTTCTTTCCTCACGGGGTCGGCCACCTCTTGGGAGTCGACGTCCACGACATGGAAGATCTCGGTGACCGCGCCGGCTATGCGCGCGGTCGTACGAGACCGACGCGCTTCGGCGATTGCTACTTGCGGCTGGACCGCGACCTCGCGGCGGGCATGGCCGTCACCATCGAGCCCGGCTTCTACCAGGTGCCGGCGATCTTGAACGATCCCAAGCTCGCTGGCCCCTTCGCAGGCGATCTGGATCGCGAAGAGCTCGCGCGCTTCGGCGATGTGCGCGGCATCCGCATCGAAGACGACGTCCTGGTGACCACCGCCGAGCCCGACGTTCTCACCGAGTCGATCCCCAAAGAGCGCCACGAGATCGAAGACATCATGGGAATCTAAGACGAGACCCACGCATCGACGAGTGTCAGGGCAAAGAACGCGCAGCTCACGTAGCCGTTGATGTCGAAAAAGGCGCGGTCGATCTTGGCCAGGTTGCCGCGGCCGACCAGGGCGTGCTCGTAGACGAGCAGCACGGCGATGATCGCAACGCCGACGAAGAAAGCCGTTCCGCGCGCGAGCCACACGCCCGATAGGACGAGGGCGACAACGGTCAGCACGTGCAGCGCGGCGGAGATGACGACCGCGCCGTGCGTTCCGAAACGCGCCGGGATTGAATGCAGGCCGTGCTCGCGATCGAAGCCCTCGTCTTGCAAACTGTAGAGCACGTCGAAGCCGCTCACCCAGGTGAGCACGGCCACCATCAGCGCCACGATGGCCGGCTCGGGAGCTGCACCCATGGCGATCCACGCCCCACCCGGCGCGAGCGCCAACGCCAAACCCAACAACAGGTGAGAGCCCCAGGTAAAACGCTTAGTCCAGGAGTAGCCGAGAAGAACGCCGAGCACGGGCAGGGAGAGCAGGAGCGGCCACCGTCCGAGGGATGCGGCGGCGAGGACGAACACGGCGCTCGACGCCACGGTGAGGGCGAGCGCCGCTTCGGGGGAGACGATGCCGCTCGGCACTTCGCGGTCGCGCGTGCGCGGGTTCTCGGCGTCGATGTCGCGGTCGAGGTAGCGGTTGTAGGCCATCGCGGCGGTGCGCGCGGCGACCATCGCCACCAGCATGGCGAAGGCCCGGCCGACCGTCAGCGACGCGTGGGGACGCGCCCGGGCCAGCACCACGGCGGACGCCGCAAACGGCAACGCGAAGATCGTGTGCGAGAGCTTGACCAGCGAAGAAAACGCGCGCACCCGCACTAGCATGACTGCGTCAGATCTTGGCGATGACAGATCGGTGGAACTGGATTTCGGCAAAGCCGAAGAGGCGAGGCCGAGGCCTCGCGGCTATTTCGCATCGAGGCGCAGCTCCGACGGCCTCGCCGTAGTTTGTGTGGCCGACCCGCGGCAATTGCCGATCGCGACGATCTGGTAGCGAGGATCCGACACAGTAGTGCCAGGGTTCGTGTCGTCATGCCGACGCTCCTTTCGGTTGGTGATCTCGACCTCGGCGAGCGATCCATTTTCGCGCCGAGGCGGGCTGGCGCAAGACCCAGGCGCAGGGGTCTTCGCTCGCGCCGAGCGTTCCCACGACCGCGAGAACGCCGGGTCGACATCCCTTGGCGAGTCGGCCGAGGTCCGGACGCCCGAGTGCGCGAGCGCCGGCGGTGGTCGCCATCTCGATCAGTCGTTGTTTGGAAACAGAAGGGAAGCGGTCGGCGAGTGCTCGGGCCTCGGCCAGCACGTCGAGCGAAAGGTTCGACGCCAGCGAATCCGTTCCGAGGGCGGGAATCAGGCCCGCGCTCAGCATCTCCACGAGCGGAGGGAGCTTCACCTCGATGAAGAGGTTCGACCTCGGACAGAGAACCACCGACGCGCCGGAGTCGACCACGAGCTCGAGCTCTGCCGCGCGCACGTCGGTGAGATGGACCAAGAGGACGTCGGGCGCGAGCAAGCCCAGATCTTGGGCCACCTCGACCGGTCCCTTGCGAGGAATGGGGAAGCGTTCGATGGGCAAACCGAGGCGCGCGGCGAAGCTCAGGAACGCTCCCGTGCCATGCAACAGGAACGTGCGCTCGGCGGGATGCTCGGCAAGGTGCACCGTCGTGCGGGTTCCCCGGGCCCGCACGGCCGAAAGCAGCGCGCGAATGGCGTCGGGATGCGTCGTGTACACGGTGTGGGGCGACTCGGAGTAGGCGAGGTCGGCACTCGGCCACGTTTGCTCGCGGGCGGCGGTATCGGCTTGCATCGCCGAGAGGCGCGCCAGGGCGCGGTCGCTTTGCAAGCCGAAGAGCTCGTGAAAAATCATGCCGCCGATTCCGTGCCGAGCCAGCGAGTGCACGGCCGAAAGCGTATTGGTCACTTCGCCCACCGCGGTCGTGCCGAATCGATCGAGCTCCTCCGTGGCGCGCTCGATGCTCGCCGATTCCTCTTCGGGATGCTCCGAAGCCCGAAGGCCAAGCATCTGCTCGACCCAAGGTACGAATCCGTGCCCACCGGAGACCTTGCCGCGCAACGCGGACAGCTCGACGTGGACGTGGGCGTTGACGAGCCCGGGAAGAAGAACGCCTTTCACCTCGTCCACGGCCGCGCCCCGGTGACCCGACAAAACCTCACCCGCGGCTCCCACCTCGACGATCGTCCCTCTCTCGTCGATGACGAGCGCACCATCCCTGATCGGCCGCTCGTCGCCGGGCACGATCGCGTCGGCGCGTACGATCCGAGCGGTCATGCCGGATCGGTGAGCCACTCGTAACGAACGTTGCGGCGCACGGAGCGAAACCCTGCGGCGCGGATGCGGCGTTCGATCGCGCCGGCGTCGATGCAATAGGTCGTGCCCGCGCTGGAGACCACGTTTTCTTCGAACATGACCGATCCGAAATCATCGGCCCCGAAGCGCAGGGCAATCTCGCCGATGTCCGGCCCTTGCGTCACCCAGGACGCGCCCACGTGGCCGAAGTTGTCGAGCACGATGCGCGAGAGCGCCTGCACTCTCAAGTAGAGGTTGGTTCCCGTTTCACCGGCCTGGATGCGCGTGCCTTGCTCGTGCTGGAAGTCCCAACAGAAAAAAGCGGTGAACCCCCGAGTTTCGTCCTGAAGGTCGCGTAGCTTGAGAAGGTGCAGGACCCGGTCGCGCATCGTGTCGGTCGTGCCGTACATCATGGTGGCGCTCGAGCGAAGGCCCATCTGATGGGCGACCCGCATCACCTGAAGCCACATCTCGCTCGTGCATTTGGCCTTGGCGATTTTGCGGCGCACCCGGTCGACGAGGATCTCGGCGCCTCCTCCGGGGACCGAGTCGAGCCCCGCGCGGTGCAGCCGCTCGAGAACGATCTCGATCGGAAGATTCTCGAGGCGTGAGATGTGCCAGATCTCTTCCGGCGACAGGGCGTGCAAGCCGAGCTTGTATTCCGCTTTCATCCAGCGAAACAAGTCTTCGTACCAGGTGATCGGCAGATCCGGATTGAGCCCCCCCTGCAGAAGGATCTGCACGCCGCCGGCGTCGACGACCTCCTGCAGTTTTTTTCCGAGCTCCTCGCGGCTGAGCACGTACCCTTCGGGGTGACCCACCGGCCGATAGAACGCGCAAAACCGGCAACTCGTCGTACAGACGTTGGTGTAATTGACGTTGCGATCGACGATGTAGGTGACCACGTCGTGAGGGTGCTTCGTCCGGCGTACCGCGTCGGCAGCGGCACCGAGGTCGAACAGCGAAGCCTCGCCGGCGATGCGCATCGCATCGTCGCCGGAAAGTCGGTCGCCGTCCGCCGCGCGCTGGAGCAAGGTGTCGAGGGTGGACACCTGCGTGCGTGAGCGGTCGTCGGCGAAGCGAACCTCGGCCTTGGGCAGAAGGCCGGCGTAGGCAGCCTTGTCCAAGAAGAGCTCGAGACCGCGCCGCTCTTCGTCGGCGAAGTCGTAGTGGATGGCTTCGGTGAGATAGGCGTGCGCGGTGACCGCATCGATGCCGGTTTTCTCGGCGTGATCACGCGCGATCGCCGCGCGCTCGGAGAGCCCGATACGTAAGGCTTCCCGCAGAGCATCGTGGTCGCTGGGGAGCAGCGCGTTTTCGGATCGCCCTCCCCATGCGGCGAAGACGAACGGGAGCCCCGTCCATTCCATCCACGCTTGGCCGAGGTCGAGAACATGCGCAAAACGCCCCTCGAGCGCGAGCGCCGCATCGCCGATCACGAGTGCCGCCGTCTTGTCGTCGACCATCGGCTCCGGCGTATACGCTCGGCCGAGGTAGCGCGGCTCGCTCTTGCGCAGGCGGGCCAAGAGCAGGCGCACCAGGATCACGCTCGTCCGTGACGCGAGATCGAGCTGGACGGCTTCGATGTTTTCGAGCGGCGTCCGCGAGACGAGCAGTACGGATCGAACGGGACCCCTGGCGACGATGCCGATGCCTCGAACGAACGAAATGTCGCCGAGCGTCGCCGCTGCCGCGACCGGCAACAGGCCCAAGGCCGCCTCGTCCTCGGCCACGCGACGCGCCACTTCGGCCGGGACGACGCGTTCGACGGCGAACCGGGCGCGGTAGGGTTCGCGGTCCAGCGGGTCGAGAATGGGCCGCGAGTTCAAGTACGAAACACCGGCCAGCAGGTGTCGACGTTCTGGCGCCCCTTTCGCGCGCGGCGCGTATTGATTCTTGCCTTTCACGAGATCACCTCGAGGTGCTTGTTGGCTTTTCGATCGCGCACTTTGAGAGCCCCCTCGGGAACGGCGGCGCGGGGGAGCTCCTCGATCACTCGGTAGTAGGTGTCGCGCTCGACCGGCATGAACCCAGCTTCTCGGATGAGCCGAATCAACATTTCGCGCGTGAGTCCTTGCGGACTCTGCGATCCCGCCGCGTGATAAATCGTCTCGTGCACGATGGTGCCGTCGACGTCGTCGGCACCGAAGCGAAGAGCAATTTGCGCCACCTTCGGCGTCGAGCTCACCCAGTACGCCTTGATGTGGTCGACGTTGTCGAGCAGGAGACGGCTCACGGCGATCGTGCGCAGATCGTCGACGCCCGTGGGCCCCGGCAGGTTTCGCATCCCGTTGCCATCGGGATGGAAGGCGAGGGGGATGAAAGCCTGAAATCCGCCGCTCTTGTCCTGCTGCTCGCGGAGGCGAAGCAGGTGGTCGACGCGATGCTCGAACGTCTCTATGTGCCCGTAAAGCATCGTGGAGTTGGTCTTCATTCCGAGGCGGTGCGCCACGTCGTGTACCTCGAGGTATTGCTCCGCCGTGGCTTTGTCGTGCGCGATGCGGGTGCGCACGTCGGGGTGAAAAATCTCGGCTCCACCGCCGGGCAGCGAATCGAGCCCCGCGCCCCGCAGCTTGGTCAGCACCTCTTCGTACGACATCCGGTAGAGCTCCGCGAAAAAGTGGATCTCCACCGCCGTAAAGCACTTGAGGACGATGTCCGCCTTGACGCGTTTGAAGCCGCGCAAAAGGTCCTCGTAATAGGAGAACGGCAAGTCCGGATGAAGCCCGTTCACGATGTGGATTTCGGATGGAGGATCGTCCATGCGCAGCTCGAGCTCGCGCCAAGCTTCTTCGAGCTGCATGGTGTGCGCGCCGGGGTCGCCTTCCTTCAGCTTGGCGAAAGAGCAGAAGAGACAGGACGCGACGCAGACGTTGGTCACTTCGAGCCGCATGTTGCGGTTGAAATAGGCGTGGTCCTGGTGCCTCTTGGTTCGCTCGGCGTGGGCAAGCCCGCCGACGGCGATCCAGTCGGGCTCGCGAAAGAGCGCCACGCCGTCGTCGAACGAGAGACGCTCACCTCGGGCGATCTTGCTGGCAATGGATTCAAGATTCGACATGGGACCTCACCGGCGGGGGGGCATCGGTCGAGACGAAGAGCGGGCGAAACCCGGCACGCTCGACGAAACCTGCTATCTCGCGTCGCTTGACCAGCTTTCGCTGATCGTCGGCGTCGATCAACGGAAGGCCGCCGCGTCGCGCGATGGGGCCGGCCCAATCAGTTGCCCCGAAAGACAGGGCCACTTGGGCGATCTCGAGGCCTACGGCGCCGAAGTCGACGACGATTCGCGCGCCGATGGGGCCGGTCAAGCGAAGGGTGGCGAGCTCGCGCAAAAAAGCCGTGCCGCCCGCGGGTGGTGAGGCTCCCAAAACGAGCAAGCCCGGACCGGGTGGGGGAGGCGCGGGCACATAGATGCGAACCTCGTCGCCGCATTCCTGGCGCCGGGCGACGTCCGCCGCCGCTCCCAACGCCAGGAGTGCCGCGCGGCTCAGAAGGTCGGCGGCTTCGGCACCCGCCGGCACGCCACCCTCCTTGCGCAACGCGAGCAGCGGGGCGAGCCCCTCATGTTCGAACAGCCGCTCGACGAGCTTCGACGTCATGATCGCCCCGTGTCGCCGCCTCGCGATCCCCAGCGATACGAGAGCGCGTGCGGAATGCCGAGGTGGTCGAGCACGCGTCCGACCACCGTGTCGATGGCGTCTTCGAGCGTGCGCGGCTTTCCGTAAAACGAGGGAGACGCCGGCAGGACGAGCGCGCCGGCACGCGCGAGCGTCACCAGGTTTTCGAGATGGATGACCGACATCGGCATCTCGCGCGGCACGAGGATCAGCGTGCGCCGCTCCTTCAGCATGACGTCGGCTGCGCGGGTCAAAAGCGAGTCGCTGATGCCGTGCGCGATGCGACCGCAGGTGCCCATCGAGCAGGGGATGATCACCATTGCCTGCCAACCGGCGCTGCCGCTGGCGAACGGGGCGACATAGCTGTCATTGGCATAGATCGGCACGTCGACATCCTCGGGGGCGCCACCGCACTCGAGCGTCCATACCGAGCGTGCGGTGGGGCTCAGCACACATCCGAGCTCCACGTCGCCGCTTTCCCGCGCTCGGTCGGCCAGCACTTTCAACAAGCGGCGGGCGTAGGGCGCGCCGGAAGCACCGGTCACGCCGATCACGACTTTCTTCAGCGTCATCGGTCCACCTCCCCCCGCACGATCGAAGCGATCCCCAGGAGCAGATCGCGCCCCCGCACGTTCCGAAAACCGGCCTTGCGCACCCAATTTTCGAAAACGGGGCGAGCGGCGAATCCTTGCATGGACTCGGCGAGGTAACGATACGCTTGCTCCTCGCCGGCCACTGCGCGCCCGACCAAGGGGATGAAGTGGCGAGCTTTTCGGGTCGAAAGAACTCCAGCACGACGAGAACGCCGCCCCGCGCAAGCACGCGGCGCGCTTCAGAGAGGGCCTGGGGAACGTCGCCCAAGTTACGCATGCCGAAGCCACACACGATGCCGGCGAACCGGCCGTCCTCGAAGGGGAGGCTTTCGGCATCGGCGACGACGATCTCGGTGCGCGGCGCAATGGCCCGTGCTCGGCCTTTCGCGAGCATGGCCGGCGAAAAGTCGGCGGCGACGATCGCTCGGCCGGGGTGCGCTGCCTCGAGTAGCGCCGCCAGATCGAGTGTCCCCGCGCAGAGATCGAGCAGCGCACCTTCGGGGGCTCCCTCGAGCTCGCGCACCGCCGCCTTGCGCCAGCCGGTGTCGACTCCGCCGGACAGCAACCGATTCATCAAGTCGTAGCGCCCGGCGATACGGTCGAACATGCGGCGAACGGCGTCGCCGTGCTCGCCCTCGGCGCCGCTTCTCTCCTCGATGGGCGCAATGGGAGCCGCGCTCATCCGTCCTTTTCTCCGGCGCTGGCGATGCGCTCGAGCACGTCGCGCAGTCGGTTTGCTGCGCTCGCGATGGGGCCATCGGATTTGTGCAAATGATTGGTTTCGCTGCCGATGCCGAGCTCTTCGATGAGGGCGTCGGCCCGCGCCGTCACGTCGGGCGGGAACCGGCAGACCTCGGGCCACTCGCGGCGGTAGCCCTCTTCGCTCCATTTGCGGGTCGCATCGATGCAGACCTTGCCACCGTAGAGGGCCTGGTTGGCGCCGTGATCGAGCTGATCGATCGGACCTTCCACGAACGAGAAGTCGCGTTTCGGGTCGAGGTTGGCGAGGCCGCGCCACACCACTTCGGCCACGTTCTGCACGTTGACGTCGTCGTCGAACACCATGATGACCTTCGAGAACATCATTTGACCTGCGCCCCACAACCCGTGAGCGACGCGGGCGGCGTGGTAGGGGTATTGCTTTTTGATACTGACCAACACGAGGTTGTGAAACGCACCCTCGATGGGCAGGTTCATGTCCACGATTTCGGGAAACAGCATGCGGATCATGGGCAAGAAGATCCGCTCGGTGGCTTTGCCGAGCCACGCATCCTCCATGGGGGGCGGTCCTACCAGCGTGGCGGGATACATCGCATCGGATCGGTGGGTGAGTGCCGTCACGTGGAAGACGGGGCAGGGGGTGACCGGCGTGTAGTAACCGGTGTGGTCGCCGAAAGGACCCTCGTCGTGCAAAGCCTCGCCGGGATCGACATAGCCCTCGAGAACGAAATCGGAATCGTCGGGCACCTCGAGGTTGACGCTCGCGCAATCGACCAGGCGCACCGCCTGCTGGCGCAGAAAACCGGCCAACATGAACTCGTCGAGGCCGTCGGGCAGAGGCGCCGTGGCGGCGTAAGTCAGCGCCGGATCGCCTCCCAGGGCGACCGCGACCTCGAATCGCTTCATCCCGAGCTCGCGCGCTCTGCGGTAATGGCGCGCGCCGGTCTTATGCACCTGCCAGTGCATCGCCGTCTCCCGGGGGCCGAGAACCTGCATGCGGTAACACCCCACGTTGCGCGCGCCGGAGTCCGGATCGCGCGTGATGACGAGGGGCAGGGTGATGAACGGGCCGCCATCTTTCGGCCATGTCGTCAAGACCGGGAGCCGTCGGAGATCGATGTCGTTCCCCTGCAGAACGACGTCGTGGCAGCGGCCGGTCGTCGTTCGGCGGGGTGGGATGCTGGCCAGCTCGGGCAGCAGTGTCACCAGGCGAGCGAGATCGCCCAGCGTTGCCCCCGGCCGGGCTTGCAGAAGCTTTTCGATCTCACGCGCAGGGGCGTCGAGATCCGGTTGCGAGAGGGCCGCGGCCATTCGTGAGCGGGACCCAAAAGCGTTGATGAGCAGCGGAAATGGGGAGCTGCCCACCCGCTCGAACAGGAGGGCAGGGCCCCCCCGCTTCACGACGCGCTCGGCGATCGCCGCCACCTCGAGGTGGGGGTCGATCTGGCGCCGGATCCGTACCAGTTCGCCCCGTTTTTCAAGGGTCCGAGCGAAGTCGGCCATCGAAGCGTAGGGCATGGATAGGTCTCGTTTCGTTCAAAAGAATTTGAACGAACTGTTTGTAGGAGCGACGCGCGGAGGGGTCAAGAACGGTGGCGCCGGGAGCGCTCTGATATGCCCTAATCTGCGAGAACTACGTAGTTGTATCCGATGTTGGTGCCGATCGAAGGCAGGTCCAGGCTCCCGGACGACCCCGGCCTTTGATACACGCTGAACGACAACGAGGGCCGATTGTTGCTTTCCCACACCGTCATCTTCCAGCCGGTGATGCTCCAGCCGGCCGTCCAAGTGGGGGCCGGACCCCAGCGATCATCGACGAGCATGTACAGGTCCAGCGTCCCGCTCAGCGTGATCGTCGCCTGCGGGCCGCCGGTGTACCATTTCGACTCGGCAGCATCGGCGATCCACTCATCTTCGATCAAGAAACCTGCGGCGGGATCCGCCGATAAGAAGTAGGTGTCCGGCCAGTCACCCCAAGGGTGGGCGCCGGATATTCCTACCTGAAAGTTGCTGCGGATGGACCACAGCGCCGCGCGCGCGGGATCGGTGTCGTGTACGACGAGGTTGACGATCCCAGGGGTGTTTTCCGCGTCAGGCGCATCGATGGCCACATCCGTCGACGCATCGGTCGGGTGATAGCCGATGCGCCCGCAGCCGCCCGTCAGCGCCGCTATCGCCATCGCGACCGATCCGCGACGTTCGAACGTGCCGTCACCCACCCCTTCATCCTGACGCAGTTCGGGAGCATCTTCACGAGCAATTCGTGATCACGTCGGACGATTGAGAACATCCGACGTAGCCATGTTTGGCTACCGAATCGCACGCGCGCTCGCCGTTGCGGGTGCGTGTATTTTCGTGTCCTGCGCCCGAGGCGTGGATCTCGAGTTCGACCCCGGTGGTTCCCGATCGCCGAGTGGCGGGGCCGCCGGTACGACGAGCCACGGTGGCGCCGGCGGGCTCATGCGCGACGCGGGCTACAGCGGTGCTGCGGGTTCAGGCGGGGCCAGCGGATCCGATGGGGCGGCAGGACACGACATGGATGCGTCCTTCGGCGGTGCCGGATCGGCGCCTGATTCGGCGCGGGACACCGGCACGGGGGTTGTCGACGCACGCAACGAATCTTCGACCGGGTGCAACACCTGCGCACTCAAGGTCTTGTACGAATGCCTGCAAGACGGCGCGAGCGTCCAGGAGGCGGTCTTCAGTCTCAAGGTCGTCAATAGCGATATGGCCGCCGTCGCACTGAACTCCGTCACCGTGCGATATTGGTATACGGCTGACAGTGCGGCCGAGCAGGAAGCGATTTGCGACGCGGCCGTACCTGACTGCAGTGCGGTGGAATTCCATTTCGGCAAGCTGACGCCACCTAGGCCGCGCGCCGACACGTATGTCGAGATCACCTTGAAGCGGACGACGATGCTGGCACCTGGCAGCGATTCTGGCGAGATCCGCGCGCGGATCCGCAATGCCAATCGAGATCCTTACAATCAGCAGAACGATCACTCGTTCCGGAGCACCGGCTCCTTCTTCGTCGAGAGTCCGAACATCACCGCTTACGTCAGCGGCAAGCTCGCGTGGGGCATGGAGCCCTAGTGCCGTTCGGCGGAAGTTCAGGCAGAGATTGCTGCTCCGCGCTTGACATCGGGCGACGGCGCCGGAGGCGCCGCGGGGGTGGGGCCCCATTCCGGACTTGCTCCGGTGGGCGCGGGGGCGGAGCCCCCGATAACCAAGAGAGAGTGCCCGCAGCGCAGCTGCGCCGCGCGAAGCGCGGGTTCGCCAGAAATAGGA
>WNGB01018005.1_pt1 | contig 15979 bp, 16 predicted proteins | sample 5400681 | NCBI WGS metagenome assembly WNGB01 (sample SAMN13153367, study PRJNA577476) | soil metagenome | isolation source: 115 cm soil or saprolite under grassland replicate 2 | place: USA:California | collected 2016-06-15 | reverse complement strand
CTCCGTGGGTTGCCGCGTGGGTCGAGACGCCGGCGCAGCTCCGGCTCCCGGCCGAGGTGCGCGATCGGGTCACCCGGACACTACGTCTCGCCGAACAGCTCGGCGCCGAGACCTTCACGCTGCCAGGACAAAAGATGAGTGAGGCCATCCTGGCGTTCGCGCACGACCGCAACGTGACGAAGATCGTCGTGGGCAAGCCCCGCCGCCGCCTCTGGACGCGGATCTTGCTTGGCTCGATCGTCGACACGCTCGTCCAGGGTAGCGGCGACATCGACATCTACGTCATCAGTGCGGAGCGTGAGCAAGGGGTGTCGCCCGCGCTCGTCCGCCGGCGCACGATCCCGACCGACTGGGCGCCCTACGGCTGGGCGATGGCCGTCGTGGCCCTGGCGAGCGGCGTCGCATGGCTGACGCTTCCGTTCTTCGAGCTCGCCAACCTCGTCATGGTGTACCTGCTCGGCATCGTCGTCGTCGCGACGCGCTACGGTCAGGGGCCGTCGCTGGCGGCCTCCGTCCTGAGCGTCGCCGCCCTCGACTTCTTGTTCGTCCCGCCCGTCTTCACCTTCGCGGTCTCCGACGTCCGCTACGTGTTCACCTTCGTCGTGATGCTGGTCGTCGGACTCGTGACTAGCAGTCTGGCGGCGCGCATCCGCATGCAGGCCGACACTGCTCGCCAGCGCGAGCAGCGGACGGCGGCGCTCTACGCCATGAGCCGAGAGCTGTCAAAAACGCGCGGCGTGGACCCGCTGTTGACGATCGCTGTGCGGCACATCAGCGAGGTCTTCCGCAGCCAGGTGGTCGTGCTCTTGCCCGGTGCCGGTGGGAGTCTCGCCCCCTGGATCGGCGGACAGTTCGCGCTGGACGCCAACGAGCTCGGCGTCGGCAAGTGGGTGCACGAGCACCATCAGCCCGCGGGTCTCGGCACCGCCACGCTGCCCGGCGCCGCCGCGCTCTACTTGCCGCTCGGGGCCCCACGCGGGCCCGTGGGCGTCCTCGGCGTCCGCCCCGCCGATCCCCACGCGCTCGACGCGCCCGACCAGCTCCATCAGCTCGAAACCTTCGCCAATCAGACCGCGCTCGCCATCGAGCGCGCGCAGCTCGCCGACGAGGCCCAGGAGGCCCAGGTTCGGATCGAGACCGAGCGCCTGCGCAACTCCCTGCTCAGCTCGGTCTCGCACGATCTTCGGACACCGCTCGCCACGATCACAGGGGCCGCGAGCACAATTCTGGAAAACGGATCCCGGCTGGATGCTCAGACGCGGCAGGAATTGCTCGAGTCGGTGCGCGAGGAGGCCGATCGGCTGAACCGCCTCGTCCAGAACCTGCTCGAGATGACACGAGTCGAGTCCGGCGCGCTCCAGCTCCGCCGCGAATGGCATCCGCTGGAAGAGGTGATCGGCGCGGCGCTGAGCCGTGTCGGCAAGCAGCTCGGCGACCGGCGCGTGGACACGAGCGTGCCGCCGGACCTGCCGCTGGTGCCGATCGACGACGTCCTCATCGAGCAGGTGCTGGTCAACCTCCTCGACAACGCGATCAAGTACACCCCGCGCTCGAGCCCGATCCGGATCATGGCGACCGGGACCGACCGGGCCGTCACCGTCGAAATCGCGGACCACGGCCCGGGGCTGCCGCGCGGCGAGGAGGACAAGGTCTTCGAGAAGTTCTACCGGGGCCTCCCCGTCGGCGGCCGTGGCGCCGGCCTGGGGCTCGCGATCTGTCAGGGCATCGTGAAGGCGCACGGCGGGCACATCTGGGCGCAGAACCTGCCCGAGGGCGGCGTGGCGTTCCTGTTCACGCTGCCGCTGGCGGGCACGCCACCTGCGGCCGTGCCCGCCGATGCCTGATCCCGTTGTCGTCCTGATCGAGGACGAGCCACAGATCCGGCGCTTTCTGCGGGCGAATCTCGGCCTGCCCGACACGGACGGTCTCGACGTCATCCGCCGCATCCGCGAGTGGACGGACGTCCCGATCATCGTGCTGTCGGCTCGCGGTCAGGAGCGCGACAAGGTCGCGGCGCTCGACGCGGGTGCCGACGATTACGTGAGCAAGCCGTTCGGCGCCGGCGAGCTTCTCGCGCGGATCCGGGTGGCGCTCCGCCACACCGCGGGCGCTTCCCACGAGGGGGATGACGCCGTCTTCACGGTGGGGGAGCTCCAGGTCGATCTCCTGCGCCGCCAGGTGCTGGTCAGCAACAAGGAGATCCACCTGACGCCGATCGAGTACAAGCTCTTGACGATGCTCGTTCGCCACGCGGGAAAGGTCGTCACGCACCAGCAGCTGCTCCGCGAGGTGTGGGGCCCCGCGCACACGGAGCAGGCCCACTATGCCCGCGTCTACATGGCCCATCTGCGTCACAAGCTCGAGGCAGAGCCGGCCCGTCCCCGCTATCTTCTGACGGAGCCGGGCGTCGGTTATCGATTGGCGTCCGAGTAGCCGTCGTGTTCCCGCGCCCGGGACGGTGGCTTGCCGAGCATTCCAGAATGCGGTATCAGCGAGAGTCGAGAGCCAGCATGCTCGCGCCACGTCAGGCCGCGAGCCGAAGAGGAGGTTCACGATGGCCCGCTATCTGAAGATCGCCGCCGCTCAGATGGGTCCGAACCAGGACGGCACGCCGCGCGAGGCGATCGTCGAGCGGATGCTGGCGCTCCTCGACGAGGCGGCGCGCGACGACGTCGAGCTGATCGTCTATCCGGAGATGGCGCTGACGACGTACTTCCCCAAGCGCATCCGCCAGGACTTCGACCAGTTCTTCGAGGCCGAGGTGCCGCCGAAGGCCCTCGAGCCTCTCCTGCGTCGCGCGGCCGAGGCGCGTGTTGGCGTGCACGTGGGCTTCTGCGAGAAGGCCGGCGGGAAATACTTCAACACCGCGCTCCTCACCGACCGCGACGGCCGCCTGTGCGGGACGTTCCGCAAGATCCACCTGCCCGGCACGAAGGCCCCCGACGGCTTCGCTCAGGTGCACGAGCCCTACTACTTCGCTCACGGCGACACCGGCTACCGGGTCTTCGACGCCGCCGGCGCCCGCGTCGGCATCGCGATCTGCCAGGATCGCCGGTACCCGGAGAGCTATCGCTCGCTCGCCCTCCAGGGCGCCGAGATCATCCTGATCGGCTACAACACCCCGATCTCGGCACTGGCGCTCGACCTGAACGAGCTCTGCATGCGTGCCGGTGCCTACGCGAATCTCTGCTTCGTGGTGGGCGTCGCCAAGGCCGGCGTGGAGGACGGCGTCGAGCTGATCGCCGGTTCCTGCATCATCGACCCGCAGGGCCAGGTGCTGGCGCGGGCGGCGACACGCGGCGATGAGCTCGTGGTGGCGCGGATCGATCTCGACCAGATGGCGCCGCTCCGGAAGCGCTGGAACTTCCTCGGGCGGCGCCAGCCCCAGCACTATGGACTTCTGCTCCAGCCCGTCACCGAGAAGGAGCCCAACCGATGAGCGCGTCCGGCGTCGACGTCGTGGTGCGCGGTGGGCAGGTCGTCACGGCCACGGACGTCGTCGAAGCCGCGGTCGCGATCCAAGGCGACACGATCGTCGCGATCGGGCCAGAGTCCCTGCTCCCGCCCGCGGGCCGGGTGATCGACGCCTCGGGCAAATTTGTCTTGCCCGGCCTCATCGACTGTCATCTGCACATCGGCCCCGAGTACGACGACTGGCGGACGGCGCCCATGGCCGCGGCACGCACCGGGCTCACCACCCTCCTGCCGTTCGTCACCTACGACGAGGGCGAAACGCTGCCGAGGGCGGTCGCGCGCTTGCGCGAGGAAGCCGAGGCGCTGTCCGTCCTCGACTTCGGCTTTCACTTCATCCTGAACCACGAGCCGTACATCCTCGACGGTATTCCCGAGGCCTTCCGCATGGGCGTCTCGTCGATCAAGCTCTTCATGACGTACAAGAAGCGCGGCAAGCGCATGGTCTCCGACGAGTTCATCGCGAAGACGATGGAGCGGCTCGCCCCGCTCGGCGGCCTCTGCCAGCTCCACTGCGAGAACGGCGACGTCCTCTGCTATCTCGAGGACAAGGCGATCGCCGAAGGGCGCACCGCACCGACCGACTTCCCCCCGACCTGCCCCGACTGGACCGAGGAGGAAGCGATCAACCGCGCGATCCTCATCGGGCGTCTCACCGGGTGTCCGGTGTACGTCGTACACCTCTCGACCAGGCTCGGGCTCGAGCGCATCAAGCGCGCCCAGGCCGAGGGACAGAAGGTGTGGTGCGAGACCTGCCCGCAATATCTGCTCCTCACCGACAAGGAGATGGAGCGCCTGGGGCCCTTCGCCAAGATCGGCCCGCCGCTCCGCCCGGCCGACGGTCCGGACCGCGCGGCCCTCTGGCAAGGCTCGGCGCAGGGCTTCATCGCCAATGTCGCCAGCGACCACTCGCCGCGCGTGCCGGCGGCGAAGGAGCCGGGGCGGAAGAACATCTTCGTCGACGCCGCGGGCAAGCCGATCCCCTTCGGCGCGCCGTCGCTCGAGACGCTGGTGCCGCTCGCCTGGAGCGAGGGCGTGGCGAAGCGCGGCCTCCCGGTCACGTGGATGGCACGCGTGCTCGCCGAGAACCCGGCGCGGATTTTCGGCCTCTGGCCCCGCAAGGGAGCGATCCGCCCGGGCGCTGACGCCGATCTGACGATCTGGGACCCAGCCCCCGAGTGGACCATCCAGCAATCGCAGCACCTCGGCATCGCCGGCTTCACGCCGTACGAAGGCTGGCGAGTGCGCGGCCGAGCGTGGATGACCCTCGTGCGCGGTCAGGTGCTACTGAACCCGGCGGGCGAGCTGGAGCAGAAGCCAGGTTACGGTCGCTATCTGCCTCGCCGCGGCCCGACCCCGCCGATCGCGGGCGCGGTCGCCTGAGCGGTTCCCGTCCGGTGGACTACCTGGACCGGCTCGCAGCCTTCGTCGCCGCGACGCGCTTCGACGCGCTCCCCGTCGCCACGGTGGCAGCCGCCAAGCTCGTGCTGCTCGACACGCTCGGCGCGATCATCGCCGGAAGCGCCTTACCAGAGAACGGCAAACTCGCGCGACTGGCCGCCGCGCGGTCGCCACACGGCGCGGCGACGCTGCTGGGCCACCGCGCCAAGGCCGACCCGTTCTGGGCCGCGCTGACGAACGCAACAGCCGGTGTCGCGCTCGAAGTCGACGAGGGCAACCGGCTCGGCGGCGGCCACCCGGCGATCCACGTCGTCCCCGGGGCGCTCGCCGTCGCCGAAGAGCGCGGCCTCGACGGCCGGAAGCTGCTCGAGAGCCTCGTGGCCGGTTACGAGATCGGCTCGCGGATCGGCGGCGCGACCATGGTGCGGGCGAACGTCCACTCGCATGGGACGTGGGGGACGATCAGCACCGCCGTCGCCGTCGCCAAGCTCGCCGGCGCGCCCGCCGAGACGATCCGTGAGGTCATCAACCTCGCGGCGTCGATGAGCCCGGCCAACACGTGGACGCCCGCGCTGGACGGCGCGACGATCCGCAACCTCTATCCGGGCCGCTCGGGCTTTCAGGGCATGCTGGCCGTGGAGCTCCAGCGCTGCGGATTCACCGGCCTTGGCGACGCGCCGTCGGATGTCTATGGAACGATCCTGGCCGACGCGTTCGACCCGACATCTGCCGTCTCCGGCCTCGATGCGCTCGCGCGCACTGCTTCAGGGCGCGAGCTGTACCGCATCGAGCAGAACTACTTCAAGCTGCACGCATGCTGTCGGTTCAACCACTTCGCCCTCGACGCCGTGACGGATCTCCGGCGGGTTCATCGACTCGCGAGCGACGACGTCCTGAAGGTCGAGGTCGTCACCATCCCGTTCGCCATCCGGATGAGCGAGCCCGCGCCCACGAACCCGCTCGCCGCCCGGTTCTCCATTCCCTGGGCCGTCGCCGCGGCGCTCGTCCTGGGCCGGACCGACCCGGTGGCCTTCGACTCAGCGACGCTGGCCGACACGAGGATCCGGGACCTGGCGCGACGGGTGGAGATCGGCACCGATCCGGCGATGTCCCCGCGACGGGCCGACGCGCCGACAGCGCGCGTGAGAATCGTGCTCCGCGACGGGCGCACGCTCGAGGAGACGACGACCGTGGTTCGCGGCGACGCGCTGAGCCCCGCACCCCGCGACGAGATCATGGGCAAGTTCGTGACCCTCGCCTCGCCGATCCTGGGCGAGTCGCCCGCGCGCAAGGTCGCGGACGCGGTGGACGAGATCCACACCCTCGACGACGTCCGCGCCCTGACTGCGCTGCTCGTCCCCTGAGCCAGGCGAACCATCACATGCTCTTCCGCTCGCCGCCAGGCTCGGCCTCGAGCCGCCTCAGCAGCTCCGAATCCACCTTGTCCTTCACGGTCCGCCGGTCGAGGCCGAGCCGCCGCCCGGTCTCCAGATAGCTGCCGGTCTGCGCGTAGACCAGCGTGCAGTAGCGGCGTAGCAACTCGTCGGCGCTCAGCGAGCCGGCCAGCATCTCGTCGGCGACCTGCTGCCGGCCCGACGCGCTCGCCGCGTGCGGCGGCCGGTACTCACCCCGGATCATCACGTTCCGGACGCACTGCTCGAGCTCGCGGACGTTGCCCGGCCAGCGATAGCCCTCACCGAGGTGCGCGTCGATCCAGCGCTCGGCCTCCTCGGTCAGGCTCTCCGCTTCGGCGTCCCCCGCCACCCGTCGGGAGATGAAGCGCACCAGGGCCCGGCGCTCGCCGGACGCGGCGCGCAGCTGCTCCTCGAGTGGAGGCGTGACGATGAGATCCGAGCAGAGTCGGTAGTAGAGGTCCTTCCGGAAGCGGTCGACCGACATCTCATGGGCGAGGTCGCGGTTGGTGGCGGCGATGATCTGTCAGCGATCGACGATCGATGCTCTGTTTGCGCACGAGGTTGAGAGCCTGACGGCCTCCGCCGATTTCCAGGTTCTGGAGAACGGGAGCGCGCCGCCCGATCAGTATGACGAGTTCATCGAGAACGTGGTGCGTACGCACCTCCGATCGCCGCAGCTACTCGCCTTCCTCTATGCGCTGGCCCCGCCAGCCGCGGCAGCCGATCTCCAGCACAACCTCCTGGAGGAGCTAGGGCTGGAGGAGGAGTCGGCACGGCCGCATCCCGATCTGCTGCGGGAGCTGCTGGCGGGGGCAGGCCTAGGCTGCCGGCTCCCGATCCTTGAGGCCCAGGCCGACGAGGACCTTCGCCGCATCGTGGTGGACCCGTTGCTTCGGCACACTGCGTGACGTCGGCCTAGCCGCCCTTACCGAGATCGTCGCGTTCGAGTACATGCTCGCCCGCGTCTCCGGCCGCATCGCCCGGATGCTGGCCGCGCACCGCGGGCTGCTGGCACCGGCGCTCGAGTGGTTCACGCACCATTCCGAGGTGGACATCCGCCATGCCGAGCAGGGCCTGGCCGATCTGGAGGCCTACGTCCGCTATTACGAGTTCGCCAGCGACGAGGCGCTCACGATCGTGGAGATGACGCTGCGCGAGAACGTGCTCGCGCGCCGCTACTTCCACGATTTCGTGGCGGCGAGCGCGGTCGGAGGCCGGCGATGAAGCTCGTGGCCGCCACGCTCTACGCGCTGCGGATCCCGTTCGTGGAGTCGTTCAGCCACAGCGCCACCGAGCGGCGCTGGTCCGACTCGGTGGTGGTACGCGTGCGCGATGAGGCCGGGACCGAGGGGTTCGGCGAGGGAACGCCCCGCCCCTACGTTACGGGCGAGACCATCGAGACGATGCTCGACCACCTGACGTGTGAGCTGTGGCCGCGGGTGGCCGATCGCGAGGCACCCCCGGCGGGCAACCTGGAGGCCCTGGCCGCGTTCATACCCGAGACCGGCCTCGCCGGAGCGATCGCGCCCCACGCGAGCCGGGCCGCGCTCGAGCTCGCCGTCCTCGACTGCGTGCTCCGGCGCGCCGGGCGCTCGTTGGCGACCCTACTGCCACCCCGTCGGAGCCGGGTGACCTACAGCGGGGTGATTGCCGCAGGGCGGATCGCTCGGGCCGTGCAGCACGCGCGGCAGATGCGGGCGATCGGCCTCCACGACATCAAGGTCAAGGTCGGGTTCGACGATGACGTCGCCCGTGTGACCGCCGTGCGCGAGGCGCTCGGGCACGACGCCTCGCTGCGTCTCGACGCCAACGGCGCCTGGAGCTTCGACCGCGCCGTTCACGTGCTGAACGCTGTGGCGCCGCTCGGTATCGCGGCCGTCGAGCAGCCGCTGCCGCGCGGCCCGGTCGAGGATCTGGCACGGCTGCGGCAGGCCATCCCGGTCCCGATCATGGCCGACGAGTCGCTGGTGACGCCGGCCGACGCCGAGGCGCTGATCGCCGGCGAGGCCGTGGACTTCTTCAACGTCCGAATCTCGAAGTGCGGCGGTCTCGCCCGCTCGCTCGCCATCGCGGAGCGCGCCGCCAAGGCGGGAGTCGGTGTTCAGGTCGGAAGCCAGGTCGGCGAGACAGCGATCCTGTCCGCCGCCGGCCGCCATCTGGCCGCGGCGCTGCCCACGGTCGCGTTCGTCGAGGGCTCGTTCGGCACTCTTCTACTCGCCGAGGACGTCAGCGTCGAGAGCGTGCGGTTCGGTCATCGCGGCGAAGCCTCGCTGCTGACGGGACCGGGCCTCGGTATCCGCGTCGTCGAGGAGCGCCTGCGCCGACGCACCGTGGCCGTGCACGAGCTCACCACAGAGGAATGACATGGGACGGCTACTCGGACACGCGATCGCGGCGCAGCAATGGCTTCATCACCGTGCTTTCGAAGCGTCGACTCGCGCCCCGGAAGAGGCGCAGGCCCGGGTCTTGCGCACCCTGCTTCGCGACAACGCCGACACGGTCTTCGGCCGTGAGCACGGGTTCGCGACGATCGGGTCGGCGGCCGAGTACGCGCAGCGCGTGCCGATCCGCGACTACGAGGCGCTGCGGCCCTACGTCGGCCGCATCTCTGCCGGCGAGCCGCGTGTCTTGACCGCGGAGCCGCCGTTCATGTTCACCACGACGAGCGGCACGACTGGAGAGCCGAAGTTCATCCCGGTAACTGCCGCCTGGGCGCACGGGATGGCCTCGCTCATGCGGCTCTGGACCTTCTACGCCCTGCGAGATCACCCTGGGATGCTCGACCACCGCGTGCTGACGATCGTCGGTCCGGCTACCGAGGGCGTCACCACCGGTGGCCTGCCGTACGGCGCGATGACCGGACTGACGTACCAGCGCCTGCCGTGGCTCATCCGGCGGCGGCACGCCCTGCCCTACGCCGCGGCGCTGATCCGCGACCACGAGACACGCTACTTCGTCGCGCTCCGCCTGGCGCTCGGCCACGCAGTCTCGTCGATCGGTACGCCGAACCCCAGCACGCTGCTGCGGCTCGCCGACATCGCGGCGCGCCGTAGCGACGAGGTGATCCGCGCGATCCACGACGGCACGCTCGGGGTGACCAAGGTCGAGGCGATGCTCGGGACGGGCGTGACCGGCCTCGAGGTCCGTGCCGCGCTCGCGGCCGGGCTCCGCCCAAACCGTCAGCGGGCGGCACTCCTCGCGGATGTGGCCGGGCGCCGAGACCGCCTGATCCTCGGCGACTGCTGGCCCGAGTTGTCGCTCGTCGCCTGCTGGCTCGGGGGCAGCGCGGGGATCCAGGCACGTCATCTGGAGGCGCACTTCGGCCCTCAGATCGCCCGGCGTGACCTCGGGCTCGTCGCCAGCGAGGGGCGCTTCACCATCCCCGTCGAGGACGACTCCGCCGCGGGCGTCCTCGCCGTCCACTCCAACTTCTACGAGTTCGTCGCCGAGGAGGACATCGACGACCCGGAGCCCCGCACGCTTCTTTGTCACGAGCTGGCTGAGGGGCGCCGATACTACCTGATCGTGACTGGCGCGAACGGACTCTACCGCTACGACCTGAACGACGTCGTGGAGGTCCGCGGCTTCCACGAGCGCGCACCCAAGGTGGCCTTCGTCCGCAAGGGACGGGACATGCTGAACATCACCGGCGAGAAGCTGCACCTGAACCACGTCCTGCACGCGGTGCGGGCCGCCGAGCGCGCCACGGGGCTCGGCCTCTGGCAGTTCCGCCTGATCCCGGACGTCGAGGCAGCGCGCTACGACCTCCTGGTCGAGCTGCGCTGTTCCGCCGGGGCCGGGAGAACGCTTGCGAACTTCGCCGCGGCGTTCGATCGCGGCCTCGCCGCGGTCAATACCGAGTACGAGTCCAAGCGTGCTTCCGGACGACTGGCGCGGCCGCGGCTCTGCGTCATGCGCGAGGGCTGGTCCGAGCGGCTCTGCCGGGAGGAGTTCGAGCGCGGCGGGCGCGAGATTCAGCACAAGTGGGGCGTCATGCGTCCGGAGTGGGACGACACGAGCCGTGCCGAGGTTTTTCAGCGCGTCGATGGGTGCTCTTGCTCCTCGCGAGCAAGGCCAGCTGGCGATCGTGGAGATGCGCCAGAGTGATCTGGGAGAGGACTGAGCCGACCAGCGCCAAGAACATGTCCCATTGGGTGTCCCAAGGGTCTCCCTGGGTGCCGAGAAACGCCTGCGCCGCTTCGCCCGTAGCGAGCGCCGTCCACCACTCGATCAGCTCGTAGAGAGCGCTGACCGCCAGAGCGACGGCCGTCACGAGCACGAAGAGCCAGCCGCCGGGCCTGAGCGGCGTGCGACGCAGGAGGATCTCGCGGATCAGGACCGCCGGAATGAAGCCCTGCGCGAAGTGGCCCAGCCGATCGTAGTGGTTCCGCGCCAGCCCGAGCCAGTCCTTGACCCATTGGCCGAGGGGAACCTCGGCGTACGTGTAGTGCCCGCCGAGCATGAGCACTGCGGCGTGAACGAACAGCAACCGGTAGAGCAGCGGGGTGAGCGGAAAGCGCCTGTACGTCACGACGAGCAGGGGCGCGCCGATGAGGACCGGCCCAGTCTCGAGAAACCAAGTGAAGCGATCGCGCGGACCGATTCCCGACAGGGCCAGCAGGGCGACCCCGGCAACGAGCAGACGCGTCGGTTCGCCATAACGGCGGGGAGCTCGCGAAGACACTCGGTCGCCTCCCTCGAAGGTCACGGCCAGACCAGCGCGGCCAGGACACGATCACAAGCCGGTGCTATGGTCTCGGCGACGCCCGCCACCCACAGGGCAGTGACGATGGCCGCGAAGACGTCCATCGTGTAGTGTGCCCGAAGAACGAGAACCGTTGTCGCCTCGATGACCGCGATCGCGACACCGAGAGCGAGAAAACCCGGACCCCCCAGCCGCGCCAACTCGATGCCGCCATAAACCGCGAGGGCCGTGTGGCCGGAAAAGAACAGATCCGTGGCCGTTCCGTAGGTCACGAGCAGCGAGGGCACGCCTGGGCGACGCCAGATCATCCCGTCGGGCGGCGGCAGCGCGCACAGGCCCTGGCACATCTGCCGCAACGCGTAGAGGATCAGAAGACCCAGGAATGGGCGGAGGCTCGGTCCGAAGATCGATCGCGCGATGATGAACAGCCCGAGCGCGTCGATGATGGCGGAGGTGGTGACCAGGAGCGCGTTGGTGGTGGGCGGATGCCCGTTGAGGTACCGGTTCAGGCCCGCGGTCAGCTGGTGAAGGCCGTCGCCGATGCGACCCGCGGGCCACGCTCGCTGTCCGATGAGGCGCTGCGTCCAGAACCAGCCGACCAGGCCGGCCACGACCAGACCGAGGCGCACGGCCCACAGCGCCGGGGTCGCTTCGCTCATCTCAGCCCTCCCTTGGTGTCGAGGCCGCCGCGCGTGTCGCGACGAGATCGACCTCCAGTGTCGCCCGGCCCCAGAGAAGCACCACGCCCGCCGCGGCCAGGAGAGATCCCGTCACGAGAACAGGAATCCGGAGCCCGATTCGATCGGACTCGGCGCCGATCAGCCACGGCGAGGCGGCATCGCCGAGCAGATGCATCAGCATCGTCGTCACGGCGAACCCACGCGCCCGAAGCTCGGCGGGCAGCACGTTGGCCATGGCCGCGTTGAGCGGCCCCACGTTGATGAAGAGCAGGAGCAATGTGACGAACATGGCCGGCCAGAACACCGCTGGCTGGGGTGCCAGCACCGCGAAGAGCGTGAACAGGATGGACACCGCCAGTGACCAGCCCGACACGGTAAAGTCGGCGCCGGGCCAGCGACGCGCCACCGCGCTGGCGATTCGACCACCGAGCAGCGTCCCGGCAAAACCTGCAGCCACCAGGATCAGACCGAAGGTCGTCGCCGCGCTCCCGAGCGGGATGCCGCGCTCCCGCACGAAATACGTCGGCATCCAGGTCGCCAGGCCGCCCATGGCGAACGTGTAGATGACCTGAGCCGCAGTATTGACGAGATAGCTACGACGACTCGCCAGGGCGCGGAGTGACGGGCCGAGCCCCAGCGGTGTCGCCCCGACTGACGTGGCGTCCCGGGCGCCCCGCGGCGGCTCGGTGAGGCGCAAGAGCAAGAACGCCAGGACGGCGCCGGGCGCACCGGCGATGAAGAAGGCAGTGCGCCAGCCGTGGGCCTCGCCGATCACCCCGCCTACGATGTAGCCGAGGGCGGCGCCGACCGGGATCGCTGCGTAGAAGACGCCGAGCATGCGCGCCCGCCGTTCGGCAGGATAGCAATCCGAGAGCAGCGACGGGGTGACGACTGCGTAGCTCGCCTCCCCGACGCCGATGACGGCCCGGGCGAGCAGCAGCCAACCATAAGTTGGCGCCAGCCCCGACGCCGCTGTGGCCAGGCTCCACACGAACACACCGATTGCAGCCAACCGCAGGCGGCTCCCGACGTCCCCGAGCCAGCCGGCCGGCACACAGGCCAGGGAATACGCAACGATGAAGAGCGACTGGAGGAGACCGCCCTGTGCGTCCGAGATTGCGAGGTCGGCGAGGATGAGGGGCAGCGTTGCCGCGGCGACGTATCGATCCAGGTAGTTCAGCGCGTTGACCGTCGTGAGCACACCGAGAATGACGCCGGGTGAGCGCAACCAGCGACTACCCGGCATCGCGTGTACCGTGGCTCAAGACCTCCGGAGGCACTCGATCGGCCAGCGCGCGCAACTCCTCGGCCAGCGCGCGACGCTCGTCGAGGAGCCGCCGGTGGAGATCACGGTCGGCGAGGAATCGGAGGAACGCTCGCGCCTGTCCGGCCACGCGGCCGAGCCGCTCCCGCCAGGCGAGCGCCAGGAGCCCGGACGGCGCCAGCAGCAGCAGGAACGCCAGGAGCGGAGCGAGGCCTGCGAGCCGCCAGACGAGCCAGCCTTCGACACCCCAGAGGAGCGGATAGATGACGAGGCCGACCGCCATCTTGTCAGTCGCTTCCTCCTCGAGGGTTCGGCCGAGCCACGGCACGATCTGTCCCGTCATCCAGTAGGGCACGGCGTGACACGCGATCCCCCAGCACGCCAGAGGGAGGCAGAGCGCCAGCCACAGCACGTTGGCCGCGACGTAGGAGACCATGAGGCGGGCGGTGTACGTCCGGCCAAGCTGCTCGCTCGCGATCCCGACCTCGTCGAGGTGACCTCGATACCGCTCGACCCTGCGACGCAGTTCGGCCACGAGCTGTGGCTCGCGCTCGCCGAGATAGCGCGCTGCCCGCATGACCTGGCGCTTCCACGCCAGCGCTTGCTCCGCGATCTTGTCCGACGCCGGACCAGGCTCACCACGACGCGCCGACTCCTCCCACCACGCGCGTTCGAGCACCGCGAGCAGGCCGAGCGTGTAGTGGTCCTCAGCCTCGACGATCCGCTCGCCAATCGACTCCGTCAGACGAGCGGTGATCACCCTGACCGCCTCCTCGGGTCGCTCTCGGTTCGAGGCGAAGACGTCGGCCGTCGCCACCGGCGCACCAATCGTGAGCTGCACGGAGGCCGACCGAAAGATTCCTGGATCATGAAAAACGATGCCGACGGGCAATAGCGTCACAGGGTGGGGTCCGCCGGCGGCGCGTTCCAACCCGAGGGCCAGGCGCGCGGCACCCGTCCGCAGCGGCAGCAGGATCGGCTGCGGCTGCGTGCGCCCCTCGGGAAAGATCAGGACGACGCCGCCGGCGCGCAGCGCATCGATCGCGGCGGTGAACATCGCCTCATTCCTCCGCGGATCGTCGCCGGCCTCGAGGCGTCGGTTCACGGGCACTGCGCCCAACATGCGCAGCAGAGGGCCGACGAGGGGATGGCGAAAGAGAGGCGCGTTGGCCAGCACGGTGACGGCTCGGGGAACGGTTGCGATGATGAGCATGGCGTCGACCACCGAGTTGTGGTGGTTGGCGGCGACGATCACGCCGCCGTCGGGCGGAATTCGCTCACGCCCGACGACGTCGATCCGACGGTAGAAGAGCCACAGCAGCAACCGGATCATCATTCGGACGAGGCGATAGGCGATCGTCCCCTGCGTTTTCCTGGTCCGCGGAGGCCGGGTGGAATGCATGAGGCCCCAACCCTATCCGATGCCGCCCGTTAGCGGGGGAGACATTCAAGCCGGTTGCCAGCCCAGCTAGCGCCTCAACGGACCGCTGATCTCTGTCGGATCAGAGAAGTCCGAGCCTTCGAAGGACCGTGTCACTTATCGGCTCTGCGGGGCGATCAGACACCGGATTCACCCCTCTGTCTCGAGGACGCGACACCTCCGTGGTCTCCATGTAGCGCGTAAAGAGCACGAAGCAACTCACGAGGCCGACGAGCACCAGCGTCGGAACAGCCAACCCCCGAGCGGTGAGCGACCACCCCTTCGATGCGCGGGCCTTCCGAACGGTCGCACCCGCTTGCACGCGCGCTTCCGGCTTTTTGAAGAACGTCTCCATGCTTTCCTCCCTGGACCTCGCCACGGGGGGTGCCAAGCTCATCGCGCCGCCCCTCCGAAACGAATGACGGTATACCCCAGCGCGTACACCTCGCCCGGGCGCACGCGGCGCTCCGCGCGGCGCCGCTCGTCGGGCGCACTTTGCTGGGCTCGACGGCGCTCGCCTCGGCGCCGATCCACTATCACCTTCACCCCGCGGACGCCGGCAAACCGCCGTTGAAGGAACTCAAACAGCGCCGACTCCTTCGGATTCACCACCAACAGCAGCTGCACTCCCGGGAACGAGCGTGACGGCAAGGTACGAAGAAATTCCAGCGCGTGGCGCCGGCAGATGCCGTGGGTCACGGCCGGATCGTCGAGAGGCTCGCGCTCGCCCAGATCCGCCGGTCGCCCCTCGCGCTCGCACCACGGACATTTGACTTTCACGCCTCGCAGCTCTCCCGGCGTCGCGCCTCTCGGGCATCGAGAGCGTTCGGCCAAAGGGGTAGAAGAGCACGCGCAATGCCATAAAATTCCGGATTTCCAGGAAAATTGCGGTGCCGCGTTCTCACGAACTTAGCGTGAGCGGTTGTGATACGCGCGCTTCGCCGACTTGGCAGACGGTGGCCATTGTGGCCAGCAGTGGTCGACGAATGAAAACTCGGTCGGCCAGGAGGACGTCTCGGTGGTGGTGGGATGCTCTGGTTGTTGCTCTGCTCGTCCAAGTCACCGGGCTCATCAGTCGCGGTGCGCGCTTACTCACGCGGTTCGGCAAACTCCAGGCGCTCGCGGCCACGGATAATCTCGATTGGACCCTGCGGAGCTTCTATCGGCGAGAGTGGCGGCGGTGCGCTCTCTCGGTCGGGCTTTCACCTGCTCGGCTGGCTGATGCGTGGGGTCTTCGCGGCGCTCGGGTTCGGGGCGCAGACCGGTCTGGCTTTCAGCTTCCTCCGGTGGCTGCGAAAGCTGGTGTGGATCGGGTTAGGAGTGCTCGTGCTTCTCCTGGCGCGTGGACGATCCAGGCTCGCTCCCGAGGCACTGGCGTGACCACCGGGGCCCGTGCCTCGGCCGCGATTCGGCGCGTCTCGAGGCGCTCGAGACTCCCGGCGGGCGCGAGCAGGGCCAGCACGCCTCCGAGGACGTGCACTTCCTCCGGCTTCTGCCTGTTGACGCGAACGCGGACGCGCCGACCCCGGTAGAGCCCGACCTCTTCCCGGCATCCCGGTAACTCGAGCATCATCTTGACCAGCCGAGTCAGGACGCCCGTCTTGGTCGTGCGCGGGATCACGC
>WNGB01007310.1_pt1 | contig 15981 bp, 10 predicted proteins | sample 5400681 | NCBI WGS metagenome assembly WNGB01 (sample SAMN13153367, study PRJNA577476) | soil metagenome | isolation source: 115 cm soil or saprolite under grassland replicate 2 | place: USA:California | collected 2016-06-15 | reverse complement strand
CACTGATCGCGAGACTCTGGGCGCCTCCGCGCGCGGTCCCGAGATGCCCGAACGGATGCGGGCTTCGGCCACTGTGAAGTACAGTGTGAAGCGTGGACGAGTCCGTGCTGTCGACCCCGTTCGGCGATGAGCCGCTGGAGGAGATCCAGCTGGCGTCGGCACCGCTGGTGCGCGTGATTGCCCAGCTCCGCTTTCCCCAGTTGGCGTCGATGGCCGATGACACCGTTGCGCACGCCTTCGCTAAAGAGGTCAGCGGCGACTATCCGCTGTTTGAGGAGGCCAGAGAGGTTAGTCTGCTGATTGCCGGTGCCACAATCAGCCAGCAGGAACAGGTAACGAGCCAGGTGTGGCGGCTTCAAACCGCTGACGGAAACTGGCTTGTGACGCTTGGACGGAATTCGTTGTCCCTGGAGGCCCTAGCGTACGCGGGCCGCCGCGACTTCTGTGGCCGGTTGGTCCAGCTCGCGGACACGTTCATCCGCAAGGCGGCACCTCCGCGCTTCGACCGATTTGGTATCAGGTACATCAATCGTGTTACGAACGCTGAGCTCCTTGCAGACCTGTCGAAGCTGGTCCGACCAGAGATGATCGGCACTGCCGCCTTGAGGCTGCCGGAAGATGTGACCGTTCATCACAGCCTACTGGAGGCGCAGTTCAACCAAGGTGCGCACACGATGCTAGTCCGCTGCGGAGTCCTGCCCGCTGGTACAACGATCGATCTGGCGGTTCCGGCGACGAGCCTGCCGAGTTGGATTCTGGATATCGACTCCGCTGTCAGTGGGGCTGACGCCGTGCCCGCTGACAAGATCAGCGACCTCGCGACAGATCTTGCGGAGCGCGCATACCGGTTCTTCCGCTACGCCGTCAACCGTGACTTCCTCAAGGTATTTGAAGCCCCGCAATGAGCCTGTACACGTCGCCAGAGGACCTCGTCCTGCTGAGCCGAACCCATCCCATTCCCGGCTCTGGGCCTCCAGCGCGGACTTGGACATCGAGTATCTTCACCGGCCTGTCGGGTATCGCCGTTACTACCGCACTGCTCGTCGGTCCGGTACCTGACGCCAAGTCGCTCTCCGAGTCGACCAGACCGCCACTAACACAGCCAGCAATACCGCCCGCTCAGGCAGCCAGACCGGTTCAAGCCGGTCCAGCGCAGGCCAGCGCGACGATCGTTCGGGACCTTCACGCGAAATCTGGCTTGACCTGGGAGCAGCTCGGCCGGTTGCTCGGTGTGAGCCGCCGCGCTGTCCACCTGTGGGCAGCAGGCGGGCGGGTCAACTCTCGACACCTCGAACTGCTCGCGCAGCTGCGTGGCATCGTTGACAACCTGCCGGCGGAGAACGCCTCTCAGCGCCGCATGCTGATCTTCCAAGCACGGCAAGCCGAGCCCAGCATCTTTGACACCTTCCTCCGCCAACACACTGGTGAAGAGGGCGTTGTGGCTGGAACACCGTTCTCCCCCGACCAGCTGCTCGGGGCCCGGTATGACGAGGTGGAAAGCGAATAGCTCGGTGCTGAAACGCCTTCTTCGCCTGGCGCACTCGTTGGCGCGCCTCATGCAACGCCGGAGTACGACACAACAGAGTTTGATCATTGATGCCGAGAGCAGCGACGCGCCCGCGCCGCTGAGTGAAACGCATCTGCAGGTCATAGATTCGTTCCGCCAGGGCGATGTCGTCACGATCGACGGGCTGCCGGTCCTGGGGCCTGATGTGGTCTGGTTTCGTCGCACCCCGTATGGGGCGGTGCTGCTTACCCAGACCTGCGACGCCGTACGCCCCGAGAAGTCGACAGTCGCATTGGTTCCCATCGTCCGGCTGGAAGGCAGCACCGCGAGCGAGGCACGCGACGGCAAGCTCCTGCGATACATCCACGTGCCGTCGGCCGACCCCGAAGCATTCGCTGATCTGTCGGTAATCGCCACGATCGATAAGGCGTTGTTCGCCGCCCTGCCCCGTGTTGCCGGCATTGATCAGACCGACGACGACGCTGTCCGCAAGTTCGGACGCGCCGTCGGCCGTCGCTTCGGCAGGTTCCCGTTTCCAGATGAAGTGGTGCCGTGGCTACGGCCACTGGAAGTCGTGATGCAGAGCAAACACGACAAGAACAGCCCCGAAGGGGCCGCCATGCGCGACGTCGTTGAGCTGCGGGTCGAAGCTGTCGGCGGCTGGCAGGATCCGCCGTACGCGCTGACCCTGTGCGTCATCGTCAAGGCGGGTGTGATTCCGACCTTCCCCGACGACGAGCAACCTCCGTGTCCAGATGATCTCGCCGCATGGCTCCGAACCGACACAGGGGACCTTCGACAAACCTCCGGCGCGATCGCTAGCAGACTGGCCACGGAACGGATGCGTTCGCCTTCGTCGGCATCGGTCTACTGGCTATGGCTCTCCCTCGCTGAAGCATGGGCTGCCCGATGTACGCCCGATGTTGGTAAGCGCCCAGCCGAGGACGCAGCCAAGATCCGGTCCGCCGTCACCGGAGTCGATGCCGATCTTGTCGATGAGGGCGGATTCGACCTATATCGTTACCGACGCAGCGAACAGCTTGATATCGATCACCTCTCGCCTCCGATCCCCTTATAGACAAAGCGAGTTGAGGAGGGTGGGCGAACGGTTCGGGTGATGTTGGGGACCCAGCAGTGTCACCGCCCTGGGAGGCGTGCTGCCTGTGGGATTCTGAGGTGGTCATGAGTTGGAGGGCGCCGGATATCGGATGCCCGGTGCGTGGGTGTTCGCCAGACTGATGCCGTGGACGGCTGGGAGATCGAGCAGTTCGAGCGGGACGGGTATGTTGCCGTACGCGGTGCCGTCGATCCGGACGTCAGCGCCGCCTGCCGGGACGCGATCTGGGAGGCACTTGCCTTGCGAGGTGTGACCCGTGACCGGGCGACGTGGACGCGTCCGGTCGTGCGGGTTGCTTGCCCGGAGGGTGGTCCGTTCGAGGCCGCCGGTGCCGCGCCCGCGCTGTGGTCGGCGTACGACGCGTTGATCGGCCCCGGCCGCTGGGCACCGCGCCGAGGTGTCGGCGGTTCGGTGCCGGTGCGGTTCCCGTCCGAGGAGTACCCGGGCGATGTCGGCTGGCACATCGAGGGCAGTTACGAGGTAAATGGCAAGTATTGGGCGAACGTGCGTTCGCGTGCGCGTGGACTGCTGGCGCTGTTCCTATTCAGCGACGTGGGCGAGGACGACGCGCCGACCCGCATGGCGATCGGGTCGCATCTGGCGATGCCGAGCATCTTGGAGCCGGCCGGGGAGGCCGGGATGAGCGGTGAGGAATCCATCTCCCACGTGCCCCCATCGGTCATGTGCCGCACGGTCGTGCACGCCACGGGGCGCGCCGGGGACGTATTCCTGTGCCACCCGTTCATCGTGCACACGGCGACGTGGCCGCACCGCGGTAGGACGCCGCGGATGATGGCCCAGCCTGGCATCTACGTCGAAGACGGCTTCGCGGTCGATGGATCCGATCGGTCACCGGTCGCGCGGGCGATCGTCGCAGGCCTCGATACCGACAGGGCGTGACCCACGAGCCGAACGGCAGGACCCCGCAAGGGGAGCCGCGCCCGCTCCTCGGCCTCGCTCGCGAGGCGGATCAACTCCCGGGGCGGCGGCACCGCGCTCCTGAGCCGTCAAGGGGATAGAAGATCCTGTACACCGTGCTTTCTAGACGGCGTCGGTCACGAATCCGAAGCGCTCTATGTTGGCATCAGCTCGCCCGAGATGGCCAGCGTGCCTCGGCCGTCATGGTGGTTACCGTAGCGGGTCGGTTGGACACTTTCTGCTCTGATGGTCGTCCCGCCATCGCGGCGACCCGGGCTACCATCGGGCGGCTCGACGAAATCACACCGAGAGGTCGTGTTCCGGCCCGGTGGTCGGACGGGCTTGACATGCCGTAGCGACGAAGCCTGGAAGTGATCATGCAGCATCTCACCGTGCGTGTGGCCTGGCACGACAGCGCCTGGAACGGGACGGTCTGCCAAAACCCGTCGGGTAACCCGTACTGCCTTGATCTTGACCGGATCCGAGCCGAACGCGACGACCGATACGAAGATGCGATAGCCAGCCGCGACTTCGCCGATATCGATCTGACCAAACGGCCGCCGTGTGCTGCCGAGTCTGGCGCCTTCATGAACCCGATGCCGTGGACCCGGCAGTTCAAACACCCGTACGCCGAACTGCCGAAGACCGCCAGCACCCACGGGCATCTGCGACCGACGATGGTGAGGGTCCCGCCGTACGCGACTTTCGCCGTGCCGTTCGCCTGGATGCTCCGCGAACGATCCGGTGAGATCGAGGCCCGACTGCCCGAGCCGCTGTCCCCCGACGTCGAGCCCCCCTTCCAGTCGCCCTGGGTCTTTCCTGCTCCACGCCAGCGCGAACTCGTAACCGCCTACTTCAACCAGATCAACCCAGGCCGGTCGCTGGTCATGTTCTACACCAAATCCGGCCACCCTCTCGGCGACCACCTCAACCGGTTGCTGGTCGGTATCGGACGCATCGACACGGTCGGCGGAATCATCGAGTACGACGCCCCGGCCGGCAAACCCACCTACCCGCTATGGGATCGGCTGATCTGCCATTCCATCCGCCCCGACGGGGCCGACGGAATGCTGCTGCCGTACCACACATACCTCCGCCCGACCGGCGACCCAGACGTGGACGCCCACCGCCGGGAACTGCTCAGCGAGATCGCGGTAGCACCTGAACGCGGCCACATCATGCAGTTCTCCTACGGCAGCGAGATCGTCTCGGCTGATGTGACCCTCGCGATTCTGGAACGCACCCTTACCGCCATCCGAGCGGTGATCCGCCACGGTATCGCGCCGGGACCGTGGGCTGAACGCGAGGAATGGATCAACGCGCGGATCGCCGAAGCGTGGACGGACCGCGGCGCCTTCCCCGGCGCCGCTGCGGTGCTGGAGGCCCTAGGTCTTCGACTCGCCACCTCGCTGCTGCTGGACCTGAGCCGCAATGGCAGCCTGCAACCCGCGCAGGACCCCTGGCCGCTGCTCGACGCCCTGATCCGGGGCCAGCACCAGGCACCCGGCCCGGCCTACGCCGCGGACCTCGCCGCCGTCCGCCAGACCTGGTCGGCGCTGCCCGAACCGCGGCGGGACTTCATCAAGCTCCTCAGCCGGTTCGCCCTCACGGCCAAGGCCGCCCGGCGGTGGCTCGAACCGGGTGAGCGAGCCGCCGGCACCCTGCGCACTGTCTCCGACCTCGACATCATGGCCAACCCGTACCTGATCGCAACCCTTGATCTCGGCGCTGGTGACGACGCCGCGGTGTCCCTGGCCACCGTTGACCGCGGTCTCCTCCCGGACCCGACGATCGCCGTCGCGGCACCCGTGCCCGAGCCCAGCCGGGTCGAGTCTCCCGCCGACGCCCGACGGGTCGAGGCGGCACTTGTTACGGTCCTTCGCGACGCGGCCGACGCAGGGGACGCGCTGCTCACCGTCGACGAAGCCGTGGGTTCCGCCCGGGAGTTGACGCTCACCCCGGCATTGCCGATCTCCTCCGACTGGGTTAGCGGCCACGTACACGACGGCCACTCCACGCTGCGCCTGGTGGAGATCCGGTCGGCCCACGACAACGGGACTGTTCGATGTCTGCAACTGGCCGACCTCGGCGACCGCGGGCGGAAGCTGGCCAAGCTCCTTGCGGCTCGCGCCGCGAAACCGTTGCCGAGCCTGGGCGAGAACTGGCGTGAGCTGCTTATCCAGGCGATCAGAACTGGCGGCGGCGATGTTGATGAAGCCAATCCGCGCCACGCGGACGCCCTTACCGAGCAGGCCGCGGCGCTCGAACGCATCACCACCCGTCGACTGTCCGTGCTTGTCGGGCGGGCCGGCACGGGCAAGACGAGCGTGGTCGGTGCGTTGCTGGCGTCCACGAAACTGCTGGCCGGCCAGATCCTCCTGCTTGCCCCGACAGGCAAGGCCACCGTACGGCTTGCGCACAAGACCAATGCACACGCCCAGAACGTGGCGCAGTTCTTGTATGGGCTCGGCCGCTACGACGGCGCACGTCAGCGTGTCCGCTTCACCGGAGACTCCAAGCACCGTCTGGAACGTACCGTCGTGATCGACGAATGCTCAATGTTGACCGAGGACCAGTTCGTGGCACTGCTGGAGGCGCTCGATCTCGGCCACGTCCAGCGGATCATTCTGGTCGGCGACCCCCACCAGCTACCCCCGATCGGTGTCGGCCGGCCGTTCGCCGACCTCGTCGCCCACCTCGATACGGCCGCAGACTCGACGGAGCCGAGTACTTTGGCGCTCGCCGGTCCTATGGCTCGGCTCACCGTCGAGCTGCGAACGCAAAGCGGCCGTCCGTCGGACGTCCTGCGCCTGGCGTCACTTTTCACCACCGGTACCCAGGCCGTCGACGCCGACAGCGTTCTGGGCGAGTTGGCGCTCAACGCCCAGGCGGACGGGACGCAGCGCGGAGCCGGTGGACCTGACTCGGATCTCAAACTGGTGTTCTGGCAGACACCCGACGAGCTGCACCGCAAGCTCCTCGACGAGTTGGCGCTTGCACTGGGCATGAATGGCCCCGACGACGCCGAAGGGTATGCCCGGGCACTCGGCCTCACGGCAGAAGGATGGGTCCCGTTCGACAACCACTCCGGCGCCGAACGATTCCAGGTCCTGTCCCCGGTGCGGATGCGTGACTGGGGCACTTTCGAGCTGAACCGGTTCCTGCAGCGCCACTTCCGCGGCGCGGATCTTCGTCGCGCTCGGCGGCCTGGCGGCGTCAGCTATGGGCCTGAGGAGATCGTCGTCCGCGACAAGGTCATGCTGTTGACCAACCGCACCCGCAGCGGCTACGACTGGTCGTCACGGCAGAAGACCAAGCAGTACCTCGCCAACGGCGAAATCGGCCTGGCCGCCGGGATCAACAACGGCTGGCTCAACGTCGCGTTCGTCGACCGCCCACACCTGCACGTCGGCTTCAAACTTGTCCCGGCCGGTGCCGAACGCGTCGACCTCGAACTTGCCTACGCCCTCACCGTTCACAAGGCCCAAGGCAGCGAGTTCGGCACGGTCCTGGTTGTGGTACCCGCCGAGAGCCGCCTGTTGTCCGGGGAGCTGGTGTACACCGCCGTCACGCGGGCGCAGAAGAAGCTGGTCCTGCTCGTCCAGGGAAACGACCCAGGCCGGATCTACGAACTGACCCGCCCGCAACGCAGCGAAACCGCCCGCCGCAACACCAACCTCTTCGCCCCTGGGATCCGCCGTCCCGACGCCAACGTCCCGTTCGCCGAACACCTCATCCACTGGACCGCCCGCGGCGAGATGGTCCGCTCCAAGAGCGAAGTCATCATCGCCAACCTGCTGCACGCGGCCGACCTCGACTACACCTACGAACGAGAACTCAGCGGCGAGACGACGCCCGGCACCCTGAGGCCGGACTTCACGTTCATCGACCTTGCCGGCGACATCATCGTCTGGGAACACCTCGGCATGCTCGACCGAGCCGACTACCGCGCCTCATGGGAACGCCGACGCGCCTGGTACGAGGCGAACGGCTTCATCCTCGGCACCAACCTGTTCACCTCACAGGAATCGGGCGCTGGCCTCGACTCGGAGGCGCTGGACAAGCAGGTCACCCAGATCAAAGATCTCATAACGTGAGATTTGCCCGGTTGATCACCTTCGCCTGCGCGGTGTTGTCGTACCCGGCGATAACAATGGGCTGGCGGGTGCATTGGTGGGACGAGGTGATCTGACGTGTCGGCGCGGTCGGCGGAGCAGTTGATGTACGAGTTCCGTACGAACGCGGCAGCTGACGTGACGATGTCCTTGCTCCGGTCGCCACACGCCACGCTGCACTTGGCGTTGATGGCGGCGTACCTGGGCGACGGTCAGATCGTTGATGGGCAGACCCTGACGGCGGCTATCAATGCCGATCTGCCGACGCTGCTGCGCGACCCGTCCCCGACAGGTTCGGACGAAGAAGCCGTCGATGTGATGGACGCAGGTCGGCTGCTGGGGCGGTGGACGAAACGCGGCTGGGTGTACCGCAGCGTCGATCCCGCGACCCGGGTTGAGCGCTACCAGCTGACCTCGGGTGCCGTCGCGGCGGTGCGGCAGATGCGTAACCTGCAACGCCACAGTTCGGTGGCCACGGAGTCAGCCCTGGCGATGGTCATGGCCGAGATGAGGCAGGTCGCTACCGACGCCAACCCGGATCCGCTCGTACGGCGGGAGGCCATCAACGCGCAGATCGTCGCGCTGGTGTCCCAGCGCGACGCCCTCGACCAGGGGGTGCTGCCGGAGGTCAACCACCGCGACCTGGTGGACCGGGTTGTGGCGCTGTCGCATCTGGTGGAGCGGATCCCGGCGGATGTGGCCCGCTACGGCGAACAGATGCACGCGAACACCGCGACGCTGTTGCGGCAGACACTGGCCGACGATCCCACCGAGTTCGGTGAGGCGTTGGCGCGCATGTTCGCCGGCCATGACGTGATCGCGGAGTCTGCTGAGGGCCAGGCATTTCGGTCGTTCGCCACGTTGATCGCGACACCGTCGCAGCGGTCACAGCTGGAGACAGACATCGTTGAGATCACCGACCGGATCCGCGGACTGCCCGGACACGTCGTTGATACGCTCGGTGGCTTCATCGAGGCGATGTGGCGTCGTGTCCAGGACGTGGAGGATATCCGGGCGCTGGCGTTTCGACGGATGAGCAACTTCGTGCGCGGTGGCGACGCGCTGCACTACCGGAGTCTGCGCACCCGCATCGGTGAGGCCCAGGCATCGGCGTCCGCGGCGTTCACCCGCACGCACGGCGGGCGAGACATCGGGTTCGTCGTGCCGCTCAGCGGCGTCAACGCGCGGTCTGTGGGACGGCTTCGGCTCCACCCGGGTTCGGCGACCAGACCGGATCCGGTGGTGGACTCGTTGAACGAGTTCGAGATCAACGCTGCGAGCCTTGCCGGCCGTGAGTCCATCGACTGGGCCGCGCTGCGCCACTCGATCAACGTCGCGATGGACAGCCACGGCGGGCTGGCCACACTGCCCGAGGTCCTGGAACACCTGCCGTACGCACGCACCGGCGACGTGATCGGGCTGTGGCTGCTGGCCACCCGGCACGGGGCCGTGGATGAGGACGCCCAGTCGATCGTGCTGGTGGACACCGCACAGGGCTTGCGGGAGCTGGCTGTCCCGTACCTGGTGTTCGGCGAACACATCCCGGAGCCGACGGGGCCGCGGACGGCGGTACGGGTTGTCGGCTCCGCGCCGGCCGCCGGGGAAGGTTTGCTCGATGGCTGACAAGGCGCCCGATTTCTCCGCGGTGTTCGCTGACCTGTTCACCGACGCCAACGTGTCGGTAGACCAAGCGGTGGATCTTGACCCGACCGAGGTATTCGCCTCCTCGGCGGCGCTGGGCACGAACGTGGACACCGGCGAACGGGTGGCCAAATTCGACGGTGACACCAGCCAATTGCCGCCGGAGGTGTGCTGGACGCTGCAGGAGCTGGTGGCCGCCCCGCACATCAGCGAGAAGTCGCGGCGGCACTGGGCGGTTGTCCAGCAGTACGAGGATGTGCTGCGTAGCCGGCTGGCGGAACTGGGGCTGATCCTGGAGCTCAGTCATGAGCACCGGTACGCGTTCACCCGCCAGGCGGATGATCCCAGCCCGTACAGTCGGGCGATCCTGCGTACTAAGACGCTCAGTCTTGCCGCGAGCGCGCTGGCGCTGTACTTGTACCAGCTCTACCTGGTCTCACCGGATGAGCCGGTCGTGGAGACCGCCGACATGATCGACCACATGATGGCGTACAAGCCGGCCACCGACACCGACGAGGCCGCCTTCCAGCGGAAGATCCGGACGGCGATCGTGGCGCTCGATGACGCCGGGATCATCAAGCCGGTCAAGGGGACCGACCGGTACCTCGTCAACAGCGTCATCACCTCGATTCTCACCGCCGATCGGATCCAGGCGCTCGACCAGCGCTACCGGGCCATCGCCCGTGGCGAGGTCACCGACGATGCCGACGCCGGCGAGGAGGTCGGCGATGACTGAGCGGGCGACCTACCTCGGCCAGGTACGGCTCACCCGGCTGCAGGTGGTGAACTGGGGCACCTTCTGCGGGTACAAGGACCTGCGCATCAGCCCACAGGGCGTGCTCTTCACCGGCCCGTCCGGATCGGGCAAGTCGTCGCTTATGGACGCACACTCGGCCGTCCTGCTGCCGACAGTCGATCAACGGTTCAACGCGTCCGCGGACCTCACGGCGCGAGGTGCGAAGCAGAGCACCCGCAACGCTGCCGCCTACGTGCGCGGGGCGTGGTCTGAGACGAGCGACGAGTACGACCAGGCGCACGTGCGCTACCTGCGCGCCGGCCGGCCGACCTGGTCGGCGGTCGCGGCGACGTATGACGACGGCGTCGGCTTGGTCACCACCGCGGTGGTGGTCAAGTGGTTCGCCGGCACCGAAACCGACGGGACGTCGCTGAAGACGATGCACCACCTGCACGACGGCGAGCTCAACCTGACCGTGCTCAACGAGTGGGCGGATCGCGGCTTTGACACCGCATGGTTCAAGCGCGCATACCCGCCCGTGTGCCGCACCCCGGACCAGACGAGCTACCTACGAGAGCTGCGCGTACGCGCGCGGCTGGGCTCCTCTCACCATGCGCTCGCCCTGCTTGGCAAGGCCAAGGCGATGAAGAACGTTGGCGATCTGAACCTGTTCATCCGAGACAACATGCTCGACGAGCCGGAGACCTTCGCCGCGGCGCAACGCATGCTGAGCTTGTTCCATCCGCTCAACGAGGCACACCGCACTGCGGAGCGGGCCTACCAGCAGTCCACGACCCTCGCGGAGCTACCCGAGGCGTGGGTGCGGTACCAGGAGAGCAGGGCAACCCGCCACCTGGCCGAGGCGCTGCTGGGTGAGCCGATCGACGTCTACCTGCGTCAGGTCCATGTGGACGTTCTCGGCCGAGAGATCGATGCCATCGATGATCGCGTGGCCGCCCTGGACGAGCAATTGCGGACCCAGGACGCAGCTGCGGAGGTAGCGCAGCGGGAGTATGAGCAGCTCAACCGGCAGTTCGAGCAGGAGGGCTCGGCGCTGGCACAGCTGACCGCAGCGCTGCCCGCAGCCGAAGCCGAAGCGACGGCGGCCAAACGAGCCCTTGCGGTCTACAGCGGGCTCGTCACGGCCAGACTCGCAACGCCGTGTCCGGCGGACGAGGTCACCTTCGAGGAGCTTCGTAACCGGCTTCCGGACATCCGGGACGCAGCGACGGCAGCGGTACCCGAGGCCGAGCGGAAGCGCACCACGGCTCTCAAGCAGTACGCCGATACGGCGCACGAGCACGAGAAGACGAAGGCGGAGCTGATCGCGCTGCAATCGGCCAGCAACCTGATCCCCGCCGACCATGCCCGGCGTAGGGACAGGATCGCGACCGGGGCCGGCGTGCCGCCCGCGGACCTGCCCTACGCGGCGGAGCTGATCGACGTCGCCGACGGTGAGGAACGCTGGCGGCCGGCCGCCGAGAAGGTCGTCCGCGCGTTCGGACTGCGTCTGCTCGTTCCGGAGCGCCACAAGGACGCTGTGCGCCGATACGTCGACGAGAACAACATGCGGGCCGTGGTCGAGTACAGCATCGTCACCTCCGTCTCCGCGCATCGGCCCGCGCCCAAGTCGAACACCTTGGCCGCCAAGCTCACCGTCGACCTGGAGCATCCCAGTGGGCCGTGGCTTGCCGTCCAAGTGGTCAACCGGTTCGAGCACGTGTGCGTCGAGACCGCCCGGGAACTGGAGCCGCACCGGCTCGCCGTGACCCTGCGCGGCACAGTGAAGATGGCGGGCAACCACTACCGCAAGGACGACCGGCCAGAGGTGGCCAGCCCGTCCAGCTACATCCTTGGCGCGAACACGGTGGCCAAACGCGGCGCGCTGCAGGCGGAAGTTGATCGACTCGCGGAACAGGTCAAGCGCGACCACACCGCAGCCGACGCGGCGGACACGGAACTGCGCAACCTGCAGGCACGCATCGAGGCGGTCGGGCAGCTGCTCGACTACCGGTCGTGGGCGGAGATCGACCACGCGGGCACGGCCAGGCGGGTGCATGGCATCAAGGAGCAGATCGAGGCGATCAAGGCGAACAACGTCAACCTCCGTGAGCTGGAGAACAGGAAGAACCGCGCCTTCATGGTCTGGAAAGAGAAGCTGCAGGTCAGCGGAAACACCAAGCGCGACATCGAAGATGCTGGCCGACGGCAGACCACTCTTGTCGACCTGCTCGCTGAGGAGGAGCGCAAACCGCACCAGATCACCGACGAGGAACACCTCGAATACCTGGACAAGGTCCTCGCCGCTATCGACGCTGCTGACCAGCCGGAGGACATGCCTCGCGTGCGAGTGGCCTTCAGAAGAGAACTCGACCAGCGCCGCCGAGAGGCCGACGCCGAGCGCGGCCGGGCCGAGGCGAAGATCAAGACAGCGATCGACCGTTTCATCCAACAGTGGCCCGACACCGCGCCCGACACGACCGGCGAGGTGGACCGCTGCGGGCAGGACTACGTCGCACTCTACGAGGACATCATCCAACGCCGGCTCCACGAGGCGATGGAGAAGTTCAAGCACATCATCAGCGAGGACATGGTGCCCTCCATCGCGGTGCTGCAACGGGCAATCGAGACCTCCACCGGTCAGATCAAAGACCGCATCGCCATGGTCAACGACGCGCTCAACCGGGCGCAGTTCAACCCCGGCACCTTCCTCCAGATCGCCTACAAGGCGTCGCTGTCCGACGACGTGAAGACCTTCCGGACCCAAGTCGACGAACTGCTACGTAACGCGTCGGCCAGCCGCCGCGGCAACCGTGAGTCGCTGGCCCAGTTCCAGCGCGTGCAACGCCTCATGGCAATGTTCATCGCCGACACCACGGAGGCCAAACGTTGGCGCGCCAACGTGCTGGACGTGCGCAACGGATTCTCCTTTTACGCCCGCGAGATCGACCATGAGGGCGTCACCCGAGCCATGCACAGCAACACCGCCGTCAACTCGGGCGGTGAACAAGAAAAGTTCGTCGCGTTCTGCCTGGCCGCCGCGCTCAGCTACAACCTCGCCGACGGCGACTCGGGCGGCATGCCACGCTTCGCGCCGCTCATGCTCGACGAAGCCTTCAGCAAGTCCGACGAGGAGTACGCCGCTCAAGCCCTGTCGGTCTTCGACGAGTTCGGCTTCCAACTGCTCATCGCCGCACCCATCCGGATGTCCGGGATCGTCGAGCCGTTCATCGGACAAGCGATCCTGGTCGAGAAGCGCATCACCGCTGATGGGGCGCACTCCAACGCCGCGAGCGCCACGTTCGGAGAGATCACCGCCCGCCGGTCAGCCGAACTCGACGGAGCCTCCGGTGCGCGCACCTGACGAGATCGCCGTGGTACTGCGCCACCGTTTCGACCGCGATTTCCCAGCCTGGGCACGGGGAGGCGGCACCTGGCCCATGCGCCTGAGCCTGTCCCCACCGACCATGCTCCAACGAACCACCGATCCGATCGCCTGCCACACCTGGGCCGACCAGTGGCGCGCGCACCCAGGACCTGGACGCGTCGAAACCGGCATATTACGGTTCCCGACCGGCAGCCACGACATGCCCAAGCGCATCGTCTTCGACACCCCGCACCAGGTGGCCGCCGGCAGCAGCGACACCAACGCCCGATGGCAGACCTGCGCAGCACGGCTGACCGAGCTGCAGCGATCCTTCCCCAAGGCCACCTTCACCGGAGTGATCAGGCGCCTCACCGACCTGCCCGAAGCCGACTACGCCCGCCTCACCGCAGCCGTCGCCTGGCTGAACGCCAACCCCACCTCCGGTTTGCTGATACGGCAACTACCCATCGAAGGCATGGACACCAAATGGCTCGCCCGGCACGCACGCCTGGTCCTAGCCCTGCTCGGCGACGAGCCGGCGACCGACACCGACGACAGCGACGAACCGGCCCTGACGATGTCCCGTCGCCGCGAGATCCACCGCCGACTCGGGCTGCGAACACCACCAGAACTCGTCCAGATCGCTGTACCCTGCCCGTCGATGCGCAAGCAGATCGGCGGGATGCGCCACCTCGCGGCCAGCATCGAGGACCTCAACACGTGGCCCGACCAGCCCGACGTGGTGGTCATCATCGAGAACAAGGAGACCGCCTACGCTCTCATCACCGATCACCCGGGCATGATCGTGTTGCACGGCGAAGGCTTCGACGTCGCGACCTACGCCCGGCTCAACTGGGTACATCACACCGCAACCAAAGTCATCTACTGGGGCGACATCGACCTCGCCGGCCTGCACTTCCTCGACGACCTTCGCGCATACGGCGTACAGGTCCAAAGCATCCTCATGGACCTACCAACCTTGAACACGTACCGGCACCTCGCCGTCGAAGGCGCAACCCCCTACCGCAAGAACGTCGCCCACCTCACCGATCCGGAACGGGAGCTGTACGACCATCTCGCCACTCATGCCAACGAAACTGGCTGCGGACTATTGCTTGAGCAGGAACGCATCCCCTGGACATACGCCATCGGTGTCCTGATGGCCGCTGCCGAACACCAAGCTGAGCAATAGCACAATGTCTGCCGCATCGCGCCTGGCCGGCTGCGACGTCAGCCCTCGCATACCTGGATCGTTTGCGGCTCGTGTGGACCCGCCCGACCGGGCGTAACCAATCATGCCGTTGACCTGGGCAGGACCTGCGGGCTTCATGGCCCGGTTGAGCGTCAGTGTTGGCCGCGGATAGCGAGGGGTGGTCTCTGACCTGCGGGTTTCGTCCGAAGGGTACGACTGGCGCGTGACGGGCACTGCCGCGTCAAAAGGTTCCCGAAGAAGATGTTCAAAGGTTGTCGAGAACGGCCTGGCGGCTCCGTCTCAGGGGCGGATGCGGTCACCGTGGCCGTGCAACACCAAGGAGACCCAGCATGACGATCCAGCGGATGGACAACGTCCTCATCGTTGTCGACGACCTTGACGCCGTTATTTCGTTCTTCGTCGAGCTTGGCATGGAGCTGGAGGGCAGGGGGCCAATCGAGGGACGTTGGGTGGAGCGTGTCATCGGTATCGACGACGTTTGGCAGGACATCGCAATGCTGCGGACCCCGGACGGCCACGGACGAATCGAGCTGGCGATGTTCCACACGCCGAAGGCGATCAGCGCCGAGCCGAAGAATGCACCGGCGAACACGCTGGGCATTCGTCGCATCATGTTCGCCGGCGACGACATCGAGGACGTCGTTGCCCGCCTGCGCACGCACGGCGCCGAACTCGTCGGCGAGCTGACGCAGTACGAGGACAGCTATCGGCTCTGCTACGTCCGCTGCCCCGAGGGCATCATCGTCGGACTGGCCGAACAGCTCAGCTGAAGGCCGCCGAAGGGACCGGGCACCCAAGGCACCTCCCGGGCACCCGCGGCCGACCGCCGATGCGCCAAGGCCACCAGCTGAGACACCCCTTATTGCCTTGCACCCCCGGCAGGGCACCAGTGTGCGGTCGGCGGGGACGGTCGGTCGGAATGTCGGCGAGGACGCCGGGCCGCGGCCTCGCCGGTGTTTCTACGTCGGCTGCCTCGGGCCAGTTCTATTCGACAGTCCGTCTTCCACTTGCTGCGTTTGATCCGGCACACTGCGTACATGTCGCTGGATCGGGATGCGGCGGCTGCTGCCTCGCCAACCGTGCGGCTTGCTTTGGCCGCCGCTGGTGATGAGGCGGGCATCACGGCGGCGATCGAGCTGGGCAACCAGGCTCGCGCGACGTTGGGGCATATGCCGTACGCGGCGTACCGGGAGGCAGCGGCGTGCGACACGCTGCTGCTGGCCTACGCGGGGGAGCAGGTCGTCGGGTACGCGCTGTACGGGTTGACCCGGCCCCGGGTGCGGTTGACGCACCTGTGCGTTGATCCGGCGTGGCGGCGGCGTGGAGTGGCACGGCTGCTGGTGGGCTGGATCAGCGAGCGGCACGCC
>WNGB01021174.1_pt1 | contig 15982 bp, 15 predicted proteins | sample 5400681 | NCBI WGS metagenome assembly WNGB01 (sample SAMN13153367, study PRJNA577476) | soil metagenome | isolation source: 115 cm soil or saprolite under grassland replicate 2 | place: USA:California | collected 2016-06-15 | reverse complement strand
CTGGCCGAGCGCGGCGTGGAGGTCGACCACGTCACGGTGTACCGGTGGGTACAGCGGTTCGCGCCGGAGTTCGCGGAGGCGGCTCGGGCTCGACAGCACGTGATTGGGGATCGCTGGCATGTCGATGAGACCTACCTGAAGGTCGGAGGGGCGTGGCGCTACCTGTTCCGAGCCATGGACCAGTTCGGCCAGGTCATCGACGTGTACCTCTCGCCTCGTCGGGACGCCATGGCAGCACGGCGGTTCTTCGACCGAGCGATCAGCCGGACCCGGATCTCTCCGGTGGAGGTGACGACCGACCGGTACCGGATCTACCCCCGCGTCCTCGATGAGCTGCTGCCCTCGGCATCCCATGACACGGAGGTCCACGCGAACAATCCCATCGAGACCGACCACGGACGCCTGAAGGCTCGACTTCGACCCATGCGCGGGCTGAAGCGAGATCGTACCGCCAGGGTCATCGTCGCCGGCCATGCCTTCGTTCAGAACCTCCGCAGGGGTTTCTACGATCTCGGTACCGACGTACCGCCCACCGCCCGGCTTGCCAACGCCTTCTCCGAACTGGCCCTCGTGATCTGATCCGGGTCCGAGATTATCCCGTCCACTTCGCCCTGGCTGTCGCCAACGCAACAGTGCCCGATCCGGAATTCTTCCGTTCGGAAATCCTGCCATGGTTGCAACGTGCAACACTCCCTCAGATGATGCGGGCCACGGGCCTAACGTCTGGATACTGTTGGCGAATCCGGCGTGGCGATCGTTTGCCCCATCCGATGTATTGGGAGGCGCTGCGATCCATAGGGCACAAGGAATCAAACAGGCCTACCTAACGACGCCGCATACGCTGGCCACAGCAGCGACGACTAATTGGCCGTGCACTAAAGTGCAACCGCTCTGAGAGTGCCCGGAGCAAGATCCGCAGTCGCTTGGGTTTCGAAGCGACATCCGACGGCGCCGTTACGTCCGAGTGCGGGCGGAACTGTGGCCAGCGCAGTGCATGTCTATTCTTACTCCGGCATGCAAGGCGAGATGGGCGGCGAGATGGAGGGAACATCTCCAAGTCACGAGCACGCACTCCCACCCGCCGTAATGACGGTTCCCTGCCAACGGTACTTTGAGGACCACTGGAGGCTGATCGGGTTCGTTGGGTTCGTCTCTCAGCTCGCTACTGAGCGCGATGAGACTGCGAATATTGCTGCGAAGGTGCTCTATGAGACCGCAAACGACGAAGACGAGCGGGAGAAGCACAGACAGATTCTGGAACAGGAAGGCGTAGGGGCCTTGAAGACCCTCCGAAGTTTCAGGCAGCTGCTCTTGCAGCTCGTGGCGACGCGAGGTGCGGAGGACTTCCTCCTGTACATCTCGGAATTGCTTGCTCTGGTATTCCGATCTCGCCCAGAGACGCTGCGGTCGAACGAACAAGTGCGGCTTGATCTCATTCTCCAGCATGACACCATGGAGAACCTTGTCTCAGACCTCGCTGAGCGGAAGGTCCAGTCTTTGTCGTATCAAGGGATGCGGGACGTGGCCACCTGGGTTCAGGAGAGGCTCGGCCTGAAACTGCTTTCGAATCCGGTGTCGTTGGAGCGGACGGTCAGGATTATCGAAGTCCGCAACCTCATCGCTCACAACCGTGCCGTGGTCAACAGATTGTTCTTAACCCGCGTCCCTGACTCGCCTGCAGCCATAGGCGACGTTCTCAACCTCAACGTCAACGATGTATTCGACGACTTGGAGTTTCTAGGGCAGGCCGTCGCCGATCTGGACGAGAGGTGTGTTGCCAAGTTAGGTCTAGCTGCGACGATCAGGCGCGAAGACCTTCAGCCGCTACCTAACTTGAGCGCCCGCGGCGGCATGAAGGGAAACGCGAAAGCCTGAGGTTCAGCTACCGCACCCGCCCTGCACGCGATCGGGCGGATCGTCGCTCGGCCTTCGGGTCGATGAGTCATCACCTTGGGTGGATGCGCGACTCCCGGACGGCAGTCGGGTGCAGTCCAACTTTCTTAGAAACCAATTTCTCGCGCGAAGAGATGGGTTGACCTGGCTCTCCCTACGTCTCATGCCTTGTCTCGCCGCCCCAGAGGTCGACCGCGCGCCTGGCCGCATCAAGCAGCGGCGGCGTATCGACCTCCGCCCAACCCGCCCGTCCTGCACGTGATGGGAAGGGAGATAGGGGCCCCGGAACGCCCCATCCCGTAACGGTCCCGGTGATACTTACGCGATGAAGTGTGAGCTGGACATGGCCATCCTCGTTTCAACGGTGACCGCCGAATATTTCTCAGTGCGGACGGACTAGTTCTGACCGGGCCCGTCCTCCTGCAGGGTCGACCTGTGGCGACCCTGCCTAGCTGGACCCCTCGCTCAGTGATAGGTTCGATCCGATGCTGAAGGCCTTGGTTGTCATTGCGCTCGTACTGCTGGTCCTCCTCCTAGCCATCCCGCTCGGGATAGGGATGGCGATGACGGCGGGTTGTCCGGAGTGCCAAACTCCCGGGTCCCTTGGCGGCATGGGGCTGTGCCTCGCCATCTTGTCGTCGTTGATGCTTGTCGCCCTCGGCTTCCGTGAGCTCGCAGCTGCGGCCCCGCCGTCTTCACGCGGCCTCCTGCTGGCGCGATCGCTCGACAGACCGCCGCAGCCCCTCTCGTTCATCTAGTACGGGACCCGGGGTTTTCCCGGCCAATCGACAGGAGCATTTGTTCCGTGACTATTCCTAGGCCCTCGTTTTGCGCCGTCCCCCGCCTGCGATCACCAACTCCGCGGACACCCCGCTACACGAGCTCGATCGATCGACCGCAGGGACCGTTCCGGGTGGCGCCGGGGTGAATTCTCAGCCCGACGGCCCAGAGCGCCGCGATCCCGACTCGCAAAAGCTCCGGAGCGATGCTGAGCGCTACGCCCGCCTCGGGAAGCGAATGGCTGTGTTCGGGATTGTCCTGTTGGTTGTGGTCGTGGCCGTGCAGGAGCTCCGGTCACGCGGGACTAGCGGTGACTCGGGGATCACGATCGCCAACTACCGCGCAGTTGCCCAAGCTGACGATCGGCCTGCGCCTGACTTCGAGATGGCAGCTCTCAACGGGGGCGACAGGATCCGGCTGAGCGATCTCACAGGCGAGATCGTGGTCCTTAACTTCTGGGCCACCTGGTGCGGACCGTGCCGGCGAGAGGCTCCCGGGCTGCAAGGCACCTGGGAGGCGTACCGGGATCGTGGCGTGCGGTTCCTCGGCGTCGACTACCGGGATGACCAGGCGGCGGCGAGAGCATATGAGCGGGAGTTCGGGATCACGTATCCGAGCGTCTACGACCCTGCCGGCGAGCGAGCCTTCGACTACGAGCTGGTTGGGCTTCCGACGACCTTCATCATCGACCGGTCGGGGCGGATCGTCTACCGGTTCATCGGGTACACCGACGCCGCCATCCTCCAAAGGGCGCTGGAGGATGTTCTGAACCGAAGCCGCTCGTGAGCGTCCTGGGGCCCTATGCCCTGGCTCTCGTCGCGGGGATCCTGTCCTTCACGTCGCCATGCTGCCTGCCGCTCATGCCCGGATACATGTCCTACGTCAGCGGTGTCGCCGGCTCGGGTTCCGAGATCGTCGCGGCCCGAGCTCGCGTTGTCGGAGCAGCGCTTCTGTTCGTCCTAGGGTTCGCCACAGTGTTCACTGTCCTCGGTGCGAGCGCGTCCGTACTCGGGTCGGTCCTCCTGGCGAATCGTCAAACGCTCATCAGGGTGGGTGGCGCGTTCGTGATCCTAATGGGTCTCTTCACCATGGGGCTGTTGAGGATCCCGCCCCTGTACCGGGAGCGTCGGGTTGACCTGGGCAGAATCCGATCTGGGCCCCTGGGGGCGGTACCGCTCGGGATGGCGTTCGCCGTCGGCTGGACCCCATGCATCGGGCCCGTCCTCGCGGGCATCCTGACAGCGGCCGCCTCTACCGGGTCCGCGTTTTCGGGAGCATCGTTGCTGTTCGTCTACTCCTTGGGCCTCGGGATTCCGTTCGTGCTCTTGGCCTTCGGATATGCCCGTGCCGGGCGAGCCTTCGGATGGTTCCGCCGTCACGGCCGTGCGATCGAGTTGTTCGGCGGGGGCGTCCTCGTGGTGATGGGGACACTGATGATCACGGGGCAGTGGCTTCCTCTCTTCACCCCGCTCCTTCGGTGGTTCTCGAGGCACCAGTGGCCTCCCATCTGACGACCGAGAACGGCCGGAAGGCCGTGTCATGCGGAGTACTTCACGCCATGGTCAATTCCCATTACCACCGGCTGAACAGGCGTCGACGGTCCTGCATGCAGAAGGTCGTCCTCTGCCTGGTGATCATCCTCGCCGTTCTGGCTGCGCCGGCCGTGGCTAGCGCTCACGCCGTCCTCGCCTCCTCTCAGCCCTGGGCGGGCCAGCGGCTCGGCACGGCTCCCGGCGTGGTCGTGCTCGAGTTCACCGAACCCGTCAACCCGAAGCTTTCTACCGCCACGGTGACGGACCCCACCGGAGGTCGGTTCACGGGCGGGGTGTCCGAGGGGCAGGAGATCCGCGTCCCCCTCAGCACCAACGCGTCCGGTGTCTACACCGTCGACTGGGTGTCGGTGAGCACCCTGGACGGCCACGCTGTGCGCGGCTCGTTCCAGTTCGGTGTTGGGGTCACGCCGGGTGGGGGCTCGGTCGAGACGGCCCAGACCTCGCCAGGAGAAGGAGACCTCGCCATCGCCGTCCTCCGGTGGGTCGAGTACCTCTCGCTGCTCTTTGCCGTTGGGATGCTGGTCATTCGCAAGCTCGCCCGGCGGCCTCCGGAGCTCGAGTGGGTCCCCCCTCGCCTCGTGGTTCCCCTCTCCGTCGCGTTCGCGAGCGGTCTTGCCGTGGTGTCTTCCGAGGCGTTCTCGGCCGCTGGTTCGGCGTCCCTCGGCGGCATGTGGAGCTACCTGACGACCGGCCTCGCCGGGTGGGCCCGGGTGTCCAGGCTCGACCTGGAGGCCCTCGCGCTGATCGTTGCGGTGGTCGGGGGGCCCGCGCTGTGGCTCTGGGTGACGACCGCCGTCGGCGCCCTCGCCGCCTCGGGCCACGGGGCCGCGATCCATCCCGCCTGGTGGGGCATCACCGTGGACGCCGTGCACCTCGTGGCCGCTGGAGCCTGGGCCGGAGGGATCCTCACCCTTGCCACCCTGAGGCCTCCCGGCGGTTGGAGCTCTGGGGCAGCCCGCGAGCTGCTGATCCGATTCTCGCCTCCCGCGCTTGTCGCCTTCACCGTCACGGTGGGCTTCGGCGCCATCCAAGCCATCCAGGAGCTCGGGACGTTCCATGCCCTGGTCGATTCCTCCTACGGACAGGTGCTCTTGGTCAAGATCGGGCTTGTCGCGTTGATGGTCCCGCTGTCGTTCGTGGCATGGCGGCGGAGGCGTCCCCACCTCCGGTTCGAGGGAACGATTGCGGTGTTTGTGGTCGCGGCAGCGGCGATCATGGCCGCCTTCCCCATCCCGCCCAGCCGGATGATCGAGGAAGAGGCGGCCCGGCAGGCGACACCCTCTCTCTCCGCCCTCCCCAGGGCTGGGACGGACCTCACGATGGGCAGCTACGCCGGGCAGGTGCTGGTCGGCCTGACCGTTCATCCGGCCCGCCCCGGAATGAACGACCTCCTGATCTATCTGCTGCCGCTCGAAGGAAACCATGCCGCAGGCGACCTCACTGCCACCCTCACCGTAGGCCACGGCACGGTGCCAGTGACCACGTGCGGCGACACTTGCCGGCGGGCCGCAGTCCAGCTTCAGGGTGGCGAGACCATGTCGGTGACTGTTGGCGGGCCGAAGGGCGGGATGGCCACCTTCAACATCCCGGAGCTTCCCGCCCCGGAGGGAAGCCAGGTGGTTGCACAGATGATGACTCGGATGCACGGGCTGAAGACGTATCGCTTGGATGAGACACTGTCGTCTGGTCTCGCCGTCGTCCCTTCCCGGTACGCGTTCCAGGCGCCGGACCGGCTCGAGAGCATCGTGACGGAGTCCTCTGGCGGCTCGCAGATGGTTTGGATCGGGGGCACCCGGTATCTGAGACAGGGGGATGGCCCCTGGCAGGTCTTGCATGGCGGCCCGCCGCCCCAAGTCCCCTCGTTCATCTGGGATTTCTTCCGCCCGTTCATCGACGCCCGGATCGTGGGGCGCGCCGTGGTAGGGGGAGTCCCTACCCGGATCGTTGTGTTTTTCGGAAAGAGCGGAGTGACGCCCGTGTGGTTCCGGCTGTGGATCGATGGCGAGGGTCTCGTGCGACAGGCCCAGATGCGGGCCCAGGGCCACTTCATGGACGACCGGTATTACGACTTCGATGGGCCGATCTTCATCGAGCCACCGAAAGGAGTGCAGCCATGAGGAAGAAGGCTTGGTTCGGGGTAACGATGGTCGCCACCCTGGCCCTCGTAGGTTCTGCCTGCTCACGCAGCCAGTCCACTCCCCCGTCACGTGGTCCAGTCGCGGTGGGGGCGAGGGCACCCCAGTTCACGCTTCCCTCGGCTGCGGGAGGGGACGTGTCACTGGCCGGCTTCGCCGGCAAGCCCGTCCTCCTGTACTTCAGCATGGGTCCCGGCTGAGGGGGCTGCATGCAGCAGGTGGTCGACCTGCAGAACGATCGAAATTTCCGGACCCTGGGGGTCCAACTCCTTTCGATCTCTCCCGATTCGGTGGGCGCATGGCGGAGGGAGGGCGACAAGCTCGGCATCACCGTTCCGATGCTCTCGGATCTGGGAAACGCCGTGTGGATGGAGTACGGGATCCCGGAATGGATGATGGCCACGGGCGAACCTGGACACACTTTCTTCCTCGTAGGAGGCGACGGGAGGATCGCGTGGCTGCGCGACTACGGCGCACCGGAACACGGCGGAGCGATGTACGTCCCGCCAGACGAGATCGCATCGCAACTGGAGGAGCACCTGAAGGGATGATCGACGGCCGGAACAGCCCGCCATCTCGGAAGAGCGCCGGGTGTCCCTGGCGTCGAAACATGGTCGATACGCGACCCGGTCTGGCTTACGAGTGAGGAGCAGTAATCTGGAGGAGGAACAATGGCGGACATGGACGGCACCTGGATGGATCAGATGATGTGGGCGATGTGGATCCCCTCGATCATCATCCTCGGGGCGCTCGTGGCGCTAGGTATCTGGGCCGTTCGGCGATTCTCGGAGCCCCGAGGCGACGCGGGTGCCCGGCGGATCCTGGAAGAGCGGTTCGCCCGAGGCGAGATCGATGCCGACGAGTTCCGGAGCCGGCTCGCCGCGTTGGAGCACCAATAAGAGCTGACTCCCGACGCATGGCCCCTCCGGCGGGGCTGAAGAACACCTCGAGACTCCCGGTCCAATTTTCGATCAGCCCGGGCCGTCGAGGCGGGGACCGAGACCTTGCATGGAGAGCGACACCCGCAACCGAGGAACCTGTCACGTACACGTGCCCGATGCACGCTGAGATCCGGCTCGGATCACCGGGACGCTGCCCGAGGTGCGGCATGGAGCTCCAGCCGAGGGAGGCCTCGCCGGGAAATAGTGAAGTAGTCGCCCAGAACACATCATCCGACCGCCTTGCGCGCTCCGCTCTAGGTTCTTTGTCCTCGCAGACCGTGAGGATCAACCACCTAGAGGCTGGGGTTGTCTCTTTGAAGGTACGCTCGGGCAATACCGGTCTCTGGTGCATGAGGGGACATGGTGATCTCAGACCGACAAAGGAGGGGAGCCATGCGGGATACGGAACGTCCTCCGTACTGTCCTGACTGTCCGATCGACTAAGCGGACCGGTTCTCGCACCTCAGGAGGCCGACCCTAGGAACGCGAGGCAACCCGATCCCAGAACCGGGGGTGAAGGCGCCTCTGGCCCTTGCGGACTTGCCAAAGGTAGTAGTCAGACAGCCCGGTGAGCTTGCCGAGGGCGCGAACGCTCATCCCCTGGATCTTGGGCAGGATCTCTCGACTGTAGGTGTCGGGGTCGTAGACCGGGCCGTGCTCTCGCTCCCACGCTCGCGCCACGAGGCTCATCACTCAAGCCTTCTCCGCCCGCTTCCGCCGAGCCTCTTCCGATTGAGCCGGGTCCTCAGGCGAGGCCCGCATCTCTGACAGGACGGCCCTCGCAGATCGGACGAGCTTCCCGGTCCGCTCGGCCTCGAACTTCGGAAGGCAGTCGTCGCAGTACGCCCGATCCTCGCGATCCAGCACGACCCCGCACTCGCGACATGCCTGGGCGATCCCCTTGGGTCGAGCGCTGCCTCGGGGAATTCCCCGGCCAAGGGTTGCACGATCCCGCCCGCAGCGCCCTGGTTCGACCCGTTAGGAGCCCGTCCCGGGGCACTGTTGCGTTGGCTGAGGCCAGGGCGGGGTGTACCGACCCTTTTGGGGCAGGTGTCAGATAACGAGGGCCAGTTCAGCGAACGCGTCGGCGAGGCGCGAGACGGACGGTGCGTCGGTCCCGAGATCGTAGAAGCCCCGGCGGAGGTTCTGGACGAAGGCGTGGCCGGCGACGATGACCGTTGCGGTGTGGTCTCTCTTCAGCCCGCGCATGGGTCGAAGTCGAGCCTTGAGGCGTCCGTGGTCAGTCTCCAGCGTGTTGTTCGCGTGGGCCTCCGTGTCGTGGAAGGCCCCGGGCAGCAGCTCATCGAGGACGCGAGGGTAGACCCGGTACCGGTCGGTGGTGACCTCCGCGGGTGAGATCCGGGTCCGGTCCATGGCTCGCTCGAAGAAGCGGCGGGCCGCCTCTGTGTTCCGCCGTGACGAGAGGAAGACATCGATGACCTGACCGAACTGGTCGACGGCCCGGAACAGGTAGCGCCATGTCCCTCCGACCTTGACGTAGGTCTCGTCCACGTGCCAGCGATACCCCACAACGTGCTGTCGAGCCCGCGCGGCCTCGATGAACTCCGGCGCGAACCGCTGGACCCACCGGAAGATGCTCACGTGGTCGACCTCGATGCCGCGTTCGGCGAGGAGCTCTTCGACGTCTCGGTAGGAGAGGCCGAACCGCAGGTACCACCGAACCGCCAGGGTGATGACTTCGGGCGGGAACCGGTAGCCAGCGAAGGCCGAACGCTGGGCCAGGCAAGGGTGTGGGTATCGGGGCGATCTCATCGCGCCAGACTCCCCGACGGAAGCCGGGTCGACCAATGCAACAGTGCCCCCATATGTCGTGCGGGAAGGCCGGTTGGTCAGGTCAATACCGGGTTCAGATCCGACCAAGCAGCCATAACGATCCTCGCAGTCCTCGGTTCCTGCACACCGAGCCGATTGGTGACATCGGTCGGCAAGATCTGGCCGGCTGCCAGTCCCTCGACCCAGCTCAAGGCGGTACGGAGCCGCGTGGAGCCGCCGTACGAGTTCAGATCCGACCAAGCGGCCATAACGATCCTCGCAGTCCTCGGTTCCTGCACACCGAGCCGATTGGTGACATCGGTCGGCAAGATCTGGCCGGCGGCCAGTCCCTCGACCCAGCTCAAGGCGGTACGGAGCCGCGCCGAGTCGATAGCGTCGGCGTGAGAGACCTCCGCCAGAGCGGCGGTCGCGGGGCGGGTCGTCGTTGGAGGAGCAGAGCCCCCGCGCGACGAGAAGACGACCATGGCAAGAATCAGGAGCGTCACGCCAACGACCACCGCCGTGATCGCGAGCGAGCCCATCCGCCTGTGGCCACGTGCGACCGCTATCGCGCCCGGTTCCATGGTCGATGGCTCCGGCTCCGGCGCCCCCCTGGGCCTTTGCTGACTCCGAACCTGCATGTCTGCCTCCCTTCCGTCGAGGCTGCCCTTCGCAGCCGCCCGACCCCGTCTCTCGATGACAGGGCGTGGAAAGGGGGTGCACGGGTGTGGAGTTCGAGGGCACACTTCGGAGGCGCCGGTGGTCAGAGCTGCCAGGTGGTGGGGCGGTGGGGGTCGGGGACGTAGGAGCAGAACGTGCCGGTCCCGATCGTGCCAGCGCAATGACGGGCGAGGGAAGGGCTCTGCTCGCGGATTCTCGCCATGGCCGATTTTGATGGCCTTGGTGACGTTTCACCCTGGCCCGCTCTGCGTCGCAGGGAGCCCGTCGGTCCCTTCGGAGCCAGCGGGGACAAGTTCGCCTCCGGACCAAGGGGCCTACTACGGCGCCGCTCAGACGTACGAAGAGCTCGGGGACCTCGCTCAGCCGAGACTCGTGAACGTGATCGACCTGAAAGTATGGAGAGTGGAGCGGGTGTCCGTTCCCGGAGAACGTCTGAGGTCGAGGAGAAATCAGAGCTGCCAGGGGATGGGGAAGCGAGGATCGGGAATGTAGGAGCAGAACGCCCCGGTCCTGATGGTCCTGTCGAGGTGCAGCCCAAGTGCCGGGCTGTTCTTCCGAATCCTCGTGAGGGCAGACTTGATCGCCTTGGTGACGTTGATCCGTGCGTGCTCTGCGGCTGACGCTGCCTTCCGGTCCCTCCCTCCAAGGCCCATCGCCCCAGCGAGCTCCCGCGTGAGGAAGTCCCCCTCCTCCTTGGCCCGGGCAGCTCGCTCCGGGTCGTCCCAGACCTTCGCCTCCTCCAGTTCCTCCTCGAGCTCGGCCAACCGGCGGCGGTAAGCGGCCTTGGCCTGTGGGTCGAGGATGCTCCCTGCGTCCTCGTCCGTTACATGGAGGCCAGGCTCAGTGTGTCGTCGCCCCGGTCTCCTCCAAACGGGGGCATCTGCTTCGGCGCCTTCACCCGCCCTTACGAGGTCCATCACGTGGAACTCCCGGCCCGGGTCTCTCAGCAGGTGGGCGATGTACCCCAGTCCCTTGGAGTTTTTCAGGCGGAAGGCATCCCCTTCGTAAGCCATCGACCAATACTCGCCCTCTCGACGAAAGACGCTGGGGCCGAGGTCTCGTGGAGAAGACGGCACGGGGGCGCCACTGGTACGCATCGCCGAAGCCTCTCGCCCCTCCAACAGCGCCGAGACCTTCCCCTCCAGGGCGACCATGCCGAGCTCCCGGCAAGTCTCGAGGGCTCCCACCAGAAGCTCCACCGCCCGCTCCTGGTCTCCGAGGCCGTCGCGGGCGAGAAGCATGCGAGCGTACTCTTGATGCGTGTGGGCGACCCACGGCCGGGCCCCCATCCTCGCGTTCATCTCAAGGGCAGCCTCGAAGTGCCGGGCCCCTTCCTCCCAGTGCTCCATGGTCGCCGCCAGGATGCCGAGGCCACGAGAGACGGAGCCGGTGCCGCCCTCCGGCACGTTGACGGCGTTCCGCTCTGCATAAGGCAGAAGCAACTCGTAGAGGGTGCCAGCTCGGCGGGTATCGCCCAAGAAGGAGCACACCTCGGGAAGGTGCGTCATCGCGAAGAGCCACTCGTTGTCGAGGGGAACATCCGCGAAGTTGTTGGCTGCGAGCGCCTCGAAGGCCATCCGCGCCTCGTCTCGTCGCCCTAGCTCGGTGGACACATGGGCCAGCAAGCATCGGAACATTGGGCGGGCCGGATGCTCTTCCACCCACACCTTCACGGTTTCGAGTTCCTCGAGCCGGCCCTGTTCCTTGCCCAGCAGGAGCGTCTGGACCCTGAAGGCCACCAGGGCATCGTCCACCTGTGCTCGCTCGCCGATGCTCAAGGCCTGTCGGATCAGCTCCTCGGCCTTTCCGAGTCGCCCATCGAACAACGCACGACTCGCACGGGCGACTACCACGTGCCACAGCTGGGCGGGCTGGCGAAGCTCCTCGGCGAGCCGTGCCGACGCCCCGAGCTCTGCATCGGCCGCAACCATGTCTCCGAGCTCCAGGAAGGCGATGAGCCGATGGATGTGGGACTCGAAGGCCCGCTCCCTATCGCGGATACCCTCGCTCAACCTGAGCAGCTCGGTCGCGATGGCCAGGCGCTCCATGGTGTTCTCGAGCCACCAGATCGCCTCGGACCTGGCCTCCAGCGCGTACGCCAGCGTCGCAGGATCGTCCAGCTTCCGGGCCATGTCGACCGCGTCCCGGCTGAGCGATGCTCTCGGCTCCCGCGTCGGTTGATCGCGTAGCGCACCGGCGAGTCTGGCGAGCAGCCTCGCCCGGAGCGTGCTCTCCTCGCCCTTGAGAGCGGCCAAAGAATCTTCGAGAAGTGGGACAAGCTTGGGGTCGCTCCCGGCCCGGGTCCAGGCGAACCTTCCGCCGTAGCCGAGGGCGGCGCGCGCGAGCCTTTCCGGCATCTCCAATCTCCTGGCGATATCGGCCGCCTGCAGGAACGTCTCTTGGGCGGCGGGAGTATCGCCGGCTCTGGTCTGCGCATCCCCTAGTGCGAGCAGGAGTTCGCAGCGGGTCGACTCCTCTGCCGTTTCGCTCAGCCCCAGGGCTTGGAGCGCCAGCTGGTACAGGCGAACCGCCTCCTCATAGGCCGTCAAAGCTGCCGCTCGATCGGCAGCGCGCCAGGCGTAGTCGACGGCCTTGTCCACACCGCCGCCGGGCGCCGCCTCGCAGAAATGGTGGGCCAGCTCTGCCAGGTGTGGACCCGTGTCTTCGGCATAGAGCACCTCGAGCGCTTCGCCGATCTCTCGGTGGAGCTGCACTCGGCGCCGCGGAGTGAGCGCCTCGTAGAGTGCATCGCGGATGAGCGCGTGGGAAAAGCGCAGTCGGCCAAGGGCCGCCGGCACTTCAATCACGACACGCGCGACGACCGCTTCGTCCAAGACCTCCAGAAGCTCGTCGCCGGAACGTCCGCTCTTCCGTTCGAGGACGTTGAGGCCGAACTCCCGACCGAGGACCGACGCCAGCGTGAGAACGCTGATACATCGCTCGGACAAGCGTCCCAGACGATGGCCGATGACCTCCCGGACCCTCGGAGGGATCGTGATCCTGAAAGGAGCTGTCTCCTCCGCGAGCCCGAGGTGTCCCTCTGCAGCGAGCAGCCGGATGAGCTCCATCATGAACAGCGGGTTGCCCTCGGTCTCCCTGTAGACGGCCGAAACCAGGGCGTCTGGAGCTGAGATGCTCGCGGTCGTCTCGATGAACCGGGCGACCTCCGACTCGTCCAGCCCCGTCAGCTGAAGGTGTCGGGTCACCTGCCCACGGCTCAGCTCCGCCAGGATCGAGGCGAGCTGGCGGTCTTGATCCAATCCCTCGTCGCGATAGGCGCCGACGACCATAATGTGAGCCTCGGCCAGCTCGCCCGCGACGAACTGCAGGAGGAGGAGCGAAGGCGTGTCCGCAGCCTGGAGATCGTCCAAGACCAGCACCAACGGCCGGGCCGTTGCGGCGTGCCGAAGGAAGGCGGTCGTGGAATCGAACAGGCGGAACCGGGCTCCCTCGGGGTCGAGTGAGGGTGGGGCGGGCAGCTCTGGATAGAGCTCTCGGACCTCCGGAATCATCTGGGCGATGTCGGAGGCGCGGGAGCCGAGCTGGGACGTGAGGACCTCCGGCTCTGCGTCCCTCACGTAGGACCGGATCGACTGGACCCACGGCCAGTACGCGGGCGCCCCTCCGGCCTCCCAACACCGGCCCCACAGAACCTGCGCCCCGCGTTCCCTGGCGTGGCTCGCCAGCTCATCTGCCAGCCGGCTCTTGCCGATCCCCGGTTCGCCTCCAATGAGGAACAGTCTCCCCCGACCCGAGAGAGCATCCGCCAGGCCCGCGTCGAGCTCTCTCATCTCGCGGTCGCGCCCCACGAAGACACTCTCGGTGTAGCGCTCGGGGAAACCGGCCTCCGAGTGCGAGGCGGGCGCGGGCGTCGGGGGCTGGTAGGTCTTCCTGACGACGGGGTCCACGGCAGCCGCCCCTCGATGGTCGGTGCCCCTTTTCTACCTTCCTCGCGTCGGAGACGCCAGACCCCGTCCCCTCGACTTCCCACACCAGATGGGAGGTGGATGAGTCCTTCCTGTGGAGAACGGCGGGGAGGTCGTGCGCTCGACGCTGCGGACGTGGTACCTGGCATGGTAGCGGTCGTGATCTTCGCGCTTTCGCTTTGGTCATGCGTCGTATGCGCAGGCGGCCGATTGGGGATGTCGATTCGTGACTTCGATGATGCGCGCGGCGATCGCGGCCTGGGCCTGACTCTCTTTGTGACTGGCTCCGTGCCTTGTTTCCGATCTGTCGATCCGGGCTCGCGACCGCCGAAGAGGAACCAACCGGACGAGCAGTGACCTTATAGCGCCTGTATGTCAAGGAGGGCTCGAGACGACGAGCGCGATCGGCGACCATGCGCCGGTAGACGACCTTCGCGAGCTGGCGCTTGAGGCTTCGCAGGGCCTCGGTGGAGGACTTGTGCTAGCCGAGCTTGCGAGTGTAGTGATCCCGTCCCGGACCCGGGTGCATGAGCTGGACCCTGGCGGCAAGATGCAGGGCGTTGTTCAGCGAGCGGTTGCCGCCGCGAGCCATGCGGTGGCGGGTGAGCTCTTCGCTGGAGACCGCAACCGGAGCCGTGTCCGTGTAGCTTGCGAAGCGATCCGCCGTCCCCACGCGGGCGATGTCCCCGGTGTGCCCGAGGATCTTGGCGGCAAGCACCTCGCTGATCCCGAACACGCTCGTGAGGCTCGTCCCGGAGGCCGCCACGGCAGCGGCGCAGCGCCGCCGGTTCTCCCCCAGGGCCCGGTCGAGGCGTCGGAGATCGGCTACGAGCTGGCGAGCCATCGCCTTGCGCTCGAGGTCCGCGGCACCCTGCGGGCGGATCGTGCCAAGGAGCCTCGCCGCCGTCGCCGCCGAGAGCCCGATCGGCGCACCGCCCGAACGCAGATCGCGAAGCAGCCGATGAAGCCGGTTGACCACCCGCCGGCGCTCTGCGGCGAGCTCGTCCTGCGGTCGGACAGCAGTCGGAGCACACCGGCGTGGTCCTCGGGAGCTACCCGACGCAGATCCGGGCGGCGCTGGGCCACCCCGGCCACGGTCTGCGCGTCGATCCCGTCGGTCTTCCTGCCGTGGCCTCGGTCGAGCTGCCGCGCCCGTGCGGCAAGCATCGCCGGGACGTCGACCACGACCTCGCCGGCGGTGACGAGCTGCTGGGCGAGCAGGTGGCCGAGGCCGTTCGCGCCCTCGATGGCCAGGTCCGCTCGGGCCAGTGCTCGGCCCATCGCCTGAGCCTTCTCAGTGTGGCCTAGAGCCACAGATGGGTGCCGGTGACCTGCATAAGATCGACGCCAAGCCTGTGCAGTCGCCAGAGAACAGAGCGTAGGTTGGCACTCGCGCGCTCCTCCGGATAATCAGTCCACAGCACGCTCGCAACGTGTAGGCGAAGGAGGGGCCGGTTGTGCAGAGCCGCGAATGCGAGAAGCCGTTGTGCCCCCAGCGGAAGGGAGACTCGGTCGCTGCCGGTCAGCAACTCGAACCCACCGATCAAGAAAGACTCACACGGTCCTTGCCTGCTCGTGGGTTGAGAGGCGCGCGCCCGCCTGACTGGGGAAGAACATCCGCAAGCACTTTCGCTCCAGGAGCCCGGACGGACCTAACGTCTGATGCCGCCCACAAGTCCCCTCGAGCCCAACGATCGACAGGCGCCGGGAAGTCAGGACGCTGCCGGAGCTGGTCGGCGCGCTGTTTGCTCACGCCGAGGAGCTCGGCGATATCAACGACTCGAAGGAGCTTCCGCCTCGTCATAGTCCGAAGTATCCGTGAGGACGCCGGAGCAGGTGGAGAGGGTTTACTTTACTGCCTGCCGCCGGGGCCTCGGTCCCGTTTCTGTGGAACTCGGTGACCAGCCTATGAACAGGACGCTGTGGGACTCCGCTCTCAGGCCATCGCCTGCACGAATGCCTGCGCGATGACGCCGTAACCGGCGATATTCGGGTGGATATCGGCGCTCGTGCAGAACCGCGTCCAGTCGCATGCGCGGGCGACGTTCGTCGGAACCGTCCCCCAGCTGTCGGTCTGGATCACGTCCCAGTTCTCGCTTTCGAACGCACCCCACACGTCCGCGACGACGGCGCCGTTCACCTGGTACGTGGCTGAGAAGCTGTCGTTCATTTGGTCGACGGCGGCGTTGTCCGCGACGGCGACGGTCGGGTACCCGAAATACCACATGCCGAGGAGCGGGTCGTAGTACGTCATCGCGTATATCGGAACGTCGGGCGCGGCCGCTTCGAGTGCCTGAACG
>WNGB01024689.1_pt1 | contig 15985 bp, 18 predicted proteins | sample 5400681 | NCBI WGS metagenome assembly WNGB01 (sample SAMN13153367, study PRJNA577476) | soil metagenome | isolation source: 115 cm soil or saprolite under grassland replicate 2 | place: USA:California | collected 2016-06-15 | reverse complement strand
TTTTGCAGCGATGCAACCAGGATTCCATCTTCCTCGTAGGCGCCCTCTCCACCGCCGCCGCGTATAAAGAGCACATGCTTAGTCATAGTGGTTCTCCCTGGAGGTACTGCCTGCTTGCCGTGAAATGGTGTCGCAATTGTAGCACCTATGTGCGACAAGGAGCGTCGCAGCGGCAGTGAGAACTTTGCGGTCTTGATGCCGCCCAACAGTACAGATGGAGCCGTACATGCGGCCTAACAACGAAATAACGCGCTTTGAACTGCAACCATATACGAGCTTTCTTTCCAGCATGGTGACCTGATCCTATCCTGCTGGTTTTCGGCAGGATGCGCTGGTGCATTTCGACCTCGTAGTCATAGTCTTAGCGAGACTCTGTTCATTCCAGCCGCATCAGCCAGCGCGAGAGCCCAGCACTCTGAGCAGATGTCTCGACGATGCGACGGAACCCGGCGCGCTCGAACATGGACAGCGTACCAACATAAGCAAACGTGACGTCAATACGCTTGCTGCCCGGATCGACCGGGTAGGCCTCCAATGCCGGTGCTCCGTGCAGGCGAGCACACTCGATCGCGCCGTCAAGCAGTGCCCGCGCCACACCGCGTCGTCGATAGCCCACCCGAACCAAGAAGCAGACGATCGCCCAAACTGGACGAGTATCCACTGCCGGAATCGTGCGCGAGCGAACCAGCCGTTCCATAGTGTGACGTGGCCCAAAGCCGCACCAGCCGACGCTCCGCCCGTCGATGTAGGCGAGCATGCCCGGTGGGGTCGGTTGCCCCACCTGATTGCGGAGTGCCCGCTGCCGCGCGGCCCGTAGACCTTCACGAAGCTCATCCGTTGAGGCACGTCTGTACTCGCTTGCAGGAACTCGCCAATACTGGCACCAGCAGGCGATGCGCGCGAAAAGCTCCTCAATGTCTGGCCAGCGGTCTGGTGTTGCCGGCACGACCCTGATCGGAGGATGATCTGAGGTTTTGGCAGTCACATTCCTGCTCCTGTGAGACAGCCTCGTCGGACTCCATCACAGAGGCGCTCTCGATACGGTGAAATCATTCTCGCTCAGAATAGCGGCCAGCTGGATGCGCGTGCTATGGCGTGAGGGCATCCGGTAGCCATGTCAGCGGTGCTAAACCACGATCGACCGCGTCGCGAAGCTTCTCCCACCCCACCTGCCCGAAAGGCTCCACGCCACCATCAAGCCAGCCTGCAACCTCAGCGGCCGCTGCGCGCGCGGCCGCTGCCTCGCCAGGAGAAATCACCCCCGCTTCGCACGCAGCCACGAACTCATCCTCGTCATCCACGGCCACACGACCATCCGGACCCCGATACGGATCGAGCTCGAGATCCACGAACTGCCACTCACCACCAACAGCTGCAGGCGGCGTACACACCTCCACACTGATGAACGCCCGCTCACCTTCGGCAGTCCACTGTGCCATCCACCAACCCGACAACGGAATCAAATGCAAAACAGCCAAACCGGCCGGACGTGTACCCTGCCCAACCGCACATTCAGTGATCGTACCATCGACTTCCGCCCGAAATAAACTGCCCTGCGGGGTAAACAGCCAGAGGCCGAAACCATCACGCTCGAACTCATAGGCAGACCAGCGTGCGAAACCCTTCGACCGCTTGATCTTCCGAATCACCGTCGTTCTCAAGGCCGCACCCCACTGTTGGCATAGCCTGCGCATTCGCCGCCGGCTGGAAGGAATCATCGCGTCAAGGTTCTGCTGCATCGGGATCGCACCATCGCTGCGATCCAGCCGGTTGGCTACACACGCTTGTTGGGCGGTGAGTGGCCATCGGATTAGGTCGGCAGATCATCGAGCACCTGCTGTGCGATCATCAGCCAGTGTGCGATGGTTGCTTGATCGTGGTAGCGGATAGACCAATCGACTTGGCGGTGAATAAGATGCGCGAGATACACGCCGCCAATGTGCGACCCTACGCGCGCCGTGATCGTCTGCCACAACAGCGTGCGGACAGGCGGGTTGGTATAGCTATAGAACAGCATGGTAGCCACATCAAACATGCAATCGCCGGCACACCAGCCATCCCAGTCAATTACGCCGGTAATTGCGTCGTTCTCTGCCAGCACATTACTGGGGTTGCAATCATAGTGTACGACATCGACTGTTGGGTAGGCAAGATCGACGGCGCGGCGCACGCGATCTTGCACCGCACGCAACAGTGTCGCTGTGGTCGAGGAGTAGGTTTGCATGGGCTCAAGCAGGCAGAAGCCGTCGCCACCATAACGCACAGGATCAATCACCGGAGCGGGCCAGTGACTGGTCTCACATCCTGCTTGACCCACTTGGCGTTCGTTGATGGCCAGGAAGTGAGGAACGAGCGCCAATGAGAGCTGCTGCAAGGGCTGTCCGGGCAGGGTGTGCTGAATCGCATACGCTCCATTCGGTGTAGAGCCAAGCAGCGCGTAGTGCGGTGCGGGATAGCCGATCGCGCGGAGATAGGTCGTGACGCGTTGAGCCCGCTGGAAGGCTTGAAGGTTGGTCGTATCGGGCGTCCATTTGAGGACAAAGCGAGCGCCCATTGGATCTGTAATGGCGAAAGCACCTTGTTCGCCGGTCGGATAGCGATCAAGGAGTGTGAACGAGGTGCGATGTTGTTGGTTGATTTGGTCAAGAATGGGGGTAGGTATTGGCATTGCAGTCACCTCGCAGATGGGATCGCGAGTACGGCATTCACCCTGACGCCCAACGCCCAGCGCTTAGCTGCGCCGCGCTCATAGACTGGGACAGCTGTCGAGCAGAAATCAGCAGCCAAAATGGCTACGATCTTGTCGACGCGCGGCGGCGCCAGCTACATCCAGCCATCACGGTGGGCTGCGCCTCCCCACGAGAGAAACGCCTCCATGGGAGGGTTGCACAGGATGCCCGTGTTAGCCCGCCATTGGCGGTGGCTGCTCACCGAGATCCTGTCGTTGTTGCCTCAACAGCCACTGAAACGCTTGGGGCGCTGCTGTTGTCTGCCATGCCGTTTGTATCTGCTGCACGCATGCCTGCGCAGAGGCACGAAAGCTATCGACCTCGATATCATAACGCGCATACTGATGGACACGCGTGAACTGATAGTTCGCCCATCCCACCATCCGATCACCACGCGCCTGTTCGCGCCGCTCTAATTCTGCCAAGGGGCACTGCACCCCAACAAAGAAGACGCGATACTCGGCCAGCGCCTCGACACATTCGCGCAGCCAGGCTCGCTCCTGTACGACATGATCGACAATCAGCAGCAGACCACACGATGCGATGGCTGGCATCGCGCGATGAAATCCGGGGAGCATGCGGAAAAATGTCTCGGTCTCACGCGCTTGGTCAAAGACGCCATGTTCTGGCAGCATCCCGATGAAACTATCAAAGGTCAAGTGGAGGGCTGGTTCGTCCAAGGTGTGTTGCAGTACCTTCGCGATACTGGTCTTCCCCGCACTCGATGCACCATTGAGGAAAATCACCTGCGCCTTCGCTTGAGTTGAGCGCGTTGGAGCGTTCATAGTGATCTCGCCCGATCAGAAATACCGATGGTGTGACACCAAAAAAGCTCCTGTCTCGCTGGGACAATCGCACAGCCTTGGGGACACGTCCCAGGGTTTTGTGCTGGATTGTCGGGTCAGTGAGAAAAGAGCCTACAGGATTACTCTACCATAGCCCGTGGCACAATGCAATAGGTGGTTCGAGCAGCATAGCAACCAGACTGGCAACCACAGCGCATGCCTTGACGGAGCGATCGCACGTACTGCTGCTGTGATAAACCAGAATCCATCAGGGTACAGATCTGATGGATGGTGGGCTAACGGGTTGGGCCGCCCGGCTCGCTGAAGTCAAGTGAATGTGCAAAGCGCAAGGTCGCTGAAACTGTCTCAAACCCTTCGCTGCTTGCCACCTGCAGCATTGGCCTATTCTCACTACTGGTATTTAACCTCGCTGTGGCAAATCCGCGCACCTGGAGCCGCTGCAAGAGTGTGACCAGTAACGCGCGCGCGAACCCGCGTCCGCGATAGAGCGGATGCGTCGCAAACAGATCGGCATAACAGGCATTCTGACCAGTCAGTCTGTTTTCTTCGGGACTGAGGCTGCCCATGCCGTAGGCTGCCCGTACGCCCTCCACGCTAACAATCACCAAATCGAGTGCTGGGTCATAGTGCGCCGTTCGCATCAGCATCAATCGCCGCTCAGTCGTCATGTGCGGTGTGCCGAACGCCTCGCGATGCAACCTCGCAAGCTCGGCCGCTTCGTGCTCACCTTCGACAGAGCGGATGCTGAAGCCTGATGCAAGCTGTGGGGACTTCGTTGGCATGGCAAGCGAACGTTCCAGATGCACAATCCAATCCGCTAAACGAGAGAAGCCCTGGCGCTCAAGATACGACAGGCGTACCGTATCGGCTTGGTGTGCCGTGACATACAACCGGGATACTGGTGCCTCAGTTGCGGTGGCGGTAAGGCAAGTGTTCCCCCACGCTACGATCGCCGCCTCAAGCTCGGGCGTAGACTGCTGCCAATCAAGCTCAAAGCGTAGCGTATGGAAGGCATCGACGAACGCAAAGCCAAGCAGGTCACCAGTGTCGGCAAACCACAGGCGGGTGGTCTGCTGGTTGTAGGGCAACGACAATACGTGAGGAAGATCAATAACGCTGGGATAATCAGTCACGCGCTCGCGTGGGCGTGTGGCGCGGAGCCAATCAACCAGCAGTTCGCTATCAGACGAGCCGGCAAAGCGGCGTGCGCTGAAAGTCATGGCAGGAAGTCTCGATTTCAGTGACAGAGCACACGATAATGCCGCAGTATCATAGCAGAGATACGAGCCGGCAAAGCGGCGTGCGCTGAAAGTCATGGCAGGAAGTCTCGATTTCAGTGACAGAGCACACGATAATGCCGCAGTATCATAGCAGAGATTCAAGTGGAAGGGAGCATGGTTGCAGGATAGGGCGGCCCAACGGCCAAGCTCACCGGCAGGCCCGCTCGCGAACAGAGCTCCACGCAGGGAGCCGTCTGCGGGCCTGTCCGGTGCAGCGAATGTTGAACCGCACCCTGCCGACACCCAGAATCCGGGCATCTGTAGCGAAATCGGCGCTCCAGGTTGCGGGGCATTTCCCCCGGCCCGCTTCTCCCTGCGGCGCGTGCGGCCCACCGACCCAGGCGTTCAGCCGCCGGACCGCGCGGCTGAAGGACGCGCGAGACAGTCGGCGGCAACGCCGAGTTCTCCGGCCACTGACGGAACGCGCTTTCGACGCGCCTCAGGTCGACTCCGGCCACTCTGCCCCCGCGCCGGGCGCGAGTATGTGCCAATGCATGTGCGGCGTGACACCAGGCGCGGCAGCATTTGCCCGGACGTAGAAGCCGCGCGGCCGGTCCGCCTGCGGAACATCGAGTCCAAGCGCACGCGCGACGTGTTGGATGGCGCTCACCATTGATGCGAGGAGGTCGCCATCCAGGGCACGTTCGTCCAGCAGCGACGGCACGTGCGCCTTCGGTATCACAACGACGTGAACCTCACGAGCGGGGCGCGGATGATGGAACGCCAGGACGCGATCATCTTCAAACACTTTCCGTACCGCGAGCTTGCCAGAGAGAACGTCTTCGCAATACCAATCGGTGAGCGCCATCACAGGCCTCCTGAACGGATCAGTCCGTCGAACGGCCAAGCGCACCGGCAGGCCCGCAACCGGCCGTACCGATGAGCACGAACAAATCTGCGGGCGCGTCGGCTCGATGCGCTTGTTGGATAGTGCTGGCGCCTCGACGCACGCTCAGCAGTCGAACACCGACCAGCAGATGTCGTTCCGCAACCGCTGGTCGTCGAGGACGAGCGCGCGAATCGCCTCCGGGAGCTGGTCGCGCTGCCAGTGGCACTCGAGTCGCCCTGCGCGCTCGCCCGTTCCTTGGGGCGCGGCAGCACGTGCGGCCTTGATCGCATAGGCGGCCGCACCGAGCTCGTGCGCGGCGACATGCGCCACCACTGCCGCCTGGCCAGCAGCGTATGCGGCGTGCCGAGCGGCTCCGCTCAGCGCTCTTGCCGCAGCCATGGCATGGCCACCCGCCGCGCGAGCCTGGGACATCGTGATCGCGCCGCGCGCCCAGGCGCGGGCCTGCGCGATCGCCTGACGCGGTCGCGGGTCATCAGGCTGAGCCTTCTCGAAGAGGTCAAGGACGTGCTCCGCGCACGCTGCCGCCCACAGAGCGAGGAGCTGGTGATCCGAATCGGTGAGGGTTCCACCGCGGCGGATCGTCACGAAACGCGGGTCGCGATCTTTTGGGAGGATCATACCCAGCACCCCTTCTGCTCACATCTGCCCAACGGGTTGGCATTCAGTTGCCGCGAGCGCGCTGGACACAGCTGCCAAAATACCAACGATCTCGCGCGCGAAGCGGTCAGCTGGAATGCCTGTTCGGCGGCAACTACGTGTGGACGGGATTAGCGCTTGCCGCTTCGCAGTCGATTTTCTCCATCTCACGCCTTTACCATGACCATTGAATGTAGAGTGGGTGCGTCAAGAACGCGCTACGTGCTTGCTTTGCGTGCGGCGAGATAAACCGCATCATGCGCAGATCGTGATCGAGCGTATACGAATCAGCCGTCCCAATGCGTGTTTCTGCAGTATGGCAAGCTTCCCAGCCACTCTGGACATAAAATGACTCAAGTATTGGCTGACAGAACAGCATCGCCAGATCCACCGCGCTCGCATCAAGATACTGTGCCGCAGCGTGCAGCACCTGCTGGCTATAGCCTTCGTGGCGATAGGGTGGAAAGGTAAAGACATTTCCAAAGCCATACACCTGATAGGTTGTGTCCTGATGCGATAGGGCAAGCCGAAGCGCGGCTGCATAACTAATGAGCACATCGCCTTCGCGAAGGACAAAATGGATCGGGTGCATCGCTGGTGGGTAGGGTTCGGTCAACCAGCGCAATGGGCCGGTGAAAACCGAAGGCCATTGGACACGTATGAATGAAATCGCCTGCCATTTCAGATGGGATGGGAACTCCTGATGCTCATAGACATGCAGGTGTGGCATCATTGGCACCTCTTGCTCACTATGGGAAACTGCAATCATCGTCAGGGTACCATTTCTCTGCCGGAATGGGAAGGAGGCAGCGCAGTGATGAAGGTGTGGAATAAGCCGCCGAACGTGCTGCGCTTCAGCTGCCGCCGAGGCGCGCGGCATAGGTTGCTCTCAAAAACCGCACGATCTCGCGCGAAGCGGTCGGACTGCTCGCGCCGGTTGGGCCGCCATTTGGCATAGTCGGTCGATTCGCGAGAAGTACCGCGTTTGTTGCTGTGATCGCCGACCGCTGACATGTCACGCTACGCCTGGCTGTCGTTTGTCAGTGGTCGGCGGTCGAGACGACCGCAGCCGCTCCTTCAGTAGCCGGATGTACTCTGGCCCGATGCCGCAACAACCGCCGATCATCTGAGCGCCCATCTCGACCCACTGCTGCGCGAGGGTGAGATACCCTTCGGGGGAGATTAGATCGACGAACTGCCAGTTTGGATCGATCCACTCGCCGGAATGTGCGTACACGCCGGTCGGCCCAGACCAGTGGTGCCGGACGATTTCCAGGGCTGGGGCGATGTGCTCCGTCCGGGTGTGCATCACCGTTACCGCCGCGCCGCCGAAGGGCAGGTGCGCAAGCAAGCCAAGGCTTTGGCTCAGTCCAGCCGCGAAGGGGCTACCGTCCAAGAGTCGGACTGCGCCATCCCCAGCCACCCGACAACTGAAGCCGACCCAGATGGGTAGGCCGGTCGTAAGGGCGGCTCGGATAGCGGGGGTGGCCTGCTCGACGCTATACATCATCTCCAGTGCGATGAGATCCACGCCGGCCTCGGCCAGCAGTTGAGCTTGCTCGCGATAGTTCGCCTCCACCTGCGCGGCTGGAGTGACATCGGCCCGAAAGCTCGATATCGAGCCGGCGATGGCGACGGGGCGGCCATTGGCGGCGTTCTCACGCGCCGCCTGGGCCAGGGCGACGGCGCGCTGGTTCAACGCTCGGACACGGTCGCCCAACCCGGCTGGCTCCAACACATGCCGCGCCGTCGAGAAGGAGTTCGTGATGATCACGTCTGCGCCGGCGCGGATGTAGTCTTCGTGGACTGCGCGGATCGTTTCGGGATGGGTGTCGAGTGCGGCTGCGCTCCAGGCAAAGCCGTGCATGGGCACGCCGCGGCGCTGGAGTTCGGTGCCGGTCGCGCCATCCAGAATGATGACCTTGTCCTGGTCGAGCCAGGCCTGTACGTTTGGGAAGGTTGTCATTCGCTTATCCTTCCTGCATCCTTGCGACTTGGAGTGGAAATAGGAGATATGCAGCCACGCTTGACAAGTTTCTCTAGCGATCCTACGTGAGTTGTAAAACGGAGTCGAGCCTTCAGGCGGATCGCGGTACTGCTCTGGTAGGATCGCTATAGCAGGAACGGCCTTGATGGATGGCGGCCCAACGGATTGCGTATTAGTTGCCGTCGCGCGCCGCATAAGAAGGCGCTGAAATGGCTAGGATCTCGCGCGCGAAGCGGTCAACTGGAATGCCGTGTTGCGCGGATTCCGGATAGAGGCGCTCTTTTCGGTTTGTCAATTGACTACAGTGCATGTCCACCGGAGACCTTAATGACTTGACCGGTCAGCCAGCGGGCTTGTTCCGATGCCAGAAAGACGATCACATCGGCAATATCGTCTGGTTGGCCAATCCGCCGTAATGGGATGGTTGGAACGAGTTGGGCCACGAAGGTCGCCGAGATGTAGCCGGTTTGCACGGGACCAGGTGCAACCGTGTTCACCGTAATGCCAAGCGGTCCAACCTCTATCGCAATGCTCCGGGTCAATGCCTCGATCGCTGCTTTACTCGCGCCGTAGGCGATCTGTCCTGCAAACACTTGCGCTGCATCGGTGCTGAGATTGATGATCCGGCCCCAGTGGCCGTTACGACGTTGATACCGGCGCACGAATTCCGCGATGAGCAACACGGCTGCTTGCATATTGACACGAAAGGCGCGATCAAGTGTTTCAACAGAGGTTGTGAACACCGTATCAGAATCGTCGTAATGCGAAGCGTTGTTCACGAGCACGTCAACCGAACCAAACACCGTTTCGACCCAGTCAAAGATTTGGGGAATGACCGCAGGATCGTTCAGATCGGCTTCATACGCCTCGGCACGCCCACCCAGGTCGCGGATGGAGCGAATTACATCGTCAGCAGATTTCGTGCGCATGGCGTGGTAGAAAGACAAACTTGGTGTGGTGGCTTGCGCGACTTCACTGGCATTCAAGCCACGGCTTTCGGGCGTGATGCGGAGATAGGTCAGGCCAATAGTGGCACCCTGGCGGGCAAAAGCGCGAGCGGTTGCAGCACCAATACCAAGCGGATTATTGGCGCCGGTGATGAGAACGATTTTGTCGTGCAAACCGGAAACCGTCATCGAACACCCCAGCACAGTTAGCTGACAACAAATGGCAGATCGCGCGGATGTGGATGTTGGTGGAAAGCGTCGACGATGATTATATCATTTGAAGGATCGCACGTAGCGTAGCGTTTGATGGAATCCGCCCAACGGCTTGGTGTTCAGCAGCGCCGCATCCATAAACTGATACGAGCATTGGGTGAATTCAGACGCTAAAACACCCTGATCTTGCTCGCCGCAAAGCCGCGTCCGCTGCAACATTCCATGGGCGGGCGCTCACTCCCGACCAGATAACAGGTCGCCTGCTATCCGATCCCGCGTAGAGAGGCGACCGGTCATCACCAATGCCGGGTTGGGCTGCAGCGCAGGTTGGCGGTTCTTGCTATACTGTTATTCTGCGCTCCTGGGTGGCGCGTTCAGTAAACTGGTAACTCGCTCCGCAAGCTGCTGAGGCCAGGGCCAGCCATACTGAGCGCTTATCGCCGCACAGACCTGCTGCCCCAAGTGCATGGCCTGTTGCATTGCCGCGCGCAGATCTGAAACGCTGCTGCCCGCAATACAGCAATTCAATTGCCCCTGGCGTTGCGCTGACAGCACCTGCTCGATACCAACAGCGGCAGATGTACTTCGCCAGCGGTCGGTTGCACCAACTTCTAGGCGTAACAACGCCAGAAGGTTGCCCAGCATGATCGCGCTAAAATCGTAGCGAGCCGCCCACCACTGACCGGTCGTCTCCCTATTTCATGTTGATAGCCTGTGGGGCGACGACGGTCAACAACAGCTCTTTAACAGTCCATTGCTGATCGGTCAATCCGGCTTCCATCGCGGGTGTTTGCCTCTGCCAGCGGCGCTGCCCTTCCTGCACCCGGATCGCCAGCGTCTTGAGCGGCCGCGTGAAGACCCACGACCCAGTCTTCCCAAGCACACGACGCCGTGAGGGCGTCCAGTTGCTTGGAATACGACCGGGTTTTGCGCACCAAGCGCCCGTTCATCTGACGCGATGTCAGGTTCGTCCGCTCTACATAGGCAGTATGCGCACCGACCAGCGCCTCCACGGTCTCAGGCTCACCGTCGATCACCTTGATCGTGACCCCGATCAGGCGACTGCCCGACCGGGTCTTGACGACTTGAAGATACTGCCACTCCGGCTGGGGGCGTTTGACGGTCGGTGGTCGGCCGACGCCACTCTATTCGGGCACCTGCCCCCAGGTCTCGAGGAGCGCCTCCCGATACTCACCTTTCCCATCCGTCGCCATCGCCGGCGGCGCATCCGGATGCCCACGGTCTTTGAGTTGGGCCATCAACTCGTGGGCGACCAGTTCCTCGGTCTTGCCGATCGCGCGCCCAACACGCAGGCGCGTATCGGTATCCAGCGGTATGCCGCGCCAGCAGGTACCGCGCTCGTCCGTTGCTTGGTGCCCCCTTTTTCGCCCTTGTGGCCGACATAGATCCACATGGCGTCGAGTTGGGCGCGGGTGAGCCGATAGTTCGCCAGCAGAATGGCTTCAATTCGTTCGACGTGCTGGGCGGCCAGGCGCAGCCAGGCCACGACGGTTTCTTCTTTCACCCCCTTAACCCGATGGATGGCCGCCAAGCTGTTCCGTTCGGCTAGCAGAGCCAAACATTCAATGATCGTCTCCTGGGTGTGATGCCGGCCATAGAAGACGGTTCCGATCGGTTCGACAAAGGTGCCGTGACAGGTGCGACACTGATAGCGTTGGGTGCCGGCTTGGGTATGGCCAAACCGGCGGATAGTGCCGCGAGCGACCTTCCCATAATCAGGACAGCTCGGATTCCAGCAGAATGCGCTGGGATGCACGAGGGTGGTTTGTTCCATTATCGTCCCTCCTCCCGAGTGATGCATCGCTCATGAGACATCAACATGAAGAGGGTAGACTACCCAGCGGCGTCGATCGCTGTTTTGCCTGCGGTTTTATGGGGCAAGTGCCCTCACAGGCCACTACATCTAGGTTAATAAACGGTTTAACCAACAGAGTCTTCGCTTACTTTACCCCGAGATAGGCAAACTGATGGCGCGGACAGCGGACACGAACCCACCAGCCAGCATAGCGACGCGCAGCCAATCGTAGACCACCCAGCGGTGAGCGAGCTGGACGACATCTGGATTGTCCGTAGGAGGAAGTGTCGAGCCGGGGGCAGCCGCATACAACGCGGCGTTCATAGGTAACATGACGACTATTGTGAGAAGCCAGACCGCAAGAATGAGCACGGCGGACGACCACAGCCATACCCGGTACCGGGATGGCATGTTCCAGCCGGTGACTAGCGCTCCGATCGAGCCTACGAGGGTGGTTAGCGAGACCGGCAAGAAGAATTCTCCTGTGGTAACCGGGAAGTGCGGCCCGTAGGGGAGAAAAACCAGTGATTGCGGAGGTGCCGCGCTCCAAGCATTGACAAGCACACGAAGATCGAATACCTGTGCTCCGGCACCGATGCCCCATGCGAGAACCGCAATCCAAAGAAATAGCCTGTGCAGATGGATGTGCGCTAACATTTGAGCCTCCCTGGCATAGTATGTCGAGTTCTCCACTTGTGAGGACGGCCCAACGAGTTAAGGATTGATTGTGCGCAGAGCTTGCGATTCGTCACGCGGCATTACTGGCTCTCGGCTGGCAGCATGCCCAATTGCTGCAGCCGTCCTTGATGCGATAGAGATGGATGCCGGTCCAGACGACCGGCTTGCCCGACGGTGGCTGCCCCATGAACGGGCCGGTGTTCGTTCCCTGTGCGCTGTAGACGATAACCACATCATCAGCTTCGGCGACCATCTCCTCAATGGTCATCCGCAGGTCGGGGAATCCCGTTCGGAGTTCCTTCATTTTGTTCGCAAACGCACCGGCGAGGAAGGAGCCGGGCAGGAAGAGCTCGGCGATCAGCTCGGTCCGTCCAGCGTTGCTGACCTCTTCGACGAGTCGCCGAATCAGGTGTGTATTGGTCTCGACTGCCATGGTATTCCTCCAGTGCTGTACCGCGACACGAGCGGTGGGCTGGTGTCCGCGATGGTCAGGGCGTGCCGCGCCCAACCGAGCATGGCTCCGCTCGTTCTCACGACGTGTTCGATACAAACAGCCCCGTCTCGTGTGATGCGTGACGTCCGTACGCATGTGTGTCTGACGAGTTCAACATACCGCGCCAGCGTCAACAGAACGCAAACGTAACGCAAACAGATCGCAAAAACAGCGGACATCCAGCCGCCAAACAGGTATAATAGACCGCACACTTGCTCATGCGCATGTGCTCCCACGCGGGGAGGCACTATGGCCCACTTGTCGCTCGCCCTACTCGGCCCGCTCCAGATCACGCTGGACGGGCAGCCAATCAGCGGCCTGGCCTACGACCAGGTGCGGGCGCTGCTGGCCTACCTGGCGGTCGAGGCTGACCGCCCGCAGCGCCGCGACATGCTGGCCGGGCTGCTCTGGCCGGAACAACCTGATCAGACCGCCCGCAACAATCTGCGCCAGGCACTCGCCACCCTGCGCCTGGCGATCAGTGACGCTGCAGCCGATCCGCAGTTCTTGCTGATCAGCCGCGAGACAGTGCAGTTCAATCGGGCCAGCGACCACGACGTGGACGTGGCCACCTTCAGCGCGCTCCTCACTGCGTGCGACCAGCACCCGCATGCGACCCTGGACACCTGTCCGCCGTGCGCGGAGCGGCGGGCACAGGTGGCCGCGCTCTACCGCGGCGACTTCCTGGCGGGGTTCTTCGTGCGCAACAGCCCGTCATTTGAGGAGTGGGCGCTGGTGGTGCGCCAGCGGTTACACCAGCAGGTGCTGGAGGCTCTCGATCAGCTGGCGGCCGATCACGAGCGGCGCGGGGCGTATGCCGAGACCCGCCGCGCCGCCTGGCAGCAGCTCGCGCTCGACCCCTGGCGTGAGGAAGCCCATCGCCAATTGATGCGCGCGCTCGCCCTCAGCGGCGAACGCAGCGCGGCGCTGGCGCAGTACGAGCGCTGCCGCCGCGTCCTGGCCGACGAACTCGGCGTGGAGCCGGCGGCGGAGACGACCGCACTGTACCAGCGCATCCGGGCAGGCACGCTGGACGCGCTCGTCGTTGTGGAACAACAGGCTGTGGGCGTGCCGCCGCGGGCCGATCCGCCACGTCATGCATCGTCAGATCCATCCGTCTCCCTCGCCCGGACGCTCACCCCCGCGCGACTCGCACCACGGGAGCCGCGTCCGACCAACTTGCCGGCGTCGCCGACCCCGCTGATCGGCCGTGACCAGGAGATCGCGACGGTGCGCGGCATGCTCCTGCGCACTGACATCCGCTTGCTGACCCTGATCGGCCCGCCCGGCGTCGGCAAGACGCGCCTGAGCCTGCACGTCGCAGCCAACCTCCAGGATGCCTTTGCCGACGGGCTGTGCTACGTCCCGCTGGCCCCGATCCGCGACCCCAACCTGGTGATTGCCACCATCGCTCAGACACTCGGCGTGCGGGAGACCGGCAGCCAGCCGCTCCTCGACAGTGTCAAGGACTATCTCCGCGCGAAGCAGCTCCTCCTAGTGCTGGACAACTTCGAGCAGCTGCTGGCGGCGGCGCCGCGCGTCGCCGAGCTGCTGGCAGCGGCGCCACAGCTGAAGCTGCTGATCACCAGCCGGGCGGTGCTGCAGCTCTCGGGGGAGCACCAGTACGTGGTGCCACCGCTGGCCGTGCCCGATCGGAAGCGGTTGCCGCCGCTGGCGACCTTGACCGACTACGCGGCCGTGGTGCTGTTCGTCGCGCGCGCGAAAGCGGTGCAACCCACGTTTGTGCTGACGGACGCGACGGCCGCATCCGTGGCCGAGATCTGCTATCGCCTGGACGGGTTGCCGCTGGCTCTAGAGCTGGCGGCGGCGCGGATCAAGCTGTTTGCGCCGCCGGTGCTGCTGGCGCGGCTGGACCAGCGGCTCACGCTGCTGACCGGCGGCGCCCGTGACCTGCCGGCGCATCAGCAAACCTTGCGCAGCACGATCGACTGGAGCTATCACCTGCTCACGGCGGAGGAACAGACCTTGTTCGCGCGGTTGGGGGTGTTTGTGGGCGGTTGGACGCTTGAAGCTGCTGAGGCCATGGGTCCCGATCTCGATATCCTGGATGTGCTGGCGCAACTCGTCAACCAGTCGCTGGTGGTCGTGGAGGAACAGGACAGCGCCGCGCGCTATCGCCTGTTGGAAACCATCCGGCAGTATGCCTGCGACAAATTGCTGGAGATCGGTGCGGCGGCGCAGGCGCGCGACCGTCATCTGGACTATTACCTGCGGTTTGCGGAGACGTGGGAGCCGCAATTGCTTGGCCTCAAGCAATTGCGCAGGCTGGATCAGTGTGAGATCGAACACGACAACGTGCGCGCAGCGTTGCGGTGGGGATTGGAACGCGATGTCGATGCGGCGTTGCGCCTGGCCGGGTCGTTGGCCGAGTTTTGGGTGCGGCGCGGACATGCCACGGAAGGCCGCTCTTGGCTGCAAGAGCTGCTGGATCGGGTGGCAGCCTTGCCCGAACTGCTCGGTGAGGCAGCCCGCAGGCGCGAGGCGGCCCGTGCCAAAGCCCTGATCGGGTTGAGTAATATGGCACTGCAGCATGGCGACAGCGTGGCGGGGCTGGCTGCATGCGAAGAAAGTGTGCGCCTGTACCGGCAGTTGGGGGATCGCCGTGGCCTGGGCTTCGCGCTGGCCTGGTTAGGAAGTGCGGCGAATACTGGGGGCGACATGGCTGTGGCCGAGCGCGCCCAGGCGGAGGCGATTGCGCTCGGGCGCGAGAGCGGCGATACGCTCATGCTGGCCTTCGCACTCGGTGTGCGCAGCGAGATCCTTTTGGTCACGCGAGGCGATGTCGCGGCGGCGCGCGCTGCCTGCGAAGAAAGCGCACGCCTGTCGCGCGCAGCCGGAGCACACTGGGGGGCGGCCCAATCCCTGCGGGGCCTGGCGCGCATCGCCGCCTATATGGGCCACTGGGACGAGGCGCGGGCGCGCTGCCGAGAAGCGGCGGGGCTGTTTCGTGAGATGGGCGATCGGTACCTGGTCAACCTGGTTCAGAGCGAACTGGCGCACATTGAGCGGCGCGCGGGCAACCTGGATGCAGCCCGGCGTCTGTACCAGCAGTCGATCGTGGTATGGCAGAACCTCGGCCAGCGCGCGGCGATCGCGCACCAACTAGAATGTTACGCCTTCATCGCGGGGGCGCAGCACCAACTCATCCGCGCGGCGCGCCTGTTCGGCGCGGCGGAGGCGCTGCGGGAAGCCCTCGGCACACCCATGACCGCGCTCGAGCGAACGGAATATGATCGTGAAGTAGCGGAGTTGCGCGGGCAGATGGATGCCAAAGCCTATGCCGCCAACTGGGCCGCGGGGCGCGCCATGACGATGGAGCAGGCCATCGCCGAGGCGCTCAGCAGGAAGTGACTAACTGTCAGGGTTCACCACATCGTGAACACCTGAGTGGTAAGCGCGCATAAGCGCTGGGACAAGTTGCGGCCTGACATCAGCTCCGTTGTGGTAGCATGGAACAGCCATACTGACGAAGGAGCAGCCCATGAGCCATATCCGCGTGCTGATCTGCCGCGTCGACGATCCGGACACC